>Ga0207695_10008856_pt1 | contig 12531 bp, 12 predicted proteins | sample KBSC54metaG_FD_184354 | JGI IMG/M metagenome (GOLD analysis project Ga0207695, IMG submission 184354) | Corn rhizosphere microbial communities from Kellogg Biological Station, Michigan, USA - KBS C5-4 metaG (SPAdes) (version 2) | ecosystem: Host-associated > Plants > Roots > Rhizosphere > Soil...
GTGGAGCGGTCCTTGCGCTTTTGGCTGGAATGGAGCGCGTAGATTCCGTCAATGCTGCGGCGGATTTAAACGCGGCGTTTCAAAACTGGCTCGAACATTTATCCGCGCGCCAGGTCTCGCCGCATACCGCCCGCGCCTATGCGCATGACGTGAAATTGTTTCTGGAATTTTTATCCGGCCATCATGCACGGGCGCCGAGCCTGCTCGATTTATCCGATGCCACGATATCTGATTTTCGCGCTTGGTTGGCGGCACGTGCACGGGATGGTGCGATTGCTTCATCGCGCGCGCGGAATTTGTCGGGATTGAAAAATTTTCTCGCCTGGCTGGATAAAACTGGGCAAATGCACCAGGGAAAAATTCATTTGGTGCGGGGGCCGAAATTGCCGCACCGCCTGCCGCGCCCGGTAGATGCGGATCAGATTGACGCTCTAGTCGCGTATAGCGGCGCGGATGAAACGCGGGTGGAATGGTTGGGGCTGCGCGATCAGGCCTTGTGGTTATTATTATATGGCGCGGGCTTGCGGATTAGCGAAGCGCTGAACCTAACGCGTGTGGATTTGCAGTCGGATATGCTGCGTATTTTGGGTAAGGGCAAAAAAGAACGCCTGGTGCCGCTGTTGCCCATGGTGCGCGATGCGATTGAAAAATACCTGTTGGCCTGTCCATTTGCGCGTGAAAAAGCGGATGTGGTTTTCGTCGCCGTGCGCGGCGGTGCGATGGGCCAGTCCGAAGCGCAGCGCCGCATGCGCGGTTTGCGGGTTGAATTGGGCCTGCCGGACAGCGCGACGCCGCATGCGCTGCGCCATTCCTTTGCCACTGCACTACTGGCAGGCGGCGGCGATCTGCGCACGATCCAGGAATTACTCGGTCACGCCGCGCTATCGACGACGCAGCGTTATACGGCGGTCACGCCGCAGCAGTTATTGGATGTGCATAAGGCCGCGCATCCGCGGGCTAAGAGCGGGTAAAATATTTACAAATTTCAGAAATTTAAAGTGCAAAATGTATTTGTCGTCTTTTTATTTGATTTATATGAACTGGCTCTAAGCATTCTTTTGCAAATAGCGAAAACTTTTGAAGATCTTTGGTTTTAGTAATTCTGCAAGTCTTTCCATCCGAAATCATATTGCGAATAATTGCTGCATCTGCCGAAACTTCAATATATAATCGCTCCCTTGCGTAAAATTCTTTTGGAGTAGTTTGGCCAACTATAGGAATATGTGTGAAGTCTATTATGATATAATCATTGCCGGCAAGGTTATTTGGCGGTCAGAGCTATAATTAATCTTATGGATATCTACAATTTTCTATACTTCAGCGAAAAACGCTTTCAGAAAAGTCTTAGGGTTAATGCTATGTCTGGCCTAAGATTAGCCTGATTTACGAGGTAACATCATTATCTCCATAATATGTTAATTTAACCTACAATCCATTATATTCGGAAATAAAATGAATTTACAAGTATTTTTAATACGTTCATGATTTTGGCATTATTCCGCTTTATGTTCGCCCAGCTTCCGGGATGACAAAACCACCGGCCGCCCGATGGAATAATAATCAAATCCGGCGGCGGCCATGTCGGCAGGTTTATAGATATTGCGCAGATCGACAATCACCGGCGCGGCGAGCAAGCCCTTCACGCGCTGCAGGTCCAACGCGCGGAATTCGTTCCATTCGGTAATGATCACCAGCACATTTGCACCCGTCGCGGCAGCATAGGGATCATCGCACCAGGTGACATTTTGCATTAATTTCGCGGCTTCGGTTTTGCCGACGGGATCATAGGCTTGCACTGCTGCGCCCGCGGCTTGCAGGCCCGCGATAATCGGCAGGCTTGGCGCCTCACGCATGTCATCGGTATTGGGTTTGAACGTTACGCCCAGGACGCCGATTTTTTTACCCTGTGCATTACCGCCGACAGCATCCAAAATCCGCTGCGTCATCTGGTCTTTACGCGCTTCGTTATATTTCGCGACTTCTTCCACGATGCCGATGGTGGCGCCGGCTTCATGCGCGGTTTGCACCAGCGCGCGCGTATCCTTAGGGAAACAGGAACCGCCATAACCCGGACCCGCGTGCAAAAACTTTCGCCCAATGCGCCCGTCCAACCCAATGCCGCGTGCAACATCTTGCACATCCGCGCCCATCCTTTCGCACAGGTCTGCGACCTGGTTGATAAAAGAAATCTTGGTCGCCAGAAATGCATTGGCGGCGTATTTTGTCAGCTCCGCCGTGGGTAAATCGGTGACAACAATCGGCACGTCAATTAAATTCAGCGGGCGGTAGAGCGCGCGCATCACCTCCGTCGCGCGCTCGGATTCCGAGCCGATAATCACGCGGTCGGGATGCATGAAATCTTCCACCGCGGAACCTTCGCGCAAGAATTCCGGATTGGAACAAATATCAAATTGCGCGCCCGGACGGTGATCCGCAATGATTTTTTGAATGCGGTGCGCGGTGCCAACAGGCACGGTGGATTTGGTGACGATAACGGTATAGCCGCGCAAATGTTCCGCAATTTCCTGGGCGGCGGCGTAAACATAGGTCAAATCCGCGTGGCCGTCGCCCCGACGGGACGGCGTGCCGACGGCGATGAAAACCGTATCGGCATCGGGCACAGCGGCGCTAATTTCTGTGGTGAAATGCAGCCGCCCGGCCGCCTGGTTTTTTTGCACGACGGCTTGCAGGCCGGGTTCATATATTGGTATTTCGCCGCGCGTCAGAGCCGTGATCTTATCCGCGTCTTTATCCACGCACGTGACCTGAAATCCGAATTCGGCGAAACAGGCGCCCGAAACCAATCCGACGTATCCCGTGCCGATGACTGCGACTTTGACCATCTAATCTCCTGCCCCTAGGCATAGAGCGGCACGCCCGGGCTGGCAATCAATTTTGGTGAAAAACTTGACTATGGAAATCGATTTAGGGAAGTCTGACAGAGTAATATTACCCAAGGAGATTATAATGGTAAAAGTGAGCAAAGCTGCAAATCAAATTGTTAAGTTATTAAATGATCCGCTTACAACGCCGAGGCAGGTTTTACAAATCGCAGATATGGTTCAAAAAAACGTAAAAGTTCAGAAAGCTTTAGGCCGGCGATTAATAGGGGTGTTGTCGGATTATAGCGGTTCTGAACCTGATCCCATAAAGCTTGCTAAAAAACAAAAGAATTGTTCATTTAGGTTTGCAGGAAGGGATTGACGCACAAGATCCCCACAATAAAGACATATCTAGATCACCAACCATAGAATACACCAGGTGCGATAAGATTAACTGCCACGCTTCCGCAATCTGGTTTTGTTGGCCTTGACGCGCTTGGCCACGGGGCGGAGGGCCGCCAGTTGCGCTTGCATCATGCTATATTTGCCGCCCGTCATCGCCATGCGCAGAGACTGTTTCATCGTATCCGCCCAAACGGCCATGGCAACTTCGGGTAGGACTTGGAATTTTTCCGTCACCATACGCTGCGTTTCCGCGTGGTCTTCCGTCGCGCTGGTGCGTTGCCAAATCACCTCCGCCGCTTGCAGCGACATTTTCGTCCAACTTTGATAAAGCCGAAACCACATATTCTGCGCCACCCGCATTAAGGTTAGTACTTTCGCGTCCTTGGCGCCAGCATGTTTCAAAGCTTTGGCGCAACCAGTGAGGGTTGTGCCCATCGTCAAAGCATCATCAACCAAAATCACATTTTGGCCGCGGATTTTCTCATGCCAGTTTTTGTGGATGCGGAATGCGCCGGTGACATTTTTCAAACGCTGTTCGCGGTTCATCACGCTTGGGCTTTGGATGCGGCGTGATTTTCGTCAGTGCGCGGCACAGCAAGGACGCTTGATTATAACGCCCGCAAATACAAAAAAGAGAGCAACTAGTCGCTCAAAAAGTTACTTTATGATGGTGCTAGCTTAGTATAGTACTCAAGCATGCAATCGGTACCACAAATCTTTGATGATGCGTTATTGAAACAACGTTTGGCGCGAGCGCGTGGGCCACTGTTTTTAAATGCGGAATTTGAAGCGGCGCTGCTCGACCGGTTGGATGATGTGACGCGGGATTTTGACGCAGCTGTGCTGTTCGGAGAGAGTGAGATAAGGGAGAGAGTGAAAAATCATTCCAAAATCAAAAATATCTCATCATCTCATGCTCTCACCATCCCACAATCCCACGATCTCAGCATCTCTTGCTGGGAATTGGGTTTTATCAACGACGTGCCGGGATATTTGGCGCAAATCAAACAGACGCTGCGGCCGGACGGCTGGTTTTTGGCAGTGTTTTATGGCGGCGAAACGCTGATCGAATTGCGGCATGCCTTATGGCAGGCGGATGAAGAAATTTTGGGCGGCGTTACACCGCGCGTGGCTCCGATGATTGATTTACGCGATGCGGCCGGATTGTTGCAACGCGCGGGCTTTGCGCTGCCGGTTGCGGATTATGAAATCATCACGGTGCATTACAACGATATGTTTGCCTTGATGCGTGAATTGCGCGGCGTGGGTTTGAATAATATGCTGGCGGAACGGCGCAAGGATTTCACACCGAAAAAATATTTCCTGCGCGCGGCGGAAATTTATGCGGAAAAATTCGGTCTGCCAAATGGAAAGATTTCGGCGACGGTCGAAGTCATTTCTCTCTCCGCCTGGGCGCCCGCCGCCTATCAACAAAAACCTATGATTCCCGGTACGGCAACACAACGTTTGGCGGATGCTTTGAACGCCACCGAACATCAGGTATGAATATAGCGTGACTCCTATTGTGCTCTATCAACAACGCATTGCGGCCGGGCAAATTAAACCTGACGAGGCGCAAGAAGCCGTCGTGCGCGTGCTAGATGATTTGTGCGCGCAATTGGCGGCCCCGCCAAAAAATTCCTCACTATCATTTCTTAAATTTCTTGGGATCCAGGATAACCGCGATGTGGCTTCCGGGACAAGGGGTGTTTATATCTACGGCGCCGTCGGGCGTGGGAAATCCATGATGATGGATTTATTTTATGAATGCGCGCCGGTGGCGCATAAACGCCGTGTGCATTTTCATGCATTCATGCAGGAATTGCATCATGAGCTGCATTTGGGCCGTCAGCGCCGTGTGCAGGCGATGGATGATGCACTGCTGTCGTTCGCGCGTCAGGTCGCACGGCAAGCGCGCCTGTTATGTTTTGATGAATTCCATGTCGTCGATGTCGCGGATGCGATGCTGCTGGGGCGGCTGTTTCATGCGCTATGGGAACTGGGTGTGGTGATCGTCGCCACATCCAATTGGGCGCCCGATAATTTATATAAGGATGGGTTGCAGCGCGACCGCTTTTTACCTTTTATTGCGGAACTAAAATCGCGCCTGACAGTTTGTTATTTGCAATCGGATACGGATTACCGCCTGGCGCGCCTGCGCGGTTCGCCGGTTTATTATTTTCCGCTCGGTCCGCATGCGGCGGCACAGATGGAACATTTGTTTAAAGATTTGATTCAGGATGCGGAGATCACGCCGCTCGAATTGGCATTGCCCGGTCGTCGCTGGCTCATCCGCCGTGCGGCCAAGGGGATCGTCCGGCTAGATTTTATGGATGCTTGCGGCGAAGCGCGCGGTGCACCGGATTATCTGGCGTTGGCGCAACACACGCAAGTCGTCTTTCTGGATCACGTGCCGGTTTTCACCGCCGATATGCGCAATGAAGTGAAACGTTTCATGACACTGATTGATATTTTATATGAAAACCGCATTCGCATGGTAATTGCGGCGGCGGTCGCGCCGGAGCAATTGTATCTTGCAGGCGCGCATAATTTTGAGTTTGAACGCACAGTTTCCCGCTTGATGGAGATGCAGTCGGCGGGGTATCTTTCAGGAGTCATCGGAGGCACGTAATGGATTACGAAACCGCGAAACGTTTGATGCAATCCAATTTGGTGAGCGACCGCCTGAAGGTGGCCGGCAATGCCGACGCGCCGCAGGAGGCGCTGTATTTTTTATCCGAGGATAAAGACCAGGATGTACGTCTGGCGGTGGCGCGCAATCCGGCCACGCCGATACATGCAGCGAAAATTTTGGCGCAGGACGCGTTGCAGGAAATCCGCGTGATTAATGCGGATAAGATCGCGCGTCTATTGCCCAATTTGGATGAAGGCGCGAAGAGTCTGATTTTCCAGTTAACGATGCAAACGATTGAAACCATTGTGGAAGACCAGGTGGTATCGGTGCGTGTGGCGCTGGCGAATGCGCTGTGCGAACAGGCAGGTACGCCGCCGCATATCGCGCGCCGCTTGGCGGACGATGCTGAACGCATGGTGTCTGAACCGATTTTACGTTTTTGTGCGGCACTGACGGATGAAGATTTGCTGGATATTATTTCGCGCCATCCAGTGACGTGGCGCCTGTCGGCGATTGCGGAACGGCCCACAGTTTCCGAAGCTGTGTCAGGCGCGATTGTGAAGACAGGCGATGAAGTGGCGATGGCGTCATTGGTGAAAAATGAACAGGCACGCATTGCGCGTGAAAGTTTTGAAAAGATCTTGGATAGCGCGCGTTCGATTGGTTCCATCCGCAGCGCCCTATCGCTGCGGCGTAATTTGCCTGAAGGCATGGCGGACCGGATTGAAAGATATGTCGACCGCGCGGTGTTGAATATTCTGGAAGAAAGCCACGAACTGGATGCGACGACGTTGGCGGAAGTGCATGAAACTGTGACGCGCCGGGTCAAACGCGCCAATGAACCTAAGGCAGGCGAAAATTCGATCTCCTTTGCCGCGCGTTTGATGAAGGAAGGTAAATTGACGGAAACTGAAATTGGCGATGCATTGTCGCTGGATGATGTGGAATTTGTTCAGGCGGCCATGTCGGTGCGGGCGCGTGTGGTGCTGCATATCGTGGAAAAAATGCTGGATTCGCAAAGCCCCAAGGCCATTATGGCGCTTGCCTGGCGTGCGCAATTGTCGCCGCGTTTCGGTTTGCAGATTCAACGCAGTAAAATAGGGCGGATTCCACCGCGGCAATTATTATATCCCAAGGGTGCGGATGAGCATTTCCCGCAAACCGAAGCCGAAATGCAATGGCAACTGGAATTTTTTGGCGTGGATAAATAAGTGTTGGCAGAATACAGGCACAACGAATTTCCCTTTGATTAATCTCACCCAAAGAGGTAAACTAGGAAAGCTTGATCCAGATGGAAAAGTTTTAGTAACGGTTCCTAAAATTGACGAAGATATTTTGAAAGTAATTTTAGAAAATTTCAGAGAAAATCCCCCCACGGTAAAGAGTCTGGTAGTAAACCCCACGACAGGCAAACCGCTGCCGTATTTTTCCGGCGGCGGTGGTTGCGTACCTTAGCAAGGGACCTCCAACCTTGAGCTTGGGCGCGCCGAACTGGCTAGTTATATGCAAGTAAAACTAAGGAGTTTCTTGACATTGTTACCCTATGCTGGCTAACAATTAGGCCCAAAACTTTAAGGGTAACAATGGACAAAAATTATGATTTACTGACTTTGCAAGGCATGCGTTCGCTATCTTACATTCGAACATTTCTGGCGTTTAAACCCGAAGAAATTAAATTTGTTACGTATCACGATGAAGATTGCGAAAGAGTAGTTTATAATTTTCCCAGGGCGCCAGGTTTGCAAGGAAAGCTTTTGTTGCTCCATGGCAGGCGGGCGATTGAATTCGTTTTGGATCTTCCCGAAGATTATGATCCGGCACTGCTTGATAGTTTTGGTTGCCGGTTAGATCATCCCAAAAGATCAGGTCAGGATTTATGCCAACGATTGTTTGAAGAGATGAATAATGCCGGCCTATTATCAAAAAATGCGAAAATGACAGGGGATGGTTATGGCATTGTGTCTGAAATTCCTTTGGATTTAATGCGTTATGCGCGTCTGGCTGCTTGTGTCATCGTACGAGAATCAACATCATTGATCTTAGATAAGAATGCTTTGCTTTCTGCTTTGAATGAAAAGAAAAATTATTCACAGTCTGCGGTGCTTGCCGCTCGTGCTACGCAACTCTATGAACCTTAATCATCATCGGTTAAATACCGGCGCGCTTCATTCTTGACCCCCGCGCGCCAGGCTGGCACAATCCGGCCATGTCACATCTCGCCCAGGCTAGCATGCCGGAAATGGAAGAACGCTGCGCTTCAGTAGGCTTAAAGCTTACAGAGCCGCGCCGCCTCGTTTTAGAAATTCTGGTAGAGTCCGAGGATCATCCCTCGGTGGAAATGGTCTATGAACGCGCGCGCGCCAAGGATCCCAAGGTTGCCATGGCGACGGTTTACCGCACGCTAAATCTGTTCCACGAATTCGGGATTGTGACGCGGATTGATTTAAAGGAAAGTTTCGCGCGCTATGAACTCAATTGGGGTCATCACCATCATTTGATCGATGTGGAAACCGGCGAAGTGCATGAATTTCAAAACGACACCATTGAAAAACTGAAATCCCAAATCGCGGCGGAAATGGGATATGACCTGGTGGAATGCGTGCTGGAACTCTATGGCCGCAAACGCGTCGCGGCCGCCTGACCTGTCATGAACTGGATCGCTGAATTGGGAATCTTGATGATGGGCTGGGTGATCGGCCTGTTGATCGCCATGCCGGTGGGGCCGGTGGCGGTGCTGACCTTTAAACGTACGTTGCATAATGGTTGGCTGGTTGGCGTGGCGACGGCCGCCGGTGCGATTATCGCCGATACGGTTTACGCCGCAGTGGCGGCATTCGGCGTATATGCCGTGCAGGATTATTTGGCTGAACACCAATATACGTTGCGGCTGATCGGCGGCATTGCATTGCTGATCGTGGGCATCCGCATGTTGTGGCAAAAGGCGGCGGTGGCCGCCGCGCCCGAAGACCATGAAGACGAAGATGCCTGGCATCAATTGCTGCATGCCTTTGCGACGGGTCTGATTATTACCCTAACCAATCCGCTGACGCTGGTGGCGTTTTTAACAATCCTGACCAATTTCGGCATGACGGATGAATTGGCCAGCTGGCGAACTGCACTGGTGTTTGTGGCGGGCGCGTTTGTGGGCGCGGCGACCTGGTGGTTGTCATTGGTGGGTGCCTGTACGTTGGTGAAGGCGCGGATTTCTGAAGCCCTGGTGGCCAAGATCAATACCGTCCTGGCGATATTCTTGGTTGCGGCCGGGAGTTACGCCGCCATTACCGGCTGGCTGGAAAAGCCACTGCTCAAGGTGTTGCATTAGAAAAGCTTGTGATTTGAAACACTTAGTAAGGTATATAAAAATAGTTAGCGAAAAAAATTGACTTTTATCTGGGAAATTTTGCATAGTCATTTGATCCAATTAATCATCATACTAGGAGTTATGATATGTCCGAATTGCTGCCGTCCCTGCCAACAAAAGCCGACCTTACCCGTGCGAAAGAATTTGCAAAAGCATATGCTGACGAAGGAAGGGTCCTAGCTATGCAGGACCAATTGGAAAGAGCAAACAGTTATGCTCGTACGCTTGGTGTAGAATTGAACCAAACAGAAATTAACACAATTCAAATCACAGGCCTCACCAACGGTATTTCATGTGCCCTTAAAAGTGGGGAAAATCTTGCAAGCCGCGCCTTGGTCGGCTCTTGTCAAGAACAATTGGGAAATGCGCGAGATTATGCGGGGCAACTTGCAGAATTGTTGACTGAGCGTGGAGATCAAGCTGAAGAGATTCAAGCAATGTTAGAACGCACAGAAACTGCAATTCAGTCTACTGAAAAGACAGCGTTTGAAAACGGATTTTTTAAGGCAGCTTCTGATAACGGTTTTTTTACTGCATCCGACGAATTGGGGTTTGGCCCAGAGGCGATGATGCCAGGAGATCAAGCAACGTTTGTAGCTAATCTACATATAATGCGTGATTGTGCGATACAATTAAATACTACGGTAGTTAATCTAATTGGTAAAGATTGTATGGCAAAAGTCTTACAAACGGCTCAAACAATTTATGGCATAGATGCAAACCGGCATTTGAAATTAAACTTCAAAATAAAAATCGGGCTGGGCGGTTCAGTGTCGGCTCCGCAGCCGCGTTAATATTAACGGCAACGTCGGAGTTTATGCCATCCTTCAATGTGAATGGCTTGAATTCCATCTTTCATGCAAGGGATTGCTGCGCTAATCTAACCGCATCATGCGGATTCGCCTTTTTGCCCTCGTACTTTGTCTGATTTTGCCGCTGGCTGCGCGGGCGGCCACCACGGATGTCGAGCAGCAGGGCGCGTGGACTTTGCGTACGGCGACGTCAGCGCAAATGACCAAAGATTACTTTTGTGCTTCTGAAGGCCATTTCACGCGCGGCTATAATCTGGTTGCAGCGCGCAATTTGCTAGGACAAAGCAGTTTGGTGCTGACCTGGCCAGGCGCTGGTTTGCCAGCGGGCACCACGGTACCGCTACGCATTAGCGCCGACAAAAAAGCCATTTTGGATATTAAGGCAACGGCAAAAACACCGGAAACGTTGGTCGCCGCACTGGGTTGGGATGATGAGGCCATGGCTTCGTTGGGCGAAGCGCACCATATTACCGTCGTCCAGAATACCATGACCGTGCGTTATGATATCAAGGATAGCACCGCGGCGTTCGGTCGTTTGAATTCCTGCACCGCTTCGCTGCTCGATCGCTTGCCGGATAGCGGCGGTCTCTCGCCTGAAGTGCGTAAGACTTTGAAATCGGCCGGTCTGGCCGATATTCGTGTGGTACAGGTCGTGGATAATAAAAAGGGCGCCGAGAATTTTATTACCAGTGGGATTTTCGGCGGTTCCGCGCCGTTGGGCGAGGGTAAATCCGACATCAGCCAACGCATGCTGGATTATATCGACCAATTGGAATTGCTCTGTGCTTCACGTTTTTCCAGTGATTTGGGTGCGCCGGTGCCGGGCAAGGATGGCGACATCACGACGGCGGAGGCGAAATGCGACGCGCTGCATACGGGCACGATTACGGCTCTGGCCTTCACTGGCGGCGACAGCCCGCGCGTCTATTATTTCGAAACGGACAAAACCCATGCCGTTCAGGCTACGCAAATGCGGGATAAATTGGTGAGTGCGCTGAAGGCGGAGCCTTAATTCCTGTTACTTATACGTTATGGACGTGGACTCGATGCTGAAGGGGTTGTGGACGTCGCTTGATTACCATTTTCAGTTGGCGAATTAGGGTTTCCGACAATGGGTGTCCCATTTAATTCGGGAAACCTATTTAATAGCTTGCTTATGATGGTGCCGGCTAGACTAGCGGCTTTTATCCGTACAATTATTTTAAATTTGTATTCTGCGGCTGGGTCTTCCATAAGAGGACTTTGAATCGGTGGATCTGAAACAGGCGGAGAAGAGGATCCCAAATCGCTCTGGGTGGGTGTCTCAGGATTTACAAAGGCGGCTTTAAATTCGTCTTGGGCAGCGTCAGTTTGGGCAGGACCATAGCTGACAATGAGATCCTGACTAGACACGAGAACAATTTGAGGCCGTAAGCTCCTCTCTTTTTTCGCTTCAGCCAAAGCGATATCAACTTCCTCTTGAGGATTTTGTTTTGACTCTGGTGTTGGACCCAGATACCCACGTATCATTAAGTCTGCTAAACGTTTAAACGTTTTATCATCTGATCTTTTTAATTCATTAAGTGTATTGATAAGTGCTTTTTCTCCGCCATTAATATTTAAAAATCCACTTACCATTATGCGTACTAAATCTGGTTTATCTGTTTGAGCTACTTGATGCAACCAATGAGACTGGGTGTTGCTACCCAAATCCCTTGGAGGAGTTTGGGTGCATTGTACGGGAAAGAAACCCTCCAGTGTCGCCAACATTAATTGATCATCATTATGTAACCACACATGCTCTAAAGCGGTCTGGCCTGTAATATCCTGCGTCAAAAGTGCTTGGATGCGTTCATTAGGAGAAAGAGGCTGCAATGCAATATGCATAACATCAGGATCTCCGATTGAAGTTAGCAAATGTATCGTGGGATCATTCCCATCGCCGGCCTTTACGAAGGTGGAATTAGGCAGAAAATCTTGGTTGTTAGAATGGAATTTTCCTTGCAGAAATTCCAAAACGTCTGCCGAAGTTTTTTCTTGATAAAGAACCTTGATTAGGTTCCCGGACGTAAGAATAACAGGGTCAAACATATTTATATCTTTTGTTAATTTTGAGCATTTCCCAATTTAACCCAGAGAAGAGTGAAATGGCAAGAAAATTAATACTTGCAAGGTAATTTTCTGCCGAGGAAGAAAAAGCAAAATTTCCTAAAACTTTACACAATTGCAAGGATTTCACATTACACTTATAATTAGTGCTATGGATGGGCGGAAAGTTCATCGACGCACCCAACCGGGCAGAAACGCCCCAGAACGGTAAAATGGCAAAAGATATGACCCCTGCGCCTGCCCAGCTTGCGCCCATGCCGCCTAATTCGGGAACCGATCAGCATTGGGCCCTGTCGGCCTTTGACGTGAAACACGCGTTCAGCGCGACATTTACTTGGGACTTGCCCTTCGGCAAGGGACGTACATTCTTTAAGGGCGCTCCCTGGTACGTTAACGGCCCTTTCGGCG
>Ga0207695_10008857_pt1 | contig 12531 bp, 8 predicted proteins | sample KBSC54metaG_FD_184354 | JGI IMG/M metagenome (GOLD analysis project Ga0207695, IMG submission 184354) | Corn rhizosphere microbial communities from Kellogg Biological Station, Michigan, USA - KBS C5-4 metaG (SPAdes) (version 2) | ecosystem: Host-associated > Plants > Roots > Rhizosphere > Soil...
AGGCTGGTGACGATGTTGGCCGCGCCCTGATAGATGCCCGGGCCGAGGAAGCAGTCGAGCTGCGCGCAGTGGTACAGCGGCAGCGAATGCAGCACCCGGTCGTCGCCGCTCATCTCGCCGTCGAGCATGCAGCTGACGTACTGCCACAGCACCGCGCTGTGGCTCAGCATCGCGCCCTTCGGGGCCGATTCGGTGCCGCTGGTGTAGACGATCTGCGCCAGGTCGTCATCGCGCAGAGCGACCGGCGGCGCCGTGCCGGCGGTGGCGGCGAGCTCGTCGAAACGCGTCATCTCCGTGGCGGCTTCGCTCGGCGCCTCGCTCGGCAGCCAGACGAACTGGCGGACCTGGGTGCCCTGCGCCGCGGCGGTGCGGGCGGTCTCGGCCATGCCGCTGTCGGTGGCGAGCAGGCAGGCGCCGGAGTGGCGCAGGATGAACGCGATCTCGTCCGCCTTCAGCATGAAGTTGATCGGCACCAGCACCGCGCCGAGGCGCGCCAGCGCGAAGCGCATCGCGGCGAAGGCGTGCGAATTGCGGGCGAGCAGCGCGACGCGGTCGCCCTTCGTGATGCCGCGCTGTGCAAGGCCCGCGGCGACGCGCTCGCATACCGCATCGAACTCGGCATAGGTCCATTGCACGGCGCCGCAGGCGATCGCGAGTTTGGCGGGAGAGCGGGCGGCAGTGCGGCGCGGCAGATCGCCGATCGTCTGGCGGGAGAGGGCAGGGGGCATGCGGGCTTCCTTCGATTCGCGGTGACCGGATGCGCGCCAGCTTGCCCGCGCCTCGCCGGGCCGGCCATCGGCATTTGCGCGGATCAGGCTCCGCGGAGCATCCGATCCGGAAACTGCGCTACGGCGCGAGGTTCACGCCACTCTCCGCGTCGAAGAAATGAGCCTTGTCCATCTCGATCGTGAAGCTGCGCAGCTCGTCGTCGCGCGAGTCATCGTCCGCGCCCGACCGCGCGACCGCGCGATGGGGGCCGTTGCGGATGTCGAGCAGCGTGCCGTGACCCAGATGCTGGGTCACGTCGACGGTCCAGCGCGAGCCGTCGTTGGGCGGCACGCCGTCGCTGCGGGGCTGGACATGGAAATGCTCCGGCCGCACGCCCATCACGACGCGCGCCGCGGCGCGCCGGTCGAGCGCGCTGCGCTTGGGCTCCGGCACCGCGAGGCGGATGCCGCACGCGCTGTCGATCACATGGCCATCGGCATAGTCCAGCTCGATGAAGTTCATCGCCGGCGAGCCGATGAAGCCGGCGACGAAGCGGTTCGCCGGCCTGTTGTAGACGACCAGCGGCGCCGCGGCCTGCTGGATCACGCCGTCGTTCATCACCACGATCTTGCTGCCCATCGTCATCGCCTCGGCCTGATCGTGGGTGACGTAGATCGTCGTCGTGCGCAGCTCGTGGTGCATCTTGACGAGGAAACTGCGCGCCTCGACACGCAGCTTGGCATCGAGGTTGGAGAGCGGCTCGTCCATCAGGAAGACGCCCGGCCGCCGCACCACGGCGCGCGCCAGCGCGACCCGCTGCCGCTGGCCGCCGGACAAGGCCTTCGGCAGGCGCTCGAGGAACTTGTCGATGTGCAGGCGCTTCGAGACCTCGCCCACCTGCCGCGCGATCTCGTCCTTCGGCACCTTGCGCAGCTTCAGGCCATAGGCGATGTTGTCGAGCACCGTCATGTGCGGGAACAGTGCATAGGACTGGAACACCATCGAGATGTCGCGGTTCTTCGGCGGCAGGTCGGTCACGTCGCGCCCGCCGATCAGCAACTGGCCGGCGGAAATCGATTCGAGCCCGGCGACCATCTGCAGGGTCGTGCTCTTGCCGCAGCCCGAGGGGCCCACCAGCACCGTGAACTCGCCATCGGCGATGTCGAGATTGAGATCCGCGATGACCTGGTGTCCGCCGAAGCGCTTGTCCACCTTGATCAGTTCGACTGCAGCCATGAGATCTTCCGTGTTGAGTTGAAACGAATCAGCCCTTGACCGCACCGACGAAGTTGCCGCCCGAAAGCTTGCGATAGGTCAGCAGGAACAGAATCGCGATCGGGATCTGCGAGATCACGAGCCCGGCCGCCGGCAGGTTGAAGACCGAGATGTAGCGATCGCTGTTCAGCTTGAGCATGCCGACGGTGAGCGGGAAGTTCGCCTCGCTGTTGAGGAACACCAGCCCGAACACGAACTCCTTCCAGATGGCGATGAAGTTCAGCGTGTAGCCGACCAGGATCCCCGGCACCGACAGCGGCAGGATGATCTGCCGGAAGACCTGCCAGTCGGTCGCGCCTTCGAGGTGCGCGGCCTTCTCGATCTCGCGCGGGATCGTCGTCATGAAGGCGCGCAGCGCGAGGATCTGCATCGGCATGCCGTAGACGCCGTGCACGATGATCAGGCCGATGCGCGTGTCGAGCAGGTGCATCGCGCGCAAGGTGTCGTAGAGCGGGATCAGCACCGTCTGCTGCGGCAGCATCAGGCCGGTCAGCAGCACGCCGAAGATCAGCTTCTTGCCCGGCACCGGGAAGCGCGCCAGCGCGAACGCCGGTATCAGGCCGAGCAGCACCGCGAGCGCCGAGCCGAGGCTCGCATAGATCAGGCTGTTCCACAGCAGATGGTCGAAGCCGAGGCCGGACCAGACGTCGACATAGGGCTTGAAGGTCGGCGAGCCCGGCAGCGAGAACGGGCCGGCGAGGAAGTCCGCGTTCGACTTGATCGACGTGATCACCATCAGCAGGATCGGCCCGAGCCAGACCGCGGCGATCAGCAGCGCGAGCGCGGTGCCCGAGATCTTCGGCAGCAGTTGCCAGAGCCGCCGCGATCGGCTCGCCGGCCGGCGCATCGAGAGTTCAGTCATCGAAGGCCCCTTTCAGCACCTTGCCGAGCACCAGCGCGGCGAGCGCGAGCGAGATCGCGAGGATCGCGACGCTGAGCGTCGCGCCATAGCCGAAGCGCGAGTTCCAGAAGCTCTCGAGGTAGACCACGTAGCCGAGCACGTTGGTCTTGCCGAAGGGCGCGCCCTTGGTCATCGTCGCGACCAGGTCGAAGGCGCGCATCGATTCGAACAGGGTCAGCATCACGACCACCGCGGTGACCGGCCGCAGCTGCGGCAGCGCCACGCTGCGTATCAGCGAAAAATGCCCGGCGCCCTCGATGCGCGCAGCGTCGAAAGTCTCCTTCGGCACGTCGCCCAGGCCGGCGAAGTAGTAGATCATCGGAATGCCGGTGAAGGCCCAGCCTGAGACCACCGCGAGCGTGTACAGCGCGACCTTGTAGTCGCCGAACCACTCGCGCACCAGAAAGCCGAGGCCGAGTCCCCGCAGGATGGTGTCGAAGGCGCCGAAGAGCGGATTCAGGATCAAGAGGAACATCAATCCCACCGCGACCAGCGACATCGTGATCGGAAAGAACACCACTGTGCGCAGCAGCGTGGCTGCATAGACCAGCCGCGAACGCAGGGCGTAGGCGATCAGGAAGCCCAGGCTCACCGGAAAGACGAGCATCACCACCAGCCACTTGAAGTTGTTGGCGAGCGCCGTGTAGAAGTAGTCGTCGCCGATCAGGTAGGCGTAGTTCGCCAGCCCGACGAACTTCTTCTCCGGCGTCATGCCGTTCCATTCGTGGAAGCTGAGCCAGATCGTGTAGAGGATCGGATAGCCGATGAAGGCGGCGAACAGCAGCACCGGCATGGCGATGCCGAACACCGCGACGAAGGTGTGCTGGCGCGCGAAGGCGAGCATCGCCCGCGGGCCGCGCACGTCCGATTCGAATTGATAGTGGGCCATCTGCGGGCTCCCGCCGAACAGGCGAAGGAAGGCCCCGCGCGGCCGGTTGCGATGCGATCGCACCCGGCCTCGCGGGGGCGGATCAGACCTTGCCGCGCACCCGCACGGCTTCCTGTTCGGTCAGCTGCATCGCCTGCTGCGGCGACATCGCACCCGCCAGCACGCCCTGCAAGCCGTCGAGGAACTTGTCCGAAATCGCGGGCGATACCGCATGGTCGACGTGCATGAACGTGAACGAGCCCGCTTCGCCCATCGCCTTGCCGAGGCGCTGCTCCATCGGCGTCAGGCGCGACAGGTCGGCTGCGACGTTCGACGGGAAGGGCTTGTCGATCTCGAGCTTCTTCGTCATCGCGTCCTTCGAGACCATCCAGTTCAGGAACTCGGCGGCGGCATCCGGGTTCTTGCTCTTCGAATGGATCATGATGGTGTCTTCGGCGAAGACCGACATCGTCGGCTTCTTGCCGCCGATCGGCGGCATCGCGAACCAGTCCATCGGCACCACGCAGCATTGCGGGTTCTCGCCGCGGAAGCGCCCGAGGTTGAAAGAGCCCTGGTACCAGTGCAGCACCTTGCCCTGGCTCCACGGCACCATCGCCGGGCCGACGTCGATCGAGTTGAACGACTGCTCGAACAAGCCGTCCTTCGCGAGCTTTTCCATCACCGCGGTGGCATCGACGATGCGCGGATCGGTCCACGGGATCTTGTTGCCGATCACCGCGTCGTAGGTGTCGAGCCCGTGCTTGTTGACGAGGATCGCCGACCACATGAATTGCGACGGCCACTTCTTCTGGTTCGCGAGCATGAAGCCGGCCATGCCGGCGCTCTTCGCCTTCTGGGCGTTGGCGAGCAGTTCGTCCCAGGTCTTCGGCACCGTCAGTCCGAGCTTCTGGTAGATGTCGGGGCGGTACCAGACCACCGAGGCGCACATCTCGGTCGGCACGAAATGCTTGTGGCCGTTGATCGTCGCGAGCTGCACGCCCGCCGGCACCAGGCTCTTGTCCCAGCCGTACTTGGCGTAGTAGGCATCGAGATTCGCCGAGAAGCCGTTGGCCACCAGTTCCGCGCCGCGGCCGCCTTCCCAGGAGTAGTACAGGTCCGGCGGGCTGCTCGAGCTCAGCTCGATGGTGAGCTTGGTCTTGTAGGTCTCGCCGTCGACGCTCGCGCCGGTGACGTGGATGCGCGTGCCGTTCTTCTTGTTCCACTCGTCGATCAGCCAGTTGGCATAGATTTCCGATGACGGCCACGGCGCGCGGTAGAAGTAGCGCAACTCGATCGGTGCGGCCTGGGCGGCGCCGATGAGGCCGAACGAGGCCGCTGCCACGGTGCCGAGTGCGGCGGACTGCTTGACGAATTGGCGGCGGGACGCGTTGTGCGGGTCGTGGTCGTTCATGGGGTCTCCTCGATGTAGTCTGGGCGCGGACGAAAAGGGACGGATGTGCTTCGCGGCGGCCACGGCGGAGCCCGGGCGCACCAGTGCGAGTTGTCCCGTTGCGCGTGCACGAGCGGGTTCATGGCCGGTCCATCGCCGTCGAGGCGCTGCGGGCCGGTGCATCCACGACGAGCCCGCTGCGCAGCAGCTCGGCGCGCGGCGCGAAGTGAAAGAACACCGGCAGGCTCGCGGCGCCGAGTGCGCTGGCGTCGGCGCCGAACGTGCCGCGCACGATGCGCGGGGCGACGCGCCATTCCGGCGCGATGGCGGCCAGCGCGCTTTCCAGGCGCCGGATCAACTCGGCGATGAAGCCGCCTTCGATGTCGGTATCGATCACGCAGACCGGCACGTCGAGCACCGAGACCGCGGCACGCACGGCATGGACCAGCGCCTCGATGCAGTCGTCCAGCCACTCGTGAAGGGCCGGATGAGCCTGGTCGAAGGCCTTTTGCAGATCGGCCCGGCCGGCGACCTCGAAGCCGCCGTGACGCAGGTGACGCGCGAGCACGTTCAACGAAGCGCGCGACAGAAGAATCGTCGCCGGACCTTCGGCCTTCGGTGCCGACGCGAGCCGGCTGTGCGGCACCGGCAGCATGCCCACGTCCACCGCATTGCCGGTCCTGCCGCGCAGGCTTTCGCCTTCGAGCACCGCGCCGCCGCCCACCGCCGGTCCGACGAAGAGATAGAGATAGTCGCTCTCCGAATGCCCGACCCCGAACAGCAGCTCGGCGATGGCGGCGGCGGTGCCGTCGTTCTCCTCGAATACCGGCAACTGCACCGACTGCTGCAGCATCGCTGCGAAGTCCACGTCGTCCCATTGGCGGAATCCGGCCCGCAGGTCGAGTTCATGCAGCCAATGGCCGAGGTGATAGGGTCGCCCGAGTCCGACGCCGGCGAGCCGCCCGCGCTCGGCCGGCGTGAGGTTGCGCAGCACGCGGCGGATGTCGTCGCAGACGATCTCGAGTGCCCGCTCGGGAGGGGGCAGCCGCATGTCGTGCGATCGGCTCGCGAGAATGTTGCCGGCCAGATCGGCGATGACAGTCTCTGTCCGCGACCGGTCCAGTCGCACGCCGATGCCGAAGGCGCCCTTCGGGTCCAGGCGATAGAGCCCGGCCGGCTGGCCGCGCTCGCCGTTCTCGCGCCGGCCCGCCGCATGAACCAGGCCCGCCTCCTCCAGCGACTGAACGATGCTGCCGACTGCCGTTTGCGTGAGCCGGGTATCACGCGCCAGGTCCGCCTTGGACGCCTCGCCGACGCGGCGCAGGCGCTGCAGGATCACCCGCTCGTTGTAGGCGCGCATCTGTGCCGAATTGGCCCCGCGGCCCGGCCGGCGAGCACTCTCGGGGGCCGGTTCACGGGCGGGCAATCGAGGGGGCTTGGCCATCTGGGCGATTAAATAAAGGTGAATGGAATATAGGAGTACGACGATCGAATGTCTCCATCGGGACATCCCCTAGTCCATGCGCGCCGGTGTTCTGGTTTTATTAAATCAAGCAGATTTATCTATTGCAGACTGCTCGCATCGGTGCCTGGGCTGGTGCTCGGCACGTCAAGTCCTCATGGAAACTGCCGATAGCCTGGGTTGTTCGGCCAGCGCGCGCAGACGTGCCGAGGCCAACGATGGGGGCTGCAGTCGCAGGGCGACCTGTCAGCCCGTGAGTCGGGTCGTCGTCTTGGGAATCAGCATGGGATTTTTTGGCAATCTTCGGATCGGCGTTCGCCTGGCATCGGGCTTCGCGATGGTCATTGCATTGCTCGCCGGCATCGCCGGCGTGGGTATCAGCCGGATCAACGCGGTGGACAACAACACCGAAGTCATCCTGCATGACCGGTATGTGAAGGTGGCGCATGCGCAAACCGTCGAGAACGAAGTCAACAAGCAGGCACGTGCGATGCGCACCGCCCTGCTCACCACGGATCAGGCGATCGTCGGCAGCGAGTTGAAGAAGATCCGCGAGTCGATGCCGGTGATCGCCGGGGCCATCGAGAGACTCGAGGCGACGATCAGGACGCAGAAGGGAAAGGATGCGCTCAAGTCGATGACGGACGCACGCAGCGTGTTCAAGGAGCACGAGGAGCGGCTGATCGAGATGATCGTGGCAGGCAAGATCGACGCGGGCCGCAATTACCTCGTCCAGGACATGATGCCGTTGCAATCGATCTACCTGGCGGCGATCGAGGCCTTCGCTCGAACCCAGGTCGAAGGGATGGAGCAGTTCGGCGCCGAGGCTGCGGACATGGCCCATGGCGCCACCATCCTGATGATCGCGCTGGCCGCCATCGCGACCGGCTTCGCCGTCGCCATTGCCGTGATGCTGACGCGCTCCGTCACCGTGCCGATCGCCAACGCCGTCAAGGTGGCCCAGGCTGTCGCGTCGGGCGACCTCACCTCCGAGATCGAAGTCCGCGGCACCGACGAAGCCGGCCAGCTCCTGTCGGCGCTCAAGACGATGAACCGGAGTCTGGTGGGGATCGTGCGGCAGGTTCGCGAAAGCAGCCATTCGATCGCGACCGGCTCCGCGCAGATTGCCAGCGGCAACGCCGACTTGTCGGAACGTACCGAGGAGCAGGCTTCCAATCTGCAGCAGACGGCGGCATCGATGGAACAGATCACGGCGACGGTCAAGCAGAGCGCTGCCGCGGCACGCTCGGCCTCCGACCTGGCCAGCGTGGCCAGTGCCGTGGCAGTCAAGGGCGGGGCAGCGGTGGGCCGGGTGGTGGAGACGATGGGGGAGATATCGGCCGGCTCGCGCAAGATCGCGGACATCACCGGCGTGATCGACGGCATCGCCTTCCAGACCAACATCCTGGCGCTGAACGCCGCGGTGGAAGCGGCGCGCGCCGGCGAGCACGGAAGAGGTTTTGCCGTGGTGGCCGGGGAAGTGCGCACGCTCGCGCAGCGGGCCGCGACGGCTGCCAAGGAGATCAGGAGCCTGATCGGACAAAGCGTCGACCAGGTCGGCACGGGAGCCGGATTGGTCAGCGATGCCGGTGCCACGATGAACGAGATCGTGGCCCAGGTGCAGAAGGTCGCGCAGCTGATCTCGGAGATCGATACCGCGACCCGGGAACAGACCCTGGGCATCGGCCAGGTCGGCGACGCGGTCAACCAGCTCGACCGGGTGACCCAGCAGAACGCCGCGCTGGTCGAGCAATCGGCAGCGTCCGCTGAAAGCCTCAGCCATCAGGCCTCGGCGCTCACCCGGATCGTCGGCGCGTTCAGGCTGGCCAGCGAGGCGCAGCGCGTGCCCGTGCCGGCGTGATCCTCAGCGTCCGAGCTCCTTCAGGTACACCGCCCGCGCCGCGACGCCGGTGTTGGCGAAGTCGGTGAAGATCCCGTCGATGCCGGCGCGGAAGAAGGTCACGTCCTCCAGCACCGGATCGCCCTTGTAGAACCCGGCCAGATACTTCTGCTCGTTGCGGAAGGTGTAGCTGTGGACGAAGAGACCGGCCTTGTGCGCGTCCGCGATCAGGCTCGTCGGCGTCACGCTGTTCACGTCCGCGAGCTTGCCGGTGTAGGGCGTGCCGTCGGCGTTCGTCGCCGGGAAGGGCGAGACGGTGAGCGCCATCACCTGCGGCTTCCACGGGCCGATGCCGTCCGCATAGGTCTTGACCTCGGCCAGGCCGGCGGGCGTCAGCATCTCGCCGAAGTAGCGGCCGTCGCCGGCGAGCGTCCAGCTGTACGGCCGGCCGTCGACGAAGTTGTAGACGTCGTTGGTCTGGTAGATCATCTCGCCGGTCTTGTAGTTGACGTCGTTGCCGTCGACCAGCTGCACCACCTTGGTCTGCAGGCCGGCGGCGCGCAGGTACTTCAGGCTTGCCGGATCGAAGCTCTGCACGAAGATCGGCGCATCCTTCGTGTTCATGCCGTTGTCCTTGATGATCTTCAGGATCGCGTCTTCGAACGGATGGCTGCCCGTTCCGCAGCCGTTGGCGATGGCCTGCGCGTTGTTCCAGACCGGATTCTTCGCCTCGGGATAGACCGTGAAGGTCTTGCCCAGCGCGGCGCCCTTGGCCTTGGCGATGTCGATGATCTCCTGGAAGGTCAGGATCGGGTACTTTCCGTTCAAAGCGGCCGGCCGCTCGTTGGCCGCATCGTAGGTCGTGCCGCCGATCTGCTTCAATTCGGCGACGGTGAAGTCGGTGACCGACCAGTCGTTGGTGTGGTCCTCGCCGTCGACGATCAGCGACTTCAGCACCGACTTCGGGTCGTTCGGGTCGGCCAGGTCGGTCAGGTATTGCGCCGGGCCGCCGTAGGTGGCGAGCGAGTAGGTCACGTCGACCAGCCGGCCGGGCACGGTGCGCTTGCGCGCGGCGAAGCCCGGGTTGCTGGCCGCCACGGCGGCGATGTTGGTGTTGTCGCTCATCCAGGGGTTGTGGCGCGCGATCAGCACGCAGTCCTTCGAGAGATGCAGGTCTTCCTCCAGCGAGTCCGCCCCGGCGTCGGCGGCGCCTTCGTAGGCCGGCTGGGTCTCTTCCGGGAACAGCCCGGGCAGGCCGCGATGGCCGATGACCAGCGGCTGGTTGCCGTCCAGCGTCCTGAAAGGCTGTTGGCTGTCGCCGTCGTCGCTGCCGCCGCAGGCGGCGAGGGCGCACGCAGCGGCGATCGCGGTCACGATGCCGCGATGAAAGAAGGGGAGAGACGGCTTGCGAAATTCGAACGACACGAGGACTCCTCCGGATTGTGGTCGGCGGACTGTAGGCAGGGGCTTTGACAGGGGCGTGACATCGGCCGGTCACGCGGCTCGCCTAGCCTCGAGGGTTGATCACGGCGAGGATAGGCAGATGAACGACAGTCCACCCTTCGATTCCGCGCGGCGGCGAGCGCTGCGGGCCATCGCGGCCGGCGTTGCCGCGGGCGCCGGCCTGCGCGAGGTCCTGGCCCAGGGCATGGCGCCCGCGGTCGTCACGCCCGACAGCGCGCGGCCGCAGATGCCTTGCGGCGTGATGAGCGGCGACGTGACCGATCGGCGCGCCATCGTCTGGAGCCGCGCGGATCGGCCGGCGCGCATGATCGTCGACGTCGCGACCACCGAATCGATGAAGGACTTCCGGCGTGTCGTCGGGCCCGCGGCACTCGAGCCCAGCGATTTCACCGCGCGTGTCGATCTCGACGCGCTCGCGCCGGGGCAGACCCACTTCTACCGCGTGAGCTTCCAGGATCTCGCCGATCCCAAGGTCTACAGCGTGCCGCTGATCGGCCGCCTCCGCACGCCGCCGGACACGCCGCGCGACCTGGTCTTCGCGTTCTCCGGCGACGAGGCCGGCCAGGGCTGGGGCATCGATGAAAGCCGCGGCGGCTATCGTGTCTACGAGTCGATGCGGCGCTTCCAGCCGGACTTCTTCATCCACTCCGGCGACCAGATCTATGCCGACGGGCCGATCCGGGCCGAGGTCCGGCTCGACGACGGCAGCCTGTGGAAGAACCTGGTCACTCCGGCCAAGAGCAAGGTCGCCGAATCGCTGGACGACTACCGCGGCAACTTCGCCTACAACTTCCTCGATGCGAACAAGCAGCGCTTCTGCGCCGAGGTGCCGATGCTCGTCCAGTGGGACGACCACGAGACGCGCAACAACTGGTATCCCGGCCAGCGCATCGGAGCGGAGGACAAGCGCTATCAGGAGCGCAGCATTTCGCTGCTGTCGGCGCGCGCGAATCGGGCGATGTTCGAATACAACCCGATGCGCTTCGATGCGCGCGATCCGGAGCGGGTCTACCGGTCCTTTCGCATGGGCCCGCTGGTCGACGTGTTCATGCTGGACGAGCGCAGCTATCGCGGAGCCAATTCGCCCAACCGCCAGACCGCCCCCGGCCGCGATGCCGACTTTCTCGGGCCCGAGCAACTGCAGTGGCTGAAGAACGCGCTGGCCGAATCCACCGCGGCCTGGAAAGTGATCGCGAGCGACATGCCGATCTCGATCGTGGTGCCCGACCTGAACCCGGACGTCCCGCCCGGCACGTTCGAGGCCTGGGCGAACCAGGACGACGGGCCGCCTTCGGGGCGCGAGATGGAGATCGCCGATCTGCTGCGCTTCATCAAGCAGCGCGACATCAAGAACGTGGTGTGGGTGACGGCCGACGTGCACTACGCCTCGGCCACGCACTACCGGCCGGAACAGGCCCGCTTCACCGATTTCAAGCCATTCTGGGAGTTCGTCGGCGGCCCGCTGAACGCCGGCACCTTCGGGCCGGGCGAGATCGACAAGACCTTCGGGCCGGACGTCAAGTTCGTCAGCATCCCGAAGGACATGAAGCAGAACCGGCCGCCGAGCGACGGGCTGCAGTTCTTCGGCATCGGCCGGGTCGATGCGCGCAGCAAGGCGATGACCGTCTCGCTGCACGGCATCGACGGCGGCGCGCTCTACGAGGTCGAGTTGCCGTTCGAAGCCTGATATCGTCGTCGTGCAGCAGGTTCGCGAAAGCAGCCACTCGATTGCGGGCGGGGCCGCGCAGCTCGCCGGATGACGCCGGCGAGGGCGTCGGCACTTACCCCAATGTCAGCCCAGCGCCAAATCAAGAACATTGGTGCATGCCGGCCGTCATCACGCCTCGCGAGGTGCCTCAATGGGTGCCGGGAGAAGTGCTGTCCGCCAGCGACGCGCTGGGCTGGAAAGACGTGTTCCAGCGCTCCTATCGCTACACCGGGCTCGATGTCTCGGTGCCGGCGATCGATCATTTCATGATCGTGCGTTACCTCGTCGGCCAGACCCGCATGGAACGGCGCTTCGAAGGGCGCTGGACACGCACCGCCTGCAGGCCGGGTGACCTGTCGCTGCTCACGCGCTCGCAGCAGTCGCACTGGCACTGGACCGAAGACATCGATGTCTCGCACATCTATTTGTCCGGCGATCTGATGTCGCGCGTGGCGAGCGACGTGATGGAGCGATCGGTGGCCGAGGTGCGGCTGCACGACCTGCTGCGCACCGAGGACCCGGTGCTCGCCCACATCGCCGACGCGATCACGCAGGAGGCACAACAGCATGGCGTCGGCGGCGCCCTGTATGTCGAGGCGCTCGGGGTCCAGCTCGCGGTGCACTTGCTGCGGCGCTATGCCAGCGTCGCGGTTCGGGAGGCCGCGGCGCAGGGCGGCCTGTCTCCGTCGCAGGTGCGCGGCCTGCGGGAGTTCATCGACGAACATCTGCATGACACGATCAGCCTCGACGGCCTGGCCGCCGTCGCGGGCCTCGGCGTCTGGACGTTCAGCCGGCGCTTCAGGGAGACCTTCGGCCGCGCCCCGCATGCCTTCGTCGTGGATCAGCGGGTCGAACGCGCGAGGCGCTTGCTCTCCCAGGGCGCGCTCGCGGTCAAGGAAGTGTCCGCGACCTGCG
>Ga0207695_10008864_pt1 | contig 12526 bp, 9 predicted proteins | sample KBSC54metaG_FD_184354 | JGI IMG/M metagenome (GOLD analysis project Ga0207695, IMG submission 184354) | Corn rhizosphere microbial communities from Kellogg Biological Station, Michigan, USA - KBS C5-4 metaG (SPAdes) (version 2) | ecosystem: Host-associated > Plants > Roots > Rhizosphere > Soil...
CCAGGTCTGGAAGAGGGTGCGGCCGCGCCGCGCCGCCTCCGCTTGCAGCAGGGCGATCTGCCGGGTCGTCGCGGCGGGCGGCTTCTCCAGCATGACGTGCTTGCCCGCTCGCAGCGCGGCGAGGGCCGCCTCGAAGTGCGCCTGGGGCGGCGTGCAGATGGAGATGGCATCGAGGTGCTCCACCTCGGCGAGCAGCGTCTCGATGTCGGCGAAGTTCGCCACGCCGTCCACGCGCGCGTTGCGGCTGGCACAGGCCACGAGCTCGAAATGCGGGTCGGCAGCGAGCGCCGGAATGTGTTGATCGCGGGCGATCTTGCCGATCCCCACCAGGCCCAGCTTCAGTGGCATGCGCATCCCTGTCATGTGGTGTCGCCGCCCTCGACAGGCGGCGCAGGTTGAAACGACCGAGGGGCCGGCCGCCCCTCGTCGCCTTCATCTTAGCGCCCGTCGCCGGGCCGCCGCGGCGCGACCTCGCGCGACATCCCTGCGCCATTCGAGGTGTCGGGTTTCGTCCTATCCTGCGGGCTTCATTTTTCGGGAGAGGTCCATGATCATGAACCGTGCATCGCTCGTTCCTGCCCTCGCCGCATCGGTGCTCGCGGCCGCAGCCCATGCGCAGGACGCTGCGCCGCTGCTGGAGCGCATGGCGGGCACCTGGGACGTTCAGCAGCGCATGTGGCCGGGCCCCGGCGCCCTGGCGGTCGAGCTGCCGAAGGGCGTGGCGCGGCGGCAGCTGCTCGACGGCAAGTACCTCGAGGAGTCGATGGAGCCGGCCGCGCCCGATGCGCCGCCGTCCGCGGCCTTCCACCGGCATGCGCTGCTGACCTACAACCCGGTCGCGAAGCGCTACGAGTACACGTCGCTGGACAGCCGGGCGCCGCAGCTGATGACCGAGATCGGCGCGCCGCTGCCCTCGGCGGAAGCGGCCGGGCCGGTCAAGCTGCAAGGCGGGCGCTTCCTCGCGCCGGACTGGGGCGGCTCGAAGAACGTGTCCTTCCGCTATCGCCTCGTGATCGGCCCGGTGCAGTCCGACGGCAGGCAGATCGTGCAACTGCACCTGACGCCCGAGACCGTGCTGCCGAAGAAGGAGTTCCTGGCCTTCGAGTATGTCTACAGCAGGCGGCCCGAGTCGCCTGCTGGCGGCTGAAGGCCGTCGCATCGGCGAGGGCAGGGGTGCGGCCCGGCTTCGAAAGCCGATCCGGGAAAGCGGGCCTCGCGTCGTCAGGCGGCGCTCGCGAACGCCGCGTCGATCATCACCTGCGTGCCGCGCGAGAACTCCAGCGGGCAGGCGTAGGGCTCGCCGTCGCGCAGCGCGCGGTTGAACGCGGCGGCCTGCAGCTCGTAGTGGTTCACGGCGGGCCAGCGCTGGGTGATCGTCTCGCTCCCGCGATGCAGTTCGAGCCGGGCCTCGCCGAAGACGCGCGCGTTGAATGGCACCGGCAGGCGCAGCACGCCGGCGTCGCCATGGAACGTGATCTCCTGGCGTGGGTGCATGCGGATCGACGTGAAGGCGGCGTAGTCGGCGTCGCCGAACTTCGCGGTGATCGCCGTGTAGACGTCGACGCCGTCCTCCCAGCGGATGCGGGCCCGCACGTCGGTGCCTTCGAGGCCGGTGGCAAAGCGCGCGCCGCCCATCACGTAGACGCCGATGTCGCGCAGGCCGCCGCCGCCCAGGTCGGCGCGGTTGCGGATGTTGCCCGGGTCGCGGTTGTCGAACGAGAACGCAGCGTCGATGCGCCACAGCCTGCCCACCGCGCCCTCGGCGAGCAGCTGGCGCGCCCGCTGCCACTGCGGGTGGTGGACGATCATGAAGGCCTCGGCCGCGAGCACGCCGGCGGCGTCGCGCGCCGCGATCAGCGCGTCGAAATCGCCGGCCTTCATCGCCACGGGCTTCTCGCACAGCACGTGCTTGCCGGCCCGGATCGCCTTGAGCGTCCATTCCACGTGCAGGGCATTGGGCAACGGGATGTAGACGGCGTCGATGGCGGGATCGGCGAGCAGCGCGTCGAAGCTGTCGTGCACGCGAAGCCCGGGCGCGAACGCGCGGAACGGCTCGGCCTTGGCGCGATCGGAGGTCGCGAGCGCCGCGACGTGGCCGCCCGGCGCGAGCGTGAGCGCCGGCCCCATCTGTTCGCGCGCGAACCTCGCGGCTCCCAGGATTCCCCATCGAACGTCCGTCATGTGCCGGTCTCCAGCAGGCAGGTGCGCGCCAGCATACCGCGCCGACCCGCGCCGCAGGGCCGGACATGACGCGTCCGCCCCCGGGCGGCCTCTGGCAGCTTGCGGCCCGCTCAGGCAATATCGGCGTCCCGCCGCATCGACGCGCGGCCGTGCGCCGCGCCGGACATCATGGACAACGCGCCCCCTCCGGCCGCCGCGCGAGCGACGCTGCGCCAGTTCCGCGACCTGCCCGGCCCGCGCGGCGTCCCGTTCTTCGGCAACCTGCTGCAGATCGACTCCACGCGCATGCACCTGCAGCTCGAGCAGTGGTGCGAGACCTTCGGGCCCGTGTACGGGCTGCGGCTCGGCCGGCGCAAGGTGGTCGTGGTGGGCGACCACGAGCTGATCGCCGCCGTGCTGCGCGACCGGCCCGACGGCTTCCGGCGCACCACCCGCTTCGAGCAGATCTGGACGGAGATGGGGCTGGTCGGCGGCGTGTTCGGGGCGACCGGCGACGACTGGAAGCGCCAGCGCCGCGTGGTGATGGCCAGCTTCGACCCGGCGCACGTGAAGCGCTACTACCCGTCGCTGCAACGCGTCGCGCAGCGCCTGGTCGAGCGCTGGCGCCGGGCCGCGCGGCGCGACATCACCATCGATCTGCAGGCCGACCTGATGCGCTACACCGTCGACACCATCGCCGGACTGGCCTTCGGCGCCGAGGTGGACACGCTCGGGTCCGACGAGGACGTCATCCAGCGCCACCTGAACCGCATCTTCCCGGCGCTGTCGCGCCGCCTGTTCTCGCCGCTCCCGACCTGGCGCTGGTTCCCGTCGGCCGGGGACAAGGCGCTCGCGCGCAGCGTGGCGGAAGTCGGGACCGCCGTGGACGGCTTCATCGCGCAGGCCCGCGCGCGCCTGGCCGGGGAGCCCGCGCTGCGCGCGCATCCGCGCAACCTGCTGGAGGCGATGCTGGTGGCCGCCGACGAGCCCGGCAGCGGCATCACCGACCGTGAGGTCGCGGGCAACGTCCTGACGATGCTGCTCGCCGGCGAGGACACCACCGCCAACACGATCGCCTGGACGATCCACCTGTTGTGGACGAACCCCGCGGCGCTGGCGCGTGCCACGGAGGAGGTGCGCCGCGTGTGCGTCGAGGCCACGATGCCGGCGCTGGACCAGATCGCGCAACTCGACTACGTGCAAGCCTGTGCGCACGAGGCCATGCGGCTCAAGCCCGTGGCGCCGCAGACGGGCCTGGAGGCCTTGCGCGACACGACGATCGGCGACCTGCACGTGCCCAGGGGCATGGTGGTCATCGGCGTGATGCGGCGCGACGCGACCAGCGAACGCTTCGTCACGAACGCGGCCGCCTTCGATCCCGATCGCTGGCTGGCGGACTCGGAGCCGTCCGCGGCGTCGGCCAAGCGCATCTCGATGCCGTTCGGGGCCGGCCCGCGCATCTGTCCGGGGCGCTACCTCGCGCTGATGGAGATGAAGGTGGCGCTGGCCGTGCTGCTGGCCAACTTCGACCTGGTGCGCGTGGCGACGGTCGACGGCGAGCCGCCGCGCGAACTGCTGCAGCTGGCCATGGCGCCCGTCGGACTGACCTTGCGGGTGCGCGAGCGGGAACCGGCGGCCGTCGCCTAGCGGCGCTCGCCGCGCCGGTACCGCCCGGGCGTCATCCCCGCGTGGCGCGCGAACGCGCGGTTGAACGCGGCCTCCGAGCGGTAGCCCACGGCCTCGCCGATGCTGGCGGTGTCCTGCTCGCCGAGCACCAGCAGGCGCGACGCGAGCTCCATGCGCAGCGCGGTCAGCAGCTCCAGCGGCCCGGTGCGTGCGTGCTGCGCGAACAGCCGGGCGAAGGCCGCGCGCGAGAGATGGCAACGGGCGGCGAGCGATTCCACCGTCCAGGGCTCGCCCGGCGATTGCAGCATCGCGACCAGCGCCGGGGCGAGACGCGGGTTCGCCATCACCCCGAGCACGCCGGCCAGCGTCGTGGCCTCGTCCGCCGCCGCCTCGAGGTGCGCGCGCACGGCCAGCGTGAAGACGGCGCCCGAGAGCTCGGCCACGATTGCGGCGGCGCCGGCGTCCTGGTGCTCGATCTCGTGCGCCATCATGCGCAGCAGTCCCTGCAGCCAGCCGAACCCGGGGCGCTGCGCGAACTCGACGACGAGGCATTCGGGCAGGGCCTCCAGCAGCGCGCTGCGGCGCCGGCCGCGGAACTCGAATTCGCCGCACAGGATCTCGATCTCGGCGTCGCCGGGGTCGGGCACGTTGGTCTTGAGGTCGACCAGCGGACCGGGCTCCGTGCGGATGCGCGGGCTGGCGCTTGGCGCGGCGCTCGCCCGCGTGTGCGTGCGTGACGCCCGCGCCGGTGCCGGCGCGGGCGCGCCCGCGTCCACGCGGCCGCTCGCGCGCAACGTGTGCGCGCTGCCGCGCGGCAGCACCAGCAGGCTGCCGGCGCGCAGCGTGATCGTGCGGCCGCTCTCGGGGAGCAGCAGCTCGCATTCGCCGCGCAGCACCACGTGGAAGGGCGCGCGCCAGGGGCCGGCCGGGTCGTGCGGCGCGGCGAAGGCCGCGCCGAACAGGCAGCGCAGCTCCATGCGGCCGCGCGGATCGAGCAGGGTGACGAGGTGGCTCAGGGGATCCATGAAAGACGTTCGAGCAATTCAGGTGGATTGGCTGGCATTCATCATCTCGATTGTGGCGAACAGAATCGATCCCGTCGATCACCTCCTCGTCGGAGTCCCGCCATGACCGCCACCCGTGCTCCCCTCCCGGTCTCGTTCTTCAGCATTCCCGTGGGCCTGCTCGCGTTCGCCAACACCTGGCACGTGGGCGTGCGCCTGTGGCACCTGCCCGGGGACGTCGCCCAGGCGTTCACCCTCGCGGGGCTGGCCGCGTGGGCCGGCCTGCTGGCGCTCTACGCCCGCAAGTGGATCGTGCAGCGCGCGGAAGCGGCCGCGGAGCTGCAGCACCCGCTGCAGTCGGCGTTCGCGGCGCTGGTGCCGGTCTCGAGCATGCTGGCGTCGGTCGCCTTGATCCCGTTCTCGCGCGACGTGGCCATGGGCCTGTTCGTCGTCGCCTTCGGCGCGCAGCTCGCGTTGGGCCTCGCGCTGAACGGACGCCTGTGGATGGGCGGCCGTGCGCCCGAACTCGTGACGCCGGCGATCTACCTGCCCAGCGTCGCGCAGAGCTTCGTCGCCGCGACTGCGTCGGCCGCGTTCGGCTGGCACCAGCTCGGGATGATGCTCTTCGGCGTGGGGCTGCTGGCCTGGCTCGCGCTCGAATCGCTGATCCTGCAGCGTGCCGTGGTCGGCACGGCGCTGCCCGCCGCGCTGCGTCCGCTGCTGGGCATCCAGCTCGCGCCGGCGGTGGTGGGCGGGGGCAGCTGGCTGGCGCTCACGAGCGGCGCGCCGGACATGTTCGCATGGCTGCTGCTGGGCTACGGCCTCTACCAGGGCCTGCTGTTGCTGCGCCTGCTGCCCTGGATCCGCGAACAGGCGTTCATGCCCGGCTACTGGGCCTTCAGCTTCGGCACCGCGGCCCTGCCGGCGCTCGCGATGCGGATGGTCGAACGCGGGGCGACCGGTCTCGTGGCCGACCTGGCGCCGGTGCTGTTCGTGGCGGCCAACGTGGTGTTTGTCCTGCTGATCGGGGGCACGCTGCGGCTGCTGGCCAGGGGGACGCTTCTTCCGGTGATCGCTGCCGCGCCCGCGCCGACGGCTCGCTGAAGGGCGCTCGCCTCCTCGATGCGGCCCTCCGGCCCCCTCGAAGGCCGCCGCCGCGTCAGCGGGCCGCAGGCTGGAACGCCGGGTCGCCCATCTGCCACAGCGCGAACGACCACAGGTCGGCGATCTGGTTCTCGCGCTGGGCGTTGCTGGAGCCCAGGCCATGGCCCGCGTCGTAATCGATGCGCAGCAGCGCCGGCTTGCCGCTGGAGGTCGCCGCCTGCACGCGCGCGGCCATCTTGCCCATCTGCCAGGGCGACACGCGCGGGTCGTTGGCGCCGGTGCTGAACAGCACGGCGGGGTAGGGCGTGCCGTCGCGCACGTGGGCATACGCGCTCATCGCGTACAGGCCGTGGAAGCCGGCCTCGGTCTTGACCGTGCCGAACTCGACGATGTTCGGCGGCCCGTTGGGCGAGTTCTCGGCGCGCAGGGTGTCGGACATGCCGACGAGGTCGAGGATGACGCCGAACAGCGCCGGGTGGCGCGTCAGTGCGCCGCCCACGGTGATGCCGCCGGCGCTGCCGCCCTGTCCGGCCAGCCGTGCCGGGGACGTGATGCCGTGGTCGACCAGGTACTGGCCGCAGGCGGCGAAGTCGGACACGGTGTTGAGCTTGGTCAGCTTGTAGCCCGCCTGGTGCCAGCCCTCGCCGTACTCGCCGCCGCCTCGGACGTGGGCGTAGGCCAGCACGCCGCCGCGCTCGAGCCAGGCCAGGTTGGTCGGCACGAAGCTGGGCTCCAGCGAGATGCCGTAGGCGCCATAGCCGCTGAGGATGGTGGGGTGGCTGCCGTCGGCCGCCATGTCCTTGCGGTGCAGGATGGACAGCGGGATGCGCGTGCCGTCGTCGCCGATGGCGAACACCTCGTCGGCCACGTACGCCGACGTGTCGATCGACGACGGCGGGTTCAGGCCGGTGTCGTCGGTGCGGCCGCGCTCCGGGTCGTAGGCCAGCGTGCGCGTGGACTGCAGCCAGCCGCGCAGGCTGATCAGCGCGCCGGGTTCGCGCTCGTCGGCCACGAGCGCGCTGACGTCGCCCTCGAACGGCAGGGGCACCGGGTCGCTCCGCCGGCCGTCGAACGAGACGCGATGCACGTGCGACACCGCGCCGTCGCGAACGCGCGTGTACAGGCCGTCGCGGGCGATCTCGACGTCGGTCAGCACGCCGTCGCCCTCGGGCAGCACCACGGTCGCCCGGGCCAGCGCCGGCCTGGCCAGCGGCAGCGACAGCAGCCGGAAGCGCGGCGCGTCCTTCTGCGCCAGCAGGTACAGCGTGTCGCCGTGCAGGTGGAATGCCGTGACGCCATCGCTCGCGTCGGCGATCTTCTTCCACGGCGTGCCGGCCCCCTTGACCTGCGCGAGCGGCGCCGCGTAGACGGTCGACGGGTTGTCGTCCATGTTGTGGTTGGCGATGGCCAGCGCGAACTTCGAGCCCGGCGAGGTCACGAGCCAGGTGCCTTGGCCTTCGGGCACGTCGAGCCCGGCCGACACGCCGCGGCCGAACACCGCGGCGTCGCCCTCGCCGTCGGCGTGCGTGCCCAGGACGTGCAGGTAGGTGCGGCCGTTGAACATCGTCTGCGCCGGCGGCATGTCGGGCGTGGGCTTGGGATAGCGCAGGTAGAAGAACGACTGGTTGTCGGGCCGCCACGACACGCGGCTGTTGGACGTGCGGTCGATGGCCTCGGACAGGATGGCGCCCGTCTGCACGTCCATCACGTGCAGCACGCTCTTCTCGGAGCCGCCGGTGGACAGGCCGTAGGCGATGCGCTTGCCGTCCCACGACGGCATGAAGAAGTCGAGCGCGTAGTGCGTGGACGTGCCCTTGCCGAGCGTGCCCGGGTCGACCAGCAGGTGTTCCTCGCCCTGCGCGCCGTCGCGCCAAACCAGGCGCGGAAGCGGAGCCCCCGGCTGGATGACCTTGTAGAACAGCCGCTGGCCGCGCTGGACGAACCCGCCGCGCTGCAGGTCGGCGTTGAGCAGCGCATGCACGCGCTCGAGCAGCGGCTTGCGGCCGGGCAGGGCGTCGAGCTGGGCACGGGTGTAGTCGGCCTGCGCACGCATCCAGGACTTCACCTCGGGGTTGTCGAGATCCTCCATGCTGCGGTAGTTGTCGACGACCGGCGTGCCGAAGTAGGTGTCGGTGACCGGATGCACCGGGGCGACCGGCTGGCCGGGCGCGGCGGCGACGGCGGACGCGACGAGGCCGGCGGCGAGCGCGAAGCCGCCGAGCACGGCGCGCGGGAAGACGGGGAGGCGCATGGACGGGATCCTGGTGGAGGCGATGGCGCGCGAGTTTACGTGCGCTTCGAAGGCTCGCCGGCGCATGCGGCTTGCACCGCGCCCGCGGTGAGTCGATGGCCGTCGACATCCGCGCCGAGCGCGACCCAGGCCTGCGTGGCTTCGCGCCCCGTCGCGGCCAGGCTTGGGGAATGGTGGCGCGTGGCGACCTCGCGCTCGAAGACGGCCAGCGACTGGTCGACCGCGTGGCCCTTGGCCCCGCGCGCCGCCTTCGCGACGCGCCAGGATGGCGCGCCGGGCGACGGCAAGAGCGGTCGCGCGGTGCGAATCGCGGCACCGCCGGCGTCCGCCGCGGGAAGGGCGAAAATGCGCTCATCGGCGCGTGTCGCGGCCGAGCACCCGAAGGTATCTTCCTCGCATGACCGACTTCAGCTTCTTCTGGCACGACTACGAAACCTTCGGGCGCGTGCCCCGGCGCGACCGCCCCGCGCAGTTCGCCGGCATCCGCACCGACGCGGACCTGAACGAGATCGGCCAGTCGGTGATGCGCTATTGCCGGCCGGCGCCCGATTCGCTGCCCGATCCCGAGTCCTGCCTGCTCACCGGCATCGTGCCGCAGACCTGCCTCGAGCTGGGCCTGCCCGAGCACGCCTTCGCCGCCGAGATCGAGGGCGTGCTGGGCCAGCCCGGCACCATCGGCGTGGGCTACAACACGATCCGCTTCGACGACGAGGTCACGCGCCACCTGTTCTGGCGCAACCTGATCGACCCGTACGCGCGCGAGTGGCAGAACGAATGCGGCCGCTGGGACCTGCTCGACGTCGTGCGCGCCACCTGGGCGCTGCGCCCCGAGGGCATCGAGTGGCCGAAGCACGAGGACGGCCGGCCCTCGTTCAAGCTCGAGCACCTGACCCAGGCCAACGGCATCGCCCACGAGGCCGCGCACGACGCGCTGTCCGACGTGCGCGCCACGATCGCGCTGGCGCGCCTCATCAAGCAGCGGCAGCCGCGGCTGTGGGACTTCTGCCTGAAGCTGCGCCGCAAGGAGGCCGTGTGGACGGAGATCGGTGCCCACCGCCCGTTCCTGCACATCTCGGGCATGTTCGGCGTGGAACAGGGCTGCATGGCCATCGTGTACCCGCTGGCCCAGCACCCCACCAACAAGAACGAGCTGCTCGTGTGGGATCTCGCGCACGACCCGCGCGAGCTGGCCGGCCTCGACTCCGAGACGCTGCGCCTGCGCATGTTCACGCGCAGCGCCGACCTGCCCGAGGGCGTCACGCGGCTGCCGATCAAGTCCATCCATGCCAACAAGTCGCCGATCGTCGTGGGCAACCTGAAGACGCTCACTGCCGCGACGGCGCAGCGCTGGGCGATCGACGTCGGCGGCGGCCTGCGCGTGCGCCATCCCGCCGCCGACGTCGCCGCGCTGATGCAGGGCGCCTGGCGCGAGGTCTATGCGCGCCCGCCGGCGGCGTCGGCGGTGGACGTCGACGAGGACCTGTACGGCGGCTTCGTCGGCAACGACGACCGCCGCAAGCTCGAGCGCCTGCGGCGCCAGACGGGCGAGCAGCTCGCCGGCCAGCGCGTGGCCTTCGACGATCCGCGCCTGGAGGAACTGCTGTTCCGCTACCGGGCGCGCAACTTCGGCGACACGCTCAGCGCGCAGGAGAACGAGCGCTGGCTCGACCACTGCAGCGCGCGCCTGCACGAGGGCGCCGGCGGCTCGATGACGCTGTCCGCCTTCTTCGAGCGCATCGACCAGCTCAACGAGCAGGCCGAGGAGACGGGCGACGAGCGCGCCGCCGGGATCCTCGGTGCGTTGTACGACTATGCCGAGCAGATCGCGCCGCCGCTGCGCGAGGGCGCATGACCGGCGTCGCGCGGGGCGCGGCCTCGCACGCGGGCGCTGACGCGAGCGCGGGCCAGGCACCGCGCGTGGCCATCGTCGGCGCGGGCGCGGTCGGTTGCTACTACGGCGGCATGTTCGCGCGTGCGGGCGTGCCCGTCACCTTGATCGGGCGGGCGCAGCACGTCGACGCGATGCGGCGCGACGGCCTGCGCATCACCACGGCCGCCTTCGACGCGCACGTGCCCGTCGAGGCGAGCACCGAGGCCGCCGCCGTGGCGGGTGCCGCGCTGGTGCTGGTGTGCGTCAAGTCGCCCGACACCGAAGCCACCGGACGCGAGCTTGCGCCGCACCTGGCGCCGGGCGCCTGCGTGCTGAGCCTGCAGAACGGCGTCGACAACGCGGCGCGCCTGCAGGCGGTGCTGGGCCGGCCGGTCGCGCCGGCGGTGGTCTACGTCGCCACCGAGATGGGCGGCCCCGGGCACGTGCGGCACATGGGCCGGGGCGAGCTGGTGATCCCGTCGGACATCGGCGGCGCGACGTCCACCGAGGCCGCGGACGCCGTCGACGTCGCCGCCGACGCGGCGGCGGCCCTCGACGCGACGCTGGCGCCCGTCCCGCCGGCCGATGCCGGGTTGGCGTCGGCCGACATCGTCGCGCTGTTCGCGCGCGCCGGCGTGCCGGTGGAGCGGTCGGACAACGTGCTCGGCGCCCTGTGGGGCAAGCTGCTGCTGAACTGCGGCTACAACGCGATCTCGGCGATCACCGACCTCCCGTACGGCCGCATGGTGGCGCTGCCCGGCATCGCGCGCAGCGTGCACGACGCGGTGGCGGAGTGCCTGGCCGTGGCCGCGGCGATGGACGTGACGATCCCGGGCGACGTCCGGGCCGCCGTCGACCGCATCGCCACCAGCATGCCCGGCCAGGTCTCGTCCACCTGCCAGGACCTGCGCCGCGGCAAGGCCACCGAGATCGACCACCTCAACGGCTACGTCGTGCGCCAGGGCGACCGCCTGGGCATCCCGGTGCCGCTGAACCGGGCGCTGCACGCGCTGGTGAAGGCGCTGGAGACGAAAGGTTCGACGTGATGATCGGCAAATCCATTCGCGTGTACTTGGCAGACGCGACCGTTGCTGGCATTCGCTACGCCGAATTGGTCAACTGGACCGGACAAGCCATCGCGTGCCCGCGCAATCGCCTCGGCGAGCTCTCCTCCTGGCCCGAGGCCGGCAAGCCCGGCGTGTACGTGTTGTTCGAGGCGCGCCTGGGCGATGCCAAGCCATTGGCCTACATCGGTGAATCCGAGAACGTCGTCGATCGTCTGACCAATCATGACCGCAACAAGGAGTTCTGGAACGAGGTGGTGATCTTCACCAGCAAGGACGAGAACCTGACGAAGTCGCACGTCAAGTTCCTGGAGGCGTCGCTCGTCACGTTGGCCAAGCATGCCGACCGCTACCAGCTCGAGAACGGGAACACGCCGACGCAGTCCAGTCTTCCCCGCGCAGACCGCGATGCGATGGCCGAATTCGTCGAGAACGCGCGAATGGTGCTGGGAACGCTCGGCTATCCGGTATTGGAGCCCCTGCTCCTGCACGCGGCCGGCGAGCGGGTCTCCATCGATGGAACCGCTGCGGTGGCGAAGGCGAAGCCTGAGATCGACCTCACGTTTCGAGTGAACGATCTGGTCGCGCGCGGTGCCGTCACCGACGAGGGCTTCGTGCTGAAGAAGGGCTCGCAAGCCTCGCGGACGAACAGCGAGAGCGCCGCCCTGCGGGTGGTCAAGCTGAAGGAGCAGTTGCTGGCCGAAGGCAGGCTCATCGACAACGGCGATTGCCTGGTCCTCGCCGAGGACACCTTGCTCAGCTCGTCCAGCTATGCGGCAGTCTTCGTCGCGGGCACGTCCCGCAGCGGCCCGCAAAGCTGGGTGGCGGCGGATGGCCGCCTCCTCAAGGCGATCGAAGACGCGGCCGTACAGGAGCCGTAGTCGCCGGTCCGGCCGCCGCGCTCAGCGCAACGCCGGCGCCAGCCGCGAGAAGGGATCATCCGATGCCGAGGGCGGCGCCGCCCGGGGCTTGGCCGCGGGGGCCGGCGGCGGCGGGGCCGGTTGCAGGATCGTCGCGCCGGGGCTCGTCGGCTGCATCGGCGTGGCGTCGATGGCGGCCTGCGACGCGGCGTCGCGCGGCGCGCCGGCCACCATCACCGACGGCGGGTTGCCGGGCTCCATGCCCAGGTACGAGATGTAGCCGCCGCCGACGAACTCGTCGTAGAGCCAGTCGCCCTGGACGTCCTGGACGCCCGGCGGCGTGGGCATGGTGGTGACCGGCACGTCCTTGAGCACCTGGCGCATGTAGTCGATCCAGATCGGCAGCGCCAGCGTGGCGCCGAACTCGCGGCCGCCCAGGCTGGTGTTGTCGTCGCGGCCCATCCAGACGACCGTCGTGACCTTGGGCTGGAAGCCGGCGAACCAGGTGTCGACCGCGTCGTTGGTGGTGCCGGTCTTGCCGTAGAGGTCGGGGCGCTTGAGCGTGGACTGCGCCTTGGCCGCCGTGC
>Ga0207695_10008874_pt1 | contig 12517 bp, 10 predicted proteins | sample KBSC54metaG_FD_184354 | JGI IMG/M metagenome (GOLD analysis project Ga0207695, IMG submission 184354) | Corn rhizosphere microbial communities from Kellogg Biological Station, Michigan, USA - KBS C5-4 metaG (SPAdes) (version 2) | ecosystem: Host-associated > Plants > Roots > Rhizosphere > Soil...
CTGCTTCGCTTCTTCGTCGGAAACCGCGGTTGAAATAATTACGTCGTCGCCGGCGTTCCAGTTGGCGGGCGTAGCCACCTTGTGTTTCCCGGTCAGCTGCAGCGAATCGAGAACGCGCAGTACCTCGTCGAAGTTACGGCCGGTGCTCATCGGGTACATCAACATCAATTTGATTTTCTTGTCGGGCCCGATCACGAACACCGTTCGCACGGTCGCGTTCGTCGCCGCGGTGCGGCCATCCGATGTATTACCGGCGTCAGCCGGCAGCATCCCGTAGAGCTTCGCGATCTTCAACTCAGGGTCGCCGATCATCGGATAATTGACCTTGTGGCCCTGCGTCTCTTCAATGTCCGCCGCCCACTTGCCATGACTCGTGACAGGGTCCACGCTCAGCCCAATGATCTTGCAGTTACGCTTCTCAAACTCGCTTTGCAAACCGGCCATGTAGCCGAGTTCCGTCGTGCAAACCGGAGTGAAGTCCTTCGGGTGTGAAAAAAGAATCGCCCACCCGTTGTCAATCCACTCGTGAAAATGAATCGTCCCCTGAGTGGTTTCGGCCGTGAAATCCGGTGCCTCGTCGTTGATCCGCAGTGACATATTCCAGCAGTTTACCTTAGCCCGGCGGCTCCATCCACCGCGCATACGCGGCAGTGTTATTTCCATAACCAATCAGAGCGAAAACAGACGCTAACCAGGTAAGTTAACATGGCGGAATAGAAGCGTGGAAAACCTCCGGATCGCGACAGCGCAGTTTGAACACCGAAGCGGTGATAAATCCTACAATCTCGATGTCATCCGGCGACTCACCGAACGTGCTGCCGCCTCAAATGCGAGGGTTGTCGCGTTTCATGAATGTTCGATAACGGGTTACACGTTCGCTCGACACCTTTCGCGTGAACAGATGCTCGCGCTCGCAGAGCCCGTGCCCGAAGGCCAGAGCGTGCAAACCCTGATCCGGATCGCGCGCGATTCAAACATAACTATTCTCGCCGGCCTGTTCGAAAAGGATGCCGAAGACCGGCTCTATAAAGCCTGCGTTTGCGTCAATGGCGGCGGCTTGGTTGCCAGCTTTCGAAAGCTTCATCCATTCATCAATCCTCACCTCACTCCGGGTGACCGATACGTTGTTTTCGATATCCATGGCTGGAAGTGCGGCATCCTGGTTTGCTATGACAACAACGTCATCGAGAATGTGCGCGCCAGCGTTCTTCTCGGAGCGCAGATTATCTTCATGCCGCACGTGACCATGTGTACGCCCTCCACGCGACCCGGTGCGGGCTTCGTCGACCCCGCGCTATGGCACAACCGAAAGGAAGATCCCACCTCCCTCCGCCTGGAATTCTCGGGCATGAAAGGCCGCGCGTGGCTGATGAAATGGCTGCCGGCAAGAGCTTACGACAACGGAATCTATGTGGTCTTCAGCAATGCAATCGGTATGGATGACGATCAGCTCAAGAACGGCTGCTCGATGATAATCGATCCGTTTGGCGACATCCTGACCGAGTGTGCCGAACTCGGCGACGATGTATCCACCGCCCTGTGTACACCGGCGAAGCTAACGGAGGCGGGCGGCTATCGATACCTCCAGGCGCGCCGGCCCGAGTTATATCGCGACATAATCGGCAAAGAACATCGGGCCGAACAAAACGTGTCCTGGCTCAAACCGAACCAGCGCCCCTGAAAAAGCGCTTCGAATTCCGCATCACATCCCGCGGAACCCCTCCCCTCTGCCGCAACGAATCCCAAGCCACCCAACTATAATTAAGAGAACCCCCTAAAATAAAGGACCCAAGTGACTGGTAACGAAATCCGGCAGCGTTTTCTCGACTTCTTTCAGGCCCGCGGCCATCGCGTCGTCCGCAGCGGTTCCCTCGTGCCCGCGAACGACCCGACCCTCCTTTTTACCAACGCCGGAATGAATCAGTTTAAAGACGTTTTTCTCGGCCTCGAACAGCGCGACTACAATCGCGCCGCATCCTCCCAGAAATGCGTCCGCGCCGGTGGCAAGCACAACGATCTGGAAAATGTCGGCTACACCCGCCGCCACCACACCTTCTTCGAGATGCTTGGCAACTTCTCGTTCGGCGACTACTTTAAAGCCGAAGCCATCGCCTTTGCCTGGGACCTTATCACCAGGGAATACGGCATCCCCGCCGACAAACTCTACATCACTGTCTTTCGCGAAGACGACGAAGCCGAACGCCTCTGGCAGGAAGTCGCCGGCGTCCCCAAATCCCGGATTTTCCGCCTCGACGAAAAAGATAACTTCTGGCAGATGGGCGACACGGGCCCCTGCGGGCCCTGCTCCGAAATCCACTACGATCTCGGCCCCGAAGGCGCCGAACCCGGCCGCGAACACGAACAGTTCCCCGAAGACGGCGGCGGCCGCTTCGTCGAAATCTGGAACCTCGTCTTCATGCAGTTCAACCGCGATTCCTCCGGCGTCATGACTCCTCTGCCGCGCCCTTCCATCGATACTGGCATGGGCCTCGAACGAATCGCCGCCGTCCTCCAGGGCAAACTCACCAACTACGAAACCGACCTCATCCGTCCCATAATTGACCGCGCCGGTGAACTTTTCAACGCGCCCTACGGCACTTCCGAGAAGACCGACACCGTCCTCCGCATCAATGCCGACCACGCCCGCGCCACCGCTTTTCTCATCCACGACGGCATCGTGCCCTCGAATGAAGGCCGCGGCTATGTGCTCCGCAAAATCATGCGCCGGGCTATGCGCAACGCGCGCCTCATCGGCCGTCAGCAGCCCTATCTTTACGAGCTCACCGGCTTCGTCGCCGAACTGATGCGCCCCGCATACCCCGAGCTGATGGAATCGGTGCAGCGCGTCGCCCGCATCGTCAAAGACGAAGAACATCGCTACGCCACCACCTTCCTCGTCGCCGAGAAAGTCTTCAGCGAGGAACTCGCCAGGCTCAGCGAAAAGGTCGTCCCCGGTCCCCTTTCGTTCACCCTCTACGACCGCTACGGTCTCGCTCTTGACGAGCAGGAAGAAATGGCCCGCGAGCGCGGATTCACTCTCGACCGCGACGCCTTCGAAACCGAAATGCGGCAACAGCGCGAACGTGCCCGCGCCAGTTGGAAAGGCGGCGAAAAAGGCCAGATCGCGCCCGCCTACCAGCAGTTGCTCGAAAAGGGCAAAACCAAATTTCTGGGCTACACCGATCTGCACGCCACATCAAAGATCACCGGTCTTCTGATGAATCAACAGATTGTCGACAGCCTCGGTCCTCATACAGAAGGTGAAGTCGTCCTCGACCAGACCCCGTTCTACGCCGAAACCGGCGGACAGGTCGGGGATCGCGGCTCTCTTTACAACTCCGCGGGCGAACAAGTCGCTGTCGTCCTCGATACTTACCCCGCCGTGCCCGGCCTCACCGTCCATAAGGTCCGTACTCTCGAACCCCTTCATCCTGGCGACGAACTTCGCGCCGAAGTGGCCGAGCCGGAGCGCCTCTCTACCGAGCGCAATCACACCGCCACGCACCTGCTCCAGGCCGCTCTTCGCCAAGTCCTCGGCCCTCATGTAAAGCAGGCCGGCAGCGTTGTGGAGCCACCCCGCCTGCGTTTCGATTTCAGCCACTATGCGCCGCTCGATGCCGCCGAGATCGCCGAAATCGAGCGCCTGGTCAACAGTCAGATCCTGCGCAACACGCAGGTCACCACGAACATCATGGGCATTGACGAAGCCGTTGCCACCGGAGCCATGGCCCTCTTCGGCGAAAAGTACGGTGACGAAGTCCGCGTCGTCTCCATCACCGATTTCAGCAAGGAACTCTGTGGCGGCACCCACGTCAGCCGCACCGGCGATATCGGCGTCTTCAAGATCACAGCCGAGAGCAGCATCGCCGCCGGCGTTCGTCGTATCGAAGCCGTAACCGGCGAGGTCGCCGTCACTCAATACCAACAGACCAGTGATGCCGTTCACCGCATCTCCCGCATGCTCCGTGTGTCCGAACCCGAACTTGTAGAACAGGTGGATCGGCTCCTCGAAGAAAAGCGCAATCAGGACCGCCAAATCGAGGCTCTGAAAACTAAGATCGCCAACTCGGTCGCAAGCGGCCTCGAAGCCCAGTCGAAAGAAAAGAACGGCGTGCGCTATCTCACCGCTCAGGTGGATAGTCTCGACCGCAATCAGATGCGCACCCTTGCCGACAACCTGCGCAACAAATGGAAATCAGCGGTGATCGTGCTGACGTCCGTCGACGACGGAACTGTATCGATAGTCTCGGCCGTGACGAAAGACCTTACCCAGAAGATTCAAGCCGGCAAGCTTGTCGGCTCGCTCGCTCAGGCCGTTGGTGGCAAAGGCGGCGGTCGTCCTGACATGGCCGAAGGCGGCGGCAAAGACCCTTCCGCGCTGCCCCAGGCTTTGTCCGCCATCGCAGCTGAGGTAGAAGGCAAACTGTGAGCGGGGAGGTTGACGCCATAGTGATCGGGGCGGGTCCCACGGGCCTCGCCTGTGGCATCGAACTGCAGAATCGCGGCGTCAAAACACTCCTCATCGAGAAAGGCTGCGTCGTCAACTCGATCTACAACTATCCGACGCACATGACCTTTTTCACCACGCCGGAATTGCTTGAAATCGGCAACATCCCGATGACCAGCATCAACGATAAGCCGACCCGCACCGAGGCGCTGAAATATTACCGCCGCGTCGCCGACCATTTCAAGCTCGACATCCACCAGTACGAGCGCGTGGATGCCATCACGGGTGAGGATAATAATTTCCTCGTCGTCACCAGCCTGGGTTCTTACACGGCGAAGAAGATCGTGATCTCAACCGGCTATTACGACGTGCCGAATCTTCTCAATGTACCCGGTGAAGAACTGCCCAAAGTCATCCATTACTACAAGGAAGCCCATCCGTATTACAACCACGATGTCCTGGTAGTGGGCGCCAAGAATTCCGCCGCCATCGCCGCCCTCGAACTCTATTGGACCGGCGCCCGCGTCACCCTCGTACACCGCGGTCCCGACATTCACCGCCACGTGAAGTATTGGATCAAGCCCAATATCGAGAACAGAATCAAGAACGGTGAAATCGCGGCATACTTTAAGTCCAGCGTCATCGAGATCCGCGAAAAAGAAGTTCTGCTGGCAACACCGGAAGGCGAAGTCATCATCCCCAACGATTTCGTCCTCGCCATGACCGGCTACAGCCCCGACCTGAAATTCTTAGCGGATACCGGTATCACGCTCGACCCGCATACCCGAAAGCCCCGCACCGACCCCGAAACTCTCGAAAGCGGGCGCAAAGGCGTCTACCTCGCGGGCGTGATCGTAGCCGGCATGCACACCAACGAAATCTTCATTGAGAACGGACGCTTCCACGGAGCCCAGATCGCGAACTCGATCGCCGCGTCAGTCCGCAAAGAGTAAGTCCAACTCCGATCAGCACAAGAGTACCCGGTTCCGGGGCGCTCGACGCTGTCGTGCTTCGGATCAGAAAATTGCCCTGCTGCACATCAGAAACAGAGTCCGGCCACGGATTGTGCGGGATCAGATAGCCATTACTTCCATATTGGAGCATCCCGATCGCGTAGTGACTTCCCGCCATGTACACGTCTGCCGTTAGCCCCTGCGTCCGCGGGCACGGCCCCACATCGCAGGTGACTTGTTCATTAATTCCGAAAAAATTGAAGAAGTTCTGCGCGTCCGTGAACCCCGCGGCTGAGCCTGGGGAGACAGGCGGATTGTTGAAGTTAGAGTTGATCATGTCCAGTGCCTGTTGATACGTGGCGTAGTGGAATCCGTAGTTGCTTTCGATCGCCTGCACCGTGCCATCGTTCCACGTCTCGCCCCTCGTCAAATAAGGCGTCAGCCATTGCAGATTTGTGGATGTGTCGGTAATCAGGTACCCGTCGCCGGGATTAAGAAAGTCACCTTTGATCAAACCGGCACTCGCCGTCACGGAAAACCAGGTCAGTCCAACGATCGCGTTAATGAGCAGATATTTCAAAGTTCGGTCGCCTCCGCTTTGATAAGCGGAGGCGACCGAAAAAAGAGGACAAACTTACTTAATCTGCGTCTGTGCGTCGTGCTTCTGAGCGTAGATCTGCTTACTGACCCCATTCTGCCGGCGATTGACCTGCTTCTTCTCCGCGGCAGTCAGCTTCCCGCCATTCGCCTTCCGGTCAGCGCGAACTTCTTTGTTGATCGCCACTTCTTTCTTTTCGAGCTTCACGGTTTCGCGAGGCGTCAACTGCCCGGACTTGACGCCCTGAGCAATCCGATCCTGCTGGTTCTCTTTGCGCTCAGCAATCTTGCCTTCCTGAGCCGAGAGTGAAAGGGCCAAAATCGCGCCCGCTGTAATCGTTTTGAGAACTGCGTTTTTCATGATGTTTTCTCCGAACTGCACCCGGCTAAGCACAGCCCGGTTCGGAGAGTTGTTCAAACTGAATAAACCTTCACGTTAACGCTCATTCAGGGAGTTTTCTTTGCCTTATTAACTCCAATTCGGCGATGGCCTCGAAGTCCTTCGGTCGGCCTGCCGCCCGTTTCGCCGCGATCAGCGTATCGAGGTCGATAACGCGGCAACTCACTCCGAACGCCTGAATCGGTTTCGAGTGAGGATAAAGATTCCTGTAATTCCCGGCGCCCGCAATTTCCCCAAGCAGATCAATCCATCCAAGCGAAGTCGTGAGAGTGAAGTTCAACCCCGCGGCCAACGTTGCGGCATTGAGTTTGAACGGCAATCCAGGCGGAGCGCCGCGAAGGTAAGGGCTAAACGGCCGAAGCGCCAATTCAAGTCGGTTCAGATTCGCCGCGGAGCGTTCGTAGACAACGTCAACGTCCTGCGTGGTTCGCGGAGATCCATGCGCGGCGGCAGCCACGCCCCCCACAATGATGAACTCCACTCCCGCGGAAGCCAATGAGCTAAGCAGTGCAACGAAATCCGTCACTGCCCTGAAGTCGCCTTCCGCAACTCTTCCCGAAACTTCTCGAAATCCTGCAACGCCTGAAGGCGCTCTTCCACGGTCCTCCGAAGTGCCTCATCGATCAACGTGACATCGACATCGCGCTTATAGATCTCTATAATCTCGTCAATTGAATTCATGGAATCTCACCGCGCCGAAGCTGCCTGCTCCAGAATATTCCAAAATTCCGGAAATGATACCGACGCCGCATCCGCATTGTCGATCGTCGAAGGTCCATCGCCGCGCAGAGCCGCCACGGCAAACGCCATCGCAATCCGGTGATCCCCAAAGGAATCGAACGCCGCCGCCCGAAACATCTGCCTGCCGGGAATGCGCATCCCGTCCGGAGTCACCTCGATCTCAATTCCCATCCGTTTGAAGTTATCCGCCACGGTCGCAATACGGTCGGTCTCCTTGATCCGAAGCTCCGCGGCATCGCGCACGATCAGCCCTTCCTCAGAAGCAGCGCCAAGCACCGCCAGAACAGGGATCTCATCGATCAGCGCCGCCGCCATATCCTTCTCGATCACGCCCCCGCGAATCGGCGCGTGACGCACTTCCAGATCGCCGATCATCTCTCCGTTCACAGACTCGATCCGAAGCACCTTCAGCGCCGCGCCCGCGCCAACCAGAAAGTCCAGCAGAGCCGAGCGCGTAGGATTCAGACCCACATTCTGAATGATCAAATGCGAGCCAGGCACAAGCAATCCCGCGACCAGAAAAAACGCCGCCGACGATAAATCGCTCGGCACAATAAGTTCGCGTCCCGTAAGCGCCGGCCGACCTTCCAGCGTGATCACCCGCTGAATGGTCTTCAGGTCCGCCCCGAACTCGCGCAGCGCAATCTCGGTGTGGTCGCGCGAACGAATCGGCTCACGCACAATCGTCCGCCCCTCGGCAAACAAGCCGCCGAACAGCACACACGTCTTCACCTGAGCGCTTGCCACAGGAAGCGTATAGTCGATCGGATGCAACTCGCCGCCATGAATTGTTAGCGGTGGAAACTGATCGTCACGCGCTTCAAACTTCGCGCCCATCAATGTCAGAGGCTTCATCACGCGCCCCATCGGGCGGCGCGAGAGCGAATCATCTCCCACAACGCGGCTGGTGAACGGCTGTCCCGCAAGCAGTCCGGCCATCATCCTGATAGTCGATCCGGAGTTCCCGGCTTCGAGATCCGCCGCGGGAGCTTTCCAGCCGCGCAGCCCTTTCCCGTGGATCGTGACCGAGGTGCCCCGCACTTCCACATCGATACCGAGCGCGCGAACACAGCCCAGCGTCGAATGGCAGTCAGCCCCCGTCGAATAGTTTTGGATCTTCGAAACGCCCTCCGCAAGAGAGGCAATCATCCCGTAACGATGGGAGATGGATTTATCTCCAGGCAGCACAATCGTGCCGGCGAGACGCCCCGCGGGGCGGACAGTTTGTTGCATGAAATTCAATTGTAAGGGCACGCCTCAAAATGGGCGGCGCGCAACACAGGGCAGGAAGTATACTGGACGATTCCAGGAAGAAAATCGTGAGCGCGCACAGGCAGAGCATTTTTCAAACCGAAACAAAATACTGCGCAGGCGGCGCTTGGGAAAACGATGGCGATAGGACATAATATCTGCTTGGTCGCTTTTCCCCTCTTCTTCACAGGAACATTCGCGAATCGGCTCTCGTACGGGCATCCGATGCGCTTTGAGGTTTAACCGAAGATCGCAATGCCACAACTCTTCAAATCGAGTGCGAACGCAAATGCCCGCACCAGTCTTGTGCTTGCCGTCCTGGCCCTCGGCGGGCTAGGCGGAGCCCTATTCGAGCTGATCGCCGACTCATCCTATGCGACACGCCAGGGTGACGCGCGGGAACAGCCGATTCCATTCAGCCACGCACACCACGTCGGCTCCATGGGAATCGAATGCCGCTACTGCCACACGGGCGTGGAGAACTCTCAGCACGCCATGGTGCCTCCGACCAAGACCTGCATGAATTGCCATTCGCAGATCTGGATCGACAGTGGCACTCTGGAGCCGGTTCGCGAAAGCTACCGCACGAATGAATCGATTAAATGGCAGAAAGTTCACGATCTGCCCGATTACGTTTATTTCAACCACAGCATTCATATCAAGAAGGGCGTGGGCTGCGAGACCTGCCACGGTCGCGTGGATAAGATGCCGTTGATGTATCAGCAATCTTCCATGCAGATGCAGTGGTGTCTCGACTGTCACCGCAATCCGGAGAAGTACGTCCGCCCTCGTGAATTCGTGACGAACATGGGTTACGAGCCCGCTGAACCGCAGGAAACGCTGGGACCCAAGCTCGTGCGGGAATACAACATCCAGAAGCTGGAAACCTGCTGGACTTGTCACCGTTAGGGCGAGCAAACAAAGATAGCGCGATGAGTGAACAAAGTAATTTGAATCTCGAAGGCATTCAGAAACAGCTGGAAAAGGCGAAGGGCGCCGGTTACTGGCGGAGTCTGGATGAGCTGCTCTCAAAAGACGGCTTTCAGGACTATCTCCAGCGCGAGTTTCCGCGTCAGGCGGGCGAATGGATCGACGATGACGGCCGCCGCAATTTCCTGAAGATCATGGGCGCGTCACTGGCTCTGGCGGGGCTTTCCGCCTGCACCAAGCAGCCGGTTGAATTCGTTATGCCCTACGTGGTGGAGCCCGAAAAGCTGGTAGCGGGCAAGCCCCTGTACTACGCAACGGCATTCCCGGTTAGCGGCATCGCGAACCCGGTCCTCGTCGAAACTCACGAATTCCGCCCCACTAAGGTGGAAGGGAACCCCGAACACCCCGCCAGCATGGGCGCCGCCGATGTGGTCACCCAAGCCGCCATTCTCGGCTTGTACGACCCTGATCGTCTGCAAACCGTAAACTATCTGGGCGAGATCCGAAGTTATGCTTCGTTCCTCTCCAGCTTTATCCAAAGTCTGGCCGCTCAAAAAACGAAAAATGGCGCGGGCATTCGGATTTTGACCGAAACCGTCACATCGCCCACCCTGCACAGCCAAATGCAGGAAGTCCTGAAGCTGTACCCCGGCGCGAAGTGGTATCAATGGGAGCCCACCGGACACGGGCGTCGCATGGGCACGCAAATGGCGTTCGGGCAGTTCCTGAATCCGGTTTACAAGTTCGATCAGGCGGAAGTTGTTCTATCCATCGACGCAAACTTCCTCGGTAACGGACCGGGCGGCGTTCGGAACGCCCGCGACTTCGCGGCGAAAAGATCTCTTCGCAACGGCCGGATGGAGCAGAATCGCTTCTACGCCGTTGAGTGTACTCCCACTTCAAGTGGCTGCAAGGCCGATCATCGCGTGGCGATGAAGCCCTCCGAAATTCCTGTTTTCGTGCGTTCCCTGGCCGCCGCGGTATCGGGCGGCGCGCCCGCCGGCTCCAAATTTCTTCAGGCGCTGGCCAAAGACCTTCAATCGGCGAAGGGGAAATCAATCGTAATCGCGGGTGAAGACCAATCCCCTGAAGTTCACGCCCTCGCGCATTACATCAACCAGGTTCTCGATAACAACGGCAAGACCGTTGTATTTACCGCTCCCCTCGAATCGAAACCGACCGATCAGTGGGCCGATTTACAATCCCTGGTTCAGGATCTGAACTCAGGCGCGGTCGATCTGCTGCTGATTTTGGGCGGTAACCCGGTCTACTCCGCCCCGCCGGAACTCAACCTGCGCGGCGCAATCCAGCTGGCAAAGCAGCGTGTGCGACTTGGCCAGCATGACGATGAAACCTCTGAGGTTTGCCAGTGGCTGATCCCCGAGACTCATCCCTTCGAGCAATGGAGCGATGCCCCGGCCGCCGACGGCACCATTTCGATCATGCAGCCGCTGATCGCCCCCCTCTACGGTGGAAAATCGCTGCACGACCTGCTCGCGGCATTCACCGAAGTGCCCGATCAATCGGGTTATCAGATTGTACGCGAACACTGGAGCTCGAAACACACAGGCGCCGATTTTGAAACCTGGTGGAGGCGGTCCATTCACGACGGTTTCGTAAAGGATTCCGCTGCGCCGACAGTCGCGGCAACAGCCAAACTGCCGGCTCCTCCGGCTTCGGCTTCAACCGCCTCCGGATTAGAGATTTCGTTCCACAGCGATCCCTACATTCTCGATGGCCGCTATGCCAACAACGCCTGGCTTCAGGAACTGCCCCGTCCCGTTACGCGCCTCACATGGGACAACGCGGTTTTGGTCAGCCCGAAAACGGCTGCCGAACTGAAGGTGGAGACAGAAGATCGCGTCGAAGTTACGCTGCACGGCAAGACAGTCAAAGGTTCAGTCTGGATCCTGCCCGGTCAACCGGACGGCTCGATCGGGTTGAGTCTCGGATTTGGCCGAAGCCGCTCCGGGCGCGCCGGAAATGGCGCGGGGTTCAGTGCTTATCCGCTCCGTTCCGCCGCAAGCCCCTACTTTGCAACCGGCGCGAAGGTCTCTTCGATGGGCGAGAAATTCCGCCTCGCCGCGGTTCAGCACCATTTCGCCATGGAAGGGCGTGAACCGGTGAAAGCCGCTACGCTCGAAGAGTACAAGAAGGACCCATACTTCGCGCAAAAGGAAAGCGAGACGGCTCCCAAGGGTCTAACGGTTCTGCCCGCCGAATGGGAGTATAAAGGTTACGCGTGGGGCATGGCCATTGACCTCACGGCCTGCAACGGCTGCAACGCCTGCGTAGTGGCTTGTCAGTCTGAAAACAACATTGCCGTGGTTGGTAAAGAACAGGTTCTCAATACCCGCGAGATGCACTGGATTCGCATCGACCGGTACTACAAAGGCGGCGAAAACGACCCCGAAATGGTCTTCCAGCCTGTCGCCTGCCATCATTGCGAAAACGCTCCGTGCGAAGTGGTTTGCCCTGTCGCCGCCACAGCGCATGATGCCGAGGGTCTGAACAACATGGTGTATAACCGTTGCGTCGGAACCCGGTACTGCTCGAACAATTGTCCCTATAAGGTTCGCCGGTTCAACTTCCTGCTTTTCACCGATTGGGAAACAGAGAGCCTCAAACTGCAGCGGAACCCCGATGTGACCGTCAGAAGCCGCGGCGTGATGGAAAAATGCACTTACTGCGTGCAGCGCATCAATTACGCGAAAATCAATGCCGAGAAGGAAGATCGCAGAGTCCAGGACGGTGAGATCGTTCCGGCTTGCGCTGCTACCTGCCCCGCCAACGCGATCGTCTTCGGTGACCTGAACGACCCGAAGAGCAGCGTTTCACAGTGGAAACGGGAGAAGACCAATTATTCGCTCCTGGGTGAATTGAATACGCGCCCCAGAACGACGTACCTGGCGGAGATCCGCAACCCGAATCCGGAGTTGTCAACCGGAGGGGAGAGCTAAACCATGCAAACGGAATTAGTAGGGCAGCCAAAAGAACTGCCAGATAATATCCACGTTGGGCCGGTTATCGATCCGGGGCACAGTCTGGCCTCGGTCTCCGATAAGGTCGCCGGCGTTGTTCTCAAACGGAAGATCACCCTCGGCTGGGTCTTTGGCTTACTGATCTCTTTTGCGGTACTGCAGAATCTGATGGCCGGCGCGACATGGCTCATCGTTAAGGGCGTTGGCGTTTGGGGAA
>Ga0207695_10008885_pt1 | contig 12508 bp, 14 predicted proteins | sample KBSC54metaG_FD_184354 | JGI IMG/M metagenome (GOLD analysis project Ga0207695, IMG submission 184354) | Corn rhizosphere microbial communities from Kellogg Biological Station, Michigan, USA - KBS C5-4 metaG (SPAdes) (version 2) | ecosystem: Host-associated > Plants > Roots > Rhizosphere > Soil...
AAGTTAAAGCCCCGGTAAAAGGAATGTTGAGATTATTGAAGAGATGATTATTCATCATCTTCGTCTTCGAACTCACCCGGCAAATGATCGTCATCGTCTGCAGAGGGTTCGTCCAGGTCGTCATCTACCTGTATCTCATGCAGGTCATCCATATCCTGGAGCCTGTCGTCAAAGTCCTCATCCTCAAAATCTTCATCATCTTCTTCTTCCCAGCTGTCGTCTTCAGGCTCCCATGAGGAATTAACTATTAATGCCTCATTGTTTTCAAGATCAGTGATTAGCATGATCGTATATTTTTAAAAATTTAGCGTTTTCGTTTATTTGATATACAATGTTATATAAGTTTTGTCAAAAAACAAGCATACATTTTTTCACAAATTTTACTATGTGTTTAATTGATACTGCTTACAATTTACGGCTATTTATAATCTCATTCAACATTTAGCGATACAATTTCTTTAACCTTATAATATCCTCTGGCCTGTGGCAAATAAACTTCCAGTTCCTGGTACTTGATTTTTACATTTTTGCCAATATAGGCAGCCCCTCCGTTCATAAATTTCTCAGATCCGGGGAACTGGCGCAACCAGAGAAATGATTTTTCCCGGCTGGTGTTATCGGCCAGAACAATATAATTGAATCCTCTTACATCAATGCGTTTAAATTCCCCTTCACTGACCTCTTCACCCGCCTGTTCGCTCTCTTTCTGCGCCATTTTTACAGATATATTAGTAAACGCAACGCAGTTCTGGCTTAAAAGATCTTTCCCTATATCAATACCTATTTGTCTCATAGCAGAACGATCAGTAGGATCAATATGTTTTTCGTTAGCTAGTTGCATTAAAAGATCTGTTCTCTTTGTAAAACAATCGGTAAATACACCAATGGCATCTTTCTTACTCGTAATCTTACTTAAATCTACTTTAGTAAGACAATTACAAATAGTATCAGTAAGTTTTTGTTCGTTAGCCGATATTTTAGTTTGAGCATTCGTTTTTTGATAAAAAGCAACAATTAGCGCAAACAGAAACAAGGTTTTTTTCATGATAAGTGGCTGTTAAGTGGTTGTTATAAATTATTATACGCAATAATGCGAGAAATAATCCAATTCTTAAACAAGAAACTAAATGAAAAACGTCTCTTTGAGAAACCAAAAATTCTTTATAAATTTGCAGCCCCGTAATAGCGGGTAAAACATTAAAACAAAGCAAGATAATGCAACAGTACGAAACCGTAATCATTCTTACCCCGTTGTTATCTGAAGAAACTGCTAAAGAGGCTATTGCCAAATACAGCAAAATCTTAAAAGATAACGGAGCCGAAATTGTCCAGGAGGATAATTGGGGTTTGAAGAAACTAGCGTACCCTATTCAGAAGAAAAACACAGGGTACTATCACTTAACTGAATACAAGGCTCCGGGTGAATTAATTAATAAATTGGAGATTGAGTTCCGACGTGATGAGCGCGTATTGCGTTTCCTGACTATTGCGCTGGATAAACATGCTATTGCTTACAATGAGAAAAAACGCAGTGGCGCTTTCAATCAAAAGAAAACCGTTAAAGCAGAGGAGGCAGCAAAATAATGGCTAACGAACAAATTCAATACGTTACCGCTCCCAAGGTGGACGATACACGTAAAAAATACTGCCGCTTCAAGAAAAACGGTATCAAGTATATCGATTACAAAGACGCAAACTTCTTATTAAAGTTCGTTAACGACCAGGGTAAAGTATTACCTCGTCGCCTAACCGGTACTTCATTAAAGTTTCAGCGTAAAGTGGCACAAGCTGTTAAGCGTGCGCGCCACATCGGTTTATTACCTTATGTAACAGATTCTTTAAAATAATCAGGAGGTTTAACAATGGAAGTTATTTTAAAACAAGACGTAAAGAACCTCGGTGAGAAAGACGAAATCGTAAAGGTAAAACCAGGTTATGGCCGTAACTATCTTATCCCCCAGGGATTTGCTACGCTGGCTACTGAATCTGCCCGCAAGGTTTTAGCTGAAAACCTGAAACAGGCGCAATTCAAACAAGAAAAGATCCGTAAAGACGCTGATGCAATTGCAGCTAAACTGGAAGGTGTAAAACTGACCATCGGTGCAAAAGCTGGCGAAACCGGTAAAATATTTGGTGCGATCAACACTATCCAGATTGCTGACGCTTTGAAAAAAGAAGGCTTCGAAGTTGACCGTCGCCGCATCACTTTTGATGCAGAACCTAAGTTTGTTGGTGAATACACCGCAAACCTGAACCTGCATAAAGAAGTGAAAGTTAAAGTTCCGTTTGAAGTAGTAGCGGAATAAGTGAGATTTTGAATTTCGGATTTACCATTTCGAAATTAAAATTAGAGGTGCTTAGTGGAAATTAAGCACCTTTTTTGTTGACCATAGCACTCACGGTTTGTTGTTATTATGTAACAATTTATAAGCCTACCTATCACCTGATTGACGAAATTGTTTTTCTAGATGAATTGTTAGTAATTTTAAAACTTGAACTTATCTTAAAATGAATATTAAAAAAGCTTTATTTTTTATCGTCATTTTTTTGGGGGCAGTTTATCATGCTAACGCACAGTATAATCCCGGCTATACTAGTTTCCGGCCGTTAAAATTAGGCATTGGCGTTAGTTCCGGATTTTCCACAGGCCCGGTCTCGGATTACTTCGCCGAAGCCGGAGGAATTTCCGTTGCGCTTGAAGTGCCGCTCAAACATTCGCCTGTAAGCGTGCTGTTTTCAACCGGGTATACCTTTTATGTATCAGGCGGCGGATATGATGTAGGCTTCGACGGCTATGGATACGAGTACGGTTCTTATTATGGAGGTGATATTGCATCATTTATCCCGGTCGAGGCCGGCCTGAAGATTTTTCCTGTCAGTCGGTTCTTTATTGAGGGACTGGGAGGCGCCTCATTCAATGTAAATAGCTACAGTTCGGATTACACTTACAAGCCGACAGCGTTTATTTATTCGTTTGGAGCTGGTTATTCGTTTCCGATGGGTTTTAGAGGAAGAAACTCTACAGACCTTAGCTTTTTCTATGAGAACCGCCCGGAACCTGGAGGGGGTTATAGCCAGGTGGGCGTAAAAGCAACTTTTAATTTTGCTCTTCACTAAGGCTAATTGATACAGTTGAAGCAGGAATGTTGATTTCAGAATTTTTGAAACTTTAAAAAGGTATTTGGTGTAAAAGCCAGATACCTTTTTTGTTTGATTGGTTCTGATAAAATCTCTGTGAACACTGCGTTCTTTCTTTGCGAGCTTTGTGGTAAAATCTTTAAACCTCAAAGGGCGATGAGAGCTTTCCCAGAGAGACACCGAGATTTAACTTGTTTATCAATAAACCCTAAATTGAAATTCCGAACAGCGAAGCGTTCCTGAACACTATGAAAAATAAAAAGCGGGCGAAAAATCCGAAATCAAAACGATATTTTCGAACCATGAAACGCGGCGGCATCCTGAAGCTTATTTTACGCATCCTTAAATTAGCCCTCATCCTTTTCTTTGCGCTTAGCATACTGTGGGTATTATTGTACCGTTTTGTGAACCCGCCTGTTACCTGGCTGATGGTCAGTCGCGGGTTTGAGCGCAAGGCTGACGGCAAAGACTGGAAAATCGACAAAAAATGGATCGACTTTGATGATATCTCAGACCCGATGAAGCGCGCCGCTGTCGCTGCTGAGGACCAAAAATTCCTGGACCATTTTGGCTTTGACTTTAAGGCGATGGAAAAAGCCATTGAAAAAAACTCCCATAACCACAAGCTGCAAGGTGGCAGCACCATTTCTCAGCAAACCGCCAAGAATGTATTCTTATGGCCGGGACGCTCCTATATACGTAAAGGCTTCGAGGCATATTTCACCATACTGATAGAATTGTTCTGGAGCAAGAAGCGCATTATGGAGATATATCTGAACGAGATAGAAATGGGAGACGGAATTTATGGCGTTGAGGCTGCGGCGCAGAACTACTACCACAAATCAGCCAGCGACCTGAATACTTATCAGGCTGCGGCTATTGCCTCTATTTTCCCTGACCCGCTGAAATGGTCTCCTACTGATCCGAGTAATTATGTGAGGCACCGGCAGTATCTGATACGGAAGAATATGAGAAGGTTGGGGCCGTTGGATTTTTGATTTCGAGTCGGGAAGTCTGAAAGTCCGCACAAGTCCGAAAGACATTCTCAAAAACTTTCTTACTGACTTTCGGCCTTTTCTGACTCTCGGATTACTACTTATACTTCCAATTCCTCGTCTTGCCTTCAGCAATCCATTCTAACGCCTGCTGCATCCGTTTTTCGCGGGTGGTTTCTGTTTTGGCTTCAGCAAACCATTCCAGGTATTCGCGTTTGGCTGAGGGGCTGAATTTTTCATAATTGCCCATTGCAGCTAAGTTGCCTCTCAGCAGGTTATCAAAATCATCGGGCATTGGTATTTCAGCTTTCGGAGCTGATGGTTTCTTAGGTTCTTTTATGCCACTTTCATTGATGGCGATCATTTGATGGATAAAACCGATCAATGCTTCATCCGAAGGCAAATCCTCCATTCTATTAATACGCCCGAAGCTTCCGGCTGCCGCTTCTTCGTCACTGCCCTGCAGCAGATGATCAGGATCTTTTAATCTTGATGCCTTCCAGAAACCGAATGCACAATGTTGCTTAAAGGCGGCCATCATACATACCGGGCCTTTATAATCAAAAAATGGCATTCCCCATTTAACGGTTTCGTTGATCAGCGGTGAGGCACGATGAACCACCTCGCGGATATGAATTAAGATTGGTTTAGCAAAATCAGCCGATTTGGCGATGTAAGCGTCTATACGGTCGTCAAATTGTCCCATTGGGTTTAGAGATTAGAGATTTGTTAATTAGAGATTAGTTGCTTCAGGTTGCTAATTCAACCTTATCCACAACCCAATAATCACTCTAATTTACAACTAAATCTCCAAATAGTTGGTTATGCCAGCTATCTTTAAACGGCACTTCCCATTTGGTTTCCAGCTGCTCCAGATTTTGCACCAGGTTATTATAAACGATCGTATTGGAATTGATCTTGCCTGATCTCAGCAGTTCTTCAAACTCATCGCGCGGAGCAGAAAGCACTTTTTCTCCTTCACGGTAAGCGAGGTTAAAGCGATCTAACAGATTAATTTTGAACTCTTGTTCCAGCCTTTTAATAAAGTTGACTGATTTATCGATAGAACAGCCACTGGCACCTGCCTGGTTCTCATCAACAATCAATATCAAAAAGCGGTTATACCGTATCTCGGCTTTGGCTTTCAATTGATGGTTGTGGGCGGTCCATTCGGATACAAATTTGTTTAAAATTTCATGTAACTGTTTTACCTCATCATCGTATAGTTCCCTATCCGATTGGTATATCCACACTCTTGACTGTTCAGAAAATCGCATTTACAAAAATATCGATTTTCTTAACTTTAGTAATACAAAATGTTGTCATGGTAAAATCAATTCTTACTAAAGCGAAAATTCTGGTAATACTGGTTCCGATGGCGTTTTGCTGCGCTTTTAGCTATAAAATGGGCGAGAAAGAGTGGCTCGACTGGAGTAATAAATGTCTTTTGCAGACCTTTGATGCTTCTAACGACACCAAATTAAAAAAGTGGGAGATTGAGGTGACCCCGCAGCATTTTGTCCATCTCAGAAAAACTTATCAACACGGTAAGCAGGAATATTTCTCCTTCCATCTGACCAAACTGGACAGCGTAAACTACCTCGGTGATGCGACCAACGGTCAATTAAAATTTAAGACCATCAACGACGATATCATCGTCCAGACTTATGATGATCCGAAAGGCAATATTGATTCTATGGCGACTACTTTAACTATCCCCGTAAGGGATATGACGCCGGAAAAGTTGGATAGCCTGAATGACGCGTTGGATTTTTTAAAAGCAAAGATGCAGTAGACCCTTCTTAGATATTTAAAAGTATCGCGAAAATACTATAGGCAAATACTATGCAGACTGAGCTTAGAATGGTGCTGAACCTATGTGGCTTTGCAATAATAAATATGTTTATGGCTAGGTGCACTCCTACAAACATCCAATATAATGTATCTGATATTGAAGAATTGTTTTTATGGTAGTCATAAACTAACAATAAACACGTTACCAAGTAGACAAGTAGAATAATTACACCAACTGCGATAATCAAAAAATAAAGCGAGATCAGATTTATCCTTTGATCTTTCATAAACCATTTGCCCTTGCGGTAATTTCGGCTATGTCCAGCACTTCTATTTCCTCCTCCTTTTCTGAGAGCTTTACACCATCGCGCAGCATGGTCATGCAAAACGGACAAGCTGCAGCCACTACAGTTGCCTTGCTTTCCAGCACGTCGCTCACACGTTCAATATTGATGTCTTTATTTCCTTTTTCCGGTTCTTTAAACATCTGCGCCCCTCCTGCCCCACAACACAGGCCATTTGAACGGCATCGTTTCATTTCAACCAGGTCAGCATCTAATACTTCAAGAGCTTTGCGAGGTGCCTCATACACGTCATTCCCTCTGCCCAAATAGCAAGGGTCATGATATGTGATGCGCTTGCCTTTAAAGCTCTGGCCCCCTTCAGCTTTTAGTTTGCCTTCGTTGATCAATTGCTGTATGAGCTGAGTATGATGGATCACCTCATAATTACCTCCCAGACCAGGGTATTCATTTTTAATGATATTAAAACAATGCGGGCAACCGGTAACAATCTTCTTAATATTGTAACCATTCAGCACCTGGATATTCATCATGGCCTGCATCTGGAACAGGAATTCATTACCCGCACGTTTAGCCGGATCGCCTGTACAGGATTCTTCAGTACCCAATACCGCAAAGCTCATCCCCACATGGCTTAATATCTTGCAGATATCGCGGGTAATGCGCTGCGCCCGCTCGTCAAAGCTGCCGGCACATCCCACCCAAAACAATATTTCCGGCTCCTTACCCTGGGCCGTCATTTCGGCCATAGTTAATACTTTTACTTCTTCCATATTTGTCATTGGTCATCGGTCATTGGTCATTGGTCATTATTTTTACTAATGACTGATGACCAGTGACAAATGACTATTCATCCTTCCAATTAAACCTATCCGCCTGGCTATACTTCCACGGCGCACCGTTATTCTCCACGTTGCCAAACATATTGTTCAGGCTGGCTGGTGCCTGTGACTCTTCCATAACAATGTACCGGCGCATTTCAGTAATGATCTCCAGCGGATTAATATTTACCGGGCAGGCTTCCACGCAGGCATTGCAGGTTGTACAGGCCCAAAGCTCCTCGCGGGTGATATAATTATCCAGCAGCGATTTATCGTCTTTATAATCCTTTCCATTTTTATCCAGATTATTCCCTACCTCTGTGATCCGGTCGCGGGTATCCATCATGATCTTCCGTGGCGATAACAGTTTACCCGTTTGATTAGCCGGACAAACCGATGTACACCTGCCACATTCGGTACAGGTATAGGCCTCCATCAGGTTCTTCCAGGTCAGGTCAGTTACATCTTTGGCTCCAAAGCGCGCTATTTCGCCGGCAGACTCGGGAACAAATGAAGGATCGAGCATGGCCTTTACCTCGTTAGTCACCGATGCCATATTGGTGAACTTCCCTTTAGGATTCAAGTTCGAATAATAAGTATTCGGGAAGGCCAATAGGATATGAAAATGCTTTGAGTAGGGCAAATAATTCAGGAATGCCAATATCCCGATGATGTGGAACCACCAGCAGCCGCGTTCGATCATTTCAAGCGCATTTGCACTATCCGGCAATAACGGACTAATCAGCTTACTTACCGGGAAACTGCCAGCCTTTATATAATGGCCAAAGTTCAGCAACTGCAATTTATGATCGGCAGCATTCATGGTCAAGAAGGCGGTCATCAACAGTATTTCAATGATCAGGATATAGTTGGCATCCGATTTCGGCCATGAAGTCATCTCAACGCCATTAAAGCGCTTTAAATGGCCGATATTTCTTCGGATAAGAAAAGTAAAACAAGCAACTAATACCAGTATTGCCAGAAACTCAAACCCGCCTATCAGCAAATTGTACAGTCCTCCAAGAGGTACAGAAAATACACGGTGCGAACCAACCACCCCATCGATCAATATTTCCAGCACCTCGATATTGATAATGATAAAGCCCACATAGATAAAGAAGTGCATCACAGCAGCAAGCGGGCGCTTGGTCATTTTGGTTTGACCCAGGGCGATCTTGGCCATCGTTTTCCATCGCTCGGCAGGGTTATCCGAGCGGTCGGTATCGCGGCCAAGCAGTATGTTCCTCCTGATCTTACCCACGTTTTTGCTAAAAAGATAAACTGCTGCCGCCAGGATGATGATGAATATGACCTGTCCAATCATTATGCTTGCATAGTAAATTTTCTCAAAGTTAATTTTTAAGTTGAAATGTCCAAGGGGGATGCATGTTGTAAAGTTGAAATGTTGGAAGGTTGTAAAGTTGGTTTTAACAGGAGATTAATCTTTTTTCAAAAAAAGTTTTCATAAACAAAAAAACACACTACATTTGCAGCCCCAACGGGTTGGTATCATAGCTCAGTTGGTAGAGCAAAGGACTGAAAATCCTTGTGTCGCTGGTTCGATTCCAGCTGATACCACAATATTAAAAAGGTCTTTTTCAAAGCGAAAAAGACCTTTTTTGTTATATTTAAGCACTTTTCGACTTAAAGTAGATCAAGCAGAATAATTGCGGGGGAATATAAAAAGTAGTTGTTTTGTGAAGAAATGAACAACACACATCCCTTGTCAAACGCATACGAAATTCTAAATCCTTGAAACACTTGCTGAATCCGGTCTTTTACGCGGACACGAATAAACATTTGTAAACTTTAATATATAAAAAGGCGGCACTAAAACTGGTGCCGCCTGTATTATCGGTAGAAACTGATATTAGTTTGGATTCTTAATCGGGGCGCTTCCCGCTGCCGGCGGATTAAGCACAAACTCATCCGCAGGTACATCCCAATAATCAAGGAAGTTATAGTTAATCGTCGCATTGGTATTCAGCGTACCATCCGGTGTAACTACTGTACATCCCTTTCGGCCGCCACCTTTCGAAATATCGTAAATAACACCCCAGCGCCTGGCATCATAGAAGGCGGTACCGCGAAACAGCAAGGCAATGCGCCTTTCCCTTCGAACTTCCTCCAGGGCCTGTGCCATCGTCAGGCCTGTACCGGAAACCGCAGGCAGTCCAGCACCCTGGCGGTTTCTCACAGCATCTACAAGTGCAAGCCCTTGATCTGTCTGGCCGGTATAAATCAAAGCTTCTGCCATCATCAATTCATTCTCTTCATAGCTCGGGCCGATATATACTTCCTGATTTCCAGGTGTTTTATCTGCAATCTGGTAAGCATTGTTACCCGATACAGGATCCAGCTGGGCGTTAAGTAATTCCCACCTTGTGCCAAAAGTAAATCCGCCCACCTGGTTTAAAAATGGTGTCACCTGCAGGAAATTCTTTGATTTTCTTAGATCACCGCTCTCAAATTCCTGCAAGAGCCTTTCGCTGATAGTGAATGAGGTGGAGGTTGGATCGCCGGCCGTATTGGCTGCCACCGAACCGCCCCCAGGCGAAAATACATAGTTATTGGATGTACTATGTCCGGAAAAGATATTGTCATCAGCCTGCACGCCACTTGTGGTCAAAGTGATGATTGTTTGCCAGTCTGTTGCCGTCATATCGGTAACTTTTTTATTGGCCAGCAGGTTTCGCGCCATCAGGGAGTTAATGCTGTGAATAAACATGTCGGGCGAAGGTACCTGACCATCCCCGACCTGAAAAAAGGTCGGAATCAGACTGGACATCACGGTCGTGTAGGTGCCGGTATTACTAATAGTACTCAATAACGATGCTGCCTGAGAGAGGTTTTTGTTCGACTCAGCGATCAGCGCTGCGCTGTTAACATAAGTGTTGTTGGTTGCGCTTACTGTGTTATTGATAACCCCGGCATAATATACCGAACCCAGACGGGCGTAGGCGTAGCCTTTCCACCAGTAGGCCCAGGCCTTAAAAGTGGTTTGTTTAGTAGCGGCATCACCCGAAAACGATATCGACGGAATAAGCGCCAGAATCTGGTTTGCGGCGTTGTTTAACGCATACATATTCTGCCATTCGTAGTAAAACATATTGTTACTCTGTTTGTCGCGCGAGTTGTTCAGTCTCAAATTGCCAATCTGCGGCTGAGTGTTAGTGATGCGCGACCCGTCATCCAGTATTACATAATCCGGAACGTTTACCAGGTTGACATTCTGGTTTGCCGCTTGCGCCGATACATCATCGGCAAGCAGTTCATGATAACCGTAGCACAGGGAAAAAAAGCTATCGCCCAGCCAGCCATCTCCATTGGAGAAGCCATTGGTGTAAATACTGCCCTGGGCCAGGGAGGTTATGCCGGTTTCCGTCTGGGCCTGTACCAGTGTTGGTGAGTTTGGGTTCTCGACGTTAAGTTCTTTTTTGCATGATGCCAGTGCCATGCCGGCCAGGATCATCGATGTTATGATGGATTGATTTCTTTTCATATTATATTCATTTGAGGCGTTAAAAGCCAAGGTTTAAACCGATCTGGTACGATTTGAGGTTAGGAGATGATGAATTATCCACTCCCCTGTCAAACGGCGAGTTAGAGGTGCCGCTGCTAATCTCCGGATCAAAGCCTTTATACTTGGTAAATGTTAAAATATTACGCCCGGTAACCGTTAATACTGCTCTTCTGAATACTTTACTGTTCAGCAATTTCGAGAAATCATAACCCAGGTTGATTGACCGGAGGCGCAAAAATGAAGCACTTTCATAAAAATAATCCTTTGTGCCGTCACGCGCGCCGTTTCTGGCGCCGATAATATCCGCATAAGCGCTCCTGTAATAAGCTGTATAAGCCGCAGATGTACCTCCAATATTAACTGCGTTATCATAATCGCCGCTGATACCGTCACGGTACATCCACTCCCTGGTTTGATTGTAAAGATGGCTGCCGTATACCCAGTCGAACTGGAAGCCGAACAGAAGTGATTTATAAGTAAAACTGTTAATGAACGAAGCATTGAATTTCGGGTTCGGATCGCCGATAGGCGATACCTCATTCGAGAACTGAATAGCTTTTGTCGTTTTGTTAACAACCCTGCCGTCGGCTATCGTATATTGGTCGGCAGTGGCTGGATCGATAAAATATTGCCCTTCGGCATTTTTCTCTGAAATACTTGTCAGGGCCTTAAAGCCGTAGATCTGGCCGATTTTTTGACCAGGATACAAAGATAGTTGTGTACTGCCCGCTGAAGATCCCAAAATAATTGGCGGTCCATCTATGCTCGTAATTTTACTCGTTTCCGTACTGAAGTTGGTTCTGAAATTCCAGTTGAATTTTGAAGACCGGTAGATGCCAAAATCAACCGATGCCTGAATGCCATGCGATGCCAATCCGATAGCATTGGTTTTAATCGAAGAACCGCCGGTAGAAGGCGCCACACTAACATTATAGATCACATTGTCGGAGCGCCTGTTCCAGTAAGTGCCGCTGATATTAAACTCGTTAAACCAGTTACCGGATGCACCTTTAAGCGTCAAATCCGTACCGAGTTCGTACTCCTTCGAAACTTCCACTTTCAAATTAGGGTTAGCCAATGAGGTTGGCAGGTTGAAGGTTAACGATGTACCCAGGTTTTGCGCATTTACCGTCGGGTAACGATCGAACGGCATCGGCTGTATACCTGCTTCGCCGAAACCGCCCCTCAATTTAAATTCGGTGATTTCGCTCCCAAGACCTGAATCTTTCCAGAATTCAAAGGACGAAGGGCGTATATAACCATTTATATCAGGAAAAGTAAAAGGCTTTGATCCTCCGCCGAATGCCGACGACCAATCGCTCCTGAGGCCTCCGGCTATGCCGGCATAATCACCAAAATCAATCTTCTGGTTAACATAAAAGCCATAGGTGATGAAAGGCGTCGTATAATCATAGGAAACCGCCTGCGTTGAAGTTTGGTTAAAATTATATATGGCATATGCCGGCAAGCCAAGTCCATATGTATTAAACTGCTTATCAACGTTCTTACGATAGTCGTAACCAACCAATGTGCTGGTGGTAATAGGCACATTCAGGTGAAAATCCTTTTGAAAATCGGTCCTGATGATGGCGGATGCATTAAAATTCTGAAAAGTGGTACTACTGGTATTTTTATCCAATTCGCCGGTTGGATCCGGAGCATAGGCGCCAAAATAAGACCCGAGATCCTGAGCAGTCAGCGTTGCGCTCTGGTTTTTGTAGATCACGTTTTGTTCAGTGTGCTGCCAGTTAATACCATATTTGGCGTTCAGGCTTATAAATCTATTGATCTTATAGTCAGCCTGGATGTTTTGCAACGCATTCTCCTTGTTGGTAGTTTGGCTGCCCCACTGGGTAAAGTAAAACGGGTTGCTACCATTGACACTCACTGTACCGGAGTTCAGGGAAAGTGGGTAGCTACCATCAGCGTTTTTTT
>Ga0207695_10008887_pt1 | contig 12507 bp, 15 predicted proteins | sample KBSC54metaG_FD_184354 | JGI IMG/M metagenome (GOLD analysis project Ga0207695, IMG submission 184354) | Corn rhizosphere microbial communities from Kellogg Biological Station, Michigan, USA - KBS C5-4 metaG (SPAdes) (version 2) | ecosystem: Host-associated > Plants > Roots > Rhizosphere > Soil...
CCATATTTTGCCGTACTGTCTTGTGTGGATAGAGGGCGTAGGTCTGGAACACCATGGCGATGTCGCGGTCTTTCGGGGGCAGATCATTGACCACTCGCGGGCCGATGCGGATTTCGCCCCCGCTAATTGGCTCCAGGCCTGCGATCATTCGCAGCAGCGTGGACTTGCCGCAACCCGATGGGCCTACCAATGTGACAAACTCGCCGTCGCGTATGTCAATGGAAATTCCATGGATGACCTGATGGGCACCATAGGATTTTCTGATGTCGTTGATCGCGACTTGCGCCATATCCTCACCTGTCTAACTGGTCCCACGCTCGAGATAACCGGTAGGGTCCACCGCATTATTCATTCGCGGCTTCGTCAGCTTTGAGCAAAATTCGTTTTTGAGCAAGGGTGACGCAGATTGACCAGGCCCGGATTATAATTTGCAACGCTGTAACCAGTTGTAATGCAGTTTGCCACCCACCTTTGCGGAAGTAGTGCCTTTGCTCCAGTGCCATACTGATGGAGATGGCGGCGGCCAGGTGGTTCGTGTTCTTGATTATCCAATTGGAGATGTGGAAGCCACGGAAAACCACTCTAACAACCCGAATGACACTGATCGGGACGACAGCGGTGAGGTCACTCCCATTGGGGGAGTTTTACAGTGTCGATTTGCAGAGCTATCTCGGATTACATGCATAACCAGGGCAAGAACATCACCGAAGTTGACTACGCCGTCACTGGTAGCTGCTACCAACCCTCGATAATGTACTGAAAATGCATCCTCAGTCATTCGCGGCAATTAGGGCAAATATGCCGCCGCCCCGTGACGCGATTGCATTCACTGGAATTTAGGCATCCTACATGGCTTGCGCGAAGACCGTTGATTAAGGGTGGAAATGCCACCAGTGCTAGTCGTGTTCACACCATCGAAACTTCCATCAAGGGCTGGAACAAGTCTTTCGCCTGTCCGTTTTGACCTGCACAGACGGAGTAAATTCATGCCTGAACCCCTCGTCACGCCTGAATTCACGATTACCCCCGATGATGCCATTGCCATCCTGTTCAACGCGCGTGAATATCGTGAATATGATGTGGAAGCGCCACAAACGACCCGGAAGCCGTCTCCAAGGCGACAGATGATATGAGCGTCGATGCTCTGAAGCTGAGCCTGACGGATGAGACGCGGCGTGAAATGCTCTCTTCCATCCGTGGCGTGAATGCCAACAAGCAGAACATCGCCCTGATCTATATGGGGCGCGGTGATTGCACCGCGACCAATGGGCCGAAGCGAAATAGGAAGCTACCAGTATCGGCCGCAAATATGCAGGAAATATGTGGCGGAAATCTTGCTGGCTGGCGACTATCTCGAAGAGGGCCTGTCGCAGTATGACGAATCCCTACAGGACTACTTGGATCGCTGTTAGATGAAGCTGCTTGGGGCGGCAGCATTAGCTTTCATCTTCTGCAGCACAGCCGCGTTTGGGGCTGAGAGCGGACCCTCGCTCGGTTCTAGCGCCACTGAAGGCCGTTTCGTCGCGCAGATTGTGTTGCTGCTTATCGTCGGGCGGGGCTTGGGCGAAATTTTCCAGCGCTACGGCCAGCCGGCTATCATGGGCCAGCTGATCGGTGGCATATTACTTGGGCCATCCTTCTTCGGCGGGATCTGGCCTGACGCGCAGCACCTGATTTTCTCCACTGACCCGGCGCAGAAAAGCATGATCGATGCCGTCTCGCAACTCGGCATTCTGCTCCTGCTGTTGCTCACCGGCATGGAGACCGATTTGCGATTGGTACGCCGTGTCGGCGCGGCCTGCTTCTCGATCTCGATCACCGGCGTGGCGATTCCGTTTTTCTGCGGTTTTGCGCTAGGCCAAATCCTGCCGGACTCCCTCTTGCCAAATCCCTCGGCGCGCGTGGTCGCCGGATTGTTCCTCGGCACAGCGCTGTCGATCTCCTCGGTGAAGATCGTGGCCATGGTGGTGCGCGAGATGAATTACCTGCGCCGCAATTTGGGCCAGATCATCGTCTCATCTGCCATCATCGAAGACACGATCGGCTGGCTGATCATCGCCCTCACCTTCGGCATCGCCACCACCGGCAGCGTGAAACTGATGCCGCTGATCATCACGGTGATTGAAGTCGCGGCCTTCATGGCGATTTCGCTGACGCTCGGGCGCCGCCTAGTTTTCACTTTGATCCGGTGGAGCAATGACAGTTTTCAGAGCGAATATGCGGTGATCACGGTGATCCTGGTCATCATGGGTGTGCTGGCGCTGATCACCAACCTGATCGGTGTGCATACCGTGCTGGGCGCTTTCATTGCAGGCATTCTTGTGGGTGAATCGCCGATCCTCTCAAACCATATCGAGAGCCAGTTGCGAGGCATCATCACCGCGCTGTTCATGCCGGTGTTCTTCGGCCTGGCTGGACTATCCGCGGATCTCACCGTGCTAATCAATCCGACGTTGGCGTTGCTCACGCTGACGCTGGTGGCGATCGCAAGCATCGGTAAGTTTTGTGGCGCGTTTCTCGGCGGCCGCCTGGCCGGCATGCATATCAAGGAGTCCATCGCCGTCGGCAGCGCGATGAATGCCCGCGGCTCCACCGAAGTGATCGTCGCCAGCATCGGCCTGTCGATGAATATCCTGTCACATAACCTCTTCACCATGATCGTCACCATGGCGGTGCTCACCACCTTGGCCATGCCGACAATGTTGCGCGCTGCTTTGCGCCGCCTGCCGATCAACGAGGCCGACAAGCAGCGAGGCGAACGAGAACAGCTGGACGAACGCGGTTTCGTCGCGGGGCTCGAGCGCCTGCTCCTGCTGGTCGATGACAGTACGGTCGGCACCTTCACAGCCTATATAGCCGGGCTAATCGGTGGGGGCAGCGGCATGCCCACCACCGTGCTGCATTCGCAATTTGGCAAAGCACCGGACAAGGTCTCCGAAAAGGTGACCAAGCAGGTCAAAAAGGGCGCCGCCAAAAGTGCCGAGGCCGTGCGCGCCGCCGAAGATACGTTGGTCGACAAGGTGCATCTCACGGCGCGCAGCGGAAACGAGGCCAATGCCGAGAGCATCGCGGCCGAAGCCCGCAAGGGTTATGGCCTGCTGCTCGTTGGTTTCAAAAGTGCATTGGGTGAGAAAGGCGACTTTAGCGACACCCTAAATGATGTGAGCAGTGGTTTCGACGGACCCTTGTGCCTGGTTCTCAGTGGGCCCAAAGCCAGCGGAAAGATGCCGATGCTGCGCGCGGGCGCCACCATCCTTGTTCCGGTCAACGGGACGGAAGTCTCCCGCCGCGCCGCTGATTTCGCCCTGGCGCTCGCCAGACCCAACCGGGCGCGCGTTAAGGTTCTGTATGTCTCGCAGGCGCGAAGGAACAGCCAACCGCTCACCATTTCGCATCGCCGCGAGGAAGGCGTGCTGAAGGACGTGGCCAAACTCGCCGATCGTTATGGCGTGGAGGTTGAAACCGCCATTCGCACCCATACGACGCCTGACAAAGCCATCGCGCGTGAAGTGTCCAAGGGGGTGGTGATGGTGGTGATGGGCGTGACCCAGCGCCCCAGCGAAGACCTGTTCTTCGGTGCCACTGCCACTGCCGTGATCGAGAATGCTCAATGCCCTGTAGTGTTGCTCGCCTCCGACCGCGTGCGTGCGCCCACCGCTCCGGCGGCCGCCGATGAAGTGGTCTAATGTAGTTGAAGGAGGATGAAATGAAAGTACTGGTACTGGTGAAAGCGACGGAAGACAGCGAGAAGGGCACCCTGCCCGATCCTGCTATGTTCGCCACCATGGACAAATTCAACGACGCGCTGACCAAGGCCGGCATCATGCGCGATGCGCAGGGCCTCAAGCCCTCCTCCGCCGGCAAGCGCGTTGTTTTCGAAGGCGCCAGCCGCGCGGTGGAAAATGGACCGTTCAAACATCCAGAAGAGCTGGTCGCCGGTTTCTGGGTGTGGGAAGTGAAGGACATGGACGAGGCCGTGGCCTGGGTCAAGAAATGCCCCAACCCGATGCCGGGCCGAAGCAAGATCGAAATCCGTCCGATCGACGATGCGGATTACAGCAAGTAGATCCCGGAAACCTCGCCTAATAAAAAAAAGCCGCTATCTTGTGCCGAGATAGCGGCTTTGCCGTAACTATTCACGCGCAGCGATGGTTGGCGCCAATTTAAATAACTAATTTGATCACGCGCACTACTCCTTTGAGTGCGTCGTCGCCGCCGAGTTGAAACTTCCGTTACTGTAAGGATGGGCCGCATGGGCGGCGACCATAAACAGTGACAGCCAACTTTTGTCCCTGACCTCATGGTGAGCAGAGATTATCGCACTGCGGGTCCGAAAATGCCGGCGGGGTCAAATCAATCGCGACGAGGCTTGGCATCACGATGGAGAGAGTACGAAGCCGGCACAGAGAATTGACGAGTGTCTTCACTAATCCGGCGCCGCAGCCCCCGCTGCATCCTTGATTAAAGTAATGAGCTGCTTCCGAAGAGATTTCCCTTCTAGCTGCATCGTCGAATAGCCGTCTTGATGGAGCAGGCGTTCGAGATCATTCATGTTTCGGCAGCGGCCACTTTGGGCCATTTCAAAAGCTCGCTCCAAGGCTGTCTTGTTGGGCTGCATCTCAGCCTCAGGACGCCGCGCGCGGGGGGATGAATAAATCTGCATACTCATCGATGGCAAGGAAGGCGCGGTGGATGCGCTCCGGGTTCAAACACTCCTCGTCCACCAAGTACCGAATATCCGCTAGCAAGCATTCGGCGTTCCGGCCGCCTCGCATTTGGTACTTCAGGACTGGAGCTGCTACTTGCTGAGTGTCCTCATTCCAATTTATCTCGCTCATGGAAATGGCACGACCAATCCAAACGTTGCCCGAGGATGGATCTCCATCATCTAGGTCGTTCCAGCCGATGATGGCTTCACGGGCTTTCATGTTGCGACCTGCATCCCAACTGCGACGCCGCCAACACCGCATTGGGTTCTGTGTCGTCTAGTTGCTTTTCAAGATTGGCTATGGATTCTGCCAGGGCCCTGTTTTCATCTGTGAGCCTGACCGCAGCGGGATCAAGCAAAGCCAAATCGCTGTCAATTCCCGCAAAGGAGGCAGCCCAGGCGATATCGCTCAATTGGCTCTGGTTCATTTCGAAGCGGCGGCGCAAGTCATCGAGTTTCTCAAAGATAACCTTCATGTTCATCCTGATCTGTCAGCCGAAGTGATGCTGGCGAAATTCTCGTTGTGAATTCTGCCGAGATACCGAGAGGGCTTTTTAAGCGACCGGACGGAGGCACGCGGTGGTTCATTCGAAGCAGGAGTGGCGCGTGAACTCCAGGATCGTACTTGATGGACTCCGGGTCAATTCTGCAATTGAGTAGATTACGCCACCGGCCACAAAAGAGCCGCGTAGCATTCAAGTGATTGTTACAGAGAACAATTGGGTGGGTGAGGCTGTTTGCCTCGCATACTCCTTGCCAACATTATTTTGATTCACCTGTAGCCTCGGAAAAAAGGGCTATGGACTGGCGGAACTTTGCCCATTTTGAGTAATTTACTACTTCGGAGTGTTTCGCTGACACGTCCCACGTCCGAATAGTGAGGTTGTGGAATGTTACGTCAAAAGTCAGACCGCGAAGAGCGGCTTCAAGTGATGTTAAGCCCGGAGGAACTTGCAGCTATCGATTCTTGGCGCTTCAGCCGACGTATGCCCAGTCGCGCGGCGGCGACCCGTGAATTGCTGCGCCTTGGCATGGCGGCAGAAGGTATCCACTTGGCGAAAAGCGGTGAAATTTCCAGCAGCTATGGGGTGGTCAATGGCGGTCGCACAGACGGCAAAAGTGGCGAAACCACAAACAAAGAATAATCGAGGCGTGTCAAAGTGTGCGTTACGTGGGTTTGCACTACTTATGTGAGGACTCAGCTTTCCCGCCATGCATGGATTTTTGAAGAATTTTCAATAGCGCGCGGGCTTTGTTTTCACGACCGGGCTTTACTTCAAAGTAGATTTCCACCCCGCTTAGTCCCAGCTTACTTTGCTTAAGCTCCCCAGACCGCAAAATCAGGCCCTGATCTTCCAAGACCGCAGATAGCTCCGACATTATTTCAGACGCTGAAATCCGAAATAATTTGCGTGTCGGTGGTGGGGCGTCAACATGCATCCTGACTTAACCACCACGGAACCGGTGTGTTCCATAGCCGCCCTTTCGAGGTCACTTTTCCACCGCGCCTGTTTTGCGCTAAATGGCAAGACGTGCCGTGGTGCACTTGGGGCCAGTGTCTGCTTCAGGCGCAGAGGAGACTTATGAACACCGTCACCCAGAGCCGAGGCCAGAACGACTTATTGAACGCGCTACATGGCGTGGATCTCGATCTAATCAGGCCTCATCTCACTCACGAAATGAAGGCTGCCGGGGATGTCATTTACCAGCCAGGAGACGATATCGGACGGGTATATTTTCCGCTCGGACCAAGCTTGGTATCGTATGTAGTCAATAATATTGACGGTGAAACGGTGCAAACCATCCTCGTCGGCCGAGAGGGTGCTGTGGGGGGTATTGTCAGCAGCGGGGGTCTTCCGGCCTATTGCCTGATCTCGGTGAAGGTTGGAGGGTCATTCTTCGTGGCAGATGTCGCAAAGATTCAATCGGCCAAAGATTCTTCTGCTTCCTTTCGGCGGCTCTTCGAGCGCTATTCTGATTGCTTGATGGCGCAAATTTTCCAGGCGACGGCGTGCAATGCGGTTCATTCGGTGGAGCAACGAGCTGCGAAGTGGATCCTGGAAGAAGCAGACCGGGCCCAGGAGACTGTTGTGCATCTCAGTCACGAAGAGCTCGCATCTAGGCTGGGCGTAGGTAGAAGCTACGTCACAAGGGTTTTACGCAGTTTCGTAGCAGAGGGAGTTCTAAAGACGGCGCGTGAAGCTATCACGATTCTTGATAGGAGTGCTTTGGAGCAAAAGTCTTGCGGCTGTAACCAACATGTAGAGCGCCATTTCGGACGCGTGCTGGGGGGAATCTACTAAGGCACGTCCTGATTGGCTACGATCCACGCCCCTAGAAGTTTAATTTTCAGTCCGTCAGTGGTGCATATGTGACTCCGTGGATTGTCTGCTGGATGTCCACGCAATCAGCGCAAAGCTTGAAAGTCCCAGGGCAATTCCCTTGGGGAAGGCCCAAGCGCTCGTAATCCGCTGCTTGTTGGCTCCCGCAGACCCCACACACGTCGCGTGAACCCGCCATTGCGAAGAGCTCTTCGAGCCGCAAAACTTCTGATGGGTTTAGCTTCCGGAGCGTCTCGAACCATTCCTGAGTGTGAGGTCTCGCTTTCATGACTTCCAGCAACTCTTAAACGCACATGATACGACGGCCGAACCCAATTGGATGCAGATCCACCGCTCCTGACGCGTATTTAATGAAGGATTTGACCAGCGGGAAAGCCTGCTGTCCTTACTGCGCATCCACAGTCGTCTTTTGGGGTGCTATTTTCTTCCAGTTAGCCCCTTGTTGAGGACGATACCGGAGGCGTATTTACGAAGGAAATTCTCCAAAATAGCCCCGGCGGCTCCATGACAAGCTTCGCCTCACCATTCAGGAGTCGGGGAATAAGTTTTTCAATCATGACTCGCCCGAAACCGTCTGCTTTTGGAATGGACATTGTTCCATCGTGAACTTCACGCCACTCCAGAAATACCAGGTTGTCAGGGCCTGTAGGTCCCCAGTCGATGTGAACGGTACCTTGATCTATACGAAGTGCGCCGTGCTTCTGCGCATTTGTCAGAAGCTCATGGATTGCCATGCCGACGTACCTGGCAACATCTCCTCCGACAGTAATTGGCTCCCCCTTCAAGTGGACGCGGTCAGATTTCGAAAGGTCGAATGTATCAAGCTGCGCAGATATCACTTTTTGCAAATCGACCTGCTCTGCCGGCTCATGAACAAAAGGTCTTGAGAGGTAAGCAAGAGATTGCAGGCGTCGATCAAGTGCGGTGGAGAAGCCAGCCACCGTGGTTTCATGTTTCGCAATCTGGCGAGCAAACGCAAGGATGAGCGCTAATTGGTTTTTCCCACGGTGCTTCAGTTCGCGCAGTAATAGTGTGATGGCCTCCTGCTGAGTTGCAATAGCTTCCGCCGCTCGGTCGAATTCTTCTCCAATCTTGCCGAACTCGCCTTCAGGGGACCGCATGTTTGTGCGTGCTTTAAGGTCACCATTTCGCCATCTACCGATTGTGTCGAGAATCCTGCCGACGGGTCCGGAAATCAAAAGCCGATTAGCAAGAGCCGCTATCAGAGCAGAAATCAGTATCAGACCGAGTATGGCGGCTATTTGTCGGATGAGTGCCTCCCGCAGCACCGCGAAGGATAGATCTGTAGAGAGCCCCGTGCTTACGTAAAGGTCATGGGGAGGTGCCGCTAAGGGCACGTACCCGTATATTCGCTGGTTTCCATCTCGACTAAGCGCCTGGAAATTTCCAGGTTTTGGATCCTGTAGAAAGTGCAAAAACTCGGAAGGAACAGAAGTTCCCATAAATTGCTCAGGTAATGGCTGTCGCGCTAAGATAATCCCGTCACGTCCCGCTATCGTGACAGACCCACCTTGGACGAAACCCCGGTCAATAAGATGCTGAGACAGCCATTTGAGGTCTATCGTTCCTACGATAACCCCAAGCTTGGTGTGGTTAGAGTCGGTCTGCGCGAGAGCCATTGGAAGAATTGGACTGCTATCGCCTCGCCCGATGACGTAGGTTCCCAGCACCATGTCGTTCGAAGCGAGGGCGTCCTTGAAATACTCGCGATCCGCGATGTTGACCGCCTTGATATCTCCAATCGAGCTGCACCTGACGTTCCCCTCGAGGTCAGCGACTGAGATTGACGATAGCGACGCAGAAGCTGCTGCTACGGATTTCAGAAATGCCGTACACTTTGAAGGATTAGTCGGATCAATCTCGCTCGCCAACTCTACTGCACCAAAGACAGCGCGCGTGGATTCCAAGATTTGTTCCATATCAGCTGCGGCAGAGAGCGCCTGCTGCAACGCCAGCCTTCGCAATTCTTCGAACCGAGATTGATACAGCGCGTAGGAGTTGTAAGCCTCCATGGCAAAGAACGGCAGTAGTGCGGCCGCTAAAGCTAGTAGAAGTCGAACTCCTAGAGACATGAGCTTTGGCCCGCCACTTTCCCAATCCTAGGAATATTCAATATGAACATTATTGTCTATCTGCATAGAGGGGGATTGCGCTTTCCTAGCTTTTGCTCAGCAAGTTCCGCTTTGCTTGAAGATGGAACGTACATGCATCCTTCCCAATGCATGAAAACGGCCGCCGAGGAGTGTTTGACGCGGGGCAACGGAGCTAAGGTCCATGTGGATGTCGGGAAGCTTTCTCCCCTTTAGATGCCAGACCCCCTTGCTTAACCGGCACGGGATCAAGGGGTGAATGTTGGTTCGCTGGAACGGGATCGAGCAGCGCTCACCAGCTTCGGGGTATCCACTGCGAAAATGGACAGAGGGTTGGAATCCTGCACATCCGCACATTTGCGAATCAATTAATTTGGATATCCTTCCGACGCATGTAGCCGCGATGCGGTCATACACTCCCCTGCCTGGGTTCTTCTATGGAAAGAGAACGGTAAGAATGTCGGTGACTGTCAATTGCTTGAGCCCGTCGTTGTAGTCGCGCAGCGGATCCAGGACCGTTTCCAGAAAGCGGTGAACGGATCTGTGGTTAGGCCCCGTGATGTCTGAATGATTTATTTTACCGCCGGCATCTAGATAAGATTGGAAAACATCTTCGAGGAAAATAAGCAACTCCGGATAGCGAAACTTCCTGAGCAGTTTCTTGTTTGAGTGGATTCGAGACCTGACCCGTTCCAAAGAGCCAGAGAGTACGTTTTCTGCGAGAGTTAAATCCTCGACCACAATGGGCTGATCGCATGAATCGTTCGCTTGAGATGCTGCGTAGGCACGCAATGCTCGGCCCGATTCCATTAGTCGCTTTCTAAGGCGCTGATCCTCAAGCAACTCAATCCGATTTCCCACAATGAGCGCCTTGGCTTTCGCCAGGTAATCGCCCCTGAGTAAATCTTCAGCGTGATTTTCAAGCTCCTTGAGCCACAATCCGATCAGCTGATCGTCGTTAAGTGTGATGTGGCCCGACTCGACTTTTGTAACCAGATCTACCGCATCGGGAAATTTTTGTAGGTACCGCAATCGGATATTTCGCTGCCGCAGCTGAGTTTCGCGCAAGCCTTTGGAAACGTGCCTTATCACACTTGCATAAATGGACACCCGCTGTTCAGGTGAGTAGGTGAAACGGCTCTCTAAGCTAGTCATCGCCCCGACGATCTTTATTTTAAAGGTCCAGTCGTATTTCGTCAGTCTGGACTCACAGTTCCGTCTCAATTCTTTGATGAATTCGTAGTGGTTGTAAAGCTCTGTGAGGCGGTAACATCTTCTGCCGGTGAATCAACCGCTCAAACCGGTAGATGTGGCCAATCACACTTTCGCCATCAGTTTAGAGTTTGGGCCCGTACCTGCATTCGCATCGTCTTATGTCGTGGTGCCGATTTGCAACCTGGCTTGCGCCGCACGAGTAGATCAAGATTATCGACGCTATCTAAGGAGATGCCGCTAAATCGCTGTTGAGACCGCATCGAATTCAATCGCCTCAGGTCTTTCGCTTTTGCTTCAGGGCTGACCTCTGAAACTGTTTTCCGGCAGACCCGGAATTGTCACGTCAATCGCAAAGAGGCTGCCGGACAGGCGTTCATTAGCGCCTTGCGGACCGGCAGCGGTGGTGATGAACAGGGTTTTCCTCTCTTGGCCGCCGAAGCAGCAGGTCGTGACATTGCTGACCGGTATGCTGATGACTTCCCTCACGCTGCCATCGGGGGCGACGCATAGGACGCTGCCACCGCCGAAACGACAGTTCCAGAGATTGCCTTCGCTATCCATGGCGGAGCCGTCGGGCGCGCCACGGGGATCACCCGAGAAGAACGAGATTTCGTCAGCGATGCTGCCGTCGGCTTGGTCATAGCTGTAGCGATAGATGACGTTTTCCAGTGTGTCGCCCGAGTAGAAGCTTTTGCCATCTGGACTCCAGCACAACGTGTTGGAGATTCCGAGCCCTTCACGCCAGACTGTTACTTTGCCATCGATTGCCAAACAAAACATTTTGCCCAGACCCTTGCCGGCCTTAAGCAATGCACCATCTGAGGCGATGTTGTTCTTCATCGAACCGACCCAAAAATTTCCGGCTGGGTCGCTGCGGCCATCATTGAAGCGGACCTCCGGAGAACCGTCGAGTAAGAAACCATGTGGCTTGCGTTCATCGGTAACGGGGTTCCAGTAGATCAGATGTGAAGCAAGAGCCACCAGCAGCCATTGAGAATTACGGATGAGCGAGAGAGCAACCGGCGGCTCCTCGAAGTGCCATGAGCGCGTTGTGCCACTAGCAAGGTCGTAGCGATGGACAAGGAATCGCAACAGGTCTGTCCAGTAAAGGGCCTGCTGCTCCTCATGCCACATTGCGGCCTCACCACACCGATCGCCGACTGGTGCGAGGCAGCGGAGCGAAGAGAGCTCTGCGGCACTCATTCGGCAGCCTTCGTTACGGCACCGTGGCACGCAGGCCCCAGCGCATTGGCATTTTGGACCAAGGCCCGCATATAGCCGAGCGCAAACGCTTTCCCAGCATGCCAAGAGGCAGCGCAATTCATCGCGGGGGTGTGATCCGGGATGAGTACACCATGATAATTCTCGTCGCGCAGGATGCGGACGATCTCAGCCATGTCAATGTCGCCGTCGTCGACAAAAGACTCGACGTAACGGGGCATCTTGCCTTTTACATTGCGAAAGTGGATGTAGCCGATCCGTCCGGAGCGCGCAAAGCGGCGGACGTGATCATAGATATCGCCGCCTGGCATTTCCTGCAGGGTGCCAAGGCAGAGCTCAAGCCCATTGGATGGAGAGGGCGCAATCGCCATGAGGCGATCATATTTCTCCGGACGGTTGATCAGGCGCGCCGTGCCGCGCAACTCTTCTGCCGGCGGATCGTCGGGATGGGCTGCCAGCATGACGCCTGCCTTTTCAGCTACAGGCACCAGTTCCGCAAGAAAACGTGAGAGCCGATCCCACATCTGGTCGGAGTTGGCTGTGATCGGCCTAGCGCCAGCCACGGCCTTGCGGTAGCGCATGTTCCACACCATGCCGTCGGCGATCGGCATGTCCACGTCACGCGGCTCGATGCCGAAGCCGACCGACTCTGCATCGCCACGTGCATAAGGTCCACGGGTCCAGCCGAAAACGCCCGCAAGAGAGAAGTTGTAGCCGATGCAGGGAATACCAGCGCGGCCGGCGTCGCGCACCAATTGCTTCATGCCTTCCATCTGAACTGCGCGCTGCGGCCCATCGAGGAGAATGTCGGACCAGAACTTCGGGGAAAAATTCTCGATCCCGGCCAATTCCAGCCCGGCGGCGCGCACGCCTTTGACCAGGTTGGATAGCTCTTCAAAGCTCCACCATT
>Ga0207695_10008888_pt1 | contig 12506 bp, 12 predicted proteins | sample KBSC54metaG_FD_184354 | JGI IMG/M metagenome (GOLD analysis project Ga0207695, IMG submission 184354) | Corn rhizosphere microbial communities from Kellogg Biological Station, Michigan, USA - KBS C5-4 metaG (SPAdes) (version 2) | ecosystem: Host-associated > Plants > Roots > Rhizosphere > Soil...
CAGCGCTTCGACCTGCTGCTCACGCCCACGCTCGCGCACCCGCCCGTGCGCCACGGCGCGGGCGACCCGCCGCCGCTGCAGCAGGCCGCGCTCGACGTGCTCGATCGCACCGGCCTGCTGGGCCTGTTCGCGCGCACCGGCCTGGCGGCGTCGACCGTCGACAAGATCGCCACCGACAGCCTGCAGTACGTGCCGTTCACGCAGCTCGCCAACCTGACCGGCACGCCGGCGATGAGCGTGCCGCTGCACTGGACGGCCGACGGGCTGCCGCTGGGCGTGCAGTTCGTGGCGCCGTTCGGACGCGAGGACCGTCTGCTGCAGCTGGCGGCGCAGCTGGAGCAGGCGCGGCCGTGGTTCGGGCGTCTGCCGGCGTGGATCGCCGGAGCGCCCTGAGGCCAGCGGATGTCTGGATCGACGGCCAGGCACGCTGCAAGCGTCGGATGAGCGCTCGAACGCAGGAATCTTTTCCTGCTGACCTGGCAGGGCCACACCGCCATTGATGACAAAAAAAGGCCTGGCTCCTCGCGGGGCCAGGCCTTCGCCGGTTGCCGGATTCGCTTCAGAACGGAATGTCGTCGTCCATGTCGTCGAACCCCGTCGACGCCTTGGGCGCCGGGCGCGGGGCCGGGGCGGGGCGGGCGGCCGGGCGCGAGGGGTTGCGATCCTCGTTGCCGTCGACGCCGTCGCGCGGGGCCAGGTAGCGGCCGCCGGAGCCTCCGCCGCCGCCTTCCTCGCCGCCACCGCCGCCATCGCGGCCGCCCAGCATCTGCATCTGCTCGGCGACGATGTCGACCGTATTGCGCTCGATGCCGTCCTTGTCGGTGTACTTGCCGTACTTCAGGCGGCCCTCGATGTAGACGGGCTTGCCCTTCTTCAGGTATTCGCCGGCGATCTCGGCCAGGCGGTCATAGAACGTGACGCGGTGCCACTGGGTGTCCTCGATGCTCTCGCCGCTGGCCTTGTCCTTGCGGCGGCTGGACGTGGCGACCGAGACGTTGCAGATCGCGGTGCCGCTGGGCGTGTAGCGAACTTCCGGGTCGCGCCCGCAGTTGCCGATGAGGATGACTTTGTTGACTGACGCCATGTGCGTGCTCCAGGAAAAGGCGGGGGACGGCTCCCCCGTGGCCGGCCGCCGGTGGGCGGCTTCGATGGGATTCCGCGCCGGGCAGCGGCGCGCTGTCGAGGCGTGGCCGGCCGTCCGTGCGGAAGGTGAGGCTCGATTATGCCGGGGCGCCCCGGCGGACGGCCGGCGCGCGACGGCTCGTTTTCCCCTGAAAAGCCGTTCAGGGCTCGCCGTCCCAGTAGTCGAGGTCGGTGTCCAGCCGGTTCATGCGCGAGATGGCCGGGCTGTACGCCAGCACCTTGTTGGAATCCGGATACTCGCAGACCTCGGGCGTCTCCTTGGTCGAGATCGACAGGTACTTCAGCGGCGCGTCGGACGTGTTGATCATCTGGTGCGGATATTCCGGGCCGGGCGGCACGAAGATGACGTCGCCCGCCTTGACGGCCAGCATCTCGCCGGCCACGCGCATCGTGCCGTGGCCCTCGATGACGATGAACATCTCCTCCTGGGCGTGGTGCAGGTGGTACGGGCAACCGCGCTTGCCCGGCTCCAGGATGTCGATGCTGGCGCCGAGCTTGAGCGCGGCGGTGCCGCGCGCCAGGCGGGCACCGGCGCCGTCGTACAGCGGCTCGCGGGTTTCGCGGTTCAGCGGCACCTCGTCGAAGTTGCGGATGAGCTTGGCGCGGAGTTCTTCGGCTTTGGCGGACATGGCGTCTCCGGAGGATCGAGCGGGCCATTCTGCGACAGGCCGCCCGGCCGCGCAGCCGAAAGCGTGCCGGCGCGGCGACTCGGCCGCGCATACGGGCTCGGCGCGCGAGATCCCGCCGAAATCGGCCACCGCGCGGCCGGCGGCTTCACACGCGCCCTGTACCATTGGCAGCCTCGCTCCCCCCGGCTTTCCAGCGCGCCGCACCGGCTCTCCCCGTGTCCGATTTCGACTACGACGACTACGACTTCGATTCCCTGCCCGCCACGCGTCCCGCGGGGTCCGACGAGGGCACGCGGGTCGCCGCCGACCCCGCGAAGCGCCGCGGCGCCAGGGATGCCGATCTCCACGGCATCCTGCAGCAGGTGTTCGGCTACAGCGCGTTCCGCGGCGAGCAGCAGCGCATCGTCGAGACGGTCACCGCCGGCGACGATGCGCTGGTGCTGATGCCCACCGGCGGCGGCAAGAGCCTGTGCTACCAGGTGCCGGCCATCGCGCGCCATCGCGCGGGGCTGGGCGTCACGCTGGTCATCAGCCCGCTGATCGCGCTGATGCACGACCAGGTCGGCGCGCTAGAGGAGCTCGGCGTGCACGCCGCCTTCCTCAACTCGTCGCTCACCGGGGAGGAGGCGCAGCGCATCGAGCGCGAGATGATGAGCGGCCGGCTGGTGCTGCTGTACGCGGCGCCCGAACGCGTGACCAACCCGCGCTTCATGGCGATGCTCACGTCGCTCGACGAGCGCGGCCTGCTGAGCCTGGTGGCAATCGACGAGGCGCACTGCGTCAGCCAGTGGGGCCACGATTTCCGCGAGGACTACCTGCAGCTCGCGCAGCTGCACGAGCGCTTCCCCAACGTGCCGCGCGTGGCGCTCACCGCCACCGCCGACGACCACACGCGCGCCGACATGCGCGAGCGCCTCGCGCTGGCGGGCGCGCGCGAGTTCATCTCCAGCTTCGACCGCCCCAACATCCGCTACACCATCGTCGAGAAGGACGAGGCGAAGAAGCAGCTGCTGCGCTTCCTGAGCGACGAGCACGAGGGCGACGCCGGCATCGTCTACTGCCAGAGCCGCAAGAAGGTCGAGGAAACCGCGGCCTGGCTCACGTCCGAGGGCATCTCGGCGCTGCCGTACCACGCGGGCCTCGACGCCGACGTGCGCCGCCGCCACCAGGACCGCTTCCTGCGCGAGGACGGGCTGGTGATGTGCGCCACCATCGCGTTCGGCATGGGCATCGACAAGCCCGACGTGCGCTTCGTGGCCCACCTCGACCTGCCCAAGAACATCGAGGGCTACTACCAGGAGACGGGCCGCGCGGGCCGCGACGGTGCGCCGGCCGACGCCTGGATGGCCTACGGCCTGGCCGACGTCGTCAACCAGCGCCGCATGATCGACGAGAGTCCGGCCAACGACGAATTCAAGAAGCTGCAGCGCGGCAAGCTCGACGCGCTGCTGTCGCTGGCCGAGGCGCACGACTGCCGGCGCGTGCGGCTGCTCGCGTACTTCGGCGAGCAGAGCACGGCCTGCGGCAATTGCGACAACTGCGTCAATCCGCCTGCCACCTGGGACGCGACGGAGGCCGCGCGCATGGCGCTGTCCACCGTCTACCGCTTCCGCCAGCACTCGGGCCTGAGCTTCGGCGCCGGCCACCTCATCGACGTGCTGCGCGGCAAGGTCACCGACAAGACCACGCAGCACGGCCACGGCGAACTGTCGACCTTCGGCATCGGCGCGAAGTGGTCGGAGCAGCAGTGGCGCGGCGTGATCCGGCAGCTGCTGTCGCTGGGCCACCTGCAGTCCGAAGGTGAATACAACACCCTGGTGCTGACCGACAGCGCGCGTGCCGTGCTCAAGGGGGAGGTGACCATCCTCCTGCGCGAGCAGCGCGAGGCGCCCCGGGGCTCGGGGCGCACGCGCCGCGCGAGCGGTTCGGCCAGCCGCAGCACGTCGGCGCCGATCAAGCTCGACGCCGCCGGCGACCAGCGCTTCGCCGCGCTGCGCGCCTGGCGCTCCGAGGTGGCACGCGAGCACAACCTGCCGGCCTACATCGTCTTCAACGACGCCACGCTGGCGCAGATGGCCCAGCAGGCGCCGTCCTCGCTGGACGAGCTGTCGGGCATCAGCGGCGTCGGCGCGAAGAAGCTCGAGGCGTACGGGCGCGAGATCCTGCGGGTGCTGGAAGCGGCCGCGGGCTGACGAGACGTCTCGGCAGGGGTGGATCCTGCGACTGCGCGCAGGATGACGTGTGATGCTGGCCCGCGCGAGCAGCAGTCGCAGCAACGGACCTGGCGGATCCCGCGTCTGCTCGCATGCCGACAGACCATGGCGGCCGACGCGGGCGACAGCGCAGCAACGGGGCACGGTGGATCCTGCGACTGCGCGCAGGATGACATGCCGCGTTGGACTGTGCAGGGCGTCATCGCCTGGCACCAGGCCCGCCGATCCGCAGGCCACGACAGAGGCCGGTCATCCTGCGCGCAGTCGCAGGATCCACCGCGGCCGGGCAGGGCGCTTCCGGGGCACAGAGCCCTCGCGCCAGCAACGGCGCCACAACCGCGCGATGATGCGCGCCACACATGACGACCTCCTCGCTCGACAACCCGTCCACGCCCCTCGCCGGCCGCCTCACCGCGTTCGCCCCGCTGCTGTTCGTCGTGCTCTGGAGCACCGGCTTCATCGGCGCCAAGCTGGGCCTGCCCGACTGCGAGCCGCTGACGCTGCTCACGCTGCGCTATGCCGCCGTGCTGGTGCTGATGGGCGCGATCGCGCTCGCCACGCGCGCGCCGTGGCCCGCCTCGCCCGCGCAGTGGGTGCACATCGGCGTGTCGGGCCTGTTGATCCATGCCGTGTACCTGGGCGGCGTGTTCACGGCGATCCGGCTCGGGTTGCCGGCGGGCGTCACGGCCCTGGTCGTCGGCCTGCAGCCGGTGCTGACGGCGCTCGGCGCCGGGCTCCTGCTGCGCGAACGCGTGCGCGCCACGCAATGGGCCGGGCTCGCCCTGGGCCTGGCGGGCGTCGTGCTGGTGGTCGCGCGCAAGGTCGAGGGGGGGTCGGCCGCCGCGGCGCTGCTGCTGCCGGCGGTCGTCGCCCTCGCGGGCATCACGGCGGGCACGCTGTACCAGAAACGCTTCTGCGCCAGCTTCGACCTGCGCACCGGTTCCGTCGTGCAGTTCCTGCCGTCCCTGCTCGTCACCGGCCTGGCGGCGTGGCGCACCGAGACGATGGTGGTGCACTGGACGCCCGCGTTCGTCTTCGCGCTCGGCTGGCTCGTGCTCGTGCTGTCGCTGGGGGCCGTGAGCCTGCTCAACGTCCTCATCCGCAGCGGCAGCGCCGTCAACGTGGCGAGCCTGTTCTACCTGACGCCGCCCACCACCGCGCTGATCGCGTGGGCGATGTTCGGCGAGACGCTCACGGGCATCGCGCTGGCCGGCATGGGCCTGGCGGTGCTGGGGGTGTGGCTAGCGCGCAAGTGAGGCCGAGCGACGAAGGACTTGCCCCCCGTTCGCCGCCATCGCGATATCCGGCCGCACGGCGGGTTGCGCCTCCTGCCAACCGGGCCTGGCCATTGCGGCTCGACGGCATTGCGCGTGCGGACGACCCGCCCTACCGCTCGTCGCGCGCCTTCAGCAGCTTCGGCGCGATCTCGACGGTGTCGACCGTGTCCGACACCCACACCGTCCCGTCCTGCACCGTGATCTGCCAGGCCATCGTGCGCTTGCACATCTTCGCGAGCGCCTGCGAGGCCTCGGGGTCGATGGACCACACCGCCACCTTGGGGGCGCGGATCAGCTTGCCCTCCAGCGCCGCCCACCAGATCGGCGTGCTGGCGATGTAGCTGTAGATGGTGACCTTCTCGGCACGGCTGCTCGCCTTGGCCAGCCGACGGTCGTCGGGCTGGCCCACCTCGATCCAGTGCACGACCTGGCCGGTGAGGTCCACCTGCCAGAGGTCGGGCTCGTCCACGTCCCACAGGCTCTTGGCGAGCTCCAGCCTGCCGCGCTCGTCGTCGGCCGGCACGTTGAGCGCGTAGGCCAGCACGCGCATCAGCATGCGCTCGTCGGTCTCCGACGGGTGGCGGGCGATCGTCAGCTCGTGGTCGCCATAGATGTTGCGGTCCATGTCGGCGAGCTGCAGACGGACCTTGTGGATCGTTGCTTTGAGGGCCATGGGCCGATTGTCCCTGCAATCGCGCCGCGTTCCGCGCGATCGGGATACGGCCCGGACGAACGCACGCGATCCGCGTGGCGGATGCGCCGCCGGTCCAGGCTACAGCGACGCGTCCCCGCACAGGATCAGCGAGCGCCCGCCCATGTCGAACTGGATCGACACCGTGACGCACATGCGCGAGCCCTGCAGCGTCATGTACGGGCGCGTGACCTGCGCGAAGTTGGGCGAGGCCTCGGCGTTGCGGAAATACGCGCGGCGCGACCAGCGCGCATGGCGCGTGTCCTGCAGCGGGCCGAAGCGCTCGACGCGCTCGATCTGCTGGTGCGCCAGCCCTTCGCGCAGCGCGTTGCCCACCACCTGGCGCCCCTGGCGATCCAGCAGGTAGCACATCTCGGCGCCCGGCTGCGCCAGGAAGCGGCGGCAGGCTTCGTCCAGCGACGCGCCGCCGGCCAGCAGCACGCTGGCCAGCTCGATCGACTGCTTGTAGGGCGCCATCTGCTCCTGCCACTGCCGGTCGTCGCTGGCCGACTGGCGGTCGAACCGATCCCAGGCGGCGCGCAGCGCGTGCAGGCCGGTGATGCCGGACAGGCCCGCGGCCGGCCGCCCGAAGTGGTAGCCCTGCACGAAGTCGACGTCGCAGCGCAGCGCGGTGTAGGCGCCTTCGTCCGTCTCGATGCCCTCCATCAGCACCAGGCAGCCGCACTCGTGCAGCAGCGACACCATCTGCGACGCGATGCGCCGCGCGTGCGGATCGACCTCGGCACGCACCACCACGCTGCGATCGAGCTTGACGATCTCGGGACGCAGGCGGAACACGCGGTCGAAGTTGGAGTGGCCGGCGCCGAAGTCGTCCAGCGAGACGAGGCAGCCGAGCTCGCGCAGCTCGTCGATGCGGCGGTCGAAATCGGGGTCGTCGGGCAGCGTCGATTCCAGCACCTCGATCACGACCTGCCCGGGGCGCAGGCCGTGCGCGGCCAGCGCGTCGGCGAGCTCGCCGATGCCCGTGCCGGCGGGCGACACCAGCGAGCGCGGATGCATGTTGAGGAACAGCCATTCGTCGGCATCGCGGCGCGCGTACGCGGCCAGGTGCTGCCGCAGCGCGGCGCGGTCGAGCGCCATGCGCGCCTCGTCGCCATCGGCGCTCGCGAACAGTGCCATCGGCTCCAATGACGCGCCCGTGCCGATCGCCGTGGCGCGCAGCAGCGCCTCGTGGCCGACGGCGCGGTGGTGCGTCAGGCTGAAGATCGGCTGGAAGTGCGAGGCGAGGCGGAAGCCGCGATGCTCGGACGTGGTGCGCGACGCCACGCCGTCCGCCGGTCCGGCGCTGGTGAGCGGCGGCGCGTCGGGAATTGGCGAGGGGACGGCGTTCATGGGCGGCAAGGCGGTGGCGCGGCGGACGGGCGGCGGCGTCCGTTCGTGGCGGGCACCGCACGGGCGCGGGCGGCCCGGCCTCTGCGCGGGAAGCCGGCGTCCGCCGGGTCGGGACAGGCAGCTGGCGATTCTGCCAAGCCGCGCGGCCGCCACGACGCCGCGGCCGCGCGCGGAGGCGGCCAGCGTGCGGAAAGTCGCTTCAATCCTGCATCCGCATCAGCGTGTTGATGCTCGCGGCCGATTCCAGCAGCCGCGGCAGCAGCCGTTTGCGCATCTGGTCGGGCGGCATGCGCTGGTCCTGGGCGCTGACGTTGATCGCCGCGACGACACGCCCGTTGCGGTTGACGATGGGCGCCGCCATCGACACCAGGCCCTCCTCCAGCTCGCCGTGCACCAGGGCGTGGCCATCGCGGCGCACGCCGTCCAGCAAGGCCAGCAGCGCGTCGACGTCGGTGACGGTGCGGGCGGTGCGCGCGGGCCGCGCCGCCCGCTCGAGCCGGGCGCGCCGCTCCGGCTCGGGCAGGCCGGCCAGCAGCACGCGACCCATCGCCGTGCAGTAGGCCGGCAGGCGGCTGCCCGGTCCCAGGCTGATCGCCATGATCTTCTTGGCCGGCACGCGCAGGACGTAGACGATGTCCTCGCCATCGAGCACGGCGGCGGACGACGACTCGTGGATGTCCTGCACCAGCTCCTCCATCACCGGCTGCGCGAGGTGCCACACCGGCTGCGAGCTGAGGTACGCGAAGCCCAGCTCCATCACCCGCGGCGTCAGGCGGAACAGCCGCCCTTCCGTCTCGACGTAGCCCAGCTGCTGCAGCGTCAGCAGGATGCGCCGCGCGCCGGCGCGCGTGAGGCCGCTGCGCTCGGCGGCGCCGGTGAGCGTCTGCGCGGGCGCCTCGGCGCCGAAGCTGCGCAGCACGGCCAGCCCGCGCGCGAACGACTGCACGAAGGCGTCGCCTGGACGCCGGCCGGCGGCGTCCGGGCTTTCGTCGGCGGGAGCGGGAGATTCGTCGGCCATGTGGCGATTCTCGCTCGCCGCCTTGCCAGAATGCCTCACGCAGGCTCGCGCGCAGGCGGGCCCAGGAAGGATCCGATGACCGATGGCCTCTCGCCCCCCGTGCCCGGCCGCTTTCCGGGCGCTGCCCGGCTCGCCGGCAGCCTGCGCGCCCAGCGCTGGATGTGGACGGAGGCAGCCTTCCTGTGCCTGCGCCGGCCACTGCCCAGCGCGTGCTACGCACGCAGCCTCGGCGAAGGACGGCGCTTCGCGCTGCGGCGCGGCTCGTGGATGGGGGTGCTGGTGCCGATGGTCGTGTTCTCGCAGTTGGTGGAGGTGCTGGTCGCCCAGGGGGTCGTCCAGGTCGCGGCCTCCGGCGGGCTGCGGATCGCGCTGCACGTGCTGCTGCTGTTCGTCTCGTTGTGGGCCGTGGTCTGGGCCGTGTCGCTGCGCAGCGCCACGCGCCATGTCGACCACGTGCTGGGCGCGCACGCGCTGACGTGGGCGATCGGCGTGCGCCAGGTGTGCCGGCTGCCGCTGGCCGTGATCGCGAGCGTGCGCCCCATCGACCACCGCGCCGCGCGCGGCCATGCCGACTGGTACGACGCGCACGCGCTGCAGCCGCGCGACGTCACGCTGCTGACGGCCCTCGACAAACCAACCCTGCTGATCGAACTGAAGCCCGGCGCCGTCGGCGCCTGGTGCGCCCGCGACGGCGTCGCCCGGCCCTTGCGGCGCTGGATCGCCGTCTACGTCGACGAGCCCGCGGCAATGGCGGCGGCCCTCGCGCTGGTTTGAGTGCGGCCACGGCACCGGTCGTCGCGATCCGGCGAACCGGCGCCATGAACATGGGGGGGTATGCCGGCCCCCTGGCGCGCGCACCGGGCAAGCGCCCGCGCCGCGCGGCGCCATGCCGCGTTGTAGGGATAGTGCCGGCGGGAGACGGGGAGGATCGTCGCGGTCCTCTGCCCTCATACCGAAGGAGACTCTCCATGGCTGCAACCCTTCTCGCGCTGGTCACGGCGCTCGACGACGATCCCTACTGCGGCACGAAGCCCCCGCACTGGCCCGGCGGTCCGATTCGCCTGGGAACGATCCAGGAGATCATCGCCACGCGGGAAGCGGAGGTCGCGATCAACCCGCAACCCCTGCCCCCGATCGCGCGCGACACGGCCGCGGCCGCCTTCCAGCAGGTGCGGCTGTTCCAGCTCGGGCGCTCGCTGCAGGCCCACGGCGGCGCCGTCGCCGAGATGGGCGGCCAGATCAGCGGCTTCGCCTCGGACATGTTCGACGGCACCTGCGGCAGCGTGCCGCTGAGCGTGTTGATCGCCTGGCTGCTGCACCATAACCCGCCGCCGCCGCCGCCCTGGTGGCTGGAGGAGATCTCGCAGGTGGTGAGCCAGCTGAACCTGGCCACGCGCATGGAAGGCAACGTCGGCGGGGCGATCCAGCACGCGGCATTGAGCATGCTGAAGGAGCAGCTCGGCGCCCTGCGCGGGCAGAAGGCGCAACAGGCCCGCTGAAGGCCTCGCGTGCGCGCGCCGCGAGCGCGCGCACGCCGGGGCACGAACGACGACGCCGGGCGAGCCCGGCGTCTTTCATGTCGGTGGGGGCGCCTCGGCACCCGGTGGCGACCGCATCCCGCGGATCGCCGCGCCCGCTCGCCGCGGGCGGCGCTTCAACGAGGCGTCGCGCCGGCCTCGGGGCGGCGGATGACGACGGTGCGCTCCGCCTCTTCCTCGTCCGCGGCGTCGGCCTGGAATTCGGTCTCGAGCTGGTCCAGCAGGCTGCTCAGCTCGTGGTCGGCGACATCGCGCCACAGGCCGATGCGCTTGGCGCGCAGCTCGGGCTTGCGCAGCATCGCGTCGATGTCGAACACGAAGCCGGTGGCGCGGCGCAGCGCGAAGCGGATGCGGTTGCGCAGGATTTCCTGGTTGGGCGTCAGAAGCTGGTCCATGGTCATTCCCTCCGCGCGCTCGCCGGCCCTTTCCGTCCCCCACCCCCGAGGAACGCGTCCTTTGCCGTCGCGCGATTTGTTGGTTCCAGTCTAGGCGCGCCACGGCGTTTTGGGGCGGGACAAAGCTCCCCAAGATGGGGGTGGTTCCATCCTCCGAGTGCGCCTCACCGTGCAAAAGTGCGCAGCTTTCGCACTCGATCGCCGGCGCGCACTGCCGTAGCGTCGGGGCGCTCCCAAACCCGCTTTCCGTCGGCGCCGTCAGGCCCATCGACGATGTCGGCTTGCACCGGAAAAAGGCCGAACAACGAGACCCCGACGCGGCACTCACGCCGGGCGGCGCGTCGCGAAACGGAGGATGTACCGGTCGCCGCGCAGTCCGCCCTCGTCGAGCTCCGCCGGCGTCATCACTTCGCGCAGCCGGTCGAGCTGGCGCTGGATGATCTTGCGGATCACGGCCTCCACGTCGACGTCACCCGCCGCCAGCGACGTGGACATCGCCAGGCGCTCCCAGGCATACGCCTCGACGAGGTCCTGCTCGACCCCCTCGCCGTATTCGTACGCCGCGCCCAGGTGCATCTGCGACTCGGACACGCCGAGTTCCGCCGCCTTGCGCCAGAGCACGATGCTGCCCTCGAGGTCGGCGTCGCCGCCCAGCCCCTCGTGGAGAAGGTAGCCGAGGTTGTTGAACACCTCGGGCGGCGCATCCTCCTCCAGCGCGCACAGTTGCCAATGGCGCCGCGCCTCGGCATAGTCCTCCGCCCGGAAGGCGGCCACCCCGAGGTTGTATTCCGTCTCGCCCCCCTGAGCCGGCACGGCGGAATCGGCATGGGCGCCGCACACGGCCAGGGTGAACGGAAGAAGGGCGAGCAGGTGTCGGAGGCGCATGGGCGAGACGATAGCGCGGCGCCCGCCACCTGCGACGCGCATCACGCGCACGGATCGCCTCGCGGAATGAAAAAAGCCCTTGATCTCGTTCGAGTCAAGGGCTTTCGATGTTCTGGTGGCCTGGGGCGGAATCGAACCACCGACACGCGGATTTTCAATCCGCTGCTCTACCAACTGAGCTACCAGGCCGTCTTCTTCAGACTTGCTTCGCCGAGCGATCGGCGAAGCCCGCTAGTCTAGCAGAGTTTGGGGGTGCCAAAGCGCTGCTGTCCAAAATTTGTGGCGACCCTCACCCGCCCGCGCCGCGCTTGCCGCGCGACAGGTCGACGCCCAGCTGCTTGAGCTTGCGGTACAGGTGGGTGCGCTCCAGGCCGGTCTTCTCGGCGACGCGGGTCATCGAGCCGTTCTCGCGGGCGAGGTGGAACTCGAAGTAGCTCTTCTCGAAGGCGTCGCGGGCCTCGCGCAGCGGGCGGTCGAGGTCGAAGCTCTGTTCGGGTTGCGGGCCCAGGTTCAGCGGGGCGACGGGCTGCAGGCCGAGGCCGCCGGTCATCACGGCCTCGACGGTCATCGCGTCGGGTCGGTAGCCGCCGTTGCCCTGCAGCATGGCGGCCTGGACGTCGGCGGCGGCGGCCGGGCGCGAGGAGGGGCGCGCGAGGCCCTGCTCGACGGCGCGCAGCAGCTTCTGCAGGGTGATCGGCTTCTCGAGGAACGCGATGGCGCCGTACTTCGTGGCCTCGACGGCGGTGTCGATGGTGCCATGGCCGCTCATCATGATGACCGGCATGTTCAGCTGCGCCGTCGCGCCCCATTCCTTGAGCAGCGTGATGCCGTCGACGTCGGGCATCCAGATGTCGAGCAGCACGAGGTCGGGACGCAGGCGTTCGCGCACGAGGCGCGCGTTCGCGGCGTTCTCCGCAACCTCCACCGTGTGACCCTCGTCGGTGAGGATCTCGGAGAGCAGGGCGCGGATGCCCATTTCGTCGTCAACTACAAGAATCGTGGCCATGAATGTGGGAACGGGGCGGCGGCGCGCTCGGCTGACTCGTGCGCCGCAAAAGACGCTTTATACAGGGGTTTCGCCCGGCGGCTCCTGGGGAGCTGCCTCGACGAAGCGGGAAAATGATATCGAAACTTGAGCGCCGGCAGCGCCGGTCGCGCCGTCTTCGCCGCTGCCCAGGTTCGCGATACGGACGCGGGCACGATGCTCGTCGACGATCTTCTTGACGACCGCCAAGCCCAGGCCGGTGCCCTTGGACTTGGTGGTGACGTAAGGCTCGAACGCGCGCTGGAGGACATTCTCCGGAAATCCGGGCCCATTGTCCTCCACCTTGAGGCGCACGGCGCGCAGCCGGCCGTCGTCGTTG
>Ga0207695_10008890_pt1 | contig 12505 bp, 7 predicted proteins | sample KBSC54metaG_FD_184354 | JGI IMG/M metagenome (GOLD analysis project Ga0207695, IMG submission 184354) | Corn rhizosphere microbial communities from Kellogg Biological Station, Michigan, USA - KBS C5-4 metaG (SPAdes) (version 2) | ecosystem: Host-associated > Plants > Roots > Rhizosphere > Soil...
GCTTTGAAGTACCCGCGGGGGCGGCGCGCCATCACCTTGATATCCTTGCCACCCAGCCTGCGCGAGGAGCGGCAGCAATCCATGGCGGTATTGCCGACGCCGATGATCAGAACCTTCTCGCCGATCGAATCGGTGTGCCCGAACGTGATGGACTCAAGCCAATCGATCCCGATGTGGATGCGATCGGTGTCGTGGCGGCCGGGAATTTCGAGATCCTTGCCGCGCGGCGCTCCGCTTCCCACAAAAACGGCACCGAAGCCGTGCCCCAGCAGTTCCTTCATGCTGTTAACGGGCGAATTGTAACGGATGTCGACACCCATGTCGAGGATGGCGTCAGTCTCGAATTTCAGAACGCTTTCTGGCAGTCGAAACGAAGGAATGTTGGTGCGCATCAATCCGCCGGGCTGGCCGTACTTCTCGAAAATCGTAACTTCGTAGCCCAGAGGCATCAGATCGTTGGCGACGGTGAGCGAAGCGGGACCGGCTCCCACGCAGGCCACGCGCTTCCCGTTCTTACGTTCCGGCGCCCGCGGCAGCAGATGCTCGATATCGCCCTTCTGATCGGCAGCCACGCGCTTCAGGCGGCAGATCGCTACTGGCTTGCCATCCAACCGTGTGCGGCGGCACGCCGGCTCACAAGGACGATCGCAAGTGCGGCCAAGGATACCAGGGAATACGTTCGACTCCCGGTTTAGCATGTAGGCATCGGTGTAACGACCCTGCGCGATCATCCGGATGTATTCAGGAACATTCGTGTGCGCGGGACACGCCCACTGGCAATCGACGACCTTGTGGTAATAGCTGGGGTCGTCTGTCTTGGTAGGTCTCACTCATCCTCCGGTACAGCAAAGTACGGCCGGTACAGCAAAGTACGGCACAACTAGGTGCAAACTCAACATTATACAATGGATGCCGAACTGAAGCGAAATTTGTGGATGCCGGTAGGTCGTACAAGATCGCTATTCATACCTCTTAACCATTATCTCTCGCTGAGGAACAGTAACCTGCGCGCCGCGATAAGATGATGGACACGCGCGGGTGTATCGCGGCCCGCGACTAAGGAGCACTCACCATGTCTGTCGAAGAAGAACTGCGGGAACACGCCGAGCACGCGAAAGAACCATTTGACCGGAATGTAGCGCTCACCATGGCGGTGATCGCCGCGGTAATGGCGATTGTATCGGTGGCCGGTCAGATCCTCACTACCGAGGAGTTGCTGAACCAACAGAAGGCCTCCGACCAATGGTCGTTTTATCAGGCTAAGGACATTCGGCGCTACGAATCGGATATTGCCCGGGACATGATGGCGGCGCTTTCCGCCGGCCCTGCCGCGATCAATAAATACGCAGCCAATATGGAGCGCTACGACAAAGACAGAGGCGACATCCAAACTGAAGCCAGGAAACTGGAGCAGGAAAGTCACCTCCACGGGGCGCGGGCGCTGCGGACGCACATTGGGGAAGTCTTTCTGGAGATCGGTATCGTGCTGGCATCGCTGGCGATCCTAACCAAACGGCGGCGGATGTGGTTTATCTCCATGCTCAGCGCGCTGGTAGGAGCTGGCATCGCTGCCACGGCTGTGCTCGTGCATTAGCGAAGGGCAAGCCATCGGCGCCCAGTCGAAGACCCGTCCTAGCGGGATGGAGTAGCCTGCGCGACAATATTAGTGGAAGGTTTGGGCCCATGGCCAACTGCATTTCTGAGACATTGCGCCATCTTTCGACGGCCGGAGTTTGTTTGGTTCTCGCGCTGGCTGGCGCAGGCACCGCTCACGCTCTCGATCCCAATAAGAAGCTGACGCAATACGTGCATCGCACGTGGCAAACGCCTGAGGGCTTGTCGCAGACCTCCGTCTACTCGGTCACTCAAACACGCGACGGATATCTTTGGATCGGCACCCAGAGTGGCGTTTTGCGCTTTGACGGAACGGAATTCACTCCGATTCGCGCGCTGCAGTCCAATTCTCTAGGCGATGTGTGGGCGCGCTCCATGTTGGAAGACGTGGACGGACGTTTGTGGATTCTCACGAATGACTATCAATTGATCCGCATCAACGGCGGGAAAGTTAAGGTGTTCTCCGAAGAAGACGGGCTGCCAACTCAATATTTTTCTTGTCTGGTGCGCGGCTCGGACGACAATGTCTGGGCTTGTACTCCTACAGGTCTGGTTCGCTTCCAGGGAGACAAATTCGAGGTACATGAGTCCCCCGCCCAGATTGGCAGGCGGCCGGATACCGGGTGCCGCGCCAGCGACGGAAAAATCTGGATCGCCGGCGGAGATTTGGTGATGACCTGGGATGGCTCGCAATTTTCACGGGTTGCACTCAATTCCGGCAATGGCAACCTGGAAATCCGGGCATTGCTCTGCACAAGGAATGAAGTTTGGATCGGAACCGGGAAAGGCCTGATTCGCTATACTCCCGGCGGCGAGAAACTGTACACCTCCAGGGACGGCCTGGCTGACGATCCGATTCTGTGCCTCGCGCTGGGCCGCGACGGTACAGTCTGGGTGGGCACGCGCAGCGGTCTTAGCCGCGTGCGAAAGGGGTCGATCGAAACGTACAGTTACCGCGATGGTCTTTCGCAAAACACGGTGTATTCGCTGTTCGAAGATCGTGAAGGGAGTCTGTGGGTCGCGACGAAAAATGGCCTCAATCAGTTCCTGGAAGGCGCGGCGACGCGATACAGCAGCGCCGAGGGACTTCCCAGCAACAATCCAGGGCCGGTGTTCCAGGATCACCAAGGCACCCTATGGGCGGGCTCGCTGGATGGCGGACTCAGTCGATTCTCTGGCAATGCCTTTGCGCCCCTGAAGGCTTTTCCGAGACAACCCGTTTCAGTCCTTGCGGAGGACAGCGAGGGCAACCTCTGGGCTGGAACCAACGCAGGCGCAATCCGATTGCAAGATGGTAAGGTCAGGGACGTCTACACTACGGCGCAAGGATTGCCCGCGGATCGAATACGCTGCATGTTTCGTGACCGTGCCGGTAGGCTGTGGGTCGGCACCGACCAGGGTCCGGCGGTATTTGAGAACGGCCGCTTCGTTCAAATTCCGGAGCTCCAGCGGGAGTTGTCCCTTCCAATTTCCGCAATCGGCGAGACCGCCGACGGTGCGATGCTGTTGGCCGTGGCCCGTGAAAGCGTCTACCGCTTTTCCGGTGGAAGCCTGACTAAGGTTGAACAGATCCCGCGCGTTCTGACGCCGGTCCAGGACGTCACCGCCATCTACACCGATCCAGACGGCGTCGTCTGGATGGGCATGAACGGACTCGGGCTTGCCATGCTGCGCGACGGAAAGCTTATCCGGATTCGGGTGAGAGACGGCTTGTTTGACGGTGAAATTTCCGGGTTCGTCCTGGACGCCCAGGACCGCCTTTGGATGGCTTGCGGAAAGGGATTCTTTTGGGTGGATCGAAAGGATCTACTCAAATTTGCGGATGGCAAGATCGCGAAGTTCGTCAGCACTCCTTATAGTCCGCTGGACGGTTTACGGACGATACAAGGTACCCCTGGGGTGCAACCCGGCGGCGTGCGGACCGCGGATGGCCGCCTCTGGTTTTCGGCTACTGGATGGCTGCTTGCATTCGCCCCGCACCTGGGCACCCGGCCGGGCGCGATTCCCCCAGTGGCCATCGAGAATGTGATTATCGACGGCCAGTCGGTGGACCCTGCGGATGTCAGGACCCTAGGCCCCGGCCGAAGCAATGTTGAATTTGAATATGCCGCGCTCACATATTTGTCTCCCCAACGAGTGACCTATAGCTACATGCTGGAAGGCTACGACCGAGGCTGGACCAACGCCGGTTCGCGGCGCGAGGCGTTCTACACGAATTTGCCGCCGGGAAAATTTCGCTTTCACGTAGTGGCTTGCGGGGCCTTTGTCAATTGCAACGAAACCGGCAGCGCGTTTGACTTTGAAGTAGCGCCATTCTTTTATCAGCGGATTTGGTTCCTGCCGTTGTGCCTGGCTGTCATTGGATTGCTGGTGTGGCTGGTCTATCAGTTCCGCGTTGAACAGTTGCGCAGCCGCTTCGCTCTGATACTGGCCGAACGCAACCGCATCGCCCGCGAGCTGCACGACACGCTGATACAAGGCTTCTCTGGGATTACCATGCAGCTTCACGCTTTTGCCAACCGTCTGGGCGCTTCTGAAGATCGCCAAGTGTTGGGAGAAATCATTCACGACGCGGGCGTCTGTTTGCAGGAAACCCGGCGCTCGGTGGCCGGGCTGCGCGGCGGAACGGGATCGAGTGCGGGGTTATCCTCGGCGGTCGCTGAGGCGGCGCGCCAACTGATCCAAGAACACGATATTAGATTGAAGTTAAATTTAGATGACCGGCGCCAAGAACTACCGGCTGAAGTCAAATATAATTTGCTGTGTATCGTCCAGGAAGCCATCACGAACTCGATCAAGCACGCGGGCGCGCGCATGATTGAAGTGGCCCTGACCTGCTCGGCAAATGATTTGCGCTTGTCCATACGCGACGATGGCCAGGGCATGAGCCGCGGTGACGGCAATGGGCCCGCGGGACATTATGGGATCATCGGGATGAAGGAGCGGGCCAGCCAGATCGGAGCAGAGCTGGAGGTGGTGAGCACGCCGGGCCGGGGAACGAAAGTTTCCGTGCGGGTCCCGGTCGCGCCAGGGCCGCTGCCGTCTCCTCAAGGAAGGTTAGAACCGGTTTAATGGGTGAGCCTACGGAAGTGTTAGGAATTCTATGTGTGGATGACCACCCTTTGGTGCGCAAAGGGATCGCAGCCATACTGGCCAATGAAAAAGATATGAAGCTGATCGCCGAGGCCGGCAGCGGGGCCGAAGCGGTGGAGGCTTTCCGCCAGTTCCATCCGGATGTCACGTTGATGGACTTGCGTATGCCAGGCATGGACGGGATCGAAGCTACCAAGGAAATTCGCAAGATCGATTCCGAAGCCAAGATCATCGCTCTTACCAGCTACGATGGCGATCAAGAAATTTATCGGGCGCTCGAAGCAGGCGTGCGCGGCTACATACTCAAAGAATCGGTGCATACCGAGATTGTTCGCGCCATCCGAGTGGTGCAATCCGGTAAACGCTTAATGCCGCCCGAAGTGGCCGAGCGGCTAAGTGAACATTTCCCGCAAGTGGCGCTTACGCCGCGCGAAATCGAGGTGCTGCAGCACGTCGCAAAGGGACTCGGCAACAAGGAAATCGGAGTACGCCTCGGGACCGCTGCGGGAACCGTAAAGATGCACCTGCAAAACATCCTCTCCAAGCTGGGCGCATCCGATCGGACGCATGCCGTGACGCTGGCCATACGGCGCGGTATTATTCACATCGATCGTTGAACGGTTGCAGCGCCTTTATGCTTCGGGCAGCAGAATGATCAGCTCAAGGTGAGCATTCGGGAAGTCCCCCGGCACATACGCCGCGAAATTGCGCGCGCGAGTCACCGCCTCCCACGCCACGCCGGTTTGGCTCACGCTGAAATACTGCGAATTCAACTTCACTGGAATCGCACTGGGAGGGCGCGGGGAATGGGTCAGAGGAACGCCGGGCAGCGCTTGCCGAACCAAATGCTCGATGTGATTCGCCGAACAGACTTTGATCAAATACGGTGCTTTGGCGATCAGGTCGGCCTCGTTCATCTCCGCGCGGACGGCCAGGTACATCTTGGTGTTGCGCAGATACTTATCATCGGCGAGCGCCGTGGCGTGGATCGACGATTGGGTCAGCTTCAGAGGCAATGAGACAAAATTGCTAGGCACCACGGTGTCCAGCAGCAGGCGTATCTTCTCATCCAGATCCTCGAAACAAAAACTGAGCTCGTCGTGCTCGTATTTAGGGAGATCGCGGGGATGGATGGTAGCTGAAAACGTGGTCAGGCTGCCGGCCAGCGACAGCATGGTTTCATACAACTCGGAAGGATGCCCGCGCCGTGTTTCGAACAAATGTTGGAGCAGCGGGAAGTGCGAATTGATCGTGTACAGCAGCCAAAAGTTAGCGATATCGGAGGTGCCGAAATCCGCGAGACTGAGATTCTTCTGGCGGCGCGTCCCGGCAAGCTGGCTGCTTTTAGCGGCCAAAATCTCCACCAGCCGCCGCAGGATCGATACCAGAAAATCGCTGGCTGTGATATTCAACAGAGGCGGAACAAACTTGGTATCGAGCTGGTAGAGCCCCGCAGCGGTGCGTTGCACGCGCGCAACGCGGAGCACTGAGGAATGCTCTTGCGATTCCCCTTCCACCAGAATCCGGAAATTCTTGCGCGCCACTTGAACCGGCCGCTCTCCCAGGCCCGAATTTTCGTCGCGCAGCATGGCGATTTCCGACAGGTAACGAGTGTCGGCTTTGGTCTGCGGCATGGATACGTTCAGCCCACGGTCCCGAAAATGAGGAATCGCCAGAAACACGTCCAGTGTATTTTGGTCGGCATCGAAGCAATCGGCAAGTGGCTTGGGAGAAGGCGCCGCATCGGCATCCGGAATATCGAATAGCAGACCATCCGGGAAAATACCGGCGGCGTCGGCGATGGCCACGTAGCCGGACGCGAGCGCTTCCTGATTCAGTTGTAGACGCCGGAAGCCCCAAGGCCCAAAACTCAAGCCGTCCAATTGAAATTTCAGCGAGTTCTCGAGAAAGCGGTCCTGCGTTTGGAGATACTGCGGGCTCAGCAGCGTGCCCTTCATCCAGATTACCGGCTGTAAGCGCTTCATCCGAAGTATTAACGATACCAGCTAAGCGGCATCAAAACTACAACCACACTAAACCATCGTTAGGGCCCGCTGGTTCACACTGGTGGGCCCCAAGGTGAATTCCATGGCGACCTCAGGCTTATCTTCCTCTACCACCAGGCGCGAGATCGGTCCGAAGAAACTGGCGGCTTCTGCCAAGGGCATGGCCGGGACGATCGCACGCAGGACGCGCGGCTCCCAAAAGCGGAAGGTTACCGTTTGCCCGCTGCGATTGTGGAGCGTGACAAACGGCCTCCAGTGCTGAAGCGTGGTTTCGAAATCGACGGCTGCGGCCAGATAGAACCCCCAGCCGTGATTCCAACCGTCCTTGATCAGGACATCCAGGAGGCGCGATTGAGGCGGCAGCAGAACCAGGAACGGCGAGGCCCGGTTCTCGTCATCCAGGAGCGCATGTTTTTCGCCCGAGGCGTCCAGAAATGCGGGGATGCGCGCATCGCGCACGGCATCCAGCACCGCATATACTGACTCGCCTTCGCGATACAGCAAGTTAAGCAAGACCGACTGCGAGCGCGAAAACCCTGGCCAATCCGACTGGCCGAGCAGCGGAGCAGGCGCGACCGGCTCCCATCCGACAGGGCCCGGTAGCTTGAGTGTGGGGGCAAATGTGACTCTCGGCGACTCTGGAGTTGGACTGGATGAATCGATGTGCACGATGAACGTGCTGCCGCCCGCCCCTACTGAATCGCCCTCATGGACGATGCGGTCCGTGATCCTGTCCCCATTTACGAACGTGCCATTGCTGGAACCGAGATCGCGAATGCGGCACTCGATGCCGTCGTATTCAACAGCGAAGTGCTGGCCGGAGAGGTACGAATCTTCGCCCAGCGCGTAATCCGATCGTGTTGTGCGACCGACGCGCAGGATCGACCCTTCAGGCACCTGAATCTTTCTGCCAGTTGCCGGGCCTGCCGTGGCTTCAAGAATCACCAGCATGGTCATGCCTCTAGCCGCCGATAATCACCGTGAAGCAGCCCATTACGATCATTCCGCCGTGAGCGGTGTTGTCCAACATACGCGCGGCAGGCAAATATTCGATTAGAACCGACGACGATCCCATCACAATGATGTCCGGGGGACCCACGCAGACTGCCATATCCGTGATACGAGCCGCGGGAAAACCGCCAATGATCACAGTCATCGCGCACGGAGGAAGGATCGGGCCGCCCACGTGAGGCACAAGCACGGTAACCATCGGGCAAACGTGCATATCGGTAACACGCGCCGCTGGAGGCATTCGCTATATACCCAAACCCTTCATGCCCTGCTGCATGTTTTGAGACGCCTGATTCACTGAATTCCCCGCCTGATTATAGGCGGTCCCTGCCGTGTTGCTCACCGTTTGTGCCGCCTGCTGACTGGCTTGCCCCACCTGATTCTGCACCTGTTGGGCCGCTTGTTGAGACATTTGCCCCGCCTGCTGTGCCTGCGCCGTGGCCTGCTGAGTGGCTTGGTTGACTTGCTGCTGAGCTTGATTTGCTGCTTGTCCGACCTGCTGCCCCGCAGCCTGGGTCGCCTGCTGCATCTGCTGCTGGGTCTGTTGTTCCATCTGCTGCGCCTGTTGTCCAGCTTGCTGTGCCGCCTGCTGGGCCTGCGCGGCGGTTTGTTGCGCCGTCTGTTGCGCTTGCTGGGCCGCTTGCTGCGCTTGACCCGCGGCATCCGCAATCTGCTGCTGGCCCTGCGCCGCGGCCTGCTGAGCCGTCTGTTGTAGCTGATTCGCCGCTGCCTGAGCCTGATTCGCAGCGGCCGTAGCCGTCTGTTGCGCCTGATTTGCCGTCTGGGCCAATTGTTGGGACGCCTGATTCAGCGCTTGTTGGCCCTCCTGCTGCGCCTGATTTGCCAGCGACTGCGCCTGGTTCGCCGCGCCTTGTAATTGCTGCTGCGCCTGCTGCTCCATCGCCTGTGCCTGGTTGAGCATCTGTTCGCCCTGCTGCAGCGCCTGGTTCAAAGCTCCCTCTCCGGCCGCTGCCGCTTGCTGTGCCGCTGCTTGCGCCTGCTGCGCCGCGTTCTGCAACTGCTGTTGAGCCGCTTGCGCCGCTTGCGCAGCCTGGGCTTCCGCTTGCGATACCGCGGCGCTGGTCTGATTCACCGCGTCCTGGACTCCGGTTCGCACTGCGTTCATTCCGGTGTTCACCATCGCCTGGGCCTGATCCGCAGCCCCCGCAACGGTGCTTTGCGCCTGCGCCACCGCAGCGTTGATTTGTCCCAGTACCTGCTGGGCCGCACCCGGTGTTACTTGGCCGCCCTGCTCGGCTACTCCGACGGCCTGCGTAGCGGCTTGCGAAACCGCTCCGAAGGCCTGTTGGCCTACACTCTGTACCAGATTGGTAGCCATTGCGGCCGCTTGCTGTGCCTGTTGTTGCACTTGCTTCGCCACGGTTGAAGCCGCCGCCGCGGCCTGTGAAGACCCCGCTGCGGCTTTCAATCCCTCCAATTTCTTTTGACCCGGCGATGAGGGTGAGGTCGGTGACGACCCGCACCCGCTCAAATTCGCTGCACCACTATTGATGAAAACCAGGTTCCCCTGGATGAACACGCCCATCGGATTGATATCGATCGAACCACCCGACGACTTAATGGTCAACCCCATGCCCGCTTCGATTACCGCCGTCATGCCGGCCTTAAGATGAATCATCATACCGGCGTCCATCGCGTAGTTCATGCCGGCTTTGTCATAGGTATTCATCCCGACTTGCCGGCTGTAACTCATGCCTACTTTTTCGTTCTGATTCTGACTTGCCGTCAGATGCAGGTCTCCATCGGTCTGTACCTGCTCTTCGCCGACAACGTAGTGTTTACGCTGGCCCTCGACGGTTACCGTTTCGTCGTGCTTTACATTTTCCGTGCGGTCGTGCTCGATCTTAATCGACTCGTCATGGCCCACGATCACGGAACGGTCGTTTTCGACTTCCAGCAATTGGTCTTTCTCTGCGTGGGTCCGGATCAGTTCGCTGCCCTTGAGATCCTCGAACATGATCTCGTTATAGTTGGCGGAACCGGCGCCCTTCGAACTGCGCGATTTGATGCCGCTCTGGGTCTTATTAGCCGGCAGATCGTAGGGCGGCATCATATCCGCGTTATAGACGCTGCCAATGACCAGAGGCCGGTCGGGGTCGCCCTCAAGAAAGCTGACGATCACTTCCTGCCCAATGCGGGGGATATGAATCGAGCCCCATTTCTGGCCCGCCCAGGAGGTGGCGACGCGCAGCCAGCAGGATGAATCAGCATTGTTCGTGCCCTCGCGATCCCAATGAAACTGGACTTTGATACGCCCATACTTGTCAGTGAAGATTTCTTCGCCCGGCGGCCCGACTACTAGCGCACTTTGGGGCCCGGACACAATGGGGCGCTCCGTGACGCACGGCGGAGTGAACTTGAGGGCATATGGAATACAGTCGAAGGCATTGCTGTAGTGTTCCTGTTCCTCCTGCCCTGAATGGAGGCCGCCTTCACCCGCCTCATGACTCACGGACGTAACCACGTACGGGCCATCGGCATTGAAGTGGCGTTGGAGAGTGAACTTATAGCCTGGAGTCAGTTGCCAGTGGTTACTTTCGCCGTGAATGAGGATGGTGGGAGTTTCTTCCTGCTGCATGCGGATCCCGGTGGAGCGCTTATTGTCGTCGAAGATCTTGTTCAAATCGGCGGGCTTTTCGCCGCCTGAACGGTCGATCCCGTCGAAGCGTTGCGCGTAACGCCCCGGGTTTTCGTAGACCTCCATTTCCTCATTTCCACTGAGCTTCAGCTTGTGAGTGACCTTTCCCGCCTGGACGGAATCCATAATAATCTGCTCGGCGTCTAGTTTTTTATGCGGAAGCTGAAAGTGGTGGTCCCACAGCGTGTACTTTCCCGATCCCCAGTGCTGTTCCTTAGTCCAGGACGTAATACGTTCGTCGTCCCGGCCGCCGCCTTCGAGCGCTTCGAAGATAACCTGCGACCCTCCGGGCAGATCGAGATGCGATTGCGGCGTATTCGCCAAAACCAGCTTATGTGCGCCCTTCGTGAACTTGAAGAAATAGTAAATGCCCTCTTCTTCCATGAGCCGTGAGGCGAAGTCCAGATCACTTTCCTGGTACTGCACCACGTATTCCCGTTCTTCGAAGGTGCCCTGGATCTCATAGGCCGCGTCGAATCCCGTAAACAATTGTTTGAGCAAGTCCGGGATCTTGATGTGCTGAAAGATACGGCTACGATACTTGCACGACAACTTCCAGATTTCGGGCGCCACGGTCATGGAATACGAAGTGAGGTGCGTACCGCGCGCTCCCTGCACCATCTCGACGACAATTCCATGGAAATGGCGCGGCATCAGGCTAGGGTCAGCGCCCTGGACGCCGAAGCTGACCTTTTGGCCGACCAACTTGTCGAAGTCGACGTTGGTGGTGTTCTCGGCCTCCATTTCCAGCTCGAAGCTGAATAACCGGCTAAGGGCTTCGTCTCCCTCGAAGCTACGCAGCAGCAGCTTGTCGTCGCCGAGCGGCGTGGTCAGGTAGAGATACCGGTTCGCTTCGAGGAAAGCCATCCAATCCCTTCAATTTCTTACGCGTAAATAAAGTTAGAATCGGGTCCCACACTAACCTGGATCGAGGAAAGCTTCTGGCCTTCGGCCATTCCCGAAAGGATTCGTCGTGAAACCTGCGGCAGCAGCGTATTCGTAAGGATGTTGTCGACGTTGCGGGCGCCGCTCTCAACCTCGGTACAGCGCCGCGCCACTTCGTCAACCAGCGCGTCGGAGTAGGCCAGCGTGATTTTATGGTTCTCGTGCAACCGCCGCTGAATCTTCCCGAGCTTCAGAGTGATGATCCGTTTGAGCGCTTCGTCGCGGATCGGAAAGTACGGGATGATCACCATGCGCCCTAGGAAGGCCGGCTTAAAAATCTTGTCCAGCTCCGGCTTGAGAGCCTTGACCAAGCCATCGGCGCTGGGCATCGTCTCAGGATCGGCCGTTAGCTTCATCAGGGTGTCGGTACCGGCGTTGGAAGTCAGAATGATGATGGTGTTCTTGAAATCGATTTCGCGGCCTTCGCCGTCTTCCATCTTGCCTTTGTCGAACACCTGGAAGAACAACTCCAGCACGTCCGGATGAGCCTTCTCGACTTCGTCCAGCAGCACCACTGAGTAAGGCCTGCGGCGCACTGCCTCCGTGAGCACGCCACCCTCGCCATATCCAACATATCCCGGAGGCGACCCCTTGAGAGTCGAGACCGTGTGAGCTTCCTGGAATTCGCTCATGTTGATGCTGATCAGATTGCGCTCGCCGCCGTACATCAGGTCCGCCAGCGTAAGAGCCGTCTCGGTCTTGCCAACGCCGCTTGGTCCGACCAGCATGAAAACGCCTATAGGTTTGCTGGGATCTTCCAGACTCGCCTTCGACGTGCGAATCCGTTCGGAGATTTGCTCCAGGGCATGGCTCTGGCCGATCACACGGCCGCCGAGAACTTCCTCCAGCGTGAGCACCGTAGCGATCTCGTCCTTCAACATCTTGCCGGCCGGGATTCCGGTCCAAGCCGAAATCACTTCACTGATGGTTTGCCCATCGACGCACACCCGCATTAACGGGTTCTCGCCTTGCAGTGCGACAAGCTCGGCAGTAAGGGCGTCCAATTCGGCCCGCTGCGCCTCGCGCTCCTTGGCGGGTGTTCCTTCTTCTTCGAGCTTCGCGCGAATGTCGCGGAGTTTCAGCACCAGATCCCGCTCTTTCGTAAATCGCTCATTCAGCGATTTGAGGCGCGCCTCGGAATCGGCTTTGCGCTTGGCGATCGCCTCCAGCCGCTCGG
>Ga0207695_10008892_pt1 | contig 12505 bp, 16 predicted proteins | sample KBSC54metaG_FD_184354 | JGI IMG/M metagenome (GOLD analysis project Ga0207695, IMG submission 184354) | Corn rhizosphere microbial communities from Kellogg Biological Station, Michigan, USA - KBS C5-4 metaG (SPAdes) (version 2) | ecosystem: Host-associated > Plants > Roots > Rhizosphere > Soil...
CCTTCATGCTGGCGTCCATCGTGGCCGTATTCATGTACCTGTCCGAGTGGGCCGATGAGGCTCCCGGAACTTTCGCCGGTATATGTTTCGTCATCTCCATTGTCGGTTTTCTGTTTCACTTCGGGGTTTTGAAATGGCCCTGGTAACAATTCGCGGAGGACTCATGAAACGTATTGTTCATGTGATCGCCATCGCACTGCCGTTCTTTTATTTCACCTACATCACTCAACCGGGGCACGTTACGAAACTCCATTTTTCGCTCGCCTATCCGACTTTCGGCCTCTGTGAAGAAGCCGCCGCACAAAAACAACAGCAATTAGACCCGAGCCCTATTGATCCTCCGGACACCAATGTTGGCGCTTGCAAAAACTCCGATTCTCTCGATCCTCAACCAACGCCAACTCCTATTTCTCCGTACTAGCTATGGGCTATCGGTAGTCATCTCTAGCCCGTAGTTCATATCGTCTGGTTGGTCAGGCCCAGTCGCACACCCCACGCCAGCGGTGCTCTGGCTTAACTGCAACCCGGTACTACCGGTGGCAAATGGGATATTCAAACTGTTAATTTCATAATAACTGCCACCATTGGTAAGAGTGATAATGGTGCTGGCTTCGGCAACGCCATTTACCGTTAGCTCATAGGCGGGGAGTGTAGAGCATCCGCTAGCGGCCACTCCTAACGTAATCCATACCTTGACGATGTGCTTGTTGACGGTTGTTTTGTATAGATTCGTCGTTGGCGTGGCACCAGTAGTGGGGCTTAGGACAAAAAAGAACGTAGTGGTAGAATTGGACGCAGGAGTCGCCCAACTCAGATTGGCCGAGCCGTCATTTTTGAGATATTGACCGGCCGTCGCATTGGTAGTTGGCAAGACTAAGGCCGTTGGCGTGCCCGCCACTGCCGCTGCTGCAATTCCGGCCGATCCGCTCGTGGCACCCTTGAGCGTGAGCGTCCCTCCCGTACCGCCGTTGGTGCCCGCAGTAAGTGTCCCGCTGTCGATGAAGTTGCCGCCGTTAACAGTGAGACCCCCGCCGCTCAACGTCCATGTGCTTCCAGTGGTGACGCCGAAATCGAGCGCCTGAGAACCGTTGCTCCCTATCCAGAGTTTGCCGGTTGTCGCGGTCCGGTTGGCCGCCATGTCGCCCGTCGCTTCGCCCGTCGCGAATGTTCCCGAATTAATCCCGCCCGTCGGCACAGTTAGACCGCCACCCAGCAGCGTGAAATTGCTCGCGTTCGTAATGCCGAAGTCGAGGTCTTGGCTGCCGTTGCTTCCAAGCCACAGCATCCCCGTTCCCGCTGCTCGTGCCGCGCTTAAATCCCCAGTGGCTATGCCCGTCGCTACAGTTCCCGCACTCAGCGCCCCCGCGAACTGTCCATCCCCCGTCGTGTTCCGCGTCGGCACGGTATAAACCGAGGTCGTATTACTCTCGTCGAGCGTCGGGCTGGTCTTGACCGCCAAGCCGCCGGTGATCGATTGCGCCCCCGTGATGGTGTTCGCCGTATTGCGCAGAATGTCGCAGTTGACCGCGTTCGTCGGCAGCGTCCACGCCACCGAATCATAGTTCGTCCCGCTCAAAGTCGCGTTGGCGTTGGTGATGCTGCCGCTGGCTGAGCCAAGCGTCGTCCCGCCATTCGAGTCGTGGCAGACGACGAAGTAGTAGTAGGTCGTCGCGCCCGTCGTCCCAACCGCCGTAATCGTCGGCGCACTCGGCGTCGCGATCTGACTCACCGTCAATAAGCCGGTGAAATTCTCGCCGGCCGTGCCCGACTGATTGAACGTCCCGGTCACTGTCAGGTTGGCGATCGTCGCGTTACAGCCCCATGCCAGCGCATCGTTGCCGGTCGTCGGACACGCCAGATTCGTGATCTTCTGGCTGTTCATCGAAAGCGAGCCGGTCGGCGGCTGATTCGATGCCAGCACGTTCAATGGGTCAGTCGTGATCCCCTGGTTCAACTGGTCGAAGGTGGCCGACGAAAGAAACGGCACAATCGCTGTGTAGCTCGGGAAAGTCGTCCCGGCCTCACTCACCGTCACTTGCACCGCCAAGCCTTGCGGCAGCGTGATACTCGACAACACGCCCGCTCCATTGGTCTTGGTCGAGACCAACAGCGGCTGATAGGTGACACCGGAGATAACCTGTGTCTCTAACGAATTGAACATCACCGTGCAGTTGTTGCAGGTGGTCCCGTCGATATTGGTAACGGTGCCGGTGATCGCGGAGTTGACCGCCCACGCCGGCGCCGTCCACATGAAGAAAAGCATGATGAATGCAAAGAGCCGTTTCACGAGGTCACACCTACCCATTTCGCGACCGCCGGATGATACGCCAGCAAGATTCCATGCCCCGCCACGACCGTTGCCGCCGGCGTGATATTCCCTGCCGTATTCACGGCGAAGCCATCCTTCGCATAGAGCATCAGCGGCCCCGCGAAGCCCGTCGGCGCGTTGATCGTCGCTACCGTGACCATCCCGGTCACCTGATGAATGAAGTTGGTCGGCGAAATCGTCGCCGCGCTCGCGATATCCGTCCCGTAGCTGTAGAGAGCCGAATTCAACGACGGCAGCAAGGTCAACTGGAAATAGTTGATCATGTACTGGTTAAGATTCGGCAGAAATCGCATCACCGCATCGCGCAACTGTTGGAAGCTGCGCACGCCGGTTATATCGATCGACGGCGGCGTAAAATTCGCAATAGCCATCAGCGAATCCCCCCAACCCTGTAGTCATAGGAGAACGCGCAGACTTCCGGCCCCACGTCCGCGTTCGTGGTCAAGGTTTCCTCGGTGCCTACCGTGGTCAGTTCCCACTGATGCCAGCGGTTGTACGCGCGGTAATAGAACCATCCGTCATTGCCAAGCACACCCGCAGGCCCGACAATATTCGTGCCGCCGACATGGTTGGTATTGAAGGTCGCGAGACTGGATGACTTCGGCGAGATGTTGTAGCGCGGACGCACCCGCATCACCTGCCCCAACAACGCCTCGTCCCCGTAGTAGCCGGTCTTGAGCCGCATGATTCCCGGCGTGCCGCTGTAGCTCTGGAGAATGTTATTGGTATCGAAGTAATAGCCCGCGATCAGCCCCGGTTGCGTGTTCGGACTCGGCACGCTCGGCGTATTTAGATAGCCGGTGCCCCATCGCTGCGCTCGCCGCGAATAATTCACATAGCGATCCGGCACGCCTGCGCTCGGAGTCGCCTTCGAGACAAAGAACCACCAGATGACGCCGTGATAGGGATCGTAACGGCCCAGCGCATTCGCCAATTGAGTCGGATCGGCTACGTCAAAGAACCATTCCTTGAGATTGTTCGGAATCGCCTGCGGCGTGTAACCGCCGGAAAAGTAGAAATCGTCAGTCCCGATCCACGCCACGCCATCCGGCAGCGGCACTACGCTTTCCTGCCCCCACGCTCCCGTGAAGTCCGACACTAATTGGTTGCCCCAGACCGCTTGGCCGCCGACGTACTGAAAAAGCCAGGTGGCCGTGTTCTTGAATACGAGAGCGTTGCGATAGATGGGGGCCGCCGCGACGACGTTTCCGGGATAGTCATACAAAGTCCCCGACCCGGCTTGAGTCTGGATATCCGGCGTCCAGTTGTTATCCGTCCCGAGCGCGCTTGCGTACCAGTTCGCGCCTGCGAACATCAGCACCTGCCCATTGATTGCGACGACGCACGTTGCGCCCACCGGCGGACTGCCGCCTAGCGCCGCAAAGGTGCCTGTCGTCCCGGTCGCTACTTGCGGCGTTATGCCCGCGCCACCGACAGCGATCATGTCGTCGTTGAACTGCGCAAAGCGCCAGCGTCCGGCACCGAATGGCGTCGTCCCCATCGAATCGGCCTGCACCCAAATCGAGCCGAAGGGGCGATACAGATGATTCGCGCCGCCCGCCCAGAATTGAGTAGCTCCTGTGCTGTAATAGCCGATCGTCGATCCGGTCGGCGTTTCCGGCAATGCGCCGGCTACATACGGAGCCGCTGCGTTCAGCGCCTGAAAGCCCTTGAGCGTAGGAATCGCCTGATCCATGTCGAGCAGGATGCCTTGCCCTTGCGATGGCATGGTCGGGTCGAGGTCTGGCGCAAAATCTGCCAGTTCAACCGTCTGCGATTGGCCTTGCTGATAAAGCGGCATGTCACCACGGAGAGGCAGGAATGCCCGCGCCTCCCGAATTGTCCATTTGGATGCCCTGACTCCGCAGCGCATTCAATTCTTCCGTGGCTGCGCTCATGCTGACCTGCGCCGATTGCGGGTCTTTCAAGACCTCGCGCTCGATCGACGCCTGCGCGTACTTCCTGATCAGCCGCTCCGCCGTGGTTGTCCAGAAATTATAGTCGGTAGTCAGAGTCACCAGTTGCGGTGCGCTCCGATACGACAAGGTGATCGGGTAGAAGGAGTTCGGATACGGCCAAAGGTAAATCTGCTGCTGAAACCACGCCCACATGGTTGGATAGGACTCTGGTGGCGTAGGCCGAATCACATCATAAGCCCGCAAGTCCTGATACGAGATCATCGTCATCTGCTTGCGGATATTGAGCGACCACGTAACCTCGACGATCGACGGCGATACATAGTCAATCGGCGGCACGTACTGGTTGACGTTGTACACCGTCGCCAATTGGGTATAGATGCCGGTCTGGAACACGCCGATGTTCGCCCAGATGATCCCCGTTGGCGCTCCGCCGTTATCGTTGACCGTGCCCGCCGTGCCGCTCGCGGGCGGCGGAGTCGCAGGACTCGCCGGCACCGTGAATATGGTGCTAGGCCACGTCGGCTGTGTAGCGGGGTCGGACAACCCACTATTCAGCGCGCAGAACACATAGGTCACGCCGCCAGTCACGCCCGTAATCGTAGAACCTTGCGGGTAGTTCGTGGCCGCCGCCCAGCTAGGGATCGCGGTGTTGTCGGTCTCGTTGAAAAAGAAAGGACGCCGCTGGAAATACCGCATGGCGTCCTGGAGATATACGATTGCTATGTTCTGAAGGTCAGGCCGATTCAGATCGTCCAGCAATCTTCCGATTTGCTGCCCGAAGGTTCGGGTATCTTTCTGAGCTGCGGTGTATCCTTCTCCCACATGCTCTCTCGCTCAGCGTTGCACGTAGTCCACGTAGCCAGTGATGGTGCTGGTCTGCGTCGGAGTCAGACAAAGCGCATCGCCCATCGGGACAGTAAACATCGTCGAAGCCGGCGGAACGTCGATCGTCGTCGCATTCGCGCCCGCCGTCAGGCCCCCCGTAATCACGCCGCCGATATTCGTCGTCCCCGTGGCGCAGACCGATCCCGTGCCGTAAGAGAATTGCCCGGTGTTCGCTGTCGTGGCACGGCCGGCGTCCTGGTAGTACATCCCACAGACATAGATGTTCGCGCTGGAAACACCGGCGATCAGCTGCGCCCCAGTCGCCGCACTGAAATTGATCGGAGCAACCGACATCGGATACTGTGAACACGGATCGAAAAAACTGGCCGCCGTCACATTCGGCGATTGGACATAACTCAACCAACCGCTTTGCTGGATCGTGCCGGTAGAAACGGCGCACAGCGAAGTCCCAGTCGGCGCCACTGCATAAGTGCCGGTAGTTTTCGACGCGGTGAGCACGACGTTGGTCGTCCCGCTGGCAACCGTCGAAGCGTAAAGCGGGCCGGTAAGAGCCGTGGTTCCGGTACCACAGGTCGCCCCGGTTCCGTACTCCAGCTTTAACGAACCTGTCCCATTGACCTGATTCAGCACGCCTCCGCATACATAAATCGGAGCATTCGCATTCAGAGCCACAAGCCGGGTCGTAGTCGCCGAGCTGATATTGATGCCGACGTACTGTTTCGGGAACTGCGCACACGGATCGAACGGATTGGCCTGACTCTGCGCAAACGCACGCGGAGCGACCAGCAGTGCCGAAAACGCCAAAAGCGTGAGTAGTTTGCGCATCGCCTTTCCTTACTTGCCGCCCTTCCCGCCCATCCCGGCCGGATTCGGCTCGCCCGCCGCAGGGCCACCGAAAGTATCGTGAGACGCATCGCTGTTCGGCGTCGACACCATGTCGCCGGTCTCGGAGAGATGATTCTTCATCACCTCTTCGTATCCGCCGAAATAAAGATCGTCGCCCATCGAATCGGGCTTGTTGCTATCGACATTGTTTACTTCGTTAAAAGGATTTTGGTGGATTAGCCCCGAGCCTTTTGCCATTGATCTAGCTCCTACTTCTTTCCGATTTCGGGGATGTCCTTCATTTGCCGGGCATCCCGCCGTCCGTCTTGAATTCCCCACGCCGCGTCAGTAATGTCCGCGTCCGCGTCTTTGAGATGCCCATACGCCTTCCACGGCACTTTGTAGGCTTCGACTACCGTATCGTCCGTCAGCGCCTCAGGCAGATCGTCGCCATACGGCTCGCCGTTACACTTGCCGTCATAGCCCGCCGGACGCGGCAGCAAATCCTCAAGGTCGCTGAACTTCTTCATCAGGTGCCTGCGTCGTACACCGGCGCGAATTCCACCATATAGGTGATATTCAGGGCGGTTGCTCCGCTGGTGTTGGTTGCCGAAGTGATTACCGACAACTGCAACTGCACGCCCGAAGTCCAGACCAACACCTTCGCTCCAGTTGCTCCGATTGTCCGCGAAGTCGCGGCGTACATTGCCCCAATATTCGGGGTCTGCGCCGCTGCTATTTGCGACATGGTAATCGTGCCGCCAGCCTGCGCCTGAGTGATCGCCGCGATATAGGTCGTCGGCGATGCCAGCGTATCGACCAGCTTAAGGCCGAGAGCGTTGCCGCCGTCGACCGCCGGAAACCCGATCTTGAAGTCCGAAATGAACGAGTTAGACGGGATCAGGCAGATCGGCAGAACGTCAGGAGCGCCCGATCCGAGCGTGATATTGGACGCGAGATTGATCGTGCCAATCACCTTGATCGGATAGACGCCGACTCCGCGCGGAAACCCGTCTCGGGTGATGCTTGACGAATTGTAAGTAGCCAATTCTCTTTCTCCTTAAACGATGGGGTCGATTACCCGCGCGGGAGCATCCGGCTCTCCGTCTTTCCGATGTTTCGCCAACTTCAAGAAGGTCTCGAAGTCCAGATTGATCGTCTTGCTATGCCCCACCAGGATGCGGCTGTCGCCGTACATCTTGATTCCGAGCGAATGCACGCGATCGCAAAAGCATAAATCTTCGCCGTAACGCTCGATGCTCCCGTGAAATTCGGTCAGATCATGCCCAAACCACTTCCATGGATCATCGGGACGCATCGGCAACATTTCCTCGAACACGCTTCGATGGATGAGCACCATACCCATCCCGAAGCCCTGAATTTCCTGCACGCCTTCGACGATCTCGCCCGTGGTCGCGAATTCGCCTTTCGGCGTCCGCTGCCACCACATCGGCGACGGCTCTCCAGCCAGAATTCCGAAGTACAGCGCCGACATGATCCGCGCATCGGTGTCCTCTGCCGACTGAATCAGCAGATAGGGCAACTCCGGCGCGTAAGTGTGGTCGGCGTCCATGCACAGCAGCCATTTCAGCTTGGTGTTCAGAAAATTCTTGACGATCCGGTTGCGCTGGCCAGCGATATACATCCCTTGCTGAGGGATGACCGCGCCGAGGATATTGCCGTGCGTCAGGTCGAACTCCCGAAACTTCACGTAGGAGTCCATGAAACCCTGATGCACCATCCCCGGATGCGGATAGCCGATCGCCAGCTTTTGCTTCGTCTCGCCCACCGCTTACTCCGCGTTGGTAGCTGCCGCGCCGAGAGTGTCGAGGTCGATGCCGTAAGTGTCGATACACTGCACACCAAAATCGACGGCGTTGAACTGCACTTTCACGAGACCCCAGATGGCCGAGACGCCGATACCAATCTGGCGTCCGAAGTCGCGCAACTCTTCCAGCCACCGGAACTTCTGGCTGTCGTTCTGGCTGCGCCCGAAGGCCAGCACCGCCGACTGTGCGCCGCAATGCAATGCGCGCTTGGTGTTGGCTACCGCCGTGCCCGCAACCGCGACCGCATTGGTGACGCGCGTGTTCTCGTGCATCAGCGTCTGCCGATACATGCCGAGCGCCATCCAGAAAATCGGATTGTCGCCGATATCGCCGCCCGTCATGGCCGCCTTCTGGATATCGAGCCACTGGCCCAGACTGGTGTTCTTGCGCATGTCGGTGGCTTGCGAGGAGTGCATGAAGAGCACATAGAAGTCCCGGCCGCCGACGCGCACCGCGCGAATACCGCTGGTCAACGCCTTAGCGTTGTTGACCGCTGTATCGATAAACGTGATGTCGAATGTATTGGCCGAAGTCAGATTGGCCGCGTCGGTCACGCCCGCCGGCAGAATCTGCCGAGTCGTCGCGATCGTCGCCTGCAAGCCGGTAAACCGGGTGTCGGTCTGCGGAGTGTACCCCGCAAGCTGGTTGGCTCCGCTATGGTCGGTGCGAGCCGCATACCAGTCCGACAGCCGGTTACGGCCAGTCTTGCGCCGATCGAAGAGGATGCGCTGATCGGAAATCGGGCCGACTAGCAAAATCGCGTGCGCCAGTTCGTGAATATAGAGCGTATCGCCGTAAGTGATCGGCGCCTCTTCGTTGCCGGTCAGCGTATTCAGGTCGAGTACGCCGGGGCCGCTCAGCAATTCGCTGATACCGAAGGTTACGTTGTCGCCGGCATGCTTCTGGAGGTCGTCCATAATCATGATCAGCGAGGACTCGTCCTTCGACGCGAAACGAAAGAAGAGAACATCCGCCATGTACTGCGAAAGCATCAGCTTCGCCCAACGGCTGTTCGTCAGCGGGTCGGTATGTTGGTAAACCCATTCGGCCACGGGCATGCGTCACCAGCCGAAGGCCGGTGCCTCCAGATGGTTACGCGAAACATTATGTTGGAAAGTTTTGAGCGCCATCGGCGCAACCCATCGGACAAATTAAATTGTCCCTCGGATTACGCCTGCGCTCCGCGAGGTCTATGCCGGTGGAAGCATAGCAGAGGCTCTTGCTTTAGCGCGCCCCGCAAGAGCAAGTACGTTTGCGAAACGTACTAGGGCTATCTGTTAAATATAGAACGGCGTGGTATTTGTCAACTACATGCCGCGTGGATTCGGGCGGCGTCCGTGGCCGTGATGGAATTGCTTAGCGAAACGCCCCGATGGCGGGGTAGGCTCCACCGCTTCCTTTCCCATTGTCGGCATCTTGCCCTCATGGGGCTTGTGCTCTTTCATGCCCTTCGGATGGGCTGGTTTCTTCATGTGCTCTTCAAAGCCTTTCGGCAGTTCGAGTTTTTTCATTTGCTCCCTCGTGGATTCGGTCGGCGCCCGACGTGTTCCGGCAGATGTTTCTCTTTCGTGGACGCGAACTCATGTAGCTCTTTGTGGGTCATCTTCGCCAGCCCCTTGTTCTTTGCATTGAGTTCCTCGGGATGGTGCTCGGCGATCGCCATCGCCTCGCGCTGCGCTTTCGATTTCGCCGGCATTGTCAGATTCTCCCCATCTGGTTCGGGTCGATACCTTCCGCTAACGCCATCGCGTATTGCAGGTCGGCCTTGAGCTTCGGATTCGCCATTACGCGCGAGAATTCGCCCTCACTCATGCCCGCAATCTGCGCCGGCGTATACGTCCGGTAGCTGCCCTGATTGTCGCCCGTATTGCCGGGAAGATGGCCGATACCCTGCACGCGCTGCCCAGCCGCGACCTGCTGGAGCTTCTGAGCATTGCCGTTCCCATTCTGATGGGCTTGCCCGTTGCCATTGCCGCCGCTTTGGCGCGAAGCCATGAGGTCGAGCACATCAGCAAGTTCCGCGATGAAAGGCGCAAAATTGACGCCGTGCTTGCGCGCCTCTGCGGTGATAAGCATAGATTCCTGTTGCACTCTCTCGCTCGCTTCATCGGGCGTCATTCCGAGCTTCTGCCAGAAACCGATGCGCCAGTTCGCAGCTTTCTGCGCCTTCTCGAAATAGTGCGGGTCTTGCTGGGCGTAGGACTGCGCCTGATATTGAATCCAGTTGCTATGCTCCTGCGCGACCTGGTGCTGCTGGAGATTTCCTGCCGTCTGCTGATATTGCTGCTGGAACTGGTTAAAGTTCGCTTCGATTTGCGCGAGTTTCTGGCGCGTATCGTAGAGTTCCGCGCCGGTCGGATCGATGGTCGGGTCGGGACGCTGCGCCGCCTGCTGGGCTTGCTTTGCTTGCTGGGCCGCGAACTGGTTGGCTTCGGCCAACTGCTTGGCGCGTTCATCGTAACGTGCCCATTTCTCGCGGAGTTCGTCGCGCTCTTTGGCGATACGGTCGCGTTCCTGCTGTGCCGCCGTCCGCTGCTCAACTACTTCCTTGAAGCGCGGATACGGAACGGCCTGTTCGGGCCTGCTGGCGTCCGGCTCTGCCTGCTGCTGCGCCTCTTGCGCGGGCGCACTCTCGGCGGGTGCTGCCGTCTGCGTCTCGGGGGCTGCGCTTTCCTGCTCCGCCACCTCGGCGGTCAAGTCCAGCGCCTCGCCATCGCCAAACGGATCAATCTTCGGTGCTGCCATAACGATGTTCTCCTACCAAGTTAGTCCGAGTTCGCGACCCTTCTGGATCGTCTCGGTTAATTCCTGCAAAGCTGCCGAGTCGAAAGTGACTTGGAAGCCCTCAATCTCTTTTGCCGCGTCGAGCGCATCTTCCATCGCGGCTTCCAGCGTTGCGCCCATCCCGCACGCCGCGCCGAACTCTTCTAGTTCCGCAGGCGACGATGCGTAATCCTGCCCTTCGATCACGCAATGGCCATGCAGTGTCGTTCGGTCTGGCCGCCCGATCTTCACCGCCAGCGGATGCTCCGCGCCCCACGACGATTTCATAATCAATTCCACGCCGATCTGCGCGAGATAATCAGGCTCTACGATTCGCCCGTGCGCTGTCTCCCAGAACACCTCCGCCCAATTCGCAATCATGAATCGTTGCAATGATGACGGAGGCTCAGGAAAGCGCGCGGTCAAGTCAACGAAGTAATCACCGTCCGGGGTGCATCGCACTTCGGTCGAAATCGGGCCGCGATAGCCATATTGCGCAAGTACCGGCGCAAACTTGTCGGCCACCGCTTGCAAACGCTTCGGCATCGGCTTGATATTCAGGACGAAACCGGAGTCCTTCGCCTCATAACCATACGCGATAGTCTCGGGATACATCCCATCTGCCGTATAGGTGTCGAAACCAATCTCGACGCACGGATCGCCAGCTATCGGCTTTTCGATGATGAAATCGGTCAGCGCGCCGTATGGCCCTGCCCGTAGCGAAACATCGTCCAGCCAATACTTCGTCGCGAAGGGTGATGTGTGGTGATAAGTCTCAGCAAGCCCCCGCCAATAGGAGACTTTGATATAACACTCATCATCGGAGCCGAGCAGCATTTCGCGAAGATTGTCGATTCCCCGAACCGGCATATACTCGGCGACTCCGATACCTTGTTTTTTGCACACGGACTTGAGAAGTCCACGATCCTGCTCCAATCTTCCCGCCGCACCCGAACCGAACACCGGCATCCCTTGCGCGCGCAGGTATTCTTGCAGCGAGTTATTGCCGACATCGGTAAACACGACCAGATCGGCGGTTTCGAGGTCGTCCCAAAAGTCCATCGATCGCTCTATCCCGTCCACGCCTAGGCCGGGTGAGCCTTCAATCGGGAGCGGGAAAGCCCGCTCCCACGGAACGTAATAGAGCACCCGCGCAAAATCACTGACAACAGCTTCCCCCATGTGCGTGTAACTGCCAGACGAGTCCCATATGAGGACCGTTTTCCGACTTAAATCGACAGACATCGCGCGTTTGCTCGTTTTCGGGACGCCATGCAAGCCTTGCAGTGCCGACTAGGATACCGTCCTCGGGATAAGTGACGATATGTATTTTCGGGCGTATATTCATGGCCTTTCGGGCAGTGAGTCTTTGAGCGTTCGGCGTGCGCAATCACGGCTCCAATGCCTTTGCCGCGTCGAACATTCTCTAAATGTGTCACTGGCTCTAAGTGCCAAGGATTAACGCAGTGGCGCACTCGGCATAAATGATCCAGCTCCATCCCGACGGGGATGGAGCCGATAAATGTTTCGTAACTGAGGCGATGCGCGCTCTTCATCTTACAGCGCAGACCGAAATACCCATAGCCCTGGGGTTTGTAAATTGTCCCATCCCACAGCCAGCAGCGGTCGCTACCTGCGTCAAACTTCGACAGGAACCGCGCAATATCTTGCGCGTCCCAGATCAGCACGGTCTTTTTCGAGAGGTCGGTCATCGCCTCACGGGATGCGGTTCGCGATCCTGCTTGCGCTTGCCGCCATACATCCAGCCGCACATCCCGCAGGTCTCGCCCTTGATCGCGGTCACCGGACGGCACTCATCCTCGGCGTACTGATATTCCGGCGGGGATGGCGGCAGCTTTGCCAACGCCGCCGCGTAGTCGTCCACCAGCTTTGAATACTTCGCCTGCAATTCCGTATGCTCGGCGTGTAGTTCGTCGTAGGCACTTTTGAAATGGTCGAGCTGAGTCTGCAAATCGGCCAGCGGCGAATCGTAA
>Ga0207695_10008893_pt1 | contig 12504 bp, 9 predicted proteins | sample KBSC54metaG_FD_184354 | JGI IMG/M metagenome (GOLD analysis project Ga0207695, IMG submission 184354) | Corn rhizosphere microbial communities from Kellogg Biological Station, Michigan, USA - KBS C5-4 metaG (SPAdes) (version 2) | ecosystem: Host-associated > Plants > Roots > Rhizosphere > Soil...
CCAGAAGCAGCGTCTCGGAACCGCGCAGGCTGCCCAGCGCCGCCCCGACGCGCGACTTGACCTCGGGCGGCTGGTCGGTGCGCGGGAAGTAGAGCTTGAACGTCGTTCCCTGACCGGGCTCGCTGTAGACCCAGATGTGGCCTCCGCTCTGGCGAACGATGCCGAACACCGTCGACAGCCCCAGTCCGGTTCCCTTGCCCAGGCCCTTGGTGGTGAAGAACGGTTCGAAGATCTTCGCCTGCACCTCCTTCGACATCCCCGCGCCCGTGTCGGTCACCGCCAGCATGACGTGCGGCCCGGGCGTCACGCCCACGTGCGTCTGCGCGTAGCCGGCGTCCAGCTCGATGTTCGCCGTCTCCAGCAGCAGCTTGCCGCCCGCCGGCATGGCGTCGCGCGCGTTGACGGCCAGGTTCATCAGCACCTGTTCGATCTGTCCCGGGTCGATCCGCACCCGCCCCAGGGCCGGCTCCGCCGTCCAGCGCAGCTCGATGTCCTCGCCGATCACCCGCCGCAGCATCTTGTCCATGCGGTGGACCACGTCGTTCAGATCCAGCACCGTCGGCTCCAGCACCTGCTGCCGGCTGAAGGCCAGCAACGCGCGCGTCAGGTTGGCGGCCCGCTCGGCGGCGCCCTGGATCTCGCGAAGGTCGCTGGCGTGCGGCTCGGACACCACGCTGGCCGACAGCAACATGTCGCTGTAGCTCAGCACCACCGACAGCAGGTTGTTGAAGTCGTGCGCGATGCCGCCCGCCAGCCGGCCAATCGCCTCCATCTTCTGCGACTGTCGCAGTTGATCCTCGGTCGCGCGCAGCGCCTCCTCCAGGCGCACGCGCTCCGTCACGTCCATGATGACGCCACGGACCCAGCGGCCCCTGCCCCCGCCCGTGTGCAACGTCAACTGCCCGCGCCGCTCGATCCAGCGCGTCTCACCCGTGTGCGGCAGGATGATGCGAAAGACCCGATCCAGCTTGGGCACACCGTCGGGCGCCGCCGCCATCTCGCTCTCGGTCTTCTTCCGATCGTCCGGATGGAACAGCGCCATCCAGTCGGCCTGCGTCTCGAGCGGGACGTCCGGCGGCAGGCCCAGCACGTCGCGCGCGTTCTCCGAGCTGTGGACGCGCCCATTCTCCAGGTCGCTGTCCACGGTGACCATGCGCCCCGCTTTCAGCGCCAGGCCCAGGTCGTGTTCCTTGCGGCGATGCTCCTCGTACGCGCTCTTCAGGTCCTCCTCGAAGGTGACGTCGTGAACGGTGACGCCGACATGACTGAGGTTGCCGGCGCGATCGAACAGGGGAAAGAAGGTCGTCTGCAGCGCGATCCGCTTCGCCGCCCGCGTGTCGACCTGCGTGAGATCGCGGGGGTTGTACCACTGCGTGGGCAAACGGACCGTCTCGCCTGCGAACGCGCGGCGGATCTGCTCCGCCAGGCCCATGCGGGCCACCATGTCGTCGTGCAGGACGTTGTAGCCGGGCGGCGGCTCGGTCCCGAACAGCGCGCGGAACGCTGGATTCACCACCAGGCTGCGGCCGTCCGCGGCGTACAGGTGAAACGCGACCGGGGCGTGGAAGAAGAGCCCCTCCAACAAAGCCCGCGCGTCGGGGACACCGCCTAGCCGCGCGGCGATCACGCTCGCCTCGTCCATCAACGCGCCTAGGATTACGCTCGTTTCGTCCGATCGCAAGGTCGGCGACCATCGGCGAGACCGTCCAGCGTGGTCACGATTGATGGCGCCTCAAATAGAGACGCGCGACCTCGAGACCAGCTCGAAGGCGCGCGTCGCTGATTTGAACGTTGTCTTTAAATTCGGTCAGGCGGCGGCGACCGGAAGGTCACGAACGCCAGTCCGCGGATCCAGCAATCGTTCCGCGTCGATACCACCGGTGCCCGAGCCGGTCACCAGCTGCGACCACCCTTCCCCGATGGCCTGGCGATCCAGCTTGCCCGAGATCAGGAAAAACGCGGTGTGACCATCGGGAACCTGGATGTCCAGCGTCAGCGGGAAATCACCGGCGCTGGTGGTCAGGCGGCCCTTCGCCACGTAGCTGCCGTCACCCGACGGCGTGACCTCGTGGCTGGTGAAGGCGAACAAGTTCTGTTCGTCCTCGTGGGCGCCGGCGGTCAGGTTATCGGGGCTGGTCGCGTCGATGGCGATCTGGGCCTTCAGCTGATCCAGATCCGACCCGAGCGCCACGGTGGCCTGCCAGCGGTGGAAGCGACCGGACACGAAAATGTCTTCGCCTTGCAGGCGAAGCTGAATCGGGGAGCGAAGCCGCGGGGTCGCGGCGAACGTTGCGGGAGCGATTTGGTTGGCCATTTGATAGCTGCCTTTCGACCGCTGAACGTAAGCACCGTCGCAAAAGCGTCCAATCCCGACGCCGATCCCCGCGATTCCAGGCCCGCAAGAAGACTACGGAAACCCTGATGCCGGGGCGGCGAAAAGGTTCCCCCCTCAGTTTGGGTCCGCCGGCCCGGCGCGCTAGCCGCAATGCCGTTCACTTAAGCGCCAGGACGCCAGGTCACGCGTCAGAATGATTCGGCGAACACCGCGGAGAAGGACGGGCACGTTGAAGTTGATCAGGAGACCGAGAAGGCACCCCGTCGCTTTGAGCTACGACCGGACCTGGACCCAGTGAATCGGTGCCAGCGCCTCGACGGCCTTCAGCTCGACGACAAGACGATCGGAAACCAGCGGGTCGAGGCAACTTTCACCGACTCGGTGCCCCTTGAATCCGATGGACCTCTAGCAGCCCCTGCTGAAAGGTCGGGCTAGGTCAGCATCAGCTCGAGCAGCGCCTTCTGGGCGTGCAGGCGGTTCTCGGCCTGCTGCCAGACCACGCTCGCGGGTCCGTCGATGACCTCCGCTGTGATCTCTTCCCCGCGGTGCGCGGGCAGGCAGTGGAGCACGATCGCCGCCGGGTCGGCGGCCGCCAGCAGGCGGCCGTCCAGGCAGTAGCCGGCGAAGGCCTTCAGGCGCTCCTGCGTCTCGGCCTCTTGCCCCATCGACGTGAACACGTCCGTCGACAGCACGTGACGGCCCGCCGTCGCCTCGAGCGGTGTCTTCGTGAACGTGACGCGGCCCCGTCCTGTGGCGCGCGCCTGCGCCACGATGCCGGCGTCGGGCTGGTAGCCCGGCGGGCAGCACAGCGCCAGATCCAGGCCCAGGATGCCGGCGGCCTCGATCCACGAGTTCGCCATGTTGTTCCCGTCCCCGATCCACGCGTACTTGACCGAGCGAAGCGTGTCGCCGACGTCGGCCCCCTGCTTCTGGAACCGCTGCACCACCGCTTGCAGATCGGCGAGCACCTGGCAGGGGTGCAACAGGTCCGTCAGACCGTTGATCACGGGGACGCGCGCGTAGCGCGCCATCTCCTCCGCGCGATCCTGACCGAACGTGCGCAGCATGATGGCGTGGCAGTAACCCGACAGCACGCGCGCGGTGTCGGCGATCGGCTCGCCGCGACCGATCTGCGAGCCCTTCGCGTCCAGCGACAGCGCGTGCCCGCCCAGATCGAACATCGCCACCTCGAAGCTGGCGCGCGTGCGGGTCGACGCCTTCTCGAACACCATGCCCAGCACGCTGCCGGGCCGGGTGGCGTGGGGCTGGCGCAGGTTGCGCAGCAGCCGGAACTCCTCGGCGCGACGGAGCAACGCCTCCAGCGTGGCCTCGGGCAGGTCGCCCATCTTCAGGAAGTGGCGCGGCTCAGACATCGGCCAGCACCGAATCCAGGATCTCGATCGCCTCGTCGATCTCCGCCTTGCCCACCACCAGCGCCGGCACCAGGCGGATCACGTTGCCGCCCACCGCCGAGATCAGCAGGCCGCGCTCGCGCGCCTTCGTCACCACCGGCGTGGCGTCGCCATCCAGCACCAGGCCTTGCAGCAGGCCCCGGCCGCGCGCGCCGCGCGTGCGCGGCCGCCGCCGCTCCGCCAGCCGCGTCAGCGAGTTCCCCAGGTACGCGCCCGCCTCGCGGCAGCGCTCGAGCAGCCCCAGGCGATCGATGGCGTCCTGGACATACAGCGCCGCCGCCGTCGCGAACGGGTTGCCGCCGAACGTCGAGGCGTGCGTGCCCGGCTCGAAGCCGCGCGACACCTCCTCGTTCGCCAGGATGGCGCCGATGGGGACGCCCCCGCCCAGCCCCTTGGCCAGGCTGATGACGTCGGGGAGCACGCGCTCCTTCTCGAACGCGTAGAAGCTGCCGGTGCGGCCCACGCCGGTCTGCACCTCGTCGAAGATCAGCACGGTGCCGGTCTCGGTGCAGCGGCGTCGCAGCTCTTGCAGATAGCCGGGCGGCGGCAGGTGGATGCCGCCCTCGGCCTGCACCGGCTCGACGATCACCGCGCAGGTCTCGGTGGTGACGGCGCTGCGCACCGCCTCGACGTCGCCGAAGGGCAGGAACTTCACCGGCCCGAACAGCGGGCCGAACCCCTCGCGGTACTTCGCCTGCCCGGTGATCGACAGCGAGCCGATGGTGCGCCCGTGGAAGCTGTTCTCGAACGCGATGATCTCCAGCCGGTTCGGCTTCTTGCTCGTGGTGACCTGGTAACGGCGGGCCAGCTTCAGCGCCGCCTCGTTCGCCTCGGTGCCCGAGTTGCAGAAGAAGGCACGGCCCGGGAAGCCCCGGTTGATCAGCGCGTCGGCCAGGCGGACCTGGTTCTCGACGTAGTACAGGTTCGAGGTGTGGATCAGCCGGTTGGCCTGCTCGCTGATGGCGTGGGCCAGGCCGGCGTCAGCGTGCCCCAGCACGCACACCGCCACGCCGGCCGTCATGTCCAGGTAGCGATGGCCCTCGCGGTCCCACAGCTGGCAACCGAACCCGCGGTCCATCACCACCGGCGCCTGCCGGTAGTTGTTCATGAGGACGCGCTTCGCTACCGCGACGATCGGATTCTCGTCAGACATGAGGCGGCGACTCTATCAAATAATCCCGCTCGCGCGCGGCGCTCGCGTTTGCAAATCTTCCCGCGGGCGCGTCAGAACGTGCCCGACAGCGACAGGCCGGCGCCCTGCCCCGCGGCCCACAGATCGACGCGGGTGCTGGACACGGAGGCGCCACGCGCCGACCCCGCGGTCGCCAGCAGGTAGCCACCGACACCGGCCACGACCGCGCCCACGCCGATGCCGACGTAGCCGAGGGTACGCTTCAACTTCGCAGAGTTCACGGCTTCCTGATCGGCGGACTTGATCTCGGCGCAACGGGCCGCTGCGTACGTGCCGGTATCGTAGCCCGGACCGGCGTAGCAAAGTTTGCTGGGATCCTTCTCGACCAGCAGCTGACCATCCAGCGTCGCTTGCGCGTCGGACACATCGCCGTGCGTGGCGATGACGTAGATGGCGGCGCCCGCCGCGATCGCCAGGCCGCCACCCAGCAGCGAACCGGCCAGCACCCGCCGCCCGTGAATCGCCTCCGCGTCGCGCGCGCGCGTGTCGATCGTGGGCATCAGAGTCACGGCCAAGGTCGTGGTCCGGCCGGCGTCGATCTGCACGTTGCTGGCGAACGGCTCGTACCCCGCCCGCTGGACGCGCAGGGTATGCGGCCCGACCGGCAGCGACACCCCCTCGGCGGGAACGGCGCGAGGCGCGCCATCGACCGCGATCTCCGTCGAGCCACCCTCGACCATCGTCAGCCGCAGCGTGCCCTTCACCGACGCGGGCGCGGCCGGATCCTCCTCCGGCGCCAGCTCGACCTTCGCGGTCGAGCCCTGGTCGACGTGCAGCACGCGCGAGGCGGTGCGGTAGCCCTCGCGCTTCAGCTCGACGCGCACGTCGCCGGGCGTGACGGCCACGCTCCCCGGCAGCGGCGTCGTGCCGGCCTGCCTGTCGTTGAGCCACACGGCCGCGCCCGGCAGCGGCGTCGACACGACCAGGTGCGCCGCGCCGGTCTCCGTCGGCAGCAGCGCCAGCGTCACCGTCTCGGTCACCTGGCCCGCCAGCGTCAAAGCACGCCGGGTCGGCTGGAACCCGGGCGCCAGCGCCGCCAGCGTGTGCGCGCCGCTGGGCAGCCGCAGCGGCTCGGTCATGGGCGTGCGGCCCGCCTCGACGCCGTCGACCTCGATCGTGGCGGGATGATCGGTCACCACCATCACGCGCGCGACGCGGGCGGCCTGCTCGTCGCGCACCTGGGTGGCGTGGCGGCGTTGCTCGGCTGACGCCTTCTCGCCCGCCTGCGCCAGGTAGCGGTCCAGCGCGTCCGCGGCCTCGACGGGCCGGTTCATGGCCGCGTAGACCAGGCCCATGTTGTACAGCACGACCGGGTTGGGGATCAGCTCGTACGCGCGCTTGAACTCGGCCAGGGCGGCCGCGTTCTCACCCTTCTCGAACAGCCCCAGCCCGCGATCGAAGCGTTCGCGCGCCTCGGCCTTCGCGGCCTCGGGGGCCACGGGCGCGGCCGCGCGCGCCGCCGGAACCAGACCAACGACCGAAACGAACGCCACCAGCGCCAGGACGGACCGTGATCTCATGCGCCTCGACCTCACTGAAACGGGTTATCCGTGACCAGGCCCGTGTCGTTCGCCCGCTCGTGGGCGCGCTTGCCGGCCGGCGCAGGCGCCCCGTCCGGTCGCGGCGCCGCGCGCTTGCTCGACGCGGCCCGGGCGGGACGGGCGCCGCTCGCCTCGGCCTGCTTCTGGACCACGGGTGCCGGCGGCGAGACCGGTGGGGACGGCGGCGCGGGCGGAACGACCGGCGGCGGGGACGGCGCCGCCACCGGAGCGACCGGCGCCGCGGGCGCGGGTGCCGGCGACGGCCGCAGCGCCACCCAGGCGGCCACGCCGGCCGCCGCCAGCAGCGCCAGTCCCACGACGGCACGGGCGAACACTTTCTTGTGGGTGGACCCGCCGCCCGATGACATCGGCGCGGTCGTGTCACTGGCCAGCGCCGGGGCCGCCGCGGTGGGCGCCGACGGCGACACGGCCTGCACCGCCCCGGGCACCCCCGCCTTGACGGCCGCCGACACCGGAATGGTGGCCAGCCCCGCCGCGCCCATCGACACCGGCCCCGAGACGGGGTTCGGCAGCCCGAAGATGGCGGCCAGCGCCGCGTTCAGCTCGCCCGCCGTCTGCGGCCGCGCGGCCGGCTCCTTCGCCAGGCACGACATGATCAGCCGATCGAGCGCCGGCGGCAGCGGCGCCAGTGTGGAGGGCGGCTCCGGCGTCACCACGATCTGCTTGGCCAGGATCTCGGCGTAGGTCTGCCCCTGGATGGGCAGCTGCCCGGTGAACAGCCGGTACATCAGCACGCCCATGGCGTAGATGTCCGTGCGGTGATCGACGCCGCGCCCGTTGCACTGCTCGGGCGACATGAAGTGCGGCGTGCCCATCACCGCGCCCACGTCCGTCACCGTCCGCTCGCCCGTCTCCAGCAGCTTGGCGATGCCGAAGTCCAGCAGCTTCACGCGCGGCCGGCCCTTGCTGGACGGGCTGATCCAGACGTTCTCCGGCTTCAAGTCGCGGTGGACGATCTTCTTCGCGTGCGCGGCCTCCAGCGCCTCGCAGATCTGCGCCAGCACGTTGGGGAAGTCGGTGCTGGGCAGATCGCCGCGGTTCAGGCGGGCGGCCAGCGTCGCGCCGTCCAGGTACTCCATGACGAAGTACTGCCGGCCGTCGGGCAGCTGCCCGAACGAGAAGATGTCGATGATGTTCTCGTGGCCGATGCGGTTGACGGCGCGCGCCTCGTCCACGAACCGCCGCACCAGCTCGCGATCGGACGACAGCTGAGCGTTCAGGACCTTGATGGCCACCTTCTTCTCGATGACGGGCTGGACGGCCGCGTACACGACCCCCATGCCGCCCCGGCCGGCCACCCCCTCGATGCGGTACTCACCGACGGCGAACCCGGCCGGCAGGTCGCTCGACGACGCGTAGCCGGGCGCGGTGGCAGCCGATCGGTGCGCGTCGTCGCTCATGCCTTGCGCAGCCCCCGTCAGTTCGTGCAGAACGAGGTCGTCACCTGCGCCTGGTGCTTCGCCCCGTCGAACATCGAGACGCTGAAGCTGCCGTGGTAATTGGTGATCGAGACCTGCGAGCCCGACGCCGAGCTGATCACCGTGCCCACCGAGTAGTGCTTGGCTCCGTCGGCGGTGACGTACAGGAAGCTGGCGCCGTTCGTCTCGAGGTACACGGTGCCCACGCCCTGCGCCCCCAGCTCGTCACCGATGGTGAACGACCTCGCCTGGACGGTGTTCGTCGAGGGGACAGTGAAGGTCGTCCACGCGCCGCTGGCGCCACCGGCGCCATCGGCGCCGCCGGCCCCGCCCGCGCCGGACGGCAGCTGGATGCCCTGCCCATCCGCCGTCTTGGGGATGAACGTCTCGTAGGCGGTCTGCCCCTGCTGATACAGCAGCGAGAAGCCCATGCTGGTCCCGCCGATCGTGACCCAACGATCGATGCCGGTCGGCGACAGCTGAATTGGCGTCCCGATGACGTTCCCGGTGGCGTCCAGCAGCGTCAGGTAGGCGTGCCCGGTGGAGTAGTCGCGGTAGGCGACGCCGAACAGCTGACCGCTGACCCCCACCCCGAACGAGTAGGCGCCGTCATTCAAGCCCGTAGGCGTCGCGACGGCGTTCGTGTCGCCGCCGGCGGGCGAGCCGCCGGGACGGAACTTCTTCGTCCGCATCGCCCACCCGTTGGTGGCGTTCTTCCACGAGAACACGAACTCGGACGTCGACTCCGACCACAGCGCGTTGACGTCGGCCAGCTCGGCGCTCTCGATCGTCGTCGTGTGCTCCAGTTGCACGGTGCCGCCCGTCGAGGTCAGGAACGAGACGTTGAGCTGAGTGTTGTTGGCGTTGACGGGCCCGACGCCGTGGAGCAGCGCGATCTCACCCGTGCTGGAGACCGCGACGTTGTGCAGATAGAAGTTCGTCCCGTCCTCAGCCTGGAACAGCGGCGCCGCGGGCGCCGCCGCCACGCCGGTCGTCGAATCGAACGCCTGCACGAAGATGTAGTTCGCGGTCGCCGCCGCGCCGCCCGCGCCCCCGGTGTCACCCGCGCCGCTGGCGCCCGCCGCGCCGGCCAGCGCCACCACGGGCCCGGAATAGGCCGTGAACAGCAACAGGCGATCGGCCACGCGCGCGCCGACGCCCGACGTGAAGGCCATGTTCGCGGTGCCGGCGACCGGCATGATGAACGCCGTCTGCGGCATCGTGCAGGTGGCCATCGCCTGGCCGCCCGCCCCGCCCTTGCCCCCCTTGCCGCCGCCGCCGGCCGTCGTGCCGCCGGCGCCGCCCGTCCCGGTCGCCCCGCCCGCGCCCACGTTCGGCTTAAAGTCGTTCGTGGTGGGGTCGTAGTTGCTCGCGTCGGCGATCGGATCGATGCAGTAGTGGCTGACCGTGCACCTCGGCGGATTCGCCGAGCTGACGCCGCCCAGGCAGTCCACGTCCGCGTTGCACATGTTGCGGCACTGCAGATCCTTCGCGCAGAACAGGCCTGGCGTGCAGTCGCTGTTCAGGGCGCAGGTCTTGATCTCGGGCACCTGGCAGATGTTGCCCAGGCTGGTGGGAACGGTCGCGGCGCTCATGCCGCCCGCGCCGCCGGTGTCGCCGGACGCGCCGCCCAGCGCCGTCGCGTCGGAGTACTTCACGCAGCGCTGGCCGGACGGGCAGTCCTGGGAGGTGGTGCACATGCCCACGCAGTAGCCCTGCACGCACTGCTTCGTCAGATCCTTGCAGTCGCTGGCCAGGATGCACTGGATCGTGGGGGGAGCCTTGCTGGAGCCGCCGCATCCGACCGCCAGCCCGGTGGCCGCGGCGGCAACCACGGCCAACATGATCAGGACAGACCCGGACCAGCCCCGGACACCACGCTCGATTCTCATGAAGCTCTCCTATGTTCTTTCGGCTCGACGCCGCGGCCGCGAGGGGCGGCCGGGCCAACAACGCCCCATTCTCGGCGAATCTGCTGGCCCGTCAACCGGCTGGGGGTGCCGGGGCCGGTGTGGGGCGCCTCACGGCAACAGTTCGATGGCGCCGCTTGGCAATGGCGCCACATGACCGTAACGTCGGTCCCGTGACGCCGCTGGACCCGCCCTCCACCTTCGCTCGCCGCAACAGGGGGAAGCTGCTTCTTGGCGCGGTGGCGGTCGTGCTGGCGGGCGTCGCCAGCCTGTGGACGCTGATCACGCTGACGTTCAGCTACTCGGACGGCGACCGGATCGGCTACATCCAGAAGTTCTCGCACAAGGGCTGGCTGTGCCGGACCTGGGAGGGCGAGCTGGCCATGACGCCCGTCCCCGGGGCGGCCCCGCAGATCTTCGCGTTCACGGTGCGGGACCCGGCCGTGGCTGCCCGGATCACCACCGCCGAGGGGAAGCGCGTGGCCCTGCACTACAAGGAGAAGCGCGGCGTGCCGAGCTCGTGCTTCGGCGACACGTCGTACTTCATCTCGGACGTGCGCATCGTGGGCGAGTAGCCGCCGGACCTCGCGGCCCTCCTGGGCTGCGCCCTACTCCTCCGCCTCTTCGTCGGCCTTCGGCTTCTTCTTCGCCCGCCGCGCCTTCGGCTTCGGCTGCTCGTCGGCGGCGGCGTCGTCCGCCGGCGCGTCGGCGGCCTTCGCCGAGAAGTCGGGCTTCTGGCGGGGGTCACAGGCCGCGCCCCGCTCGAACGCCGCGCTGGTGAACTCGTGCTCGACCGCGCCGTGGACCTCCTTGGTCTCGACGCGCAGCTCGACCGTGTGTTTGCCTTTCTTGCCAGGCTTCTGCAGCGAGCAGTAGGCGAACACCAGGTCCTCGTCGTGCGTGGCCTCGATCCGGTCCGCCGTCTGCTCGAGCGGCTTGCGCAGGTCCTTGAACTTGTCGGCGAAGAACGCGTCGGGGCGCGCCAGCTGCCGCAGCTCGGGCTGGTCGATGGCGTCGCCCAGCCCGATCACGAACGAGCTGGACTTCGACGCCCGCAGCTTCTCCTTCGCCTCGTCCAGCGTGTGCTTGGCCGCCTTGTCGCGCCGGTCCGTCACGAACACCAGCTGCGCCGTGTGCTCCGGCGCGGTGGCGTGGCTGGCCGCCTCGTCCAGCGCCTCCAGCGCGGCCAGGTAGCTGCCCCACAGGTCGACGGTGCGATTCTTGGGCCGGAACTTGCGCAGGCCGGACAGGCCCGCCTTCTGGTCGGCGTCCTCGAAGTTCACGAACGCCTTCAGGCCGTCGCCGTCGAACGCCTGCACGCTCAGGTGCGTGTCCTTGCCGACCCGCTCGACCAGGTTGCCGATCGCGTCGTGCAAGGTCGACAGGTACTCGCTGTCGATGATGGGCCCGCTGAGATCGACGGCGATCAGCACGTAGCGCTCGACGACCGCGGTGGTGGGCAGCAGCGCTCGCTTCAACTTCTTGCCGGGGATCGGCTTGCCGTCCTCCAGCACCTTGAAGTCCGTGGCCTCCAGGGCCACCGGCTCGCCGTCGGGCCGGGTCACCTTCAGGTGCAGGGCCACGTTCGCGGGCGGCGCGACCGCGGCATCGACGACCTTCATCTGCAATGTGGGGGTCGACGCGCAGCCCAGCCCGCCCACCACCAACACCCCCACGGCTGACGCGATGACCGCCCGAGCGCTTCCTGGGACGCAAGCAGACATCGAGGGTTCTCCTTGGAAAGGGGGCCGCATCATAGCGGCGGCGGGGGCGCGACTACAACCGGCCCAGCGCGCCGGCCATCCGGCCGCCGTCGACGGTGATGACGGAGCCCGTCACGTAGTCGGCGGTGCAGAGGTAATGCACGGCTCGCGCGACGTCGGCCGGCGTCCCCACGCGCCCCAGCGGGATACGGGACACGATGCGCTGGCGTTCGGCCGCCGGGTAGTCGTCGGGGAACACCACCGTACCGGGCGCCACGGCCCCCACGCGCACGCGGGGCGCCAGCTCCAGCGCCAGGATGCGCGTCAGCATGGCCAGCCCCGCCTTGGCGGTGCCGTAGTGCGCGTAGCCCTTCCAGGCCTGGAACGCCGCCACGTCCAGGATGTTCACGATCACGCCGCCCCGCCGGCGCAGGTGGGGCGCCGCCCCCTGGGCGAGCCGGAACGGCGCCTCCAGGTTCAGCGCCAGCATGTCGCGCCAGGCCCGCTCGTCGATCTCCTCGAACGGCCGGCGGTCGAAGGCGGCGGCGCTGCACACCAGCACGTCCAGTCGCCCCGCCCAGGCGACCACGTCGCCGACCAGCCCCGCGGCGTTCGAAGGGGTCGACAGATCGGCCGCGAAGGCCCGCGCCTGGCCGCCCGCCGCCTCCAGCGCGCGCACCGTGCCGCGCGCGCCCGCCGCGGAGCGCGCGTAGTGGACCGCGACACGCGCGCCGGCGCGCCCCAGCTCCAGCGCGATGGCCCGGCCCACGCGGACCCCTGCCCCGGTGACCAGCGCCGTCCGCCCCGCCAGGCCATCCAGCGGACGGCGGGCAGTTTTCACGCGTGTTTCTGCAGGCATTGGTAGACTTTGCCCTTTCACTAGTGATTCGTCACCGGTGAAGGGGCAAAGCCCCCTTTCAAACCGTGCATGCGGATTTCCCGCACACGGCTTACCAGTGGTCTTTCGGGACG
>Ga0207695_10008894_pt1 | contig 12504 bp, 12 predicted proteins | sample KBSC54metaG_FD_184354 | JGI IMG/M metagenome (GOLD analysis project Ga0207695, IMG submission 184354) | Corn rhizosphere microbial communities from Kellogg Biological Station, Michigan, USA - KBS C5-4 metaG (SPAdes) (version 2) | ecosystem: Host-associated > Plants > Roots > Rhizosphere > Soil...
TATGAAGATTGAATATGCAGCATCAATAGATGGATAATATTTCAAATACTATTTCTTGAAAATCCCGGACAATTCATTTATCACCGGCCAACATCAGGAATTACCGGTAAACTTTCGTTTCCATCTTCATTAACCGATTGCACCGCGAAGAAATAATTGTCTTTCGAATAAGGTAGGGTTAATTGAGTACTTGACGTGAATATCTTCTTTTGCCAAACAGGGCTTGCGGTCTCTCTTAATAAAATATAATAACCCTTAGGCTTTCCTTTTTTTGGTGGCAGCCACGAGAGTGTAGTGGTATTGGTTAATTTTTTTATTTCAATTTTCACCTCTTCCGGCATTGAAGGCGCTTTTGCAAGGTTGGCGAGATTCGATAGATTCATGGCTGTATTTTTCCGCAGGTACTCATAGTCGATATGTATTGGAAGATCGCCATATTCAATACCATTTTCCATACGAACATCCTGGTGTTGCCGGGTATAGTTTTCATTCATTTCCGTAATTCTTACGGCAGTAAATCCATTTTGCAAATAGGGCAAATGATCACCGCCTCTTAAAAAACGATCGGTTCTGTATATTAAGACTACATCAAGATGATCCACATAACGTTCGCCAACTTCTTTTACATAACGGGCAAGCTCACGCGATTTGCTGTCGTTCTCCAAACCAAGCGCCATAATACGTTTTAGTTGTTCTTCAGTATCATAATGAGGAATGCCTTCACTAAAAACACGAACTTTTGTGTTATTGATAATATTGGTTTCATTGCTGTTATTGCTTCCCATAATATCATTATTTAAAACCGCTTCTATATTCCAGTTTCCCTTTTTTGCTTTCTCAGCCATGTAGGTTGAGCCAAACAACCCCTGTTCTTCCCCGCTCACAGCCACAAAAATTATAGTTGCAGGAAAAGAATGTTTACTCATGATCCTTGCGCATTCCAATACTGCTGAAGTTCCGCTTCCGTCATCATCTGCGCCGGGTGCATCGCCGGTACTGTCCATTACATTAGTTCGCATATTATCTAAATGGCCGCTGATAATAAAAATACGGTTATCATTCGGGTCTGTTCCTTTTAAAGTTGCCATCACATTTCCCAGGAGTATGGGCCTGTTTATGCGTTTACCGTTTGGTTCGATAGTAACGGTATCTATAAACGCAGTTAATCTTCCGCCAGAATTTTTAGTAAACTCATTAAATTTCTTCAGCGCCCAGGTTCTTGCCGCTCCAATTCCCCGTTTAGAGTTGGTTTGGGTACTTAATGTGCTGCGTGTTCCCAAGGCCACCAAAGTATTAATATACGATTGAAGAGAATCTTTAGAAATTTCATTAACCATTTGCGAAATTTCGGGATCGCGATCGATTATGGTTTGTGCAAAGATTGTATTACTAAAAAGCAGGATAGAAATCAGGTAAATGGTTTTCATTGAATAAATTTACTCAAAAAAATTTCTCCTTTCTTCTCTGCGTAGATTTAATAAAAAAGCCGTTCCGGTTGAAGGAACGGCTTTGAGAAATGAATTTAATATTTAATCCCTGTCGTGATGACCATGATTTCCTCTTCCATGTTCACCTCCATTGCCGCGGCCATTATTTCTTCCCCCGTTGCCGCGACCATTGTCTCTTCCATAATCTCCACGACCATCGCGCCTGTCGTCATCCCTCCTGCCTTCATACCTGTTATGTTCGTAGCGTTCCCGTTCGGCAAAATACCTGTTATCACGACTATCTCTTATTACAGGTTGATAACGTCCGCGGTAAGAGCGATAATGTGAGCGATAATACGAATTACGTAGCCATGGATCGCGGTCGTTAATTACAACTTTATAAGAATGATACAAATCATATCGGCCATATCTTTCGGGTAATGATGCCGCAAAATTCCAACGTCCATAGTCGTAATAAACGAACAGGCCACGAGGCACATCGTAGTACACGTCCATATCCGGTAAATAATAGTAGTCAACGTAGTCGTAGCCCACTGGTCCCCACACGGGTTGGCGTCCTATATTAATATGGACACTAACCTGGGATTTTGCCTGGTAGCTAAATGCGCTCAAGGCAATTGCTGATATAAGAAGAATTTTTTTCATGGTAGATAATTTACTTGGTTAATACTAATAAGATGCCACATTTAAATGAATCTGTTAATGAGTATTTATATTTTGATATAGCTATAATCCCATAGTTTAATAATGGGTTTCATTCTAACGCCATCTTAACATTTTAATCCCTTTAGTTAGAGGAATTGCTAAGGAAATGTGAAAATATTTATGCCGCAATCTCAACTAAGAAACTTAAGAAAATAGACTACCTATTTATGCGAAATTCCGTGTTTCACTAAATCGATAATAATGAAACGAATACTTTTGTCCGGTATTTTATTTTTAAACATTTATTTTCAGTAATGTCTCAACAAAATAAAAGAGCAAGAGATCTTGGAATTCCTTTCGATGGCAACACCGGAAAATATAATGCAATAACGGATGTTGCAGGAGTTGAAGTAGGTTTTACAACTTTAATTGAAGGGAATGGTTCACTTCAAAAAGGAATAGGTCCGGTTAGGACAGGTGTTACAGCCATCTTTCCGACAGGTAAAAATTATACTCCGGTATTTGCAAACTGGCATTGTTTAAATGGTAATGGTGATATGACGGGAACCCATTGGATAACTGAATCAGGATTTTTAGAAACCCCCATTTTAATAACCAATACGAGTAGTGTGGGTACCGTTCGTGATGCGACGTTGGAATGGATGGATAAAAATAAATTTTATGACAACGATCAAAGTTTCTGGTATTCGTATCCGTTAGTTGCTGAAACATATGATGGGGTTTTAAATGATATTAATGGCTTCCATATAAAGCCTAAGCATGTATGGCATGCTCTCGAAACTGCGCAGGACGGTCCCGTGGAAGAAGGTAATGTTGGTGGCGGAACCGGGATGATTTGCCATGAATTTAAAGGTGGAACAGGGACTTCGTCAAGGATAATTGATGATAGTTTAGGAGGATATATCGTAGGGGTTTTGGTACAGGCAAATTATGGTACCCGGAAACAATTAACCATAGCAGGTGCGCCGGTTGGGAAAGAATTATCAAACGTTTTTCTTCCGGCTATTGATACTACCAGGGAACGCCTTAGCAAAAAAAGCGACCTGTCGGAAAACGGTTCCATCATTGTTGTTGTAGCCACCGATGCCCCGCTTCTCCCTCATCAATTAAAGCGTTTAGCCGGTAGAGTTAGTTTGGGTATTGGGAAAACCGGCGGAATAGGCGGAAATGGTTCGGGCGACATTTTCATAGCATTTTCTACTGCCAATACAAAGGCTTTCAGCAGAACAGCCGAAGCAACCGTGACCATGTATTCCAATGATCTGATGAATGATTTATTTGCTGCAACCATAGAGGCAACAGAAGAAGCAATTATAAATGCTTTGGTGGCGGCCAAAACGATGAAGGGCATCAACGATAATACCATATTCGCTCTTCCTCATGAAGAGGTAATTAGCATTTTAAAAAAATACAACAGGATAAATTGATATTTAAACATTAAGGAGTTTTTCCACTTCGTGCCGGTACATCCTGCCGATCATCGTTTGCTTGATGATAGAGCTACTTTAATGCCAAGCCCAATTAATATTATACCGGTAATTTTTTCCTGTATGCGCCAAAACTTTTTATTATTTTTTATGAAGTTGCCAGCCTTGCCAATTACCCAGGCAACTATCATTAGCACACAAGTTCCCTGCAGATCGAACCATAAACCCAAAGAAAAGAGTTGTATTTTATATAATGGCGACCCGGGTTGAATAAACTGCGGCAGGAACGATAAAAAGAACAATGCTACTTTAGGGTTCAAGGCATTAGTAATAACTCCCTGCTTTAATAGTTTCCATTTATCGGTTGGCGGGAGTGCTTGTAAGTTTTCATTGAAATTTGATTTTGTCAGAATGGTTTTAGCGCCAAGATAAATTAAATACCCTGCGCCAAGAAATTTAATAAGCTCAAAAAGAAACGCTGATTTCATTATAAGTATTGATAAGCCAAACACAGCGGCGGTAATATGTACAAAGCATCCGATAAAAACACCAGCTGCAGAAATTATTCCGGCTTTAGTTCCCTGCGAGATGCTTCTTGAAGCGACGTACATCATGTCGTTTCCGGGAGTAAGATTAAGAAGTAACGAGGCAATAAAAAATAAGTAAAGATTTTGCATGATGACAAATAAAATTAATTCAGAAAAATGAACCTGGCTCTTTAAAAAATAGAATTACTAACTGGATTCAGGAAATTCGTTTTTGAAAACCGTGAAATGCCATTTATCCCGATTTAAAAAAAATATATTTATCGCTTTTTAAAATTCAGGTTATTGAAATATAAGTGTTCGAGGCTAAAATTTTTTACTTCGGATTATTATTTACACGCCTCGCATTTTCCCTTAACGTTATATTAACGAAACCAGCTTCCACACTGCATTACCATAAATAACAAAACGCTTGTCTTCTCCTGCCGTGGCTTTTAATTTTATTGCTGAATCCTTAACCAATAAAAATAAAATTATGAAAAAGATCATTTTCGTTTGCATTATTGCAACAATGTCAACAACTACAATTTTTGCTTCCCAGAGGCCTCTTGTAGCTGGTCAGTCTTTGAAAGTTCTTCATGATGCATTTCCTCAAGATCAGGAAACGTCTTTTTATATTTCTACTATGTGTGTCCGTAAACCTTTGACAGATCATGACAAAATATCTTTCAACCTTTATAATTCGGCTAACGGAGTTACATCACGCAGAGCGGGATATTATGTGCGGCAGAATCCCAAAGTGATTGCGATGGTTAAACCGTATTCTCGTGAAGAAACATTCAACGCGCCGGAGTTATTCAATATCGGTATCGAAAGTATCAGCAAAAAAGTTTTAAAACATTTTAATAGAGAATTTAATAATCCTCCAGGTGTAAAATGGGAGCAGGTTGGTGATAAATTTTTGGCGACATTTTTAAGTGATGAAACAACAACCAAAATTTTATTTGATGAAAAAGGAAGACTCATTTACACGATCAATTATTCTTCTGGTAAGCTATTGCCGTTTGGAATAAAAAAGTTAGTAAATAGAAAATATAAAACCTATCAAATAACCAGCGTTGCAAAAATTAATGAAGATAACCGTCAAATATGGGTTGTGAAACTTGCCGGCGAAAATGATTTCGTTACAGCAATGATAGAGGATGGGGAGATAGAAGAAACAGAAAATTTTCAAAAGGCAAATTAAAATTACTCTGCTCAGGTGGGGTGTTAATGTTTAGGCTGTTCCGATTCCTCGGAAGGGCCTTTTTTTATTGGTAATGTTCAATAAAACAAAGCCTTCCTCCTTAAAAAAATTTATTTTTGCTCATCGATAAATTTAGGATGACTAAATAAATTTTACTTAATGAATAAAGGACCCATTTCAACATTTATAGAACACCATTACCGGCATTTTAATGCAGCGGCTTTAATGGATGCTGCCAGGGGATATGTAACTCATATTGATGAAGGTGGAAAAATGATGGTAACACTTGCAGGTGCTATGAGCACCGCTGAATTGGGAATTTCATTCGCGGAAATGATACGGCAGGATAAAGTAGCCATCATCAGTTGCACCGGCGCCAATCTTGAAGAGGATATTATGAATCTTGTTGCCCATAGTCATTATAAACGAGTTCCTAACTACCGCGATCTGAGTCCGAAGGAAGAATGGGAGTTATTGGAAAATCATTACAACAGGGTAACGGACACGTGTATCCCGGAAGAAGAAGCATTCAGGAGATTGCAGCAACACATTCATAAAATATGGAAAGATGCTGATGATAAAGGTGAACGATATTTTCCGCATGAGTACATGTATAAAATGTTATTAAGCGGCGTGCTGGAACAGTATTATGAAATTGATCCTAAGAACAGTTGGATGTTGGCTGCGGCACAAAAAAATATTCCTATTGTAGTTCCCGGATGGGAAGATAGTACCATGGGAAATATATTTGCTTCTTATATTATTAAGAAAGAATTGAAAGCATCCACCATGAAAAGTGGTATTGAATATATGGTTGAATTGAGCGATTGGTATAGAAAAAATTCCTCGGGAAAAGGTGTTGGGTTTTTTCAAATTGGTGGTGGTATCGCAGGCGATTTTCCTATATGTGTTGTGCCTATGATGTACCAGGATCTTGAATGGCATGATGTACCGTTCTGGAGCTACTTCTGCCAAATATCAGATTCAACAACATCTTACGGCTCTTATTCAGGTGCGGTGCCTAATGAAAAAATTACCTGGGGCAAATTAGATATTCATACGCCTAAATTTATTGTTGAAAGCGATGCGACTATTGTTGCACCGCTAATATTTGCATGGGTGCTTGGTTGGTAGCCTCACCCCAACCCCTCTCCAAAAGAGAAAGGCACGACTTTTTTAAAATGTAATTATTAATTTCGCTCTAATTATAAATTGTTGATAGCTAAAAAAAATTTTTCTCCCCAACAGGTTGCTTTACTTACCTCAATCCCCATTGGACTAACGGCAAGCCTTGCAATATTTGCCTATAACGAATTGTGGCTGCCGGCCCTGCTTCTTTTTATTACCATATCATTAGTGGCTTATTTTATTATTTACAATACTGTAAAACGCTTTGTGTATCGCAAAATAAAACTGATTTATAAACTCATTTACCAAACAAAAGCAAGTAAGAGGGAAGAGTTTTATTATAAAAATATTTTGCCTCAAAAATCTATTGAAGAAGTGAGTGAAGATGTGGAACAATGGGCCGTGCAACGAAAAGAAGAAATTGAAGTATTAAGAAAGAATGAAATTTTCAGAAAAGAATTTTTGCTTAACCTTTCCCATGAATTAAAGACACCCATTTTTGCTATACAAGGTTATGTGGATACATTACTCAACGGCGCCTTGAATAATCCTGAAGTAAATGTAAAATTTCTAACGAATGCTTCAAAGAACATTGACCGGTTAGTAAACCTGGTGGACGACCTTGATGAAATCACCAAGCTTGAAAGTGGGGAGCAACTATTATACAAACAGAATTTTGTAATTCAGGATGTTATTAAAGAAGTTTTTGAATCTCTTTCTATTAAAGCCGATGAAAAGAAAATAAAATGTTTTATTAAGAAAGGATGTGAATTACCACTTACTGTTTTCGCCGACAAAGAAAAAATACGGCAAGTGCTTATTAATCTTATCGACAACAGTATTAAATACGGAAAGAACAACGGAACCATTGAAGGGAGCGCTTACAAGATTGATGGTAAAAAAATACTCATAGAAATAAGCGACGATGGCAATGGAATTTCAGAGGAGCATTTGCCAAGAATTTTTGAAAGATTTTATCGCACTGATCTTGCAAGAACACGTAAGGTTGGCGGAAGCGGTCTTGGATTATCGATTGCGAAACACATTATTGAAGCTCACGGCGAAACGATACACGTAAGAAGCAAAACAGACGTAGGTACAACATTTGGCTTTACGTTACCTTCCGCCAGAACTACTTAATTTTTTCTTTGAAACAAGTTTTGTTGAAAATAATTTATTAAAAAAGATCCAGCAGAATATTGCAGAAATAAAACCTATTAAAGCTCCTGCCAAAACATCGTCAGTAAAATGTTGGGCGAGGTAGATACGGCTGTACCCGACTATAATAGCTCCCGCTAAATAAAACATAGCGTACCTTTTATTTTTTAATGCAAAACTCAATACTGCAGCCATGGCAAACGCGGAAGCTGTGTGTCCCGAGGGAAATGCATGAAAATTATGCAGCGTTACATTTTCAATAAAATATTTGTAAGAAGTATCTTTTAAAAAAACTGCAGGCCTGGCTTCAAGAATGTAATATTTTAAAACCTGCGCTATTATCCCCGAAATAGCATAACTGCTTAATACCATTAGCCCTAAAAATCTTTTTCTGAAAAGTAAAAGCAGTAAACCAATACCTATGCAAAAAAAACCATCACCTATGTAAGTAAGGTAAATGAAAATAAAATCTGTTAATTGAGAGTGATATGGATTTAATAAATAAAACCCATCAGCCTTTGAATAAAAAAAAAGAATAAAGCAGCAAAGAATTACAAATAAAAAAAATCCAACAAAGAAAGAACGATTTGCTTTAAACAAGGAAGGTAACGACATGCAAAGTACAATTCAGTATTGTCAAAAATAATCAAATGCAGATTGAATATCCAAGCTAAAATTTTTTACCTGGCGATGAGCCCATCTCCCGGGGGGGTTGGTGTTAATAAAAAACCACCTTACACGATTGCAGGGTGGTACAGCTTAAAAGAACCTGTTTTGCTTACGGAAATTCTCAAATTATATTTTATTAATGCGATATAAAATTTATTTAATAAAAATTCTTATTGATGTTTCAACACTTTTGCTTCAACGTAAAAAATAATTTCTTCTGCAATATTTTTTGACTGATCACCTACTCTTTCGAGTTTGCGGATAATAGACAATATGTACAAAGCCTGGCTGATAACACTGGCGTCGTCCCTGATAAATTTCGAAATATGGTCATCTGCCCTTTTATTAATATCATCAAGGATATCATCCCTCGAAAAAATTGTTCTTGCCAAAAGTGTGTTTTCAAATTCAAATGCAACCCGTGTGTCTGTAAGAATACTTATAGAATCCTCAAACATTTTAATTAGTTCAATATCTTCAAGCATCGCGATATTAAACCTGGCAGGCGATTCAACAATATATCTGGCTATGCCTTCAGCGATATCCCCGATTCTTTCAAGATTATTATTTATTTTAAGAACGGCCAGCAAAAACCGGAGGTCAATGGCAACAGGGCAATACAAGGCAAAGATATTTTCGCAATCCCTGTCAATTTTTAGCTCAAAAGCATTTACTCTTTTTTCTTTAGAGATAACTTCTCTTGCAAGGTCTTTGTCAAAACTTAGCATGGCATCTTTAGCCTTTGTTAATTGCAACAAGACTAACTCCCACATGTTAATTATTTCTGATTTTGCATCCTGCAATTCTGTTTCAAACTGTGTCATTACTTATTTTTTAAATTAGCTAAACCTTCCGGTTATATAATTTTGAGTTCGTTTATCCTGGGGGTTAGTAAACATATTTTTAGTATCATCATATTCAATTAACTCACCCAGGTAAAAAAATGCGGTTTTATCACTTACTCTCGCAGCCTGTTGCATATTGTGTGTTACTACAATAAGCGTATAATTTTTCTTTAATTCCTGTAGCAATACTTCTATGCTTGAAGTGGAAATAGGATCAAGGGCTGAAGTTGGTTCATCCAATAAAAGTACTTCCGGCTCCATGGCTATTGCCCGCGCAATACACAAACGCTGTTGCTGCCCGCCGGAAAGAAATGTGCCCTTTTTATGCAATGAATCTTTTACTTCATTCCATAGCGCTGCTTTTTGCAACGATTGCTCCACAATAACATCCCGGTCCGCCTTGGCAATCTTCATCCCATTAAGTTTATATCCTGCAATTGCATTATCGTAAATACTTAAATTAGGAAAAGGGTTGGGTCTTTGAAATACCATACCTATTTTATGACGTACGAATATGGGATGCATTTCGTAAATATCTTCATTGTTCAGGAGCATCTTCCCTTTGGTAGTAGCTCCTTCTATTAGTTCATGCATCCGGTTAATGCAACGAAGAAAAGTTGTTTTACCACATCCCGAAGGGCCCATCACCGCAACAACGTTATTTTTTGGAATTTCAATATTTACTTTTTTTACAGCATGATTTTCTCCAAAATAAGCATCAAAATCAATCGCCTTTAAAATTGTACTTTCCATCGTCTTGTTGTAATCTTAGTAATAATATTTAATAATAATACCCATATTAACAAAATAAGCGCTGCTCCCCATGCAAGGTTGTGCCAATCATCATAGGGGCTGGTTGCGTAGTTAAAAATAAGCAACGGCAGGCTTTGCATTGGTTTTAAAATATTAGTAGAAAAATAGGGATTTCCAAACGCAGTAAATAATAATGGAGCGGTCTCACCCGCAATACGGGCAACGGCTAAGATAGCTCCTGAAATAACCCCACTAAATCCACAAGGCAGGAGAATTCTTAAAATTACCCTTTGATAAGGTAAGCCCAACGCAAGGCCGGCTTCTTTTAAAGAATCGGGTAAAAGCTTTAAAGTTTCTTCTGTTGATCGCACCACAATCGGGAGCATCATAATCGCCAAAGCCACGCTTCCTGATAAAGCAGAAAACGTACTCAATGGCTTTACAATCCAAAAATAGATAACGATACCAACTACAATTGACGGTGTGCCTTGCAATACATCAACTGCAAGACGTGTCCAGTTTGCCAGCCAGCTTTTCCTGTTTTCACTTAGATATATACCACCCATTATACCAATCGGAATCGCTATTAAAGCTGCGAAAAATACAATAAGTAAGCTGCCGACAAGAGCATTTGCAATTCCTCCCCCCGTTTCACCAACTGGCTTCGGAAGGTTAACAAGAAAATGCCAGTTTATTTTGGTAATTCCCTCTTTTAAAATATATATCAGGATTACAAACAAAGGAACGGTACAAAGTATAGCGAGCAAAATTACCATGAATTTAAAAAATTTACTTTTCCCGATCCTGTATTTAATATTTTGTTTCATAATTAATCCGTTGTAAATCTTTTAATGATTCTTTTCCCAATTAAATTAATAATCACGGTTACAAGAAACAATACTAACCCCAATTCAATTAAAGATGAAAGATAAAGGGTGCTGGCAGCTTCTGTAAATTCATTGGCAATTACGCTGGCCATGGTATTACCCGGGTCAAAAATGCTTTTGGGTATGAGGCTGGTGTTTCCAATTACCATGGTTACCGCCATCGTTTCACCTAAGGCCCTTCCCAACGAGAGAAGAACGCCGGCCAGCAAGCCCGATTTGGCATAAGGCAAAATTACAGCACGAATCACTTCATACCTCGTAGCACCTAATGAATAGGCAGCTTCCTTTAATGAAGAAGGCACCATTCGAATCATTTCTCTTCCTAAAGACGCTGCATAAGGAATGATCATGATAGCTAAAATCAGGGACGATGTAAATATACCAATGCCATAAGGAGTTACTCCAAGTTTGAGTTCTAAAGTTCGTACTAACGGTACCAATACAAATAATCCCCAAAAACCATAAATAACAGATGGAACCGCAGCGATAAGTTCTATTGAATTTTTCAAAAATTCGGAGAACCAGCCACGCGGATAATATTCACCTAAAAAAATGGCAATTGCAAACGAAAAGGGTATGGATATCAATAATGCCAGGAAGGAAGTTAACAGGGTACCTAACAGGAACGGGTAAGTGCCATACACATTTGCTACGGGATCCCATGTTTTGCCCGTTAAAAAACCAAATCCAAGTGCCTTAATTGAAGGCATTGACTGAACGATGAGCGTTAGTAAAAACGATATGACTAATATAAGAATACTTAAAGCAATTAAAATAAGAGCAGTTTTAAAAAACTTTTCCATTCGTATTTGTCGAATAGATCGCCTGATCTTAATGCTTTTCAACACATTCATCATACCGCTTATAGACGAAATTTCCCGCAGCAACAAATTACTGCGGGAATCTCCTGGTTTTGTTATTGATAATTTCAAAACTATATAAAAGATTTTTATTGCAACAAAGGTTTACCGTTAAATGTAGCCGATTTAAGAATTGTTTCTGCAATGGTAACTGCAGCCGGCGACAGTGGGGCATAATTTAAACCCTGGCAAAATTGCTGCCCATCATGGATGGTCCACCATAATAATTTTAGAAGATTTTGGGCTCTATCCTGTGCACGGTTATTATAACTCTGTTCCTGGTAAATCAATGCCCAGGTAAATCCGCTAATGGGATATCCATCTGCGGCATCTGTATTGCCAAGAAATATTTTTGAATCTGCAGGTAACTGCACATTGCTTGCGGCGCTTGTTGAGGCTATGTTTGGAGTAATAAAATTACCTGATTTGTTTTGAACTTTTGCATAAGCCATCTTATTCTGCACTGCGTAAGCCAATTCAATATAACCAATACCGCCCGGAGTTTGTTTAATAAGACCAGATACCCCTTCGTTTCCTTTCCCCCCGAGGCCTGCTGGCCAGTTTACAGAAGTGCCTTTACCAACTTTGGTTTTCCACTCGTCATTTACTTTAGATAAATAATCAGTAAAAATGTTTGTGGTACCGCTGCCATCAGAGCGGTGCGCAATTACAATGGGAGTAGCCGGTAATTTTACTCCCGGGTTAATCGCTGCAATTTTTGCATCGTTCCATTTTGTAATCTTACCAAGATAAATTTCTGCAAGCACTTCAGGGCTTATCTTCAAAGTGTCGGTTACTTCCGGTAAGTTATAACTGATAACAACCGCACCTGAACACATAGGGATATGTAAAACCGGAACACCCATTTTTTGGGCCTGTTCTTCGGTGAGAGGTGCATCAGAATCACCAAAGTCAACGGTTTTATTAGTTAG
>Ga0207695_10008895_pt1 | contig 12504 bp, 11 predicted proteins | sample KBSC54metaG_FD_184354 | JGI IMG/M metagenome (GOLD analysis project Ga0207695, IMG submission 184354) | Corn rhizosphere microbial communities from Kellogg Biological Station, Michigan, USA - KBS C5-4 metaG (SPAdes) (version 2) | ecosystem: Host-associated > Plants > Roots > Rhizosphere > Soil...
CTTGACCGAGCCTGGGCTCCGTCCCGGTCAACAGCCGCTGGATGTTGGCGCGATGGCGCACGATCACGTAGACGCCGCCGGCGATCACCAGCAGCCGATAGGGCGCCGGCTGCGGCAAGACGCAGACGAGCGCGATGGCGGTGAGCGCCCCCGACATCGAACTCAAGGAAACGATCCGGGACAGGGCCAGCACGGCGCCGAACACCGCTGCGGCGCCGAGGCCCACTGGCCAGGCCATGGCCAGCAGGACGCCGAGCCCTGTCGCGGCGGACTTGCCACCGGCGAACCCCAGCCAGACCGAACGGCTGTGCCCCAGCACCGCGGCAAGGCCGGCGAGGCAGACCGCCCAGGGCGCCCAGGCCTGCGGGTCGAGTCCTGGCGGTGGAGTAACGGACGGCAACGTATAGAGCCAGGCGCCGAGCCAGCGGGCGAAGACGACCGCCGCCGCACCTTTCGCCAGGTCGAGCACGAGGACCACCAGGGCGGGCCATTTCCCCAGGGTGCGCAGGACGTTGGTGGCGCCGACCGACCTGGAGCCATGTTCCCGGATATCGATGCCCTTCAGCAGCCTTCCCGCCAGATAGCCGGTGGGGATCGAGCCCAAGAGGTAGGCGATCGCCAGTCCCGCCCCGTTCGCCAGCCAGAACGCCATGCGCCAGCCTGTCCTAGCGGCCGCGCCAGCGCGGCGGGTCGAGGGCGACGTAGAGCAGGCCCGCCATGCCGGCCAGGTCCATGAGGTAGAGATAGCGGTAGTCGCAGGCCACCGAGATGATGGCGAAGCTGGCGGTGAAGGCGAGCGCGCCGACGAGCAGGCCTATGACCGCGCAGTCCGCCGGGTCGCGCCGGCGCAGCAGCAGCCCGATCATCCCCAGCGCCACCACCACCCAGGTCAGGTGCGAATAGACCGGGGTCCGATAGAAGTGGCTCGCGTATTCGGCCAGCCCCTGGTCCTGCGGCCGGGCGCCGGCCTGGATGTCGAGGTCCTTCAGCATGTCGGGGGAGCCGGAGACGCCGACGGCCACCGGTAGGCAAAGCTCCAGCTTGGGCGTCAGCAAGGTCCAGCGGAAGACGTCGGCCCGCTGGAGCAAGTAGGCGGCCGGATGGCGCAGGATGATCGCCCGCCACTGGGCGCCCATCGCCTTGGCCGGCGTACGCCAGAGGGCGCGGCCGAGCGCCGGGTCGCTGTCCAGGGTGTCGATCCGCACCGGCGAATAGACCTGGGCGGCGTGGGCTTCCAGGTAGGCCTCGGCCGCGGGGTCGGCGCGGCCGATCTCGGTCAGCTTCAGCTTCGGGTGGTGCGCCACGGCGCCCACGATGTCGTAGTGCTGGAGGATCTGCAGGCCGGCGTCGCCCGGCAGGACCTGGCCTTCGGGCGGTGGTGGGGTGGCCAGGCGGTCGACGCCTGCCGCCAGCACGACGGCCGCGACGAGGCCGCCCAGTCCCCAGGCGAAGCTGGCGCGCCAGCCGCCCCCTCGTGCGGTCCAGGCGACCACGCCCGCGCCGGCGGCCACCAGAATCAGCCCGTTCTGGCGGGCGAGCGAGGCCAGCGCCAGGCAGAGGAGCGCGCCGGCCAACGGCAGGATCGGCGGGCGCGGACCCCACCGGCGCGCCGCATGCGCCAGCAGGACGAAACCGGCGACGGTCAGGTTGGCGCAGAGCACGTCGCGCCACACGATGCCCTGGTAGATCAACACCTGCGGGGTGAGGATCACACCCACGCCGAGCGCGACCGCCGCCCAGGAGGCCCGCGGCCGCAACCGGGTGAGCGACATCAGGCAGAAGAACAGCAGCGCCGCCGAGGCCGTCACATAGAGGCCCGTGCCGCCCACCAGGGCGTCGAAGGGCTTGAGGATGGCCGAGGAGATCGCCGGAGCCCAGGTCTGGCGCTCGCCCTCCCGGGCCTCGGTCAGGGAAACCACCGAGTCGTAAGAGAGATGGCCCGGCGCGTTGGCCGCCAGTGTCAGCAGGAGGCCCGCGGCCATGGCGATCCGGAAGCCCCGCGCGGCGGGACTGCGGCCCGTCCCTTCCACCGGGTCTTTCGGGGACACGGTCATGGCGGCGTTCCAGCCCTGCGCCAGGGCATGGGCGGGTCCACCGCCGCGTAGACCAGCCCGACGAGGGCGGCGAGATCGGTGAAGTAGAGATAGCGATAGTCGCAGGCGATCGAGATGACGAAGAAGCTGGCGGCGAAGGCGGCGCCCGCCAGCTGCAGGGCCGCCAGGACCCGGTCCGCGGGCTCGCGCCGCCACAGGAACAGCCCCGCCAGCACAACCGAGAGGGCGACGTAGAATCCGTGGGCGTAGACCGGGGTGTCCAGGAACCAGCTCGCGTAGTTGGCCATCTCGATGTCCGAGCCCACGTAGCGATAGGTCAGGCCGAGCGGGACCATCTTGTCGGCCGGCGCCTCCACGCCGGCGTAGATCGGCAGGCACCAGTCGATCACCGGCGGGGCGAAGACCCAGCGGAAATCCTCCCAGCGGACCCGCAGGTAGAGCAGGGGGTGATGGACGATCAGGTCGACCCATTGCCGTGACGTGGCGTCGGCCGGGACGTTCCACTCGGCGTCGGTCAGGGCCTTGTCGCGGTCGATGAAATCGACCCGCCGGCCGGAATAGACCAGCGGCGCCCGCGCCTGGATCAGCGCCGTGTCGGCGGGATCGGCGGCGGCCATGATCGAAAGCTTGTAGCTGCGATCCAGGGTGACGGCGCCCATGAGGTCGTAGTTCTGGACGATGCCGAGGCCGGTGGAGACGCCCGGATCGGGCGGCGCGTGCGGCGGGATGGAGGCCAGCGTCAGGGCCTGTCCGGTCACCGCCACCGCGATCAGCGAGCCCCCACCCCAGGCGAGGCCCCGCCGCCAGCGTCCGGCGCCCGCGATCCAGCCCAGCGCCGCGGCGGCGAAGGCCGCCGCGATGATCCCGTTCTGCCGCACCTGGCTGGCGACCGCGAGCAGCAGCAGCGCGGCGATCAGCAGCAGCCAACGCCGTCTGCGTTCCGGCCACACCCGCACCGCATGGGCCAGGCAGACGAGGCCTGCCACCGCGCAGTTGGCGAAGCAGACGTCCTTCCAGACGATGGCCTGGTAGAGGACCACCTGGGGCGTCAGGGCAACCAGGGCGGCCACCGGCGCCGCCCACCAGCTGGTCTTCGGGCGCAGGTCCGACAACGAGGCGACGCTGGCGAAGAAGATCAGCCCGCTCACCGTCACATAGAGCGCCGTGCCCGGGATGAACCGGTCGAAGAACCCCAGGATCGCCGCGTAGAGCGCCGGCCCCCAGGTCTCGCGAATATGGAAATGGCCCTCATAGAGCTGGGCGACGGTGTCGTAGGAAAGGTGTCCGGGCAGGTTCGCGCCCAGGACGAAGAGCAAGCTCGCGGCCAGCACGGCGCGGAACGCCGAGCGCGGCTTGATCTCAAGTCGAAGGCCCGTCATCCGCCCGCCAAAAGCCCTGATGTCCTTGGGTTAGGGGCGTTGGTCCCCGATGAGAAGGCCAAAAGCGCCGCCGCTTGGCGGGCCTTGGCAATCGTGGTGAGTTGCCGGCGCATGACCGTCGTCTACGTCCTCGCCCACTTCGACGACGAATTCCTGGCCTGGCCGCTGATCCGCCGCGACCTCGCCGAGGGCTGCGATCTGAGCTTCGTGCACGTGGCCGACTACCGCGGGGCGGAAAGCGCGCGCCGGCGCCACGCCGAGACCCTGGCCTTCCTGGCCGCGCTGGGCGTCGCTGCCGATCGCCAGATCCACCTGGGCGCCGGGACGGGCTGGTGGGACGGCCAGTTGCACGCCCATGCAGCGGACGCCTATGCCGCCCTGGCGGCGGCGGTCCCGGGCCCCGTGGAGCGCGTCGTGGTCCCGGCGTGGGAAGGCGGCCACCCCGACCACGACACCTGCGCAGCCCTCGGGGCGAAGCTGGCGGCCGCGCGCGGCGACGCGCCGGTGGACCAGGTCCCGCTCTATCAGGGCCGGGGGATGCCCTGGATCCTCTACCGGGCCTGCCGGCCGATCCCCGAGAACGGCCCGGTGCGGGAGATCGCGCTGGGCGCCAGCGATTGGGGGCGCTGGCTGACAGCGGTCGGCGCCTTCCCGTCGCAGGCCCACGTCTGGGCGGGCCTGATTCCCAACATGATGCTGACGTTCGCCCGGCAGCGCGCGTTCCGCTACCAGGCCCTAGCGCCGGGGCGCATCGGCGAGCGGCCGCACGCGGGGCCCCTGCACTACGAACGGATGTTCAAGACCCCCTACGCCGTCGTCCGCGCCGCCGTCGACGGCCTGGCCTAGCCGGCGGCCAGCGCCCGCTGGCCCTGCATGATCACAGCAAAGCCCGACAGCATCAGCAGGTAGCCCACCGCGAACCGCCAATCGAGCGGCTCCTTGAACACCAGCCAGGCCACCAGCGGCACCAGGCCCGACCCCACGATGGAGAAGCTGTAGGCCACCGAAAGCGGCACCCGGGTCAGGATGTAGAACCAGAAAAGAGCCGTGACCCCGTACCAGGCGAAGGCGCCCAGCAGCGGCAGGTTGGTGACCACGCGGAGCACCAGCGGCCCCGTCATCTTCGTATTGGCCACCGCGGCGAACTTGAACAGCGTCTGGCCGATCGGCATGGCGAGCGAGAAGCCCCCGCAGAGCAGGGCGTCCTTGAGGGTCACTTAGGCGGTCTCCGCAGCTTCCATCCGCGCGATGGTCCGCAGGTACGGATGGATCGGCCGGTTGGGCACGTTCAGCACGTCGAAGTTCAGCGCCTGCATCAGGAGCTGCGCCCCCAGGATCACCGGCAGGGCGGCGGCCATGACCACGCCCGCCGAGGCCGCCGTGGTGTGCGGCGTGCTCACGTAGTGCGCCGCGTAACCGACGCCGAACAGGATGAAGATCAGTCCGAACACCAGCTCGAGGCTGGCGGCCGAGAAGTCGCGGACGAAGTACTGCCCCAGCACCCGTTGCAGGAAGTTCTTCACGTGCTTCAGGGCGAAGGGCCCGACGATCGCCCCGATCCGGATGTTCGAGACCTCTCCGCCATAGCGCGCCGGCATGGGCACGTCGCGCACCACGGCGCGCAGGGTGCCCAGATGGTAGAGCAGGTCGGTCTCGAAGAAGAACCGCCGCGAGACCCGCTTCTCGATGGCCATCCGCGCCACCTGGCCCTCGATGGCGGTGTAGCCGTTGGTCGGATCGAAGATGTTCCAGTAGCCGGTGGAGAGCTTGGCCGCGAAGCTGAGCGCCGCGTTCCCGAGCACGCGGATGGTGGGCATGGTGGTGAGGTGGCTGATGGAGGTGAACCGGTTGCCCTTGGCGTAGTCCGCCTCCCCCAGGAGGATCGGGGCCACCAGGTGGGCCATGTAGCCCAGGTCCATCTGGTCGTCGCCGTCGACCTTGACCAGCACCTGGCCGCCGCGGGCGATGGCTTCGCGGTAGCCGGCCATGGTGGCGCCGCCGACGCCCTGGTTCTGGGCCAACCGCACGACGACGACGCGCTTGTCCCTGGCGTTCTCTTCGATGAAGTCCCCCGAGTGCTCCGGGCAGGCGTCATCGACGCAGACGATGCCGTCGACCCAGGCCGGGGTCTTGGCGATCACCTGCAGGATGTGGTCCTTGACCTTGTAGCAGGGGACGATCAGCCAGACCCCCGCGCCGTCCAGCGTCGGGTCGAAGGCGCGCAGCATCCGCCGCCGCTCCTCGGTGGGCCTGGGCGCGCGCGCGATCTTGTCGATGGACGTCATCCGGCTTCCGCGGCCCCTCTCGACTCGGGCTAACATGGAAGGCCTTGCAGTGGCAAAGTGCAGCGCGGGCGCGTCCCTTGCGCCCCATCGGAGCGGCTGTTAGGAGCGCGCCTTCCTCGGAGACCCCCTTTCGGGAATCAATGGACACCGCCACCCACATGCTGCGGACCGGACGGCGCGGGCCGCTGTTCGAGTACCAGATGGCGCTGCGGGACCTGCGGGCGTCCGCCGAGCGGCTGGACCTCGCCTGGTCGCTGGCCTGGCACGACGTGGTGTCGCGCTATCGCGGCTCGATCCTGGGGCCCTTATGGATCACGCTCTCCATGGGCCTCATGGTGCTGGGCATCGGCTTCCTCTGGGGCGAACTGTTCCGCGTCTCGGTCCACGACTTCATCCCATTCGTGGCCGTCGGGATCGTCTTCTTCGGGACCGTGACCACCACCATCAACGAGGGCTGCGAGACCTTCGTGCAGGCGAGCGGCATGCTCTCCCAGACCAGCCTGCCGATGCTGACCTTTGTCTGGCGAACCGTGCTCAGGAACCTCGTCTACCTTGCCCATCACCTGGTGATCGTGGCCGGGGTGCTGGGCTATTTCGGCTTCTGGGCGACCGCCGACTATCCGACGGCGGTGCTCGGCCTCTTCTTCATGGTGGCCAACGTCGCCTGGATCTCCATGCTGGTGGCGATCGTCTCGGCGCGCTTCCGCGACATCCCGCAGATCGTCCAGTCGATCACCCAGGCCGCGGCGATCATGACCCCGGTCTTCTGGCTGCCCGACCGCATCCCGCCGCGCTATCACCTGATCCTCGACCTGAACCCGTTCTACCACCTGTTGCAGGCGGTGCGCGCGCCGCTGCTGGGCGGAGGGGTCGCGCCGCACACCTACCTGTTCCTGGCGGCGATGGCGGCGGTGGGCTGGCTGGTCACCTTCGGCATCTTCGCCAACACCCGCCGGCGGATCGTGCACTACCTATGAAGGCGCCGCCGGTCTCGATCTCCTGCCAGGACCTGACGCTCCGCTTCCCGGTCTATGGGGTCGACGCCAAGTCGCTCAAGAAGCACCTGGCGAAGATCACGGTCGGCGGGAAGCTCGGCCGCCACCACGGCTCGACCGACGTCACGGCGCTCTCCCACCTGAACCTGGAGCTGAAGGCCGGCGACCGCCTGGGCCTCGTCGGCCACAACGGCTCCGGCAAGACCACCCTGCTGCGCGCGCTCTCCGGCGCCTACGAGCCGGATGAAGGCTCCATCGAGGTGCAGGGCCGCATCGCCGCCCTGCTGGACCTCAGCCTGGGCATCGACCCCACGGCCACCGGCTACGACAACATCCGCCTGCGCGGCCGCATCGCGGGCCTCTCGTCCAGGCAGGTGGACGAGCGCATGGACGAGATCGCCGAGTTCTCGGGCCTCGGTCCCTTCCTGGCCATGCCGGTGAAGACCTATTCGGCCGGCATGCAGGCGAGGCTCGCCTTCGCCGCCGCCACCGCAGTCGAGGCCGACGTGCTCCTGATGGACGAATGGATCGCGGTGGGGGACGCCGACTTCCAGAAGCTCGCCCACCGGCGCCTGCTGAAGCTCGTCGAGCGGGCGGGCATCCTGGTCCTGGCCAGCCATGACGTGGAGCTGCTGCGGCTCTACTGCAACAAGGTCATGCGCATGGAAGGTGGCGTCGCCTCCGAGGTCACGCCGATCAAGAACCTCGACGCCCTGATGGCCGCCTGATTGCGGCGCGCTCGGCAAGGCTGGTAGACCCGACGCCTCGGGCGCGGCCGGCAGGACCCCACTTGGACGTCATCTTCACCATCGTCTCGCGCAACTACGCCGCCCAGGCCGCCACGCTGATGGAGAGCGTGGCCAGCGCCGAGCCCGCCGCGCGGCGGGTGGTGGTGGCCACCGACGGGCCGATCCCGGCGCTGGAGCGCCTCGCCGAGGTGATCGAGGCGGCGTCTCTCGACCTCCCCTACGCCGCCATGAGCGTCTATTACGACGCGCTCGAGTTGAACACGGCGGTGAAGCCCTATGTGTTCCAGCACTTCCTGACCCAGCCTGGCGTGGGCTCGGCCACCTACCTCGATCCCGACATCTTCGTCTTCCGGCCGCTGGCGCGGGTGCGCCAGGGGCTTGAGCGGGCGCAGCTGGTGCTGACGCCCCACCTGACCAAGCCCCTGCTGGGCTCGGCCATGCCCAACGACCACGCCATCCTGCGGTCGGGCTCCTACAACCTGGGCTTCTGTTCGGCGAGGGCGGAGCCCAAGGTCGTGGACCTGATGGCCTGGTGGGCCGACCGCTGCGAGTTCGACTGCCGGGTGGACCTGAAGGACGGTCTCTTCACCGACCAGCGCTGGATGGACCTGGCCCCCGGCTTCGTCGACAGCCTGGACGTCGTGCGCGAGCCGGCGCTGAACCTGGCTTATTGGAACTTCGAGGGCCGGGTCCTGGCGCGCGACGGCGACGGCTGGACGGTGGACGGCGCACCCTTGCAGTTCTTCCACTACTCCGGCTTCGACCCGGCGCGGCCGGACGTGCTCTCCAAGCACCAGGACCGGGTGCGCGTGGTCCCCGGATCGCCGCTGGCGGCGCTCCTGGCCGACTATGCCGCCGCCCTCCTGCGCAATGGGCATGAGATGAGCCGCGCCGTTCCCTATGCGCACCTGAAATTCCCCTCCGGCCGGCTGGTGACCGGGGCCATGCGCCGCCGGGCGCTCCGCGCCGCGCGCGACGGCAAGGACTTCTCCGCCGGCCTCACGGCGGCCGTCGAGGCCTGGGTTGACGCGCCGGATCCGGAGGCGGCGCTGGCCGGCCTGCCGGACATCACCCGCACCATGGACCAGGTGTGGCGCGACGTTCCCACAGGCTTCCAGCTCGACCATGAGGCGGGCCGCCTCGGCTTCCACCAGTTCTTCGCCGAGCACGCCGCGACCCTCGGCGCCGACACCCTGGCCGGGTCCGCGGCGCAAGCGCTGCTGACCGCCTGGCGCAGCGGCACGCGAGAGGCCGATCCCTCGGTCTGGCAGGAGACGCCCTGGCGCGGCCCGGCATCCGGCGCGCTGGACTGGCTGCGCGAGCCGACGGCCAAGGGCCCGCCCCGCGCGGCCAAGGCCCTGCTGGCGGCCCGCGCCGACCTCCGCGCCAAGTTCGCCGGCGACGAGCCCGGGCTGATCGCCTGGTGCCTGGGCGCCGAGGCCGCCGCCGGCCGCTTCGCGCCCGACCTGCTGCCGGTCCAAATGATCGAAGGCCTGGCGCGCGATCCCGCCGCGTTGCTGGCGGCCGCCCGCCTGGCGGAGCCCGGCGCCAATGACCTGAAGCGCCGGCTGTCCGCGGGCTTCGGCGTCGCCGCCCGCGCCGGCTGGCCTCAGACCCTGACGGAGGCGCTCCGCGCGCCCTACCTGCAGCCCGCGCCGGCCCAGCCCGCGCCCCTCATCCGGCTATTCCTGGAGATCTGGGAGAGCCGCGTCGACCTGCAGCGGCTCTTCCCGCTGCGCAGCGGCGCCGAGCGGTTCAGGTTCCTGCGTTGGCTCGCGGGCGGAGGCCTCGCCGAATACGGCGTCGAGTTCGACGCCTTGCCGCCAACGGTGCGCCTGCACCCGCAGATGCAGCTCGCCCGGCTCACCGTGCGCCAACGCCAGGGCGCCGCGCGGACGCCCGCCGCCAGCCGGGTGGCCGAGCTCTGGGTCGTGGAGGGCGCCGAGCTCGCCCGCGAGGCCGCGGCCGACCGCCTGGTCTACGACGCCCAGGGCGGCCAGTTCCTGGACCCGTCGGGACCCGCCACGGCGCCGGCCCACGTCGAGCGGGTGCGTTTCCTCACCCATCCCGACCTCCTGCCCGCCGACGCGGTCGCCCTGCACAGCCGCGGCGTGCGCTGGGCCCGCGCCGTGGGCGTCTGGGACGCGAGCGTCGCGGCGGGCCTCACCGCCGACACCGTGGGCCTTGGCTTCGTGGATGAAATCTGGGCGCATCGGGCGGCCAAGGACCTCTTCCGGCCGGTGCTGGCGGAAGCGCCGGTCGCCGCATGACCATCCTGGGCGCCGCGCGCCGGCTCTGGCGAAGCGCCCTGCCCGAGCCCGTCCGCAAGCTCGCCGCCCCGGCGCTGAACAGTGCGCTCGAGGCCTATGTCCGCGCCGCCGCCCGCGCGCCGCACGGCGCCGAGACCGCCGAGGGGCCGATCAAGGTGGTGGGCTATTTCGCCGGCTCCCACGGGATCGCCGCCTCCGCCCGCCTGGCGGCGCGGGCGTTCGAAGCCTTGGGCGTCCCGGTGGAGCGGGTGGATGTCACCGACGCCAAGCTGGACTGGAGCGGGCGGCTGAGCGAGCCGGTCCGCGCCGGGGCCTGGATCTTCCACCTCAACCCGCCGGAGCTCCTGGCGGCGCTGGCCTGCCTCGGACCGAAGCAGCTGCTTGGGCCCCGCTATGGCTACTGGGCCTGGGAGCTGCCCCGCGCGCCGGTGCGCTGGCGGCGCGACGCGGCCCTGGTGGACGAGGTCTGGGCGCCGAGCCGCTACACCGCCGACGCCCTGCAAGGCGCCGCCTCGCCCGTGCGCGTCGTGCCTCACCCGCTGTTCCTGGAGGACTACGCCAAGGTCATCCCCGCCCCGCGCCGCGCGGCCTTCCAGGGCGTCAGCGTCTTCGACTTCAACTCGTCGCTGGCGCGGAAGAATCCGCAGGGCGCCATCACGGCCTGGGCGCGGGCCTTCGGGGGCGACCCGGCCTGCGAGCTGACGATGAAGACCCAGAACGGGGCGCTGTTCCCCCAGGCCCTGGCGGCCCTGCGCGCCGCGGCGCCCGCCAATGTGCGCCTGGTGGACGAGGTCTGGCCGTATGCCGAGGTGCAGAGCCTGATCGCCGGCGCCGACGTGCTGATGTCCCTGCACCGCGCGGAGGGTTTCGGCCTGACGCCGGCGGAGGCCATGGCGCTGGGGACGCCGGTGCTGGCCACCGGCTTCTCCGGCGTGCTCGATTTCATGGACGAGACCTGCGCCCTGCTGGTCCCTTTCGAGCCGACCGCGGTGGTCGATACCCAGGGCGTCTATCGGGGCGACCAGGCGTGGGCGGAACCCGATGTCGTGGAGGCCGGCGAGGCGCTCACCCGTCTGCGCGGCGACCCCGCGCTGGGCGCGCGCTTGGCCGCCGCGGGCCGCGCCCGGGTCGCCGAGCGCCTGTCGCCGCAAGCCTGGTTCGCCACCCTGCCCGCCGCGGTGAAGACCGCCGCCATGGCCGCGGCCCGCACGCCCCGTTAGGGATCCGCCTCCTCCGGCGGCCGAACCGACTGGAACCGCCAGAGCAGCAAGAGGTCGTAGAGCGCCTTCAGCGAACCTCCGATCACCAGCGGCCAGGCGAACGGGCTGAGGCTGAACAAGAGGCCCGCCAGCGACGGGCTAAGCGCCGAGGCCAGGCTGCGCGGGACGTTGGTGACCCCGGCCGCCGCCGCCCGTTCGGCCGGGGTGACGATGGCCATCACGTAGGAGGTCCTGGCCGGCACATCCATGTTGGAGAGCAGGGCGCGCACGACGAGCAGGGCGAAGGCGACCTGGGCGTTGGGCGCGAAGGCCACCGCCACGATGCACAGGCTGGCCGGCAGGTGGGTGAAGACCATGGTCCGGACGAGGCCGATGCGACGCGCCAGGATCGGAGCCGCCAATTGTGACACCGCCGAGAGGGCGCCGGTCCAGAAGAAGAAGCCTCCGGCCACCGCCAGCGACAGCCCGAACCGGTGGAACAGCCACAGCGCGAACAGCGACTGCACGATGAAGCCGCTGCCGAAGGAATCCAGGCTGAAGAGCGCCGCCAGCCCGAAGACGTTCGCCCGGGACGGTCCGAGCGGGGTGCGCGGCGCTTCGGTCTCGGCCGGCTGGGCGGGAAGGTTGCGGTAGAGGGCCGCGGCCGCAAGGGCCAGCAGCGCGTAGAGGACGAAGGCGCCCTCGATCAAGGTCAACTGCGGCAGGCCGGTCAGGCTGCGGAGCGGCGTCAGGATGCCGACCGCCAGCGCGCCGACCGCGCTCATCAGGGTGCCGGTCAGGCTGTAGCGGGCGAAGAGGTGGGTCCGCTGCGAGGGCGGCCCGGCGTGGGCCAGGAGCGACTGTTCCAGCGGCAGGAACGGGCTCACGTCCCCGCCGGACGGATTGAGGGTGCCTGCGAAGCCCACAAGCGCCAGCGGCCAGAAGGCGTGGACCTGGGAGAAGGCGATGCCGGTGAGCGCCATCAGCCCGCAGGCGGCGAACAGCAGCCGCCGCGCCGGGACCCGATGGCCGGCCAGCCCCACCGCCAGGGTCAGCGCCGCCGAACCCAGCAGGGTGGCGGTGGTCAGCACGCCGACCCGGAAGGCGCTGAATCCCAGGCTCGTCAGGTAGACCGGCAGCAGCAGCGCGGTGAACCCGTCGCCGAAGCCGCGCGCGCCCCGCGCGGCGATCAGGGCGGCGGCGGGGCTAAGGGCCCTCAAGGCCGGCGCGTGGTGATGTCGGTGAGCGGGCCGCCCTCGCGTACGGTCTTGTTGCGGTAGATCACCGCCCCGATGAGGTTGGGCGCGCGGCCGACGGCGGAGAGGAACTCCGGCCAGAGCTCGGAAGGCACCCACAGGCAGGGCGCCCGCGGGTCCTCGTCGATCGCCACGTCCACCAGGTCGCGCGCTTGCATGGCCGCGAGCCTAACGCGCCGGCGGCGCCTTCGCGAGCCTCAGTAGGTCAGGCCGGTGGGGGCGCCGTTGGTCATCGGCGGGGCGGCGCATTTCCCGGCCCGGGCCTGCACCACGTAGAACAGCGCGCGGCCCTGGGCGAAGACGTAGTGCTCGGTCAT
>Ga0207695_10008899_pt1 | contig 12501 bp, 14 predicted proteins | sample KBSC54metaG_FD_184354 | JGI IMG/M metagenome (GOLD analysis project Ga0207695, IMG submission 184354) | Corn rhizosphere microbial communities from Kellogg Biological Station, Michigan, USA - KBS C5-4 metaG (SPAdes) (version 2) | ecosystem: Host-associated > Plants > Roots > Rhizosphere > Soil...
AAGCTTGTTTCATCACTGGAAAATTGGAATGGTGGGTGTGTTTGTCTAACACGAGCCGTATGAGCTGAGAGGCTCACGTACGGATCTGTGAGCGACTGGCGGGGAGGTTCCGCCGGTCTACTCGGCGTAGAGTGGAGATTGATAATAATCAGATAGAGAATGCAATACGCCCCTTCGCGCTCGGCCGAAAGAACTGGTTATTTTCTGGAAGCCCCTCTGGAGCTAAAGCAAGCGCCGTTCTTTACTCGCTTATAGAAACGTGCAAAGCCAACAACGTGGAGCCTTATAAGTACTTCTGCGCTATGCTCAATCGCCTTCGTGAAGGTAATAGTGAGGAGCATTACCGTAAACTGCTCCCGCAGTTTATCCAAATTTAGCTAATTTGCAAGATCGAGAAACCACCTAGTACTTTTTCATCATTCCTTGAGATTTTAGCTTTGGTTGTACATCAGATAAAGCATTTTTATTGGTATATCCTCGCTGATTAGAAAAAGCAAAATCTAAAGTATTCTTAGTAAGGAAATAATTACTTTGCCCAAATAACCCTAATTTAGAAAATGTTACTTGTATTTGATTTGCTGATGTTCGCTGTTTTTCAGGAAGATTTCCTTCGAAGGCGATTTTTTTGGAAGAAAATAATCCACCGGTGAGAGTAATATCTGCCTTACTATTCTTTATAGAATCCGCCATCTGATTGAGTATATTTTCTATAAATCTCATAATTTATCATCCAATGGATGACGTTAATATCAAGGGATATTTTTATAGTCACAAATTGTACCACTTATCCGGAAATTTAAAAAATCTCCATTTTGATCTATGTAAATATTTTAAACATTGTCCTTTTACTATTAAACTGTATTTCCCAAAACGCTTACAAATATATCGTCAAAAAGCTAAGCTATTGGATTGATGAAGTGAGAAATGAGGGACTGAGTACTGTCCGAAAGATTCCCGGCTATCATGATGAGCCTTTAAAGGGAGCTCGGGTTGGACAACGATCAATCAGACTTAATAGATCCTATCGTGCAATTTATGAAATTGATCAATCAGATGTTGTTCATTTTATAGCGGTCTTGGAGGTAAATAAGCATGAGTACTAAAAATGTTAATGCGAGCGTTTTAGATTTTTTAGAGGGGTTAACCGGCGAGAAATTATCAATCTCCAATCCCATTCTGACTATTAGAGAATGTGATGGGGTGTCGCAAGCTGTTTTTGCCAAAAAATTAAAGATAACACGCCAACGCTTGTGTGATATTGAACATGGTCGTAGCCGTATTAGGCCTAAACTTGCTGCTGGGTTTGCTAAAAAACTGGGGTATAGTGAATCACAGTTTGTTCGCCTGGTGCTCCAGGATATTTTAGATAGGGATGATCTGGACTACAAAATTGAGTTGCAGAATGCAGCTTGACCATCAATCAATTAGACGAAGAAGTAATTTCATCCCATTGCATCGTGGGCGGCAATGCTGCTCCGGCGTAAGGTTTGTGACTTTTCTGCAGGTCCGCGCAAAAAGGTCACGTAAGTCCAGCCATACCTCTGATTAAACGGTCGCCGTATTTTGAATCTGTGGATCTTCTGGGGATTTCTTCCGCTGCCCAGAGAAGTTTGCTGCTATCGCAAAAACACCACCTTGAGTGGGGGATGAAGGAGTGCTATTTTTAGTTTTAAACTGAGAATACTGTTCTTCTGCTCGTGCCTCGTATTTTTTAGTGGAAACTAGGTGTCGAATATGCCAAATAAATTCGAACAGCCAGGCAGGATATCCTAATTCAATATTTTCCGGTTTAAAACCCAGCGGTTTTCCATCTTGAATACGGGCGTAGATGTTTTGGGCTAAATCATCGGCATCGTAATGCTGCTTGTCTCCCGTTTCAAGAGTAACTATTAAAGGATTTTTATAAGAAGAAAGAGCGGGGTTTTCTTGAAGATAGGTAAGGTAATTTTTTAAGTCTGTCTGCACTAAAGAAGAAAACCGCGTATCTTGGATACAGTATTGTTCAATGTCACTGATTTCTTGTTCGCCCAGGAGCAGCCTTAGCCTTCCCCCTTCTGTTATTTCTTTATGGGAGTATACATGCCGTAATTCCATGAATTTTTTAAGGACTTCTTTACTGTTAGTGATATTTGTAACCTTATCTATATTTGAAGTGCCATGTTGGGAGAAACGTTCAAATGCATTCCAAGTTACTTCAGGCAGTTTAAGTGCCTCGGAAAGTCCGTATATTGCACCAACAAAAAAGCCTTTAAGCATATAATATAAGCCAAAGCCTGCAAACAGTACCGGAGAAACCAGAACACCAAAAGCGGGACCTTCATTAGGGGCGTTCTTAATTAACGATATTGTAGCAGCAAAACCAGCGGCAATACCTGTGAAAATGCCGGTCACTGCTCCTAATATACGACTGCCAATTTTACGTAAAAAAACCATAATACCAATCCTCATAACTCCAGCCTGTTTAAAATTTTACCGCCTATTTATTAACGAAATATTAAGAGAGAGCTGTCAGTTTCAGAAGGCGATTTCAGTGCTTTTCAGAAGTGTGTTTCAATAGCGCTACAAAGCATAGAGTGCTCAATCTTTATCCCTAATAGGTTTGTTTCTAGCCGATTGGTGGCGTTCTCTCAACTCAACGTCAATATACTTATCTGTAATAGCGCTTGAACTATGGCCTGCGTCATCCCGCACATGTTCTCGAGGTCTGCGTTTAACATCATCAGAAATCCCTGTATGGCGTAACCAATGTACTGTCGCGCCCACCATGGACTCTGCTTCTTCAGGAAAATCATCTTTTCTAAGATCTTCCATAGCTTTGTCAAAACAAAACTGAACAATTTTACGAATATAACTGGTGTTACTAATAGGTCCTTTACCCTTGGTCTTAGGGAGTAAACAAGAATTATCAGTAGGGGAGGGTAGAGAGGGCAATTCTAAATAGTTTCGCCAGCGTTTTAATGCCGCAAGCATCGCATTACTTACAGCAATTTTTCTCTGTTTATTGCCTTTCCCAACCGTTGTAAACCACCAATTTCCGTCACTATCTCGTTCAAAATGACTCATCATTGGAGTCCATCGTGGGGCGGCCGTTAGCTCTGAAATACGCAAATACATGGAATAGAGTGCTGACATGATAAAGAGCGTTCTTTCATGTACATCAGGCTTGACTTCAGCCATCTTTTGCGCAGCAGTAATTACGTAATGCCATTGAAGCTCTGAGAGTCTTCTGATTTTTGTTTGTCCTTGGAACTTACGAATAAATTTACTCTTTTGTCGAATTAGAGCAACGGGATTCATGGAAGTATATTCTTCTTGAAGAAGGTAATTATAAAACGTGCCTAAAATGGCGAACACTTCTTTAATGGATGCCTGTGATAATTCAAAATTTTTAGCATTGGGCTGAATACCTTGGCGGTGAGCGGCTTTAGAAACAGTGACAACAAAGGGTCGCCATTTAACATTTGGAATACGCTTCCCGTCTTTTACTATAAATCGTGCAGGTTTCATTTTACCGATCCAATGCTTGGGTGGTTTTTGACAGAAGGCAACAAAAGCCTCAATATCATCACGTTTTAGTTCCTTCAACGGTTTATTAGCGATCAGTACGGACCAATGCAGTAATCGCTCGATTTCACGTCGATAAGAGTTAAAAGTACCTTGACTGCCTTTATAGGATTTTAAAAATGAAGTTATTATTTTAATGTCTTTTAAATCATATTTGTCTTGGAGATGATACAAATTATTTTGAATATCAATATATTCTATGGAATCAAATAAAGGCAATGGAGTTCTATTCATTTATTCTCCAGTATGGCATCCTTCGCAGACAAAATTTCAAGGCGAGCATATTTTTCATGAGCAATTTCTATGGCTTTTCTCAATTGTTCTTCAAGGACTTCGCGAGGGGGTAATTGAGTAAGGTTCGGCGTAACCCTCTGTGAAAAATTAGTGTAATATCGTTTGCCATATGGTAGCTCCATGAAATTGTTGCAACACGATGCAATAATTTAAACTATTTATAAATCAATGTGTTGCGCAATACTCTTTTACAGCTTTAATAATAGCGTGATTATAGAAATAACCACGCTTATTGTCAATGGGGGTCACGGATAAACAATGGGTTCCCCGCATATTAGAGACGAATTGTTACGTTTAAGATGTAAGCGCCCTGACGAGCTGGCGACAGGCGAGTCTAACAATTAGACTACCATTGCTGCTTATGGCTGACTTGTGCTTAATCTCTTTATATTGTTACACGAACAAATATTGGAGCGCTAAGGATATTATCCAACAATTTGCTAATATTGCTGCATAATTTATGAACTATCCGGACATCATGAGGGTTGTATGTTTAGACAATTGACCAATTTACCAATAAAAAGGACAGTGTATTTTTATGCAGATTCTGCTGAAGATACTATGAAGAACGTGCTTGCTGCATTAAAAGATCCTAAAATAACACACCTTTCTATATCCTTTTTGGAAAAGGAGTTCATGATTCAAGGCATTGCGCCCTATTTTACAAAAATAATGGATGCTATTTATGTTGAACGTGCTCAATCGTTAGCTTGCGTAGAAGTAATTAATAGACGTGAAGTCCGCTTAGAAAAACGTCCTTCTGAAACTGGTTACCTTGAAATTCAGCTTTTCAAAAAAGAATTTTCAACTCTTAAACAAGAGGAAGAGGCTAAAAATACAGAAAATAATAAACCAAGCACACCAAGTTGTCTGCAACCCCATCGTCCAGTAGGATAGGCCGGTTTATGTAGGTAGGGCGGCAGCTCTTAATGTTGCCACACAACTTGCCCATGAGATGACGTTTTCCACGGGCACTCCTAAAATACTTGTGATAGTGCCATTTATTACAAATTAGTGTGTTTTACAGTATGGCGCTAACATCCGCATTGAAGCTCTAGGGTCAATTGACTGGACAGCGTCTTCTAAAACTCTTTTGGTCTTTAGTAATCATGGCTGAAAAAATATATCGGTCACCTTCTTCCATATGATCGAAACCAAGATAGTTTTTTTAATTTTGAAACAAAGCTATCAGCATCCTGGATAGTAAAATAAATCCAATTACCTTTAAAACTCTGTAATGATCTTTTATCCTGAGAGTTTCATAAAAAACACTGTCCCAAAGACCTAATCTAAGAGATATGTCAGCTGAATGCCACACGCAGTCGATGGGACTTGAACTAGTTAGAGGAAAACTCATGAATATGCCTCTTACTCCTCTTGCTATAAACCACAGCATCAAAAAGCGCGCTAAGGCTTGCGGCATCCTTAAGGCCGATTAGTTCAGTGGTCACAGTTTGCGAAGAGGTTTAGCAAGTGATGTCTCTCATGCAGGAGCTGATCTCATTACAATCATGAGACAAGGTAGATGGAAGAACACTAACACGGTTATTGAATATATTGAGTCATCAAACAGATTGAATGAAATGCAACTAAGAAATTAAATATAACGGATATTTTTCTCTTTAGGGATTTAGTACAGAAAAACTTGATGAATCACTTGGCCTTGGCTCGATTTCCATTTTCAATTCAATTTGTTTATCTTGGGTAGCCTTAAAAAAAACTATTCTTGAATGATATTTCTTTATTGTGTCACGATGGCCAATGCTAACAATAGTTGTATTCTTTAATTTTTCTTTCACCTTGCGATAAACATGATCTTCACCTTCTGCATCAAGAGCAGAGGTCGCTTCATCCAAAAAGAGCCACTCTGGTTTTTTTAATAAAGCTCTTGCAAAGGATATTCGTTGCTGTTGGCCACCGGATAGTTCTTTCCAATCACGTTTTTCATCTAACCTGGGTATAAAATCATCCATACCCCTCACGTTTTTTAATACTTCTTCATATTGTGGTCTAGTATACATATTTGTCGGTTGAGGATAAGCTAAAACCGCTTCTAAGGTAGCATGAGGGAGAACTGGTTTTTGCGGCAAAAAATAAAACTTTTTATCGTTATTTTCAGGAACAGAAATTTTTCCCTTACCATATTGCCAAGTACCGGAGATAACCTTAAAAAGGGTACTTTTGCCTATACCAGAAGGACCTTGTATTAAAACATGTTCGCTGGGTTGTAGCTTCAAGGTAAGACCGCGCATAATATAACTTGAACTTAAAGGTTGCACTTGTGGCTGCATGATATCTAGGTTTTTAAGGGTAATTGAATTTTTATTTCTTACCTTTCTGTAGATAGATTTTTCATTAGCAAGAGGCAACCCGTCATTTTCGAAAGTTTTTTGTAATTCTACGATTCGTTCGAAACTTGCCCGACAAGAAGCAAGGTCTCCATACGAGTACATTAATGCGCTCAAGGCTGTATTGACTTGATTAAAGCAGATTCCGATTTGCATTAGCTGCCCTATTTGAATTAAGCCGGAAAAATAAAGAGGAGCAGCAAAGATAGTGGGCAAGATATTAGAAAATTGCGAATAAAAATTTTGGAAAGCAGAAAGTCTTGTCATGGTATTCAGTTTTTGAGTAGCGGTATTTTTAACCTCTTCTGTCATTTTTGCTAGCGAGGTTTTGTAGTAATCTTCAGCATGTTCTTCAGCAATATTTTCAGCTTCTTGATTAAGTTGTGATAAATCTTGTCTTAAATCAGCTTCTGCTTGCTCATTTTTTTTATTTTCTTGGGGGAGAGTTTTTCCTATGACATAAGTAAGACCAGTAGCTATAGCAGCAATAATTAATGAAACCCAAACAAGATAACCTGGTATTACAAGATTCAAGCCTAACAAGCCAATTTGTATGGCACCCCCTATTACCCATAGGCTTCCAGTAAAAGCACACAAGCTGAGCACAGAATTTAACAAAGTAGTTCCTATGTTAAGCGTTAGTGTAACAAAATTATTAATATCTGCCTGAATACGTTGCCCGATATTATCAATGGTGGTTGAGATCCGTTTTAAGTCTAAGTAGTTATTTTTACCGTCAAAAAGTTTGTTAATAAATTGTTTTGTTAGCCAATTGCGCCAACGGATTGATAATTTCCCCATAAGAAAGCTTTGAAGAACAGAAGCTCCTATATAGGCTCCTGCTATCAAAGTAAACTGTCCTAAGCTGATAAGAAAAGGGGTAAGCGCTGCTTTTGCTGTCAATAAAGCCCAGAATCCGGTAGTCCACCACGAAAACGCAAACATCAAACCAACAAGGCTAATCACACAAAGGGCTGTGCCCATTAAAAGAAGCCAGGCCACAAATTTTTCATTTGAATTCAAAAAATAGCCTTTGATGAGTTTAAAGATTTTTTTTGAGTTAAGGTTATTTTTCTGATCTTGAGGGGATCGCACTTGTATTACCTTTGATTGAGTATTTAGCCATTGTCAGATAAAAATCTTTCGATTTCAAGTTTGTTAGAAGCGTAATAATGAGTAAGGCGCAGAAAAACGGGAGATCGTATCCTTTGTATAGATTTTTCCGGGATCAGCGATAACAAGCGGCCAGGTGATAGAGCAAGCGGTTTCTCTAATTTAATAAGATAGGTTTTTGCAAATTCATCATCCAGTTTAGATAAGTTAAACAGGGCGCTAGCTGTTTGGGAATACGATTATCACAAATAATAAAAATTCTTTGTCAGGTAAAGAGCGATAGCCGTACTCTCTTTCAATAGAATGGTATTTAGCTTTATAATTTTTCTCGCAAGAGAAAAACATATGAGCTGTCTAAAAAGCTTCCTGTATTCTCTTCATTTACTGAGCTTGTTGACGAAGGTGTAGCAATTTGAGCGCCAGTTCTAGTTATATTATTATGTACCCTACCTAACAAGGCTTATAAAATTTGATTTGTTCTTAAAGCAAGATCAATACGACCAAACAATGTTTATCGTCCATGATGTTTCTCCTTTCGTGAAGAATTGCTTAAATAGGCATCCAAATTTTTTGAATTTAACCCAATTTTTGAATAGTCTGAATCACTGCTTCGTAGGCCTGATTTAACAAAGGCTCACCGTGTGCGCTGAGGAGATGTTTAAAATTTAAAGACTTAAGCTTTGTAAAATCAGAGGATTGAATTTGGCAGGCTTTCCGCCATACTGTTGATATCGTTGCAATGCCAAAAAAACCTTGTGCTTCATATAACTTGGCCGAGTCAGCACTAAAAAATTGATCTGCAGCTGCCCAATTTTTAATGCTATCGCAAGTAATCAAGATACCCTTTTCTCTTACGAGATGTAGAATACCTTCAGGATGCTTAGAAGTTTCAAAAATAAATAATGAGCAATCTGAGATGGGCATTTTTCCCTTAGGTTTAAGTAAAATATCTGCTGGTCGATTATCTTGATGCTGCATTCCTTCCAAGGCCCATAATTTTGCTGGATAGCGATCAAGATAAAAGACATCATCGCGGCCGTGAAAGGCGCCGATTCTAATGATATTTTCAACCTTTCCCAGAGTATCTAGTTTAGCCAAACCTTGTTCATTCAATCTAACAGTGTTGATAAGGGACAATTTATCATCATCACGGATAATGATCATATTTCTACTGTGCTGCAATTCGATATTATTATGCTGAGTGATATTGGTACCCATGACATAGAAAATATCGGGAAATATTTCTTTGATTTTGCTATGTGCCCAGGCAGGAGAATATTTCATACTAAGATCCCAGGGTTTCTGGCAAAGCTTTCTGATACTTACGCAGCAGGAAATTTATTAAATCCTTGGTCTCTTCTACACGGAGGAATATGCAAGCACCCAAATAAACAGCGATAGCTAGAGTAATGACAGATAATAAGCTCACAATGCGCATGACAAAATGGGCATGAGATAACCAGGGTTCAGCATAGTTTAGAGTAAGCATGCAGACACCAGCCAGTGCTGCTGAAGCGAGAAGACAACGCAGAATATGATTTAGAAAACGAGAAGTCTCCAAGTTGTGAACTTTATCCATGAGACTGTATAAAACCAGGAAATTGCTACTAGCAGAAATGGCAGTGGATAAAGCTAAACCTTTATGTCCTAGGTTCCAACGGAAAATGAAAATATAATTTAACAGAATATTGAGAAAAATCGCGACAAAGCTGACCAACATGGGGATCCATTTACGGTTAATGGCATAAAAACCTGGTGACAGCACTTTCATGCAGGAATAAGCTACGAGGCCTAAAGCGTAAAATTGCAGAGCAAAGGCTGTTTGTTGAGAATCAATGGAGAGAAATCTTCCATGCTCATAGATCAGGCTAATAATAGGCAAGGCAAAATACCAAAGGCCGACTGCTGCAGGCAAAGTTAGAAAAATAGCAAAACGCAGGGCTTTTGCCAAGGTGGGGCCAAAACGATGCTGCTCGGAGACGGCTAGACGTGAAATCACGGGTAAGGTAATCGTAGCAATTGCCACGCCAAAAACCCCAATAGGTAATTGCATTAAGCGAAAAGCGCTATTCAACCAAGTCACCGCTTCTTTACCGACATAGGAGGCAAAACTGGAATTAATTAAGACGTTGATTTGCACAGTGCTGGCGGCAATAATCGCGGGTAAGGTTAAGATTAAAATATCACGGACACCCTGATCTCGCCACTGGAAATCCGGGCGAAAATGAAAGCCTAAGCGTCTTAAACTAGGCAATTGCATACTCAACTGCATTAAGCCACCTAGCAGAGTGCCTAGTGCTAAACCTGTTAAAGCCTGCGGTCCAAAATGAGGATCCATGAGGTAGCCACAACCTAGGCCTCCAATGATGGAGCCAATATTAAAAAAGCTAGAAGCTAAAGCGGGCACACCAAATACATTCTTGGAATTCAGTAAGCCCATGACTAGGGCAGCCAAGGAAACCAGTAAAATAAAGGGAAACATAATTTGTGTGAGATACACGGTTGCTGCAGCATCGGTGGATGAAAATCCGGGTGCTAGAATATTGATAATAGGTTTAGCAAAAATAATACCTGCTAAGCTAAGCAAACTCATGAAAATGACCGTGAGGGTTAACATTTTGGATGCCAAGCGCCAGGCGGATTGATCACCTTGGGTTTCCAGGGTCTTGGAAAAAATGGTGATGAAGGAAATAGATAAAGCCCCTTCGGCAAATAAGTCCCGCAATAGATTGGGAGCACGAAAAGCAATCAGGAAAATACCCATCGAGGAAGTGCCAAAAAGCGCGTTAAAAGCGATTTCCCGGATCAATCCCAAAACGCGGCTTAGCATAACCGCCAAGGCAATAATGCCGCTGGCTTTGATATTCAGGGTCTTGGTTTTTGACACAGCATCATCCTGGATAATGAATGAGCATATTATGCCAGAATAGTAGCTGTATCTCTATTTCCACCTTTTCACTGCATGTCTTGACATCTCTGGTAGTATAGACTAAGCTAAGCTTAGCTAAGGGGAAATTTATGCGTTCTGTAAATATCCATTATGCCAAAACCCAGTTATCTAAACTGGTGGAAAAAGCTCTCCATGGAGAGGTGACCATCATTGCCAAAGCAGGTGTTCCTGCTGCGAAGATTGTGCCTATTACACCCGAGAAAAATAAGGTTCGTTTTGGGGTATTAAAAGGAAAAATTAAAATCGCTGATGATTTTGATACTTCTTTACCCAAAGATCTCTTAGATGACTTTGAGAATTAATTATGCGTATCTTACTGGACACGCAAATCTTCTTATGGGTTATTAACGATGATCAACGCCTTTCTAAAAAATCCCGTTCAATCATCCTCGATGCTCATGAAACCTATGTTAGTAGCGCTTCGATTTGGGAAGCAGCGATCAAAATAAAGATGGGCAAATTAAACATTCAAATGGAAAAATTAGTGAATTCCATAAAGGAAAGTGGATTTTTAGAATTAGCGATAACGACCACACATGCTGCTATGGTGGCTTCCCTACCCGATTTGCATCGTGATCTCTTTGATCGCATCTTAGTCGCTCAAGCAATGAGTGAACCGCTGCGGCTGCTTACTGTAGATAAGATGCTTGCCCGATATTCTGATTTAGTTGATATGATATGAATAAATCTATTTTAGTTACGGAGACTAGCAATAAACATATGGAGATATCAGCATGTGGCAGAAACTAAGGATAGTCTGGATCTTATTGCTAATTCAACTCTACACGAGTTCAGCTTTTGCAGCAGATTTTTCTCTCAAATCTCCTGCTTTTGGCGCCAATCAGAAAATTCCTAATTTTTATACTTGCGAGGGAAACAATATTTCTCCACCCCTAAGCTGGGAAAATGCGCCGGCTAATACTAAATCTTTTGTGGTAACACTCTTATCCAGCGATTGGGTTGGTTATAATGTTTATCTTTGGATAATTTACAATATTCCCAGTCAGGTTTTTCATCTAGATAAAGGTAGTAAAAATTTACCTCCAGAAGCTTTGACTATTAATAATTTCTTTGATCAGCCAGGCTATCGCGGGCCTTGTCCACCTGATGCAGCGCTGCATCACTATCTATTCACTATTTATGCTTTGGATACCATCTTAGATCGGCAACCCGAAGACATAGAAGTTCCCGCCTTCCTCAATGCAATCAAACCTCATGTTTTGAAACAGGCTAGTTTTACAGCTTTGTTTAGTCATTAGCATCGAAAAGGATTAAGCGATGACTTCTGCATCTCAATAATCCGGCGCCCTTATCCCTTTTATGTTGTCCTTTGAAAATAATCCTACGGAAAATCAAGCCAGGACTATTTTGACGCGAATCCATCAATTAGCCACCGAAGACTATCATAAAGCCGGCATTTAGCAGATGAATTTTATTAGATATAGGGTTAAAATGAGCTCTTACTTATGTTAGAATATGGAAGATACTGAAGTTAGTATCACTACCCGTGTCTAAAGCATTGTAGAGCGAAGATCTCTAGCACAAGTACCTGCTCATATACATACTAAGGCATATAAATGAATGGAGTGTATCTTTTTGAAAGATACTAAAACCTTACAGATAGATAGAGGATAAGATAGTGAGAAGTAGTTTTTTTGATGCAAATAATATTGCTATCAGGCAATTTGAAATAAAAGAAGCTTTAGTTCAATATTCAAAAAAAAGAAGCATATGCAAGATAGGTTTGTTTTTATATTTTGCCGATAAAGTCACAGGTATGGATAAGTTTTATTATACCCTTAATATATTCTACCTTGGGATTTCTAGTGCACCTGCTAAATTAACTGATCCTTTAACCAGCGAACAGGTTAACAGATTAAAACAAATAATTGAAAAAGAGCCAGTTGGTGCAAACTCTATCAACGGTGATATTGTCGAGCTTTATCAAAAGATAGAAGACCTTTTATCTCCTTGGGACCAGCCAAGAGAGGCAACAGAGAGTGTAAGTAAGTATAATTTTTAGCTTTTCAAAGAATACTGTATAGCGTCTCAATTTAATTAACCCTCGCCCCAAAATATTGTCCCGCAATCTTCAACTCTTATCCAAACCTTTTATGTTTAAACAACGCGGGACGATTTCGTATATTGAACGGGGGACACGTTTCTCGCTAACATGTTAATTCTATAAAATTTAAAAAGAGTTATGTTTTATGCTATACTTTAGGCATAAAA
>Ga0207695_10008902_pt1 | contig 12499 bp, 4 predicted proteins | sample KBSC54metaG_FD_184354 | JGI IMG/M metagenome (GOLD analysis project Ga0207695, IMG submission 184354) | Corn rhizosphere microbial communities from Kellogg Biological Station, Michigan, USA - KBS C5-4 metaG (SPAdes) (version 2) | ecosystem: Host-associated > Plants > Roots > Rhizosphere > Soil...
CGGGAAAACACTCGAGCGCCATTCTTCGCGTCACCGCTGCGCACCAGGGACACGCCGGCGGCGTAAAGCAGGCCCGCGTTGTCTGACAATTGATCGAGCACCGGGCGTAACGTCGCTGCACTGTCGGCGAACCGGTCGCCCATGTAATAGCAAACTCCCAGCATCTCTCGAATGGACACGTCACTCGGCGTATGCCGCAACTCGCGCTCCAGCGGAGCTATGGCTTCATCATATTTTTCGGCGCGAAAAGCAGCGAGGCCCCAGTTGCGGTCGAGGCTGGGGATCGACGGATCCCATTTCGCAGCTTGGGAGAATTCTTCGGCGGCTTGAGGGTAATGCGACGTGCGGGCGTCAATGACCCCGAGATTGTGATAGGCCTGACCCAGCAGAACTGACACCGATTTCGTGTACGCGGCCTCCGCTTTGGCGTCATGCGGCGCGGAATCTCCGGGCCGCAACATCATGGAGTGAAGCTCTTGCTGGTTAGAGTCGCTGTTCGCCTTACCAGCGTCATCTGTATCCTTTGGAAGCGCGGTGCGGAGCCGCTCCGCCTTTGCCGATTCTGCGTCAGCCTCGGCGTCATTGCCAAGCTTGTGTAGGGCTTCCGCGAGTCCTTCATAAGCTCCCGCCATCGCGGCATTCTTCTGTTGCTCAGACGGCGTGAGTTTGACTACCGAACGATAAGCCTCTGCTGCTTTTGCCCATTGCTGTTCGAACGCGTAACAGCGGCCCAGGTAAAAAAATGCCCGCGCGTCCTCAGGATGGATCCTGACGGCCTCTTGCAGCGAGGCCTCCGCCTTGGCGATCTGTGACTTGCTCTCTCCTGGTGCGACGTCCGGTGCCTGGCTGCTCAACCAGGAGGCGAGCCCCAAATAATAATGGACTTGCGGATACTTTGGGTCCAATGCGATGGCGTGCTCGAATTCTTTCCGCGCAAGCTGAGGATAGTCAGTCGCCAAAAAAGCCCGACCGATCAATACGTGCAGCTGCGCGCTCTCCGGTAACGAGTTCTTCATCTCGTCGAAGAGCACGGTCGCCAGCGACGTCTTCTTAAGCTCCAGATCAGCCAATGCAAGGCTGTACGCCACATCAAAATCGGTGGCCAGAGCGAGTGCCGCCTGCAGTTCGTCAGCTGCAGCTTGATAGTCTCCTCGTAAGAAACGAATCTTGCCAAGCAGGACGTGGGCGCGAACATGGTCAGGATTCTTCTGCAGCACCGCCTTTGCATTCGTTTCAGCTTTTGACATCTCGCCGGAGTAAAGCTCGGTGATTGCGAGATCTACGGCCGGATCGGGATTGTCCGGATCGGCGGCGAGGGCCTGCTGAAACAACTGCTCCGCGCCAGCATAATCTTGCCGGGCAGTGCGCAGATTGCCGAGGTGATCGAGCACGATGGCGATCGCCTGCCGATATTCCTTTGCGGCACGATCAAGATCTCCGGCAAGTTGATAGGTCTGGGCGGAATCGAAATGCTGTTGTGCAGTGTCGACCTTAGGTGCCGTGCTTCCGGATGCAGCCGCAGTGCTCCGGGCTGCGGGCTTGGCTTGTTTAGCCGTTGCCTGTGCTGCGGCAGTGGGCGTCGCGAGCGCCAAGGCACACGCGACGAATATTGCCCGACTGGTTGAAAGTGGCATCATTGTGGAGCAGACTTCGTGTTCGCCGATTGCGGATATATCTCGCGCTTCAGTTTGTCATTCAAAGCCTGGTGCAATTGCTCATAGATCTTCGTTTGCTTCTTTGCCTCGTCCGTCATTCCGAGACGCGCATACACCACTCCCAACTGGTAGTGTGTTTGCGGAACATCGGGACGCAGTTTGAGTGCGATCTCTAGCGCCGTTCGCGCGCCAGTTACATCCCCCTGACGCAGCCGGATGACGCCAAGCTCCTGCTGAGCACCGGCATGGTTCGGGTCTGACTTGACCACCTCTTCCAGGCCCTTTCGGGCCTCCTCAAACTTTCCGTCGCGCTCATCGAGCATCGCCAGGTAATAGCGCGTGTCGTTGTTCTTGGAATCGAATCGCAGGCTGCGGGCGAACTCTTGCCGCGCTTCGGCTTCGTTGCCTTCGTCGTAGTCAACCATTCCCAGCAGGAAGAGCGCGTGCGGATCGTTGGGCCGCTGCGCCACCATTTTCCGCGCCAGCGGATCCACGATTTCCTGGAACCGCTGCGTCTCCTGCAAGATTCTCCCGTAGATGTACTGCGCATCTGGAGTTTCGGGTTGGAGATCGTACAAGCGTTTTGAAACGACCCTGGCGCGCTCGAGTTCGCCGATTTGCGCGTATTCAACCGCTAACTTCATTAACACGGCGGGATCGTCAGGCTTGATGGTGTCGGCACGCTTCAGCAATTCGACGGAATCTTTCCAGCGGTTTTCCTCGGCGGCAAACCGGGCAGAGTCGAAAAGTATGTCGAAGGATTTCGGCTGCATGCGCAACGCGTCGGCCAGCAACTGTACCGCTTCCGCTCTGCGCCCCTCGGCTTCGCGCACTCGGGCCAGCACGTGAATGTAACTGGCGCCAGGTTTCGCCGGGCGGATCGCACCCATCAACTTCGACGCGTCCTGGACATAGCCGTTGTGCAGCAGGACCGCCACGAAGTCGAGCGCTGTTCCTTGCTTTGCCGCTGGCAGGCGCAACACCTGCGAGATCAGGGGAGGCACTTTGTTGGCCTGCCCAAGTTGGAAGTAATCGTCAGCCAGTAGCGGCAGAACATCGGCCGGGCGCGAGCTTGCGGGAATTCGCTCTACAGCCGCAACTGACTCCTGAAATTTGCCGGTCTGCTCGTAAAGCGCGGCGAGGGACAGGTTGGCATCGCGATCGTGAGGCTCAACCTTCACCACCGCCTCAAAAGCGCCGACCGCTTGCGCGGTTTTTCCTTCTGATTGGTACAAGGCGCCAAGGCTACGTTGCGCCTCCAGGCTGGAAGGATCGATCTCCAGGACGCGATGGAAAAGCGCCTCAGCCTCGGCATTGCGTTTCTGCCGGACACGTACCTGGCCCATGAGGTCAAGCGCCCAGACGTCGTCCGGATGAGCAGTCAAAACGTCCCAAAGCTGTTGCTCGGCGGCGGGTAATTGATTATGGCGAATGAGAGCGGCAATTTGCTGCTTTCTCGTGGGGGTTTCTGCGACAAGAAGAATGGAGGCGAGTGCGAAGACGACCACAATCAGCGCGGCTGGCCGCCAAAGCGTGCGTTGACCCTGTACTGCGCGGCTGACCACCGGCCTAGACTCCACTTGGTTCTGAGTGATGAACTTGCACTGAATTAGAAAAGGTGGGCTGGACCAAAGTCAAGCCCACCTTCCGTTAGGTCCGATCCGTAGCGGCCCCTTAGAAGATCAACTTCAGGGCGTACTGAATCTCGCGATTACCGAGGTTGCTGGAGAACGGCGTGTCGCCAAACCCCGATCCCGGCAACAGAGTAGTCCCCTGCACCACGTTATTCACGATCTGCCCGCCGTTGCCGGTGAAGGTTACGTTGACGTCGGAACCCGGGGTTCCGAAGCGGAACATAGGGTGATTGAACAGGTTGAAGGTCTCCAGCCGGAACTGCAACTTGATGTTCTCGTGGAGGGTCCAGTTCTTGTCGATGGAGAAGTCCACGTCCTGGATGCCCGGGCCATGGCACTGACCGATATCTCCAGGCGGCGGTGAGCCGAGGACATAGCCGTTCATGGTGAAGGCTGCCGTGTTGAGCCAGTGCAGCTTGTCGCCACTGAAGCAGGATTTTCCGGTCATCAGCGGCCGCGTACCGTAGTATTGGGTCGCTCCCAAGCCCCAAGGATCACTGCCAACATCAACCTCATTCGAAGTACCGCATGCGCTGAGACAGACTCCTTGCAGGGCACCGGTAATTGTCAGGGCAGGGCCACTGGCTAGACTCACAATGGTGCTGGTTTCCCAGCCTCCCACTGCTTGTTTCAAGAAACTGCTATGCCCTTCCAAGGTTGGCAGATTGTAGACCAGGCTGGAGGCAAAGACATGGGGACGGTCGAAGTCCAGCAACCCGCGGCTGGCACGAGGATTGTAGATATCCGCGATGCCACCGTTGCTGTTGTTCGTGTAATCCGCCTCTGTGTTGCCAATGTTCTTGGACCAGGTGTAGCTAGTTTGCCAAATCGAGTTGCGTGTCATTTTCAAAGTAAACATCGATTGCAGCGAGTGGTAAATAGAATCGCCACGATGCGCCCAGTAGGAGATGCGTCCGGGTGCATTAGCAAACAAAGCGCCGAATGGGAACAGCTGGTTGTCGTTGGTCCCCGGCGGGCGGAGAAGCCAGGCAAGGCGGTTCTGTGGTGCAATTTCATCAATGTTCTCTACTTCGTTCAAGTGAATACCGCGGAGTCCCACGTACGCGACCTCCAGCTTGGCATTGTGGAAAGGAGCCACCTCGTTGGTCAGGTTCCATTGCCAGGTGTTCGTCAAGTTGGTGTTCTGCTCTAAGCCCAGGCTGGGAGTACCACCCACGGCAAAGTCGAGCATGTTCGCGTTGGGGTCGGCGCAAGGGTCGCCATTGCAGGGGCTGAAGGTGGGGCCGTCCAGAGTCCGTTCAGGGGCGACGCCTACGGTAAATGGCGGATTGGCGCCCAAGAGGCTCGTACCCTGGGGGCTGATAGGATCACGTGCAAAGAATTGTCCCACTCCTGCCCGCAGCACCCAGCGCGCTTTGCCGAGCACATCCCACGCGGCGCCCAGGCGTGGAGCAATCAGGTGTTTGTTTTCAGGGACAAGGTTATTCCATTTGGAATACACGCCTCCCGGGAAACCTTGCGCCGCACACCCGTTCGGCGCTCCCTTGGCAAGCACAATGCCGTTGCAGGGAGACGTTCCTAATGCGGCGCTGTACGCATAGGGCTCGAAGCTGGCCAAGCGGTTACCTTCCTGGAATGCATTAGGCATTAATGAGTAGCGGAAGCCGTAGTCAACGGTGAGCTTCTTGGTCATTTTCCAGGTGTCGCCGAAGTAGAATTCCGTATCGCGCCAGCGAGCAAGGCTGATCGGGTTGCTGCTATTCTCGTTGGCGCCCCAGAGAGTATTCTTCAGAATCGCGTCGGACCACATGTTGCCGGTCGGACTGCTCCACGAGAAACCAGGCCCCTGCAGACTGGCCGCATAGTTGCCCGGTATCAGGTAACCGGCACCGCCCCATAGCCCACCGGCTTCTTCGCCAGTTTCTTCATCCTTGCCGTTGCGATCGTAAAGCACGCCTAATTTGAGGGTGTGACTGCCCTTGACCCAAGAGAAATCGTCCTTCCACGTATAGAGGTCCTGGCGGTTGTTCCATGGACCGATGGTGCCGATGTAGCTCGAGCACCAGCAGATCTGCTCAGGCAACTGCTTGGCGTGCGTCTTGCCGCTTTGCGGAAAAATCAGAGGCATCGCGGAAACGATCTGCTGCTGCAGTTGCGGATTGTCGCCGGACTGGGTGATGTTGATTCGATTTGCCGACCAAGCAAAGGAGAATTCGTTGATCTTGTTGCCACCGATGGTCGAAGTTAGTTTGGCCACCAGCATATGGCTGGGCTGCGACCATGTATCGCTCACCGCCGGCCAGTTCTGGTCGCCCCACAGGCCACCTTCCTCGTATGCGTGTGTGGGATTCAGCCAGGAGTCGTTCGTGAAGTTGATCATCAAAGTCGTACTGCTGTTGATGTTGTAATCGCCACGCACGTTCTCTTCACGCCAGTCCAGCGGAATTGCAACCTGGGACACCCAGTTATTCTGACCGCACAGGTTCGTTAAATTAGGCAGGGGCACTTGTGAAAGGTACGCCTCGCCGGCCGGACTGAGCTGGTTAACGGGAATCGTGTTGTTGGGGAATGGGCTTCCGGTAGTTGGATCGTTCGGAACTGCCGGTGCGCCTGAGCCAGCGGGACAATTAGCAATGTCGTTCCAGTTGGCGGAAACCCCATTAGCGATAGAGCCGCGCTCTGCTGCGGTCGGAATCCACGCCTGCCTTACCTGGCCACGGCGTTCCTTGTTCCACTCTTCCGACCAGAAGAAGAAGAGCTTATCTTTCTTGATCGGGCCCCCGACGGTGTACCCGTAGTCGTTGCGGCGCAGAAAGTTCTTCTTGCCGCAAACCGGATCGCCAGCAACGCAATTCGCCTTCTGCTGTCCCAGAAAGAAATTTTCGGCATTGAGCTTATCGTTGCGGCCGTAGTAATAGGCACTGCCGTGAAACTGGTTGCCTCCTGACTTGGTGATGAGGTTGATCTGCGCGCCACCGGCGCCGCCGTATTCAGGCCCGTAACTGTTGCGCGAGATCTTGAATTCCTGGATGGCGTCCACCGAGGGATAAACCAGGATCGTGGTTTGCGAACCCTCGTCATTGTTGTTCGCGCCGTTCACGCTCCATTGATTCGTGGAGGCGGGAGCGCCGCTGAAAGAAATGTGCACACCGGCCAGTAAGCCTTTGCTTTTATTATCGAAGCCCTCTCCGACCGCCGCGCCCGGCATCAGTGTGGTCAGTTGGATGAAGTTGCGGCCGTTCAGCGGCAATTGGCTCACTTGGTTGCTCAGCATCACATTGCCAACTTCGCCGTTCTCGGTGTTCAAATTAAGCGCCGAAGCCTCCACCGTTATCACTTCGGTGGTCGCGCCGACCTGCAACTGCACGGGGACCGTTGTCACGGTACTGACGTGCACCGCCACATCCTTCTGGGTTATCGTTTTGAAGCCTTCCTTTGTCGCAGTGATCGTGTAGGTACCAACCTCGACTTGAGGAAAGCTGAAACCGCCCTGCCCGTTCGAAGTGGCCTTACGGGTCGCTCCGGTTGCCTGGTCAGTTAGGGTTACTGTGCTGCCTGGAACCGCAGCACCGCTTGGGTCAGTGACCGTCCCAGATATGTCACCGGTTGTCTTTTGCGCAAAGGAAGTCGGCAGAAATACAACTAAGGAAATGGCCACAACGGCAACGAGCTTCAAGAGCCTGGAAAGCATACACTCTCCTAATCCCGAAGGCGGGCCCGCCGAGCGCAGAACCCGTCATTTTCGTGCTGTTTCGGAACGTAGAAAAAGGTTGTTAGGCGTGCTGTTTGACTATTGTCTAGCTCCACGAAAAGCTGCTCTATAGCATACGGGGAACATTTTTTAATCCAAACGTGCTTGGTTGTCAAGAAAAATAGTTGATTTATATTAGCGAGCACCGCAGTGAGTAGAGGAAATGGCCTCCAGAATTCCATAACACGCTTGAGGTGCTGCGGATAGCGGCGCGCGTGTGATTAATTATGCTATATAGCAGTTCCGCCCCCCTCGGCAGTGCACTGCCTCAGGACAAAACGGCTTGTTTTTGGGAGTGGCCGAGTGGTGGCGAGAAAACAGAAGCGTCTCGCAGTACAATAACCGAACTCCTGACCTTCTCTATGCCCCGGCGTCCTCTTCTTCTTTCCATTCGCGTTACTATTCGCGGCGTGCTGATTCTGTGCGCCTCCTCGCTGGCCGCCCAAAATAATTCCTCGGTTGCTCCGGTGCCACAATTCGTGGACGTCGCTTCGCAGGTCGGATTGACACTCTCACATCTGGCGTCGAAGGAGCAGCACTACATTGTTGAATCCATGAGTGGCGGAGTGGGCTTCTTCGATTGCGACAACGACGGACGGCTCGACGTTGTCGTAACCAACGGATCGAGTGTTGATCGCTACCGCGCCGGCGGTGACCTCATGGTCACGCTTTATCGCCAAGGTGACGATCGCAAATTCACGAACATCACGGAGCAGGCAGGACTTTCGGTGAAAGGCTGGGGAATGGGCGTTGCGGTCGCTGATTTCGACAATGACGGCAATCTGGACCTCTTCGTCACTGGCTACGGGCACAGCGTTCTATATCGCGGGCTTGGCAACTGCAAGTTTGAAGACGTAACACGGAAGGCAGGACTTAGCGGAGTTACCGGCTTTGCCACAGGCGTTGCTTGGGGTGATTACGATCGCGACGGCCATGTCGACCTGTTCGTGTCTCGTTATGTTCACGTGGACATGAATCATCTGCCTGCGTTCGGCAGCGACGAAAAATTCTGCCGTTTCAAGGGCGTGCTGGTGCAGTGCGGCCCTTGGGGCATGCAGGGCGAAGGTGACTACCTGTTTCGCAATCGCGGTGATGGCACCTTCGAGGACGTTTCAAAAAAAGCAGGCATGGACGATCCGCAGAAACGCTATGGCCTCGGCGCAATATGGGGAGATTATGACAACGACGGCTGGCCTGATCTGTTCCTGGCGAACGATGCCGGCCCCAACTTCCTTTACCACAATCGGCACGACGGAACCTTTGATGAGGTTGGCATGTTGTCGGGCGTGGCCCTCGGCGATGATGGCCAGGAGCTCGGTTCAATGGGAGTGGATTTCGGCGATTACAATCATGACGGATATCTCGACCTGTTTGTTACCAACTACACCGATCAGGTGAATAACCTTTACCGTAATCTCGGCTCAGGCGCATTCTCCGATATGTCGTGGGCGGCGAAGCTCGGACAGCCAAGTTACCGCTACATTAAATGGGGAACCGGTTTCGCTGATTTTGATAACGACGGATGGGACGACCTCTTCGTCGCCAATGGTCACGTCTATCCACAAGTAGATGCCATCCCGAACAGTCCAGGCTACAAGGAACCCATGCAGATGTTTCGTAACAATCGCGACGGAACTTTCGAAGATATTTCCAAACCCTCAGGCGTCTTTGACATCCCCCCTGAATCGCGTCGCGGAGCAGCCTTTGGAGACGTCTTTAACGATGGCAATATCGGCATTCTCGTGCTCAACATCGGCCAACCGCCGTCTCTGTTGATAAACAAAACCCGCAACAACAATCATCGTGTTGACTTTCACTTGATTGGAACTAAGAGCAATCGTGCAGCCATTGGAGCGCGGGTCACCATTCATGCCGCTGGAGTCATGCAGTTCCATGAAGTCCGATCGGGTGGCAGCTATCTATCGCAGAACGATCTGCGACTGCACTTCGGAGTCGGCGCTGCCGGCAACATGGAAATGGTGGAAATCAAATGGCCGAGCGGCCAAACCGAATTGCTGCGCGATGTCTCCGCCGACGTGATCTACACCGTCACAGAGGGCCGAGGGATCACCGATCGAGTGCCAATGCCGCCCTCCACTCAATCCACCTCCACAGCGCCTGCGAGCCGCTGATCGAATCAGCTTCTCTCTCTTGACCGGCACAGAGTTCGAGGCACGACGCATCACACCTGTAACTTGCGCAGACACGGGACGCTGACCCTCATCTTTTCAAGGTCCATCTCGATAAATCTCTATTGCACTCAAAATCCCTCTACCGAAGTCAATGAGTGAAATCGCCTGATTCAGAAACTGACTTTCCGCGAAGAGAACCGGGCATTAGTTCCGAATCTTCGCAGGATCATTCAGGTGAGGTCCAGCCCATCGAGACGATCTCCTGTGCGCCGGCGTCTTTTGGAATAAGCACCGAGTCGTCGGGAGTAAGCCCAAGCCAAAAGCCGTAGAGTCCGGTCTGCGCGAAGCCCTTCAGACTCACAACCTGCTCGATTTTTCCGTTCGGAACGGACATCCGGACCACATCCGACTTGTCACCGAGCCGCTGGAAATAGATATACCGGCTATCGTGGGACCAGCAGGGATAAGCAACAATATCGGGCGCCAGCATCGTCCACTTTCGGGTTTTGAAATCGAAGAGGGAAAGCCCGGTAGAATCCCCGTGCATAGCGACAAGGTAGCGCGCGTCGGGCGACCAACGAGGAGAAAAAAGCCCGTCGGAGCCCGGCACAGTCTCGATCTGGTGTGTCTCCATATTGAGGATCCGAATCACCGTTTGACCACCGCCGCCGCTTCCACCAAACACAAGGGACTTGCCATCTGGAGACCAATAAGGATCGGCTTGCGGCCCAGGATCATCCGGCAATAAGGGCTCGGGTACGCCGCCGATTGCCGGCACTTTATAGATGCGCGCCCTCTTGCCTTGCTGGATGTCGTAAAAAACAATTGTTTTACCGTCAACGGACCATCGAGGTAGCGAGGCGTATATCGGGGATGAAGTGAGCTGGAGTTTTTCGCTGCCGTCCAGTTTACTTCGCCAGAGAATTCCTTCCGGATAAGAAGAGTAAGCCACCCACTGAGCATCTTTCGAGAAATCCACGTCCTGTGCCGAAAGGCCGCCCATGAAAGCCTCGAAGGCCTTCGAGTGAATGTTGTAGCGTTGAAGTTCGGCACGCCTAAATCCGGCGATGGCGAAAAGCGTTTTACCATCCTTGCCGGGCACAGGAAAACTATAGGAGACCGTACCAGCAGTGAGTTGCACAGGTTGCCGATTGACTTTGTGGAAGAGGCTTCCTTCCTGGCGCGCCGCCCAAAGCTGCCCTCCCGACTCAAACACAAAATACTTGCCATCCGGCGTCCAGGAGCCACAGCAATTGTTCATGTCTGTGTGCCAGCCGGGAAACATCTTGTGAAGATTGGTTCCATCCGCCGAAAGCTCCCAAAGGTCAAGGAGTTGTGTCTTGGCATCGTAGACGTTCAGAGCTATGGTTTTACCATCGGGCGACCACGCGGGTGAGGTGGAGTTAACGGTACCAGACCCTATGGGACCCGGGAGATCGGCCAGCTTGCGGGAGGCGGTTCCGTCGGAGCTAGCAACATATAGCGTGTTGTTGTTCGTAAAGATCAAGTTCTGGCCATCAGGGGACCACGCGCCGCTAGTGCCTTGCAGGTTCGCCAAACGGGACGGCGAGCCGCCGAGGGTCGGCAAGGCCCACATTGGCGTTGATGCGGCGCTCAATGCTTTCAACTCACCGACGAGCAGTTTGGATCCGTCCGGCGACATGTTGAAGACCCCGAAAGGTGCACCCAGCAGAGTCCCGTTGATCGGCGCGAGATAGCCTCCGTTGACCGACATCTGCGCAGGCCCAACGCTAATGTCGTAAACGTACAACCGCGAGCCGTCGGTTCCGATTAGCCCTTTGTTGACGGCGTCGTGGCTGAGTTGTGTGTAGCCGGAAAGCTGCGGTGGCGCTAGCGACGGGCGGAACAAGTAGGCAATCACCGCCAGCATAACAACCATGCAGCCCGCTGCCATCGTCAAACTCTTCAAATGCTTTCTAGCCAACGCAGCGAGCAGTTTCGAGTCAGAACTATGGGTCTCCACTGCGGGTACTCCGCTTGGCTGTTTGTGCGGTGTCCCTCCACTTGATAATTCGAGCGCTGTCGTGATAGGTGACCGGCCGGACGTGTCGCGCCGCAGGCGCTTCAAGTCGGCTCGTAGTTCGGACGCCACCTGATAGCGAATGTCGCGGTCTTTTTCCAAGGCTTTGTTGATCACCCGCTCCAAATCGGCAGGAATATCAGGATTGATCCTGGCGGGTGGAGTCGGTGGCTTATTCAGAATCGCGTCGAAGATCGCCGCGGTGGTATCTCCGCGGAACGGAAGCACGCCAGTCGCGGTCTCATAGAGAACCGCACCAAACGAAAAAAGATCGCTACGTGGGTCAAGCTCTTTACCCAGCGCTTGCTCCGGCGACATATAGGCAACTGTTCCGAGAGTGCTGCCGGGACTGGTTAAATGCTCTTCCGTAACAGTCGGAGCAGAAGTGAGCTTGTCCGAACTGGACGGGCCCATCTTTGCCAAGCCGAAATCCAGCACCTTGGCGTGCCCTCGGTCCGTAACGAAAATATTCGCCGGCTTGATGTCGCGATGAACGATACCTTTGCAGTGAGCGGCATCGAGGGCGTCCGCAATCTCGATGCCGAGGTCGAGCAAGCGCTCCAGCTCTAGTGGACGGCCGAATGTCAGTTCACGAAGTGTTTTCCCGTCCAGATACTCCATCGCCATGAACGGACGTCCCTCGTGCTCGCCGATCTCATAGATTGTGCAGATGTTCGGATGATTCAGCGCAGAGGCTGCCCGTGCTTCTCGCCGGAAGCGCTCAAAAGCCGTTTGGTTGCCTGCCACATCATCTGGAAGGAATTTGAGGGCAACGAACCTGCCGAGTTGCGTGTCCTCCGCCTTGTAGACCACGCCCATGCCGCCGCCGCCGAGCTTCTGCACGATACGGTAATGGGAGATGGTCTGACCCAATGGCGAAGGGGAAGACATAAGTGGGCAACATCTTAGCAGAGTAATGCCGGACTTCTCCGACCAGCCGATTCGCCCTGAGTTCACATTGGCGATGAATCGCTATTACACTCAAAATGCCACCCAGTTTTGATCGCTGTCCACCTGATTTGCAGAAATCTGGCTCGGGTTCAGACTTTCCGGTGTCAATATTCTTGAGAACGCCAAGTGTGTTCGCAAGATGAACCATTGCCGGGCGTTCTTAATGCAGGAGACACGAACATGCGCTGGCATCGCGGTCTCGTGCTTGTATTGGCGCTTGCAAGTTCTGCGGAGTGGTTTTAGCAGCGGACGGCTGCGCAGTTGGATCTGTTGGCGCGATACTTTGCCCGAAAGCGGCGGCGCCCAGCAAGGCACCCGTAAACATTGCTGCCGCAAAGGAATGTTTCATGAACTGTAATCTCTGACGAGTTAAG
>Ga0207695_10008907_pt1 | contig 12493 bp, 9 predicted proteins | sample KBSC54metaG_FD_184354 | JGI IMG/M metagenome (GOLD analysis project Ga0207695, IMG submission 184354) | Corn rhizosphere microbial communities from Kellogg Biological Station, Michigan, USA - KBS C5-4 metaG (SPAdes) (version 2) | ecosystem: Host-associated > Plants > Roots > Rhizosphere > Soil...
CATGCTGATGTGCAAGCGCCCGTGTTTCCACAACGATTACCTGCCCACCTTCAACCGCCCCAACGTCCACCTCATCGATACCCACGGCAAGGGCATCACCGAGATCAACGAAAAGGGCCCCGTCTTCGAGGGCAAGCAGTATGAGCTCGACGTCCTCATCTATGCGACTGGATTCGAGGTCCAGAAGACCGGCATCTACAACCGGATAACCGGCGTCAACGGCCTCGAGATCAACGACAAGTATCGCGAGGGCATCCGCACCCTGCTCGGCATCCACTCGCAGGGCTACCCCAACCTGTTCATCATGGGCGGCTACCAGGCGTCGTTTCAGTTCAATCTGACCGACATGCTGCAGGCGCAGGGCGATCACATCGCCGCGTGCATCGATTACGCGCGCCGCCACGGCTATCAGTCGCTCGACACGACTCCGCAAGCCGAGGAATGGTGGGTGCAGGAAATCATCGAGCATCGCGGCAAGACCAGCCGCAACCAGGAATGCACGCCCGGCTATTACAATTTCGAGGGCGAATTTCAGCGCCGGCAGGACGGCAACTACAACGGCGGCTTCTTCCAGTACTGCAACCATCTCACCGAGGTGCGCGCGCGGATGGAGGCGAACTTCGCGTTCACGCGAACTTCGCTGTCGTCAGATTGAGATAGCTAGTTCAAGCAGCTACTTGAACTAGCTACTAGCGGCCACCTCGCGTGGCCTCAAATAAAGAGGGTCGCTATCGCTACGCGATAGCGACCCTCTTCTCGTTGCGCTTTCGCATTAGCTCTCGCCTTGCGATCGCTAATGCTCCTCGCGCCGCCTTCCGCCTGCGGCAGCTATCGCTCCGCGGTAGCTGCCTCAGTCTTTCCTCCGCGTACCGCCGCCTCGGCCGTACGCCTACTTACCGATCTGACTAATCGGATGCGACAGCGCCGTCGCCGTCACCGCCGGCTGGAAGCGGGTCTTGAACTCATCTGCGGAGAGCTTCGTGATCGCCGCAATCTGCGCGAGCATCGGCTCCTGCAGGTCGCGCTGCTCCAGCCGAATCATGTACGAGCGCGCGACCCGGTACGACTCGGTAGTAACGTCAACCATCCGCACCCGGATACGTCCCGAATCGGGGTCCACCAGGTCGGCCAACCCGACCGGCGTCACCCGGCCGCCGGTGATCGCGATCAGCGCGCCCGAGCCCCCTTCCAGCAGATAGCGCACCGCCCCGTAGCCGAGCGTCCGCGTGTACTCGGTGTCGAACGGCACCGGCTTGGCGCAGCGCAGCTCATAGCCGATGTCCTTGGCGATCACGTTGGCCGCCACGCCGATGTCCTTCAGCGCCGTGCGCACCCGATCTCGCAGCACCATCCCGAGCGGTACGTCCGCCAGATGCACATGGCCATAGGCGTCACGTTCGATCGCGGTGCCGGCCGCCAGCGTCGCCGGATCGATTCGCTCGACGATCCCTTCCGCCACCATCGCGACACCGTTGTCATGGCCCATCGAACGGCGCTTGACGATCGCACCCACGATCGTGTCAACCGCGAGCGCCAGATCGAAGTTGCCGCGATGGAACTCCTCGGGAATCACCGCCAGCGTCGCGCCCGCCGACTTGCACATCGAGAGCGCGAGCGATCCCGACTTGCGCCCCATCGTCACCACCACGTACCAGCGGCCGGTGGTGCGCGCGTCCTCCATCAGCGACTCGACAATCAACGCCCCCGTGCTTCGCGCGGTCTCGAAACCGAAGGTCGGCGCGTTTTCCGGCAGCGGCAGGTCGTTGTCGATCGTCTTGGGCACCGTGGCGACTCCGATCCGGCCGTGGGCGCGCTCCGCGATCATGGCCGCGCCATAGGTCGTGTCGTCGCCTCCTATACACACCAGGTAGCGCACGCCGAGGCCGAGCAGCGTATCGACCACTCGCTGCAGGCTCTGCTCATCGCGCGCCGGATTGGTGCGCGACGTGAACAGGATCGAGCCGCCGGTGAAATGAATCCGGCTGACGTCGCGGATTTGCAACTCCACCGTATGGCTCGCGTCACCTTCGACCAGCCACCGATAACCTTCGCGCAACCCGATCACGCGCAGCCCGCAGTTGATCGCCTCAATCGTCGCCGAGGCGATTACGCCGTTAATCCCGGGCGCGGGCCCGCCCCCGACCAGGATTGCGAGCGTCTCTTTGTCCACACTCATAGACACCTCACGCTCATCGATCACCTATCATGCGCCCAAAAACGAGCGAAGATAACCCCGCGCCGTCCCACATCCGGAGTTAAAAGGAGGAGAGGGTTGTTGAGGAGCGCAAAACTTGTGGTTTAATGATTACGAGTGGACGCGCGTGCGCCTTTACTCCCCAATCATTGTCCATTGTCCGGGGAGAGGTCGGGGACTTGAACGACGTTACGCGTTCGCCGGGCGAGGGCCGTCGCCTAATCAGAGCCGAAGCGGATCTGGCCGATGATATCGCTCACCGACGCTTTGCCATTGTCCGCGAGCAGCCCGTCGAGTTCCCGATCGATTCGTCCGAGCGCGCCCGCCCCTTCCTTGATTAGTGCCGATCCGACCTGCACCGCTTTGGCCCCCGTCAGATGCGCGATATAGGCGTCGCGTCCGCCGTTAATACCGCCCACCGCAACGACGTCCAGCAGCCCCTCGCTCACCTGATGGAACGCGTGCACCTGCGACAGCGTGCGGCGCGCGCCCTTGGCCGTTCCCGTCGTCAGATCGACTTCAAGATCTTTCGGTAGATCATTGGCGCAGACTGTTATCGCGACGCGCAACGACTTGAATAGATCGGCGACCGCGCGCGGCTCCATCGCAAGTTTCGGCGGCACCTTGACCGCGAGCGCCGCTTGAACTTCGCCGCGCACTCGTCCGACCACCGCTTTGAGCCGTTCCATATTGGCGAACGGCGCGACCGAACTCTGCACGTAATCGTCGGCCAGGTTGAGTTCGATTATCTTCACGCCCGCGCGATCGAGCGCCGTCGCCACCTTGACGATCTCGTCCTCGGAATTACCCACTACGCTGCCGATTATCGACTTACCGCGCGTGCCGAGTTCGCGTGCGATCCCGGCAAAATGCTCGACTCCGCGGTTCTTCAGATTGTCCGGCACCTCGAGCCCCGCGATGTTGCACGACTTGAACACGATCGCGCCGCTGTGGCGTGCGCTCAGCTCGAAAATTTCGCCCTTCTCCGCGGAATGCGGGCCTGACGCGTTCATCACGGTCGAGTTCAACGCGACGCCGCCCAGCCGAATCGTTGTACGTTCCATGCGCTACTTCCTACAGCGTCCGCATGGCGATCGGCAAGCCTCTCCACGCCCGCCCGTCGCGCACGCCACGATTGCCGAATAAGATTGAAAGGCTGGAACTTGGACCGGATCGAGCGAAAGGATAACCGATGACCAATGCCACCATCACGCGCGCGAGCCTTGACTCGATCGTCGCGCATGCCGAGCGCGAATTTCCCTACGAGTGTTGCGGATTCATCGTCGGCAACGGCGCGGCGGAAGAGGTCCGCCCGATCGCCAATATCCAGAACCGCAAGCACGCCGAGGATCCGGCGGCGTTCACCCGCGACGCCCGCACCGCCTTCCTGATGGACCCCAAGGAGCATCTGGCGGTGCTCAACGAGCTCGATCGGCGCAAGCTTAAGCTGCTGACGGTCTATCATTCTCATCCGGATCACGACGCCTATTTTTCGGCGACCGACCGCGCGCAGGCGTGCTCGTTCGATCCCGCCGAGCCCGACTATCCCGATACCATCTACATCGTGATGTCCGTGCGCACCGGCAAGTTCGTGCGTGCCGCCGCCTTCGGCTGGGATGCGTCAGCGAAGGAATTCGCCGAAATCCCCCTCGACATCAAGTAGCGAGGCCGTCTGCCGCGCCGCGGGTCTATTCCGCCGACAGAAACTCGGCATCGAAGTGGGCGTTGGCCGCACAGCACAATTCGCCGAACCGGGCAAAGCGAGCGCCATTCATGGCAAAGTACCCCACAACGCGAAGCCCGCATCTCGAACCAATGGGAAGTCTAAAACCTCAATGAGGTTTCAGTGAAGTTTAATTTTGCGTTCCGCAACAATCGAAACGTGGAGAGCCGCGCGCGATCCTTCGCGCTAAATTACGCAACAGGCAAGCGACGATAGACGGCTCATCGAGAACTGCGGTTGACAATTTGAATGCGCATTCATTAGGGGATTTAATACGGCATGCGTTAGTAACGATCGAAGCGTCGAAAAATAAGCCACGCGAGGATCCGGCTCAGTCAATGAAAAGGATCGCGGATCGATCGCCGCACAATAATGCGAGAGAAACTGGCCACGAACGCGACGGGATTGGGCTGAGGGGATGGCGGCGGAATTGAAAATACCGATAGGGGACGACGCGCTGGCCAAGGCGCGGCGCCGGCAGATATTCCTGGCAGTGACGCGCGTGCTCGCACGCAAATCGTTCCATCAGGCGACGGTCAAGGAGATGGCCCTGGAGGCTGGGCTCGCGACCGGCTCGATCTACATGTACTTGCGCAGCAAGGACGAAATCCTGCTGCTGCTGGCGGAGTCCATGGTAGGCGAGTTGGTCGAGGAACTGCCGGAGATTCGCGTGCGTGCCGGAGACGATCCGCGAGCGGAGCTCCTCGCGATCATGCGGACGGCGCTCGACGTAATAGATCGCTATCGGGAGGCGTTCGCAGTGCTGAATCACGAATTGCGCTACCTCGAACAAAAGCCCGAATACCGCGCCGCGCTGAAGGACCTGCTGCGGCCATACAAGGAGGCGCTGGCAGGTGCGCTGGAGCGGGGACGCACGCGTGGGCTGATGCGCTTCGATGATTTATGGAGCGTAGTAGAGGCGCTGCATATGCTCTGCTCGGGATTGTCGATGGGCGCGAGCCTGCTGGCGAAGACCGACAAGGAGACCTACTGGCGCGAGATCGCGGCGATCGTCGAGGGCCGGTTTTTCGCAGGCACGACGTAACGGCGGGCGGCTGCGGATGAAGCTGCGCTAATGTTCGAGAGCGCAGATCTGGTTGATTTCTAATTATTATGTTAGCGTGAATGGCAGCGGGTCGGAGGCGTTGTCCCGCGCTTGATTAATTCGTCTAAAACACCGACAACATTAGCGAGACCCGTGGAGCATTCGCGTGACTGATAATTCCGCCGCAGAATCCAGGATCAAAAGCCGCGCCCTGATTGAGTGGGTGGCTGAGACCGCCCGCCTGACCCGTCCGGAGCGAATCGTATGGTGCGACGGGAGCGAAGCGGAGCGTCGGCGTTTGACCGACGAGGCGGTGGCGGCCGGCGTGCTGATCCCGCTCAACCCGAACAAGCGGCCAAACAGCTACCTGCATCGGTCGAACCAGAGCGACGTCGCGCGCACCGAGGAAGTCACCTTTATCTGTTCGCCCAGGCGCGAGGACGCCGGGGTCACGAACCACTGGATGGCGCCCGACGAGGCCTATGCGAAGCTCGGCGCGCTGCTCGCGGGCTCGATGGCAGGCCGCATCATGTACGTGATTCCGTACGTGATGGGTCCGCTCGGCTCGCCGTTCGCGAAGGTCGGGGTGGAAATCACCGATAGTATCTACGTGGCGCTGAGCATGCGGATCATGACGCGGATGGGGACGGCGGCGCTCGAGTTGCTGGGAGCCTCGGACGACTTCAATCGCGGCCTGCACGGCACGCTCGATCTGGATCCGAAGAAGCGCTTCATCTGCCATTTCCCGCAGGACAATACGATCTGGTCGGTGGGCAGCGGCTACGGCGGCAACGCGCTGCTGAGCAAGAAATGTTTCGCGCTGCGGATAGCTAGCGCGTTGGGACGCAAGGAAGGCTGGTTCGCCGAGCACATGCTGATCGTCGGCCTGCAGAATCCGGCGGGCGAGACGCGCTACGTGGCGGCGGCATTTCCGAGTGCCTGCGGCAAGACCAACCTCGCGATGCTGATGCCGCCGGCGGCGTTCAAGGGCTGGAAGGTCTTCACGGTCGGTGACGATATCGCGTGGCTGCGCGTGGGTCGCGATGGCGGCCTGTGGGCGATCAACCCGGAAGCCGGCTATTTCGGCGTGGCGCCCGGCACCAGCATGAAGTCGAATCCGAACGCGATGCGATCGGTCGAGCATGATTCGCTGTTTACCAATGTGGCGATGACGGCGGACGGCGACGTCTGGTGGGAAGGGATGGACGTGCCGGCGCCCGAGGGCCTCATCGATTGGCGCGGCAAGCCGTGGGACAGGAATTCGGGCGAGAAGGCGGCGCATCCGAATAGCCGCTTTACGGCGCCGACAACGAACAATCCGGCGCTGTCGCCAGCTGCCGAGGAACCGCAGGGCGTGCCGATCTCGGCGATAATCTTTGGCGGACGGCGCGCAACTACAATACCGCTGGTGCTGGAATCGCGCGACTGGACGCATGGCGTTCTAATGGGCGCAACGATGGGCTCAGAGACGACCGCAGCGGCCGCGGGCAAGGTCGGCGTGGTGCGGCGCGATCCAATGGCGATGCTGCCGTTTTGCGGCTACAACATCGGCGATTACTTGGGCCATTGGCTAGAGATGCGCAAGCAGATCACGAAGCCGCCGCGCATCTTCATGGTGAACTGGTTTCGCAAGAGCGGCGCCGGCGAATTCCTGTGGCCGGGCTACGGCGAAAACATGCGCGTGCTGAAGTGGATGCTCGATCGGATTCACGGCGACGCGGGGGCCCATGAGACGCCGGTCGGACTGGTGCCGGAGCCGGGAGATATCGACCTGCAAGGGCTCGTAATCTCACTCGAGCAACTGCGCGCGGCACTGACGGTGAACGTCGCGGAGTGGAAGACCGAGGTGGCCTCGGCAGCTGAATTTTTCGATCAGATCGGACCCGCGCTGCCAACTGCGCTCCGCGAGAAACTTCGGGAAATCGCGGCGGCGCTGGACGGCAACGCCGCGCGCAAGGCCGGCTGACGCGGCGCAAGCCCGTGAATGACGGCGCAAGCTCACGGATGGCTGCGATCGATCACGCACGGCTGAAGAACCTCTTTCTCGAACTGGTACAGATCGATTCGCTGTCGCGGCGCGAGCACGACGTGGCCCTGCGCATTCAACGCGAGGCCGAACGTGCGGGAGCCATTTGCCGCTACGACAGCGCGGGTGAAAAAGTTCGCGGCAACAGCGGCAATCTAATCGCGAAAATACCGGGTAACGTGGCAGGCGCCCCACCCTTTCTGCTGGCGGCGCACATGGACACGGTCGCTCCCGGCGAAGGCGTCAAGCCGATCGTCGAGGGCGACGTGATTCGCACCGACGGCAGCACGGTGCTGGGCGGCGACGACAAGTCGGGCTGCGCAGTGATCTGCGAAGTGCTGCATCGGCTGCGCGAGAATGGGATCGCGCACGGTCCGATCGAAGCGGTATTCACAATTTGCGAGGAGATTGGACTACAAGGCGCGCGCAATCTCGATCTTTCTTTGATCACGGCGAAGGAAGCATTGGTCTATGACAGCGACGCGCCGGGTCATCTGGTGATTCGTGCGCCGAGCGCGGTCTCGATCAGCTTCACGGTGAAGGGAGTCGAGGCGCACGCGGGCGTGGCGCCGGAACGCGGGCTATCGGCGATCAAGATCGCGGCTGCGGCGATCGCGGCGATGCGCGTGGGGCGAATCGACGACGAAACGACGGCGAATCTCGGCGTGATCAAGGGCGGTCGCGCGGGCAATATCGTACCGGGCGAGGTGTCGGTGCGCGGCGAAGCACGATCGCGCAACGCGGCGAAACTGCAGGCGCAAGTCGATCATATGATCGGCTGCTTCAAGGAAGCGGTGGCGGGCGCGTGCGTAACGGTTGACGGCCAGCGCTTTGAGGCGACGCTCGAGCATTCGGTGCATCGCGCATACGACGGCATGGACATTCCCGACGATGCTCCGCTGGTGAAGAAGGTTATCGAGGCGGCGCGGCGGATCGGCCGCGTGCTCGAACCGCAGGGCACGGGCGGCGGGTGCGACGCGAACATCCTGAATCAACGGGGGATCGTGGCGGCGAATGTGGGGACGGGGATGCGCGAGATTCACACGACGCGCGAATGGCTGAACGTCAACGACATGATCGCGGCGGTGGACTTGACGCTCGAAGTTTTGAAGATTCACGCGGGCGGCTGAATCGGCCGTCGCGAAATTATTCTCTTCACGAAAATAGATCGGCACGCGATGTGATTCGGCGCTTCACGAAAGCGCGGACGCGAGGCTATAGTGCGCGCAATGCCGGGTCGCAATCCAGACAGCCTCGCGCTCGCGCACGGAAGGGTCGGCACGGCGAGCGGTGTGGGCGAGAGCACGCAACCGCGGTTCGAGCGCGATTCGCCGCACGCGTGGCGGATGGTCGCGGCGGGATTCCTCGCGACCTTCACACTGTTCGGCGTAGTGTACAGTTTCGGGGCATTTTTCAAGCCGATTGCGGCGCAGTTCGGCGCGAACCGATCGGCGACGTCGGCGATCTTTTCGATCACCTCGTGCATTTCGTTTCTGCTCGGCCCGTTCACCGGACATCTCGCTGACCGCTTTGGCCCGCGGCGAATTGCGGCGATCGGCGCGGTGACGATCGGCGTGGGACTCGCCGCGACATCGCAGATCAGTCATCTGTGGGCCGCGTACATCACGTACGGGCTAGGAGTCGGAATCGCGATCGCGTGCTGCTACGTACCGTTAATCGCGGCGGTGAGCGGCTGGTTTCTGAAGCGGCGCAACATGGCGCTGGGCGTCACCGTTTCGGGAATCGGGGTTGGCACATTGGTGACGGCGCCGGTCGCGGCCGAATTGATCCGCCGGCTGGGGTGGCGCGAAGCGTACATGGTGCTGGCGGTGATCGCGACGGCGCTGCTGTTCGTGTGCGTGTGGCTGATCGAGGCGCCGCCGATCGAACTGGACGCGTCTGAATTTTCGGTGCGGCGGATCCTGCGTACGCGCCAATTCAAGCTGATGTATGCGGCGTGCATGCTCTGGACGGTCGCGACCGCGATGCCGTTTGTATTTCTGCCGGCGTATGCGCAAGGAGTCGGGATCAAGGCGGTGGCGGCCGCGGCGCTGGTGGGCTTTATCGGATTCGCCAGCACGGCGGGACGGCTGGGGCTCGGGCCGCTCGCCGATCGCTTCGGGCTGATGGTCACTTATCGCTACTGCATCCTGGTGCTCGGACTCTGCTTCACCATGTGGCTGTATGGGAAATCGTACGGGATGCTGGTGGCGTTCGCGCTGGTGATGGGGGCGAGTTACGGTGGGGCGGTCGCATTGACACCGGCGGTGGTCGCGGAGCTATTCGGCACGCGCGGCCTTGGCGTGGTCCTGGGGTCGCTGTACACCGGCTGCGCGATCGGCACGCTGCTGGGCCCGCCTTTTTGCGGGGCGTTGATCGATCGCACGGGCAGTTATCGGCTGGCGATATTGTTCACGCTGGCGGTCACGGTCGTGTCGTACGTGATCCTGCTGCCGCTGGAGGTTCGCGAGGCCGAGCGTTACGACTGAGCGACTGCGCGCGACGCGCGAGCGTCCGCCGCTGGTTTTCCTTCACGCGCCCGCTGACACGCGCACGGGCCTTCAGAGCCAACGTGCGCGATCGACGACCAGAACGATCGGGCAAGCGCGAGACCTCGGAGCGACGCGCGACGGTGAACTGAGGCGCACGCACAACGCGCGCGACGCGTCAATCCACGGGCTTGCGCAAGAAGGCCGGGATGTCCAGCTTGTCGTCGTTCTCGATCGAGTCGTTGGCGCTGAGGCGAGTCGGACCACCGCGCTGCGCCTCGCCATTGCGGCGCTTGAACGCCGGAATATCGAGACTGCTTTCGTCAACGATCATGCCGAGGCGCCGTACCGGTTTGCCGCCGTATGAAGTCGCGTGCGGCGGGATCGGCGAGGGCGCGGGCGGCATCGGGGGCTGCGCGATAAGCGGCTGCTGAATTTGTTCCAGCGGACGTGTGACGCTTGCCATCACGGGGGCGGTGACCGGCGCACCCGACGGCGAGTAGGCTGGCGCGTGACGCACGTTGGTGAAGTCGCGATCGCCGAAGCCGGTCGCGATCACGGTGACGTGAATCTCGTCGGAGATCTTCTCGTCGATGACCGCACCGAAAATGATGTTCGCGTCCTCGTGCGCCTCTTCCTGGATCAGGCTCGCCGCTTCATTGACCTCGTAGAGCGACATATCGGGGCCGCCGGTGACGTTGATCAGCAGACCGCGCGCGCCCTTGATCGAAACGTCCTCGAGCAGCGGACTCGAGATGGCGCGCTGGGCAGCTTCGACCGCGCGATTTTCGCCGGCGGCACGGGCCGCGCCCATCATCGCCATGCCCATCTCGGCCATGATCGAACGCACGTCGGCGAAGTCGAGATTGATCAATCCATGAACGGTGACGAGCTCCGAGATGCCGCGGACGGCTTGCAGCAGAACGTCGTCGGCCTTCTGGAACGCTTCCTTTAGAGAGGTGGTGCGGCTCGCGATCGAAAGCAGGCGCTGGTTGGGAATTGTGATCAGCGTATCGACGGCGTTCTTGAGTTCGCGCAGTCCCTCTTCGGCCTGCCCCATGCGCTTGCGCCCCTCGAACTGGAAGGGCTTGGTGACGACGCCGACGGTGAGTGCGCCGCTTTCACGCGCGATGCGCGCGATGACCGGGGCGGACCCGGTGCCGGTGCCACCGCCCATCCCGGCGGTGACGAAGACCATCTCGGCTTCGCTGAGCACTTCGCGCAGGCGGTCTTCGTCCTCGAGTGCGGCCTTGCGGCCGATCTCGGGATTGCCACCGGTACCACGCCCACGGGTCAACTGCGTACCCATCTGGATGACGAGCGGCGCCTTGTTGTTTTGCAGCGCCTGGGTGTCGGTGTTGACCGCGATGAAGTCAACGTTGCGCAGCCCGGCGGCGATCATGTGATTGACGGCGTTACCGCCGCAGCCACCGGCACCGATCACTTTGATACGTGCGCCGGGATCGACATTTTCAATTAGCTCAATCATTTCCGGACCTCCTCCTCCACCCCGCTTGTGCAAATTGCCGTCCTCGACGCCCAGGCTCCAGCCTTCGTTTCGATCTTTACGATCTTTCAAAAGAAATCCCTCACCCAATCGGTTACGCGCGTGCGGAACCAACCCCAGCGTCCGTAACGCGCAAGCCCGTTGTGATGGCCGCGGCCGTTGCCGCCAGCATGGAGCATCAGGCCGGCGGCGGTCGTGTACATCGGTTTCATTAATTCTTCCGGCATACCCTTGAGATTGATCGGCAGACCGCGACGCACGGGCAGGTTGAAAATGCGCTCGGCGAGTTCCTGCGTACCTTCGAGCAGGGAAGTGCCGCCGACCAGCACGACGCCGGACGCCAGACTGTCGGCGGCGCCCGAGCGCATCAGTTCGCGCTGGGCCATGCTGAAAATTTCTTCCATGCGCGGTTCGATAATCTCGCCCAGAATTTTGCGCGCGATGACGCGCGGCTCGCGGCCGCCGACGCCCGGCACCTGCACCATTTCGTCGCGGCCGACGACGAGGTTGGTGGCGACGCCGTGGCTGATCTTGAGATGTTCGGCGTCGCTTAGCGGAGTGCGCAAGCCGGCGGCGACGTCGCTGGTAAGATGATTGCCACCGATCGGTAGCACGGCCGTATGCATTACGGCGCCGTTGAGAAAAACGATCACGTCGGTGGTGCCGCCGCCGATATCGATCAGCGCGACGCCGAGCTCGCGCTCTTCGGGAAACAGCGCGGCGTCGGCGGAGGCGAGCGGCTCGAACATCAGTTCGCCGGGGGTGATGCCGGCGCGCTCGCAGCACTTGTTGAGGTTCTGACCGTAGCTCTGCGCAGCGGTGACGATATGGATGCGGGCCTCGAGGCGCACGCCCGCCATGCCGACGGGATCGCGCACGCCCTCCTGATCGTCAACGGCAAACTGCTGCGGAAGTATGTGAAGAACCTGGCGATCGAGCGGAATCGCGACGGCGCGGGCGGCGTCGATCACGCGCTCGACGTCGCGACTGCTGACTTCACCGCCGCGCACGGCGACGATGCCGTGGCTGTTGAGCCCGCGGATATGCGCGCCGGCCACGCCGACTACCGCAGCGCCGATGCGTGCGCCGGAAGATTTCTCCGACTCCGTGATCGCGGCGCGAATCGCCTCGACCGTCGCCTCGATATTGACGACCACGCCCTTGCGCAATCCGGTACACGGCACCACGCCATAGCCGAGCAGTCCGATGGTGCCGTCGGAGGCGGCCTCCGCGACCAGCGCGCAGACCTTGCTGGTGCCAACGTCCAATCCGGTGAGCACGTTTCTCATCGTCGTGCGCTTTCCTCCGGGCGGTTGCGCGAGAGATGCGGACGCACGGCGAGAGCAACCGTCTGTATCGACCGGATCGCCGGCGCCCGATCGGCGGCGAAGGCCGCCGGCTTCATGCGCATCACGGCCTGGCCGGGCGTAGTGAGATCGAGCGACGCGACGAGGTCCTCGTGTCCGCGCCAGATGCCGAGCACGGCGACGGCGCGCGCGAGTTCGACGC
>Ga0207695_10008910_pt1 | contig 12491 bp, 10 predicted proteins | sample KBSC54metaG_FD_184354 | JGI IMG/M metagenome (GOLD analysis project Ga0207695, IMG submission 184354) | Corn rhizosphere microbial communities from Kellogg Biological Station, Michigan, USA - KBS C5-4 metaG (SPAdes) (version 2) | ecosystem: Host-associated > Plants > Roots > Rhizosphere > Soil...
ACGCGGGAGCAACAGGTAGCGAAACGTCGCTTTGTAGATGATGGAGTTGGCCCATCCGAGGTCCGCGTGCCGGATGTATGCATTGATGTCCTCCAGGGAGGCGTCTTTGCGCAAATCGACGATGAGCGCTCGTCCGCCCGGATCGAGGACCCGATACATCTCGTTCATTGCGGCCACCGGCTGTGAGAAATTCTTGAAGGCCGCCCGGCACACGATGAGATCGAAGGTGTTGTCCGGGAACGGCATCGCCGAGGCGTTGCCTTGCCGGAAATCGACGTCCACGTGCGCTGCGCGGGCGTTGCGTGCCGCAATGTCCACGAAGGTCCGGCTGACATCCAGGCCCACGACCTGGTATCGGCCGCGCCGAGCAATCTCGATTGCGAGGTAGCCCGGGCCGGGGGCGACCTCGAGGACACGGCTGCCCGCCGCCAGTGGCGCACTGACACGCTGCGCCAGCGCCGCAAAATCGGGCAGGTCGCGCGCGGTGTTGCGCGCGTACCAATGAGCGACCCGCCCCTCCATTCCCATGCCCTTGTAGCCCTTATCCACGTTCGCTTGCATCTGACGTGCTCCTCGATGGCGTTCTCGGTTCGCCTGAAGAGGAGATGCGCGGTGCTACGCGTTTGGATGCAGCTTGGTCTGGGGGCCACCCGTTTTCGCGGGACCTCCGCAGGTGCCGCCCGATCTCAGCGCTCGCGCTCTGGAGCTTGATGGCCCTCCCTGGCGCGATCCTCGCGACAGCCGTTCTGCCGCTCATCCCGCGGTATCAGCAGGTACGCGTGGGAAACCGCAGGTGCTGAGTTGTCAAAGCCGTCCGCCACGATCCATCCGTTGCAACTGATGGCCGTAGCCTCCGTCAGCGTGACACTTCCGCTCAACGGACTGCGACTTTCGATCAGGGACTGGAGCTCGCGCATGCGCGCATTGCGCACGAAGGCCCGCTGCGCAAGGGTACCGTCGGCAAGCCGCACCTGCGACCAACCCACGATCTCACTGCGATCGTTGATGGCATCGGCGTCGCTATTCAACCTGGGGTCGTCAGCGAGATCCCCCAGATCCTCGAACCTGCTGCCCTTCAGAAGGAACGCGTGGCTGGCGCCATTGGCCGTGTCTGACTCGCCCACGATCTGGCCATCGTCGTTGATCCCGTTCGCCCCACTGGCGCCGCCGCCGGGGAGCGTCCCGAGGTCCACCATGGTGCCGTTCTGCCATCTGAAGGCATGCGTCGTGCCGCCAATCTCGTTCCCCTGAGAATCGAACACCGCGGCATCCGAAGATCCCACCACGACGCCCTGGTCATTGACGGCGTTCGCAGTGGCCGTAGGATCGAAGAAGAACAGCTGGTCCCTGACGAGAGAGCCCAGGAATCTCGTCGTACCCGGATCGGACAAGCGCCACACTACCGCCTGGCTGTTCTCATGGAAATCAGCGGCGTCGCCGATGACGAACCCGGAGTTGGAAATCGCCCCGGCTTCACTCAAGGGCTGCGGCCCCAACAGTTGATATCCTCCGCTCAGATTCCAGACCGCCGCCTGCGGCTCCTGCTGCGCACTGAGGTCGATGACTGCGCCGGAGATCTGCCCACGGTCGTTGACGCCACCGAGAACGAAGGTATGCGCCATCTGATTGACGACGCCGCTGCTGTGCACGTAGACGAAATAGTCTTGCCCGTTGCTGCCGACGACGACGCCGGAGCGATTGACCGCGATCGCGTGGGCGATCTGCGGTATCTCAGTGATGGAATAGTGGTCAGCGGCCTGCAGTGGCGCGCACAGGCAGCCCGCCATGACGGCGCAACAGTATAGACACGGGTGTTGACTCATCGCGCTCTCCCTCGTGTTGTTGGTTCGACTCCTGCACGCCGTCGCCGACATTCTTCTATTTCTTGTCTTGCCTGCTTCAGCGCAGAACCTACCGGCAATCGCCCTCGCCCGCGAGCGCCACCCGAGCCTCAGCACCAAGCGTCACCTCAGCCGCCCAGGCGTTACCCTGAGCGCAGCCCCCCGGGCGCCCGACCGGTGGTGGCGCCAAGGCAAAATTCTCCCGTGGCGCACGACCGTGCCCACCAGCGAAGCGAAGTGGGCGCACGACCGTGAGCACAAACAAGCGCCTTACTGCATTCCCTCGAGCAGCTGATCAGCGAAGTACCCCGCCGGAATCGTCCCCTGCTTCATGAACTCCAGATGGAACTGCTTGGCCGAGAACCGCTCACCGAGCTTCTGCTCGAGCTTGCTCCGCAGCGCCTGGATCTGCTCCTTGCCGAGCCGATAGGTAATCGCCTGCGTGGGCCAGCGGGAATAGCGGGTCACGGCGGCGACGGCGGAAGCGCAGCTGGCGCGCTTGGCATCGAGCTTCAGGGCCTTGGTGTCCTGACACGAGCCGGGCAGGAAGTCCACGACCTGCGAGAAGAGAGTCACCGCCTCATCGAATGGTATCTGTCCGGTGTGGATGCCCGTGTCGATGCGCACTCGCAGATCCCTCTCGAGCTTGCCGCGCAGCTGGTAAAGATGCTCCTCGGGAGTGTAGAAGCCATTCGGAGCCGACGCTTGCGGCTCCGCCGGCAACGCTTCGGAATACAACGCCCAACCTTCGGCGGCCATCGAGTCCTGCCACATCGAGGAGGAATCCTCGACCGCTCCGGGGGTCAGCCAGCGGATGGGCGAGATTCCGTCCCGGTACGTCGTCATGACCTTGTAATGCCAGTCGTGACCGGGAAAGCCCTCGTGAGCAGCCAGATCCGCTCGCGCGGCGTCGTTGTGCTCCTCGCGCAACGCCGCCTGATCGTTGCCGGTCGGGGTGACATAGAAGCGCCCGACACCGGTCTTCTTGAAGGGCGGGGCCGGATAGTAGGCGGCGCTCTCGATCGAGGCGCGCAACGGCGGCGGAGTAACGGTCACGTCGAGCTTGTAGTCAGGCGGGACATCGAACAAGCCCGTCATGCGCGCATACGCGACCAGGCGTTCGCCTGTTTTGCGGTATGCCTCGACCATTTCGTCGTCGTTCTTGGGTGCGGCCAGACTGACTTTCTCGAACACCGCGCGGACCGCACCAGGGCCATTCGCGGGCACGTGCCACTTGTGGCTCTTGGCGATCTCGCGGGCGAGCGTCACCATCTCCGCCTGGGTCTGCTGCACGATCGGCCACGACTGTTCGTACAGCTCGGCGGAGGTCTGCTGGAGTCGCAGATTGTTGCGCAGCGCCCAGTCGTACTCCTTCGCGCCCAGCGCGTAGTGATCGGCGCGGTACTCCGGCTTCAGATCGGCCCGCCCATGCGGGTCGGGCTTCTCGAAAAACGTCCCGACGAGATAATCACGCAGATGCACATAGGCTGCGGCGGCTTCGTTACCCGCCGCCTGCAGCTCCGCAACCAGCTTGTCCCGATTCGGTGAGGCGATGTCCTGCGCGGCCAGCTGCGGCAGCGTCTTGGAGAAGTAATTGGCGTCGGCGAGCGTGCTCTGCAATCCGAACTCGATCAGCACCCGCCAGTCCGGGGTGTTCTTCGATGCCACCCCCGTCGCAATCTCCCCTTCCGCCGTCGCAAGGTACTGGCGCACGGCGCGCGTTCGGGCAATCACCTGCTGCCACTCCGCATCGGTGCCGTAGGTCGTGGCACCGGTCGCCGTCATGCCCTGGATCTGCCAGTCGACGCCGCGGAACGCCGAATCCACATACGAGTCCAGCGCCCGCTCCTGGTGACGCAACACCTCGTGCTGGTGCAGGAGGAATTCGATCTCGGCGAGCGCGACCAGGCGATCGACGCGATGGCGCGGCGCCAGTTGGGTCGGATCGAGCTTTTTGAAGCGATCGCGGAATTCGGCCAGCTGGACATCCTCGATGTTGAGTGCGGCGAAGGAGTCGTTGCGCAGCTTGCCGTCGATGTCCGTCAGCTGCGGATCGAATGCCGATCCGCCGAGGTAGGTCGCCACGACCGGAAACTGCTGCATGAAGTACACGACGTACTCATGCTCGGCCGCGGCAAACTGAGCGTTGGCATCCGGCGGAGGCGCCGGTGCCGGCTTGCCGCCGCCGCAGGCCGTCAGCGCGACGCAACTGAGCGCGCAGAGAAGCCCGCGCCGGCGAACAGCTGCTGCTTTGCGCGCGCCTGATGGTTCGCGCATGGCGGCTCCGTCGCGCACGGCCGCTCCTTCATGCACGGCTGTTGCTTCGTGCACGGCTGCTAGTTCCCGCATGGCGCCTACTTCGCGCCGCCCGGCGCCTGGGCCGCTGCCGCAGGCGGGGCTGCCGGGCGCGTCTGTTGGAATGACGGCCGTCGCTCCAGGCGCTCATACCAGTCCTTGATGAGCGGAAAGCGGGACCTCCAGGCGCGCTCGGGCATGCGGAAATCGATGTAGCCGAGCAGGCTGCCGAGGGCCAGATGCGCGATATTGATCGGGTCGGACAGCTCCGCGCTGTTATGGGCGAACCATTGCAGGCCGGACTCGACACGATCCCACTGATCGTCGATCCACACCGGCCAGCGACGCTCTTCGGGACGCACCGCCGTCTCATAGCGGATCAGAATACAGGCCTCGGTCATGCCCTGCGCGAGGGTGTGGTTGGTCATGACCCGCCAGCGATGCGGCGCGTCCTGGCGGGGAACGATCCGGCCGCCGCCGGCGAGGCTGTCCAGGTACTCGCAAATGAGCGTCGAATCGTAGACAGTCGTACCGTCGTCGCACAGGAGTGTCGGGATCTTGCGCAACGGGTTGTATGCCTGTGCGTAAGCGCGGTTGGGCTTGCCCGGTGCGATGTCGATGGTCTCCAGCGCCATGCGATCCGACAAACCAAGCTCGATCGCGGCCGCGCGCACCTTGCGGGCAAAGGGCGATGCCGGCGAATAGAACAACTTCATGTGCGAAGACCTCGGGCACGTGCGGAGGCGCGAATTGTGGCAGCAAATCCGCACGGCCGCCTAGCAGCGTGATCGCGTCGCCCTCGGGACGGCGATCTTGCCGCAGCGCGAGCCGCCCGCAACCTCGCCGGTTCCGGAACGCAACCGGCGCATGCCCTTAGGTCGCCGGGTGGATCAACGCGGGATCGTCGTACTTGAGGTAGTTGACACGCGGACTGACCGGATGACTGAGCATGCGTGAAGACGGATGCGTTCGCAGCAACCCGCGCGCTTCGTCCGGCGCTGCAGTGAGCCAGCCCTGGTAGCTCTCACGAGTGAGGATGGCTGGCATGCGCCTGCCGACATTGTCGATCTCGGCCATGAGGCGATTGGCGGCGACCATGACCAGCGCGCAGCTCTCGATGACATCGTCGTCGAGTGTGACTGCTCGCGACCACACGGCCGCCACGCCGAACACCCTGCGATTGACCAGGCGGACATAGAACGGACGGCGGAAGCCCTGCGGCGCCCGCTGCCACACATAGAACCCCGCCACCGGAACGATGCAGCGCTGGCCGTGCAACCAGGCTTTGCCGAAATCCTTGGAGGTCTCCAGAATCTTGCTGTTGATGCGCGCGGCCCCCAGTCTGGTGACCGCCGCCTTCACGGGCGAGGGCACGAATCCCCAACGCATCATCACCGCCTCGGACTCGCCTTCGTGCATGCGCACGATCGGCACACTCTGAGCTGGCGCAACGTTGAAACGCGCGGCAAACGTCCACCAGCGACGTGCGGCAGGGATTTCCTCCTCCGCCAGCTGCTGGTCCGGAATGACGAGCCGCTCATACATCGCGTCCGTGAGCGTACGACGTCGCCGCGGCCACGGACATGTCCGCGGGGAGAGACAACGCGGCTGCCCGCGGGCTGCGGCCTGGCTGCAGTGTGTGGCCGCCCGCGCGGCTGCGATCGGCTGCGGTGCGTGGCCTCGCGCGTGGCTACGGCGCGAGTACCTGCGCCCCAGCGAGCATCCGGCGATGCGCCACCCCACAGGCCAAGCTCTACTTGGCGAAAATCATCGCCTCATCGGCAAATGCCTTCAGCTCCAGCGCGTTGCCCGACGGATCCAGAAAAAAGCAGGTCGCCTGCTCCCCCGGCTGGCCCACGAAACGGATCTGTGGCTCGATGATGAACGGGGTGCCGGCGGACTTGAGCCTGGCAGTCACGCGCTGCCAATCGGGGATGCTCAGAATGAGTCCGAAGTGCCGCACTGGCACATTCTCCCCGTCCACCTCGCTCACGCCCACGGCGCCCTGCTCCTTGCACAGGTGCGCGACGATCTGATGTCCATGGAAATCGAAATCCACCCAGTGCGGCGAGGATCGACCTTCCGGGCATTCCAGCAGCTCGCCGTAGAAGCGGCGCGCCTCCTCGAGATCGCGGACCGGAAAGGCGAGATGAAAACGCGGCCTGCTCATGGTGTCCTTCTCAGCTCAGAGCGTCCCAGGTCTGCTCCATCCGACGCCGCAGAGCGGCATCGGGCAGGCGGCCCCGCCCCCCTGCGAGGTTGTCCTCGAGGTGAGCTACTTTCGTCGTGCCCGGAACCGCACACGTCACGGCCGGGTGGGAGAGCGCGTATTTCAACATCACCTGAGCCCAGCTCGTGGCATCGATCTCAGCCGCCCAGTCCGGAAGAGGATGGGTGCTCGCCTTGCGCAGCAGGCTCGCACGCCCGAAGGGGATGTTCAGCATCACGGCAATGCCCTTGTCCAGGGCGAGGGGCAGAACCTCGTTCGCCGCCACCCGGTTGCCGATCGAATAGTCGATCTGGATAAAGTCCACGGGATGCGCCTTCATCGCCGCCACCATCTCGGCATGCTGCCCGGCGAAGGAGGTGGTCATGCCCACATACCGGATCCGGCCGGCGTGCTTCAGCTGCTCGAGCACCGGGATCATGGCATCCGTGAAGGCCAGATTGTGGACGTGCAGCAGGTCTATCCGGGAGGTCTGCAGCTTCTTGAAGGAGCTCTCGATCTGGGCCTTGCCCTCTTCGATGCCCCCTCCGCGCACCCATACCTTGGTGGACAGAAACAGCCGGTCGCGCAAGTGCAAGGCGGTCATGTCCCTGCCGATCACCTCTTCCGATTCGCCGTAGATCGCCGCCGTATCGACGACAGAGCCTCCCAGTTCGGGCAGCTTCTGCAGGACTTGGCGTCGTGCCGCGAGCTCCTCCGGGGAGGCAGCCGTGAAGTTGTTCGTGCCGATGCCGACCACCGGAAGCAGTTCCCGGGTCGAGGGGATGGGCTTGCGGATGAGGGGCAGGGAGCGCGGACTCGGGGCCTCGGCCGCTGCCCCCAATGCCCATGCCGCGCCGGCGGCGATTCCCGTGGCAAGAGCGGCACGACGGGACAGCTGGGAAGCGGGATGGCGGGCAGCGCTCACCGGGTGACCTCCATTTGACCTTAATCGCGTTGGGGCTGCCCGGCCGGCTGGCCCCGGGGGCTCACTGAAGGGCACTCAGCGTACCGGGTTACTTCGACCCCCAGCGGAAAAAGTGGTTTCGCCGCCCGGTACGTGGTGCACAATTCGTACCCGGGATTCACAACAAAAGAGGTGCGCATGAGTTCCGGGCGGGCGCCCCTGCGCAAGACCGGCAGGGGAGTGAAGCGCGGCACGACGATTCACGATGTGGCCAAGCGGGCCGGCGTATCGCCCATGACGGTGTCGCGCGTCGTGAACGGCGAACCGAACGTACGCGAAGCAACGCGCGCGGCGGTTCTCGCCGCTGTCAAAGATCTCCGTTACGCACCCAATCCGGCGGCGAGAAGCCTGGCCGGAGCACAAAGCGCACGCATCGGCCTGCTGTACAGCAACCCCAGCGCCGCCTATCTCAGTGAGTTTCTGCTCGGCGCGCTCGATGAAGGAAGCCGCAAAAGCGCCCATCTGCTGCTGGAGAAGTGCGAGGTCAGCTCCGCCGCCGCGGAGCGCGCCGCGGTGCGCCGCCTGATCGATGGCTCGGTCGCAGGCGTCATTCTGCCGCCGCCGGTCTGTGAATCGCACGTCATCCTCTCAGAGCTGAAGAAAGCGGAGATTCCCACGGTCGCGGTCGCCACCGGCCGCTTCCGCGCCGACGCCTCCTGCGTACGGATCAATGATTTCAAGGCGGCGTACGAGATGACTCGCTACCTGCTGTCCATGGGCCATCGCCGCATCGGCTTCATCAAGGGACATCCGAACCAGACAGCCAGCGGCGAGCGCTGGCTCGGGTTCGAGACGGCGCTGCGCGAGGCGGACTGCAAGCCGCACGCGCCCATCATGGAGCAGGGATTCTTCAGCTACCGCTCCGGACTCGATGCGGCCGAGAAGCTCATCGCCACCGCGCCGCGCCCGACCGCCATCTTTGCCAGTAACGATGACATGGCCGCTGCGGTGGTCTCGGTAGCGCACCGTCGGGGATTGGACGTGCCGCGCGATCTGTCCGTAGTTGGATTCGACGACAGTGCCATAGCCACCACGGTATGGCCCGAGCTGACGACCATCCGTCAGCCGATCGCCTCGATGGCCGAGGCTGCGCTCGATCTGCTGATCCTGGACATTCGCAGGCGCCGCGACGGCGAATCGAGCACCCCGGTCGATCACCTCGTCGCTCACGAGCTCATCGTGCGCGAATCCGCGACCGCACCGCGCACGCCATCGGAACCTTGATGAGGCTTCGGGATTCTATTCTTCAAATGAAGCTCTACCCTCTTCTGCTGGCCGCGATCACCTCGACCGCGGCGGCCATTCCTGCGGACGAGCTGCATCACCGGGTGAGGATCGAGGGGGCGGGCGCGAAAACCGTCGTGCTCGAGGCCGGAGTGGGCGACACTCTGGATGTCTGGAAGAACATTCAGCCGGAAATTGCGGCCGGCTGCGCGCGCACCGTGTCCTATAACCGCGCAGGGTACGATGGCAGCGATCCGGCGCTTGGGCCTCGCGACGCGGCTACGATAGTCGGAGAGTTGCGCTCGGAGCTCCGGCGCCGCAACCTGCTGCCGCCCTACATCCTGGTCGGGCACTCCCTGGGTGGGTTGTACATGCAGTACTTCGCACGCAACTTCCCGAAGGAGGTCACGGGGCTGGTCCTGATAGATTCCACGCACTGGAATCAGGGCCTGCGCGTCGACAACTCGGCCAACACACCGTATGCGGGGCGCACTGCGGTCACTTTGTTCATGCCCTGGATCATGCGGCGCGAGCTCAACGACAGCACGGCGGCCGGTGAGCAGGTACATGCCAGTCCGCCGCCCGGGCCCGTCCCGACGATCGTGCTGTCGAGCACCCTGGCACTGCAGGGAGAGACACCTCCGGCGCGCGCGAACGAAGCTCGCATGCAGGATGAGATCGCAGCTGACTATCCGCAGTCGCAGCATGTGCGTGTCGAGCATAGCGGCCACTACATCCAGCGCGACCGTCCGCAGGTGGTGGTCCAGGCCATCCGCGAGCTGGCCGGCTGCGAGACCGTCGATTCAACAAGGGGTCGTTAGACGCGAGCGGTTGCTTGAGCCCACTACTCTTGTTGATGTGGCTAGGCGCGACATCGCACGTTCCGGCGGTGCCGGCCGTACCTGATACCCATGCCGCGCCACCCCCCGCGGTCACCGTTCCTCTCGCCGACTTTCCGAAATTCGACTCCACGACCTCGCTGCTGATCGTCGCCCCTCATCCGGACGATGAGACGCTGTGCTGCGCGGGTGTGATACAGCGCGTGACCGCGGCCGGGGGCAAGGTGGGAGTGGTATGGATCACCAGCGGCGATGCCTCGGAGATGGATCTGCTGGTGATCGAAAAGAGCCTGTTTCGCAAGCCCCGCAAGCTGCGCGATCTGGCTGAGCGGCGTATGCAGGAAGCGCACGCCGCCGCCGGCGTGCTCGGTATCCCACCGGCGCGGCAGATTTTCCTGGGCTATCCGGATCGGGGGGTCCTGTCGCTGCTGGGCGAGCACTACGTGACGCCGTTCTATTCGAAGTTCAACGGCTCGAGCGTGGTTCCCTACGACAACGCGCTCTCTCCCGGCCAGCCCTACACCGGCAGGAGCCTGGAGCACGACTTCGACAGCGTACTGCAGCGCCTCGAACCAACACTCGTGCTGGCTCCGAGCCCACGCGATGCACACTCGGACCACGAGGCCGCCGGAATCCTCGCCATGCGTGCCATGAGTCAACGCGGCGAGCTGAGCAGGCTGCGCTACTGGATCGTGCATGGCGGGGAGACGTGGCCGTTGCCTCGGGGCTATCACCCCACCCGCAAGGCGTATCCGTCACCTCGCGCCAAGGGTTTGGCCTCCGGGGCCTTCGAGCTGACGCCGCAGGAAGAGCAACGCAAGCTGCAGGCTCTGCAGTCATACCAGACGCAGATGAAGATCATGTCGTCGTACCTGCTCGCCTACGTACGCAGCAGCGAGCTGTACTCGGATACGCCGATGCCGCCGCCGGGGCCGGGCCAGGAGCTGCCGCCGGAAGCGGATGCGCCAGCGGCGACGCCCGCCTCTGTCGCGGATCCCGGTGAGACGGATCCAGCTACGAGCACAGCGCCAGCCGCGACACCCGAGGGCAGCCTCGCGAAGTGAGCGAGAACCTCTACGGCACTCGCGGTCGTCGCCATTTGTCGAGCCAGCGATCCAGCGCGCCGGCGATGCGCTCGCGCACGCGGTGAAGCCAGGCGCGCCTGGACCATAGCCGTGGGCTGAGCTCCTCGGACTGGCGGCAGTCGTTCTCGAACACTTCCGCCGCATCCTCGGCAAAAGCGGCGTCGACGATTTCCTGGTTCGCTTCGAGATTCCATTTGAAGCTCCAGCGATCCAGGTTGCTCGAGCCCACCGACACCCAGTCATCGCAAATGGTCATCTTCCCGTGCAGCACGCGCGGCTGGTACTCGAAAATGCGCACTCGATTGCGCAACAGTTTTCCGTAGAAGCGGCGCGCGGCATCGCGAACCCAGGGATGGTCGGTGCGTGGACCCGGCACCAACAACCGCACATCCACACCGCGGCGCGCCGTTCGCCGCAGCGCCTTGCGAAACCGCCTCGAGGGCACGAAGTAGGCGCTCATCACCCACGCGCGCTCGCGGGCCTGAGCTATGCGATGAACCACCTCATTCGCGAGGACCGAGCGAGCGGCCGCTTCGCTCAGTACCACTCGGCCCGCGGCGCCCGCTTCACCATCGGCACGGCTCGCAGCGCCCGGTTCACCATTGGCACGAGCCCCAGCGCCGGATTCACCAGCAACACGGTGCGCCGTTCCCGCTTCATCACGGTCGCCCGCAACCGGCGTCGCCGAGGAAGCTCGCGGCTCGGGCAGGCTCGTCAATCCCCCGCATCGCCGCCAGGTTCGCGCAAAAGCGCGCTGCCAGTCGATCATCACGGGGCCGGCAATCTCGACCATCTGATCGCGCCACGGTGGCCCCTTGCCTCGGAGGCCGGCGAATTCGTCAGTCAGGCCGGCGCCGCCGACGAAAGCGCGCTGCCCGTCGATGACCAGCAGCTTGCGGTGATCGCGCAGAAAGTTGCGCAACTTCTTATGCCAGCTGAGCGCGTTGTAGAAGCGAAGCTCGACGCCAGCGCCCGTGAGCCGCGCCCGATCGGCTGTGGCCAGACCCAGGGATCCGAAGCCGTCCAGTACCACGCACACCTTCAGTCCCCGGCGCGCGGCGGCGCTCAGGGCTGCGACGAACTTGTCGGTCAGGTCGCCGGACTCGACGAGATACATCTCCAGCAGCACATACTCGCAGGCGCCGTCGATGGCCTCGAGCATGCGCTGGAAAAACTCCTCACTCACGGCAATGAGATGGAACCGGTTCCCCGTGCGCCACGGGCCGGCGTCGGCGAATTCCCGAGGAGCTCTGCGGCGCTTCAACATGCGCCAACGATGACCGAAGCAGGCGGCGCGAGTCTATAGACGCCTGATCAAGTAGGATGTGCGGCATCCGGGGGTGGCGTGCGGGGAGACATGGGGGTTGTGAGTCCGCTGGGATGGCAGGTAACGGCTTGATCCTGCTCATTGTCGTTGCGCTGTTGCTGGCCGCGGTGCCTGTGAGCGCCCTTGCGGATCCCGCCGCGAGCTTGATGGCTGTCAGACATCGCGGGTGTGCGGACCGGCCGGGAGTGGCCGCGCCCCTGCACCGGAGCAGCAAGCTCGACAAAGTGGCCCGGCTGCTCGCCGACGGCAAGACACTACGCGCCGCCAGCAGGGAGGCGGGCTACCGCGTGAAATCCGCCGCCACACTCCAGATCCCCGGTGCCACCGCGGACTCCCTCATCGAGCACGCCGCGAGCCGCCAGCTCTGCTCACAGGTCACCGACCCCGAATACACTGAAATCGGGACCTATCGGCGCGGCACGTTCGTGTGGGCGGTGCTTGCGCTTCCGCTCTCACCACCCGGACCTCGCGACGTACTGAAAATCGAGCGCCGCGTGCTGCAGCTCACCAACGAGGCGCGCGCTCAGGGCCGCCAATGCGGCCGTGAGCCCTTCGGCGCCGCGCCACCCTTGAAGCCATCACTTCTGCTGTCGCGCGTGGCGCTGGAGCATTCCAGGGACATGGCGGCGCACGACCTGTTCGACCACACCGGGAGTGACGGAAGCTCACCCGGCGACCGCATGACACGCGCCGGCTATAAATGGCGC
>Ga0207695_10008914_pt1 | contig 12491 bp, 11 predicted proteins | sample KBSC54metaG_FD_184354 | JGI IMG/M metagenome (GOLD analysis project Ga0207695, IMG submission 184354) | Corn rhizosphere microbial communities from Kellogg Biological Station, Michigan, USA - KBS C5-4 metaG (SPAdes) (version 2) | ecosystem: Host-associated > Plants > Roots > Rhizosphere > Soil...
CACCGTGACGATGCGGCCGCGCAGGTTGATCAGGCCGCGTACTTCCGGCGGCCCGCCCGGCACCGGTGCGATTTCTTCGGGGATCAGGATGTCCTGGACCCGGGTCACCGGCACGCCGAACAACTGGCCCGCCACGGTGAAGGTTACGAAAGCATCCGCACCGTCTTCGCTGCGGCTGGCGGGGGCAACAAGGGTCTCTGTGCTCATGATGTCTGCCTTGATCAGGAAGTGGGGGAAGAAACAGGCCGGGCGCTATCAAGCCTGGCGGGTGGGAAGCTCGGTTATGCTTCACCGGCCTGTTCCTTCCCCGGAGCCTCGCCCGGGTGACGTGCCGTTAGGCGGCTTTCACCTGGGTGAGGAAGGTCTGCACCAGCTGGCGCATGTCACCCGATTGCTGGGTGAGCGTGCGGGCCGCTGTCAGCACCTGATTGGCGCCGGCGCCGGTCGAGTTGGCCGCTTCGGTGACGCCGCCGATATTGGCCGAGACTTCCTGGGTGCCCTTGGCGGCTTCTTCCACATTGCGGGCGATTTCCTGCGTGGCGGCGCCCTGTTCTTCCACCGCCGCGGCGATGGTGGTGGCAATCTGGTCGATCTCGCCGATGGTTTTTCCAATCGAGGCGATGGCGTTGACCGCATTCTGGGTCGCGCCCTGCACGCTGGTGATCTGCGTGCCGATTTCCTCGGTGGCCTTGGAGGTCTGGGTTGCGAGGTTTTTGACCTCGGCCGCGACCACGGCGAAGCCTTTGCCCGCTTCGCCCGCACGCGCCGCCTCGATGGTGGCGTTGAGCGCGAGCAGATTGGTCTGGTCGGCGATCGCGTTGATCAGAGCGACGATCTCGCCGATCTTCTGCGAGGCGTTGAGCAGGCCCTGGACCATTTCATTGGCCTTGGCGGCCTCGGTCACGGCATTGGCGGCGATCTGGCTGGAATGGCTGACCTGACGTCCGATTTCCGCGATCGAAGAAGACAGTTCTTCCGCGGCGGAGGCGACGGTCTGCACATTGGCCGCACCCTGTTCGGAGGCTGCCGCAACGGCGCTGGCCTGCTTGGTGGCTTCCTCGGCGGTCGCGCTCATCGCCTGAGCGCTGGCTTCCATCTGGGTGGCCTGGCTGGCGACGCCCTGAACCACGCCTTGAACCTTGGTGTCGAAGTCCCGTGTCAGCTGGTCCACCAGGGCGGCACGTTTGGCGGTGACGCGCTGGGCTTCTTCCTGTTCCGTCTTCAGGCGATCGGCTTCGATCATGCTGTCCTTGAAGACCTGCACGGCATTGGCCATCTGGCCCACTTCGTCCTTGCGCTGGGCGCCGTCGATCTGGGTGGTCAGGTCGTGCTGCGCCAGCCGGCCCATCGCGGCGGTCATGGCGCGGATGGGTGTGGAAACGCCCGAGACGATCATCCAGCCGGCGATAAGGCAAAGCGAACCGGCGAGGCCAAGTCCGACCAGGATCAAAATGCGCGAGTTGCTGTATAGATCTGCGATATTCTGGGTTTCGGCCTTGCCCCCTTTTACTTGGTAGGCTTTGTCTTCCTGCAGTGCGTCCTGGAATTTGTTGAAAGCGTTGCGCATTTCACCGGTATATAAGGCAGTCGCTTCTTCATTCTTGGCGGCGTGCGACAGCTGCAGCAATTTCTCATTCATTGCAACATAGTCCTGCCAAGTGGTTTTCACCTTGTTCGCAAGTTCCTGCTCCAGCCCAGGCTCGATCGTGGCGGCGTAGGCATCCCAGCCTTTGCCTGCGTCTTCGATGGCGCTTTGAGTCTTCTTTTCTTCAGCGGCCTTGTCCTCGAGAGTCGTCATCAGGAGCGCTGACGCTTGGTACTGCCGGTAGCGGGTCGCCGAATACCGGAAATCGCTCAGGCCGATTGTGCCGGCCAGATAACTGTCGGCCAGCCTGATGGCGCCGTCATTGACGACGGACAGGCGGTTCACCGCGAAAGCACCCAGCGCGATAGTGACGGCAAGCACTGCGGCGAAGGTCGAAATGACCTTGCTGCGGATCGATAAATTCTGGAACCAGCTCATTTTCTTCTCCACGGATGGCTGGAGAAGCAGTAGGGGGGGCAATTGGCCTCGGTTTTTCGGCCCTGCGTCGGATTGTTTCAGCTTGTGTCGAAGGCGCCACCGCAGTGTGGCATTTAGGGCTTTTGTAACAAATTGGCACTATCTCATCCCCGTTAACCTTGCTGCCGCCCGGGGGGGCATAAAATGACCAAACATGTAACCATCGTCGAAGACGATCCGGACGTGCGCGCGCTTTTGGCGCGCAGCATGGGGGCCGAAGGCTACCGGGTCACGGCGCTGGAGACGGGTAGCGGCATCGAGGGCGTGATTTCCTCGGATCCGGTGGACCTGGTCATCCTCGATATAGGTCTTCCAGGCATTGACGGCCTGACCATCACGCAACAGATCCGCCGTCATTCCGATGTCGCCATCATCATTGTCAGCGGCCGGGGTGATCTGGCCGACCGGGTGGTGGGGCTGGAAATCGGCGCCGACGACTATGTCACCAAGCCCTTCGAACCGCGCGAGATCCAGGCGCGGGTGCGCAGTGTATTGCGCCGCGGCCGGCGCGAAGCTGATAGTAATTCGCAGGCTGCCAACGATGCCCATCAGCGTTTTGGCTTCGGCAACTGGGTCTTGGATGTCACGGCCCAGGCGTTGCAAGACGCCGCAGGCCATCCTGTCAGCCTGACCAGCGGCGAGTTCAAGCTGCTGGAAACAATGGTGACACGCGCAAACCGGGTTTTGACCCGCGATCAGTTGATGGATGCCTGTTATGGCAATCATTCGCCATCCTTCGATCGCAGCATTGATGTCTGCATCGGGCGCCTGCGCAGAAAATTGCAGGACGATCCGCGCAACCCCGCGATCATCCGCACGATCCGCAATGGCGGTTATATGTTTGCCGCCCGGGTCGCGCGCCACGCCTATAAAAATTGACGGTCGCGCCCAGGCTCTCGTCCCAATCTATCGCGTAACATGTTGAAAATATGACGTTATTACGCACGGCGCGGACATCGGCGCCGGCGCTTGCCCCATTGCGCCGCCTGCGCAGGCCTGGGCGTGGGGCGCTATTGAAATTCTCCGGTTTCACGGATCACATGAATTTCGTCGAGGCGCGATCGAATCCTGAATTCTGAAGGGGGCCCTGTGACTGAGATGACCGGCGGCGAAGCGCTGGTGGCTGGTCTGAGGGACCATCACATCGATACGGTTTTCGGGCTTCCAGGGGCCCAGACTTACGGTCTGTTCGATGCGCTTCATCAGGCACAAAAAAATATCCGGGTGATCGGCGCGCGGCACGAGCAGGCCTGCGCCTACATGGCCTTTGGTTACACAAGATCCACCGGACGCCCGTCCGTATTTTCCGTCGTTCCGGGACCGGGCATGCTGAATGCCGGCGCCGGTCTTCTGACTGCATTCGGCTGCAACGAACCTGTCCTGATGCTCACCGGACAGGTGCCGAACGCCTTTCTGGGAAAAGGCCGAGGGCATCTGCATGAAATGCCGGACCAATTGGCGACCATGCGGGGATTTGTGAAATGGGCGGATCGCGTGAATTCTCCCGCCGAGGCGCGGTCGGGCGTGGCGCGCGCGTTTCAGCAAATGCTGTCCGGACGCCAGGGACCAGCCGCATTGGAAATGCCGTGGGATATTTTCACCCAGAAGGGCGCGGTGCATGATGGCGCGCCGTTGCCCGTTCTGGCGCCGCCGCCCATCGACCCCGATCAGATTCTTGCCGCCGCCAAATTGATCAGCGCCAGCCGGCATCCCATGATTTTTGTGGGCGCCGGTGCGTTCGGCGCCGCGCAGGCCATCTTGGCGCTTGCCGAGGAAATCGACGCGCCGGTGGTGGGCTTTCGCAGCGGCCGGGGAATTGTCAGCAACGATCATGAGCTGGGCCTGACGATTGCGGCGGCCTATAATTTGTGGCCCAAGACCGATCTGATGATCGGGATCGGCACCCGTCTCGAAGCGCCGTCATGGCGCTGGCCGTGGCAGCCGCCGGGCCTGAAAACCATCCGGATCGATATCGATCCAAGCGAGATGAAGCGGCTTGCGCCCGATGCCCCGATTGTCGGCGACGCCAATCCGGCGGCCGGATTGCTGATCGAAGCCGTCCGGCGCATCGGATATCGACGGGAAAAAGGGCGGCGCCAGGCGATCAGGGATGCCGCGCGACTTGCGGAGACCGAGATCCGTACCGTTCAACCACAAATGTCATATCTGGATGTTCTGCGTCAGGTGCTGCCGCGCGACGGCTTTGTCACGGATGAGCTTTCGCAGGTCGGCTTTGCATCCTGGTACGGATTTCCCGTTTTCGAGCCCCGGACCTATGTCACCTCCGGCTATATGGGAACGTTGGGATCGGGCTTTCCCACGGCGCTTGGCATCAAGGCGGCCCATCCCGATAAAGCCGTGGTGGCGATCACCGGCGATGGCGGTTTCATGTTTGCCGCGCCGGAACTGGCGACCGCCGCGCAATATGGCCTGGATGTCGTCACGCTGGTTTTCAACAACAATGCGTTCGGCAATGTGCGCCGCGACCAGCTGGAACAATTCGACGGGCGTATCATTGTCGCCGATCTCCGCAACCCGGATTTTGTCCGCTTCACCGAATCCTTCGGCCTGCGCGGTGCCAGTGTGAATACGCCGGAGGATTTCCGCCGCGAGCTGGAGCGCGCGCTGCGGGAAGGCGGACCGCAGGTGATTGAAATCCGCAATGAGGGCTCACCCGAAGTGAGTCCCTGGCGGTTCATCCACCCGCCCAAGCCGGAAGGCCTGTCCTGATGGAAGGGCGAGCTTCGTACACCGATACAGATCCGGTCCTCGATGTCGGATCGTTGATCGATCGGGGTTCTTGGCCATTCTGGGCCAAGATCTATGTGCTGATGGCGGCATTGGCCGTCCTGCTGGACGGATACGACAATCAGGTTCTTGGTTTCGCTCTGCCCGCCATGATCGCGGAATGGCATGCGGCGCGAAGCCTGTTTTCGCCCGTGCTGGCAATCGGTCTGGTCGGGGTGGGGGTGGGCGCGGGCCTGGGCGGCCTGGTCGGCGACCGCATCGGCCGCAAAGCGGCACTGATCGGCAGCGTGGTTCTGTTCGCACTGGCCACGGGCGCCGTCGCCTGGGTCCATGATGTTTCACCCCTGCTGATGTTAAGGCTTCTGGCCGGTATCGGCATTGGCGGCGTGTTCCCCAATGCGGCGGCGCTGGCCGCGGAATTCTCGCCGCAAAGGAACCGGCCCATGGCGGTTGCACTCACCATCGTGTGCGTACCGTTGGGCGGCATGATCGGCGGTCTCATCGCGTCGGTCATATTGCCGGCTTTCGGTTGGCGCGCGCTGTTCATCCTTGGCGGTGTCGCGCCGCTCGTGCTGGCTGCCATTCTGCTGTGGACCTTGCCGGAATCCCCGCGCTTCATGGCGCGCAGGCCCGAGCGTTTCGCGGACCTGGCCAGGATCCTCAGGCGCTTCGGACATGAAATTCCTCAGCATGTGCGGTTCGTCGATCTCACGGAGGTCAGCGATTCCAAGAAGCCTGCATTGCTGGCGATATTCTCGCCCTTTTATTTGCGCGACACCTTGATCCTGTGGGGCGCCTTTTTCTTCAACCTGTTTGCCGTGTACAGCGTCTTCAACTGGGCGCCGGCCCTGATGACGAGCATGGGCCTGGACCTCGCCAATGCGAGCCGTACCGTGGCCGCCTATAATTTCGGCGCGGTGATCGGTGCCATCGCCTGCGCCTGGCTGATCGGCAGGTTTGGTTCGCGCATTTCCATGGTTCTGATGACGCTGTTGGCGGCGGGCTGTGCCGCGGTGCTTTCGGTGCTGTCGCAAACCCATCCGAATGTTCAGGACCTGACCATATGGATGGCCCTGCATGGCCTCTTCACCAATGGCGCCCAGACTACGCTCTATTCGCTGTCGGCGCATATCTATAAGGCCGATGTCAGGACAACCGGTGCCGGCACGGCCCTGGCGATGGGCCGCGTCGGCGCCATCCTCGGCTCTTACGGTGGAGCGGCGCTGGTCGATGCAGGCGGAACCAGCTACTTCGCCGCCTTGACCGTCGCCCTGATCGGAACGGCGACCTGCCTGGCATTCATCCGGCGGCACATTCCCCGTATGTGAAGAATGTCTGTTTTTTAAGGTTGGCGTTCGGTGCAACCCTGGATCGCCATGGCGGCGCTTAGCAAGACCCGTTGCACATGTTAGACGTTGGCGCGGCCGTTCCGGAAATCCGGTGTCTTTGCGATCTTGAACGGAACCGCGCCCGTGGCGTTGCGATTTCCGGGCGCTGCCCCGACCGTTGCGGGGCCATGTCGTGCCTAGTCCCGTCAGAATAGAGGCCGTATCCCACGCAAAATAACAGGGCAGCAATGATGAAACGCAGCAGAGTGACACTCAGCCTTACCGTGTTGATCGCGTTGACCTCCGTTGGGTGGGCCGCCACCACTCCGCTCAGACCACAAAGCGCTAGCCCTACGCCCGACGCGCTTTCCAGTGCCGCACCGGATCAAGGCGTTTTGTTCCATCCCGAAAGCGTGGACAGCGAGGGCAGCGTCACGGTGGAAGGCACCCGCATCGATTACCGCGCCGTAGCGGGCACCATCATCGTCCATCCCAAGGATTGGGATGACGCGGCTTGGCGCGAACATCCGGGCAAGCTCAGCGGCGAAGAGAGCGAAGACAAGAAAGACAAAGACAAGAAAAACGAACAGGATTTGGGCGACCGAAATCCCACTTCGGCGGAAGCGTCGATATTCTATGTCGCTTATTTCAAGAAGGGTGTGCCGGCAAAAGACCGACCCATCACCTTCCTGTTCAATGGCGGGCCAGGTTCCTCCACCGTATGGTTGCACATGGGCGCCTTCGGGCCGCGCCGGGTTTTAACGCCCGGCGACACCCACATGCCGGCCGCTCCCTATAAGCTGGTCGACAACGCCTACAGCCTTCTGGATGTTTCGGATCTGGTTTTTATCGACGCGCCAGGGACGGGTTTTTCGCGGATCGCCGGCAAGGACAAGGAGAAGGCCTTTTATGGCGTCGATCCGGATGCCTACGCCTTCAGCCAGTTCGTGCTGGGATTTCTGTCAAAACACGGCCGCTGGAATTCGCCCAAATTTCTTTTCGGCGAAAGCTATGGCACGCCGCGCAACGCCAATCTGGTCAATATCCTGCAAACCGGCGACAGCGTCGATTTCAACGGTGTGATCCAACTGTCGCAGATCCTCAACTTCGATCTCAGTGCGGATTCCCCGCAATATAATCCCGGCACGGACCAGTCCTATGTCGTCGCGCTGCCCACGTATGCCGCCACGGCCTGGTACCATAATCGCCTGGGCGCCACGCGGCCTGCCTCGCTCGAGACTTTTCTGAAAGAGGTCGAGCATTTCGCCACCACCGACTATGCCTTGGCGTTGCAGGAAGGCGCGGCGATTGACCCGGCGCGTAAGCAGGCGATGGCCGATCGGCTCGCCCATTACACGGGGTTGCCGGCCGCCTATATCCTGAAATCGGATCTGCGCGTGAATGTCGGGCAATTTCAGAAGGTGCTCCAAGACGCCGATGAAATGAGTGTTGGGCGGCTGGATTCGCGCTTCTCCGGTCCCGATCTCGATCCTTTGAGCCGCGAGGCCGGATATGATCCGCAATCGGCGTCCATCGCGTCGGCCTATGTTTCGTCTTTCAACGATTATGTCCGCAAGGATCTGCATTACGGTGAAGGCCGCGCCTACCGGCCGGAGGTCGATGTCGGCAAATACTGGACGTCAAACCATCAGCCCCCCGGGGCCACCGATCCGCAGCCGGGCATCCTCAATCTGATGCCCGATCTCGCATCGGCAATGAAGACAAATCCCAATTTGAAGCTGTTGGTGGCGGGAGGGTATTTCGACCTCGCCACGCCCTATTTCGAGGGCCGGTATGAAATGCAGCACCTTCCCATACCCGACAAGCTGCAGAGCAATATCGAGTATCACTATTATCCATCGGGCCACATGGTCTATGCGAACGAGGAATCGCTGAAATTGCTGCACGACGATGTCGCGCGCTTCATTCGCCAGAACCAGTCGGCCGTGAAGGAAAAATAGACCGATCTTCGTAGCGGGACTTGCTGCGGGCCGGGTGGCCATGAAACGGCGCTGCGGGGCGTTCTGGGCGCGCGTTGCCCGCAACTCTGAATCGCGCCGGCGGAGCTTAGCAACGCCTTCCGCGCATGCTAGGACTTGGCTGTTCGGGTACTTCCGGTGGAATTGCAATCATGACTGAACCGCTTCCTGTGACGCTGGATGACATTCGCGCCGCGGCCCGGACCATTAAGGGCCATGTGGTGCGCACACCGATGCGCCATTCCCAGACCCTGTCCCTGATCGCGGGCTGCGACATCTATCTGAAATTCGAGAACCGGCAATTCACCGCCTCTTTCAAGGAGCGCGGTGCGTACAACCGCCTGATGGCGCTGACGCCGGAGGAGCGCAAGCGCGGCGTCGCCGCCATGAGCGCGGGCAATCATGCCCAAGGCGTCGCCTATCATGCCGGGCGGCTGGGTATTCCCACCACCATCGTGATGCCGGTGACGGCGCCTTTCACCAAGGTCAAGCACACCCGCGATTTCGGGGCGACCGTGATCCTGGAAGGCAACGACCTTAAAGAGGCCAATGTCGCAGCCCGCGCCATCGCCGACCGGGACGGGCTGACCTTCATCCATCCCTATGACGATGCGAAAGTGATCGCGGGCCAGGGTACCATGGGCCTGGAGATGCTGGAGGACGCGCCCGAGCTGGATACGCTGGTGGTGCCGGTGGGCGGCGGCGGTCTGATCTCGGGTATCGCGGTGGCGGCCAAGGCGTTGAAGCCCAGCATCACCATCTATGGCGCGCAGGCCGAGCTTTATCCGGTGATGCGTCAGGCGATGCACGGCGAACCGCTGACCCAGGACGCGCCAGCCCAGACCATCGCCGAAGGCATCGCGGTCAAGCATCCGGGGGCGCTCACCACCCAAATCGTCAAGGCGCTGGTGACGGACATCCTGCTGGTGGGGGAATCCGCGATGGAGCATGCCCTGGCCATGATTCTGGAAATTGAAAAGTCCGTGATCGAAGGCGCTGCGGCGGCGGGCTTTGCCGCCGTACTCAAGAACAAGGAGCTGTTCAAGGGCCGCAAAGTCGGCATCGTGATGTCGGGCGGCAATATCGACATGCGCATGCTGTCGAATGTGATTCTGCGCGAGCTGTCGCGCGAAGGCCGCATTCTCACTTTGGATGTGGCGATCGCCGATCAGCCCGGTGCGTTGTCGCGGGTGGCGGCGCTGGTGGGTGACGCGGGCGGCAATATCCTGGAAGTTTCCCACAACCGCATGCTGAGCGGCCTGTCCGCCAAGTCGGCCACCCTGGGCATGGTGATCGAGGCGCGCGATGCCGAGCATGCCGCCGAAATTCGCGCCGGGCTGGAAAAGGGCGGCTTTCCCGTCCTGACCGCCCGCAAGCCGGTCTAGGCCGCGCCGCTGTTAACTATTGAGAAAGGACGTCCTTTTCCGGTTCCCTGTTTTGTGTCCTGAATTGGAACAAAACAGGTGGATATTGGACATGCCGAAAAGCGTTGCGCAACTGACGGGTATGATTGTCTGCAGCATCGTCGTCTTTGGCACCGACATGGATGTCACCTATGCGATGCCGCTGGGCATCCTGTCCGGCGCGCTGGCGGTTTTCTTTGTCGCGGTGGCCGAAGGCCAGGAACGGGTGAAACTAGGCGCCTTCCGGCGGGATGGAATTCAGCGCCGTTTCTAGTTCCTGGAAGCTGGGCTGATATTCGCCCGGCACGCTGCCGCGGCCGATTTCCACCGACACTTGCGCGGCATTGCCGTGCAGATGCGCGACCAGGATGTCGCGGATCACGTGATAGAAAAGCGTGTCCTCGTCCGCGATCGCTTTCAGCCGCGCGCCCATCGGGCCGACGATGCCGTAAGCGAGAAACACGCCGAGAAATGTACCGACCAGCGCCGAGCCGATCATGCCGCCCAGAACCGCGGGCGGCTCGGTGATCGCGCCCATGGTCTTGATGACGCCCAAGACGGCGGCGACGATGCCCAGCGCGGGAAGCCCGTCGGCCATGGATTGCAGCGCATTGGCACCGATCAAGGCCTCGTGATGATGCTTTTCCAGCTGCTTTTCCATCGCTGTCTCGACCTGGTGCGGATCTTCCAGGCTCATGGTCATCATCCTCAGCGTGTCGCAGATGAAACCGAGCGCGAAATGGTCTTTTGTGATCTTGGGATAGCGTTTGAAGATCGAAGACTCTTCGGGCCTTTCGATATGCGCTTCCAGGGCGATCAGGCCCTTGGACTTCATGGTCTTGGTCAGAAGGAACAGCAGGCAGAGCAGATCGCGATAGTCGCCCGGCTTCCAGTGCGGTCCCTTGACGATTTTGCCAAGGCTGCCACCGATCTTCTTGAGGTTGAACATCGAGCCGGCGATCAGCATCGCAGCGATGGCGGCGCCGAAGATGGTGAGCATTTCGTGTGGAGCCGCTTCGATCACGACTTCCAGCGAGCCGCCGGTCATCAGATAGCCGCCGAACACGCACGCAAACAGAACGACAATGCCGCCTAACTGAAGCATGAAAAGAAGACCTGCCCGCGCCCGAACCCAAGACGGCATTCCGCAATGAAATGCACTGGCCTTATTATTAACGGCAGGGCTTAAGGAGGGATGAATTGCGGCGCAATTCGGCGGGCCGAATTGTTAACGCTTCCTCAATTCGCGTCACAGCGCGGCTTTTGTTTCAGCCACCTTATGCGCCACCAGCGCCGCCAGTTCCTTGACCACGGTATCGCTCATGCGGCCGGCTTCGTCCTTGGCGCGAGCCGCGCGCGCGATCGCCGAAACGTGCAGTACCACCACGGCATGGTCCGGCACGGTACCCAGCTTTTCCATCTCGTCGAAATAGCGGCACAGGCCGCTGGCGATGCGCCCAGTGGACCGCAATCCCGCAGTCTCCGCGAAGCCGCGCAGTTCATGGGCCTTCTCGAAAACAAGCGGAAGATTGCCGGCCGCGTTCTCCAACTCGCGCACATAGTCATGTACGGCCAGTTGCAGCTTCTGGCTTTGCTGTTGGATCGCCGTGGCGCCGCGCGCGGCGGTGTCGGGCGCGCGCAAAGCGCGCGCCATTTTTGCGGCGTCGCTTTTGCTCACCATCTGGGGATAGTCGTCCGGCGGGATGATTTGCGCTTTTTTCATTCACGGCACCTGATGGTCGTGCTGATCGCCGTGCCGGCGCCACGGCCCCGCATAACCTTCCTGCGCCTTGCGACGCCGGTCGGGACCGAAATAGGACTCGCAGCGGACAAAGGCGCGCGGCCGCTCCAGGATTTCGGCGATGCGCGCGAACAGGCTCTGGGCGGTGACGGGCTTGGCGATGAATTCGGTGACGCCGGCATCGCGTGCCGCCTCCACCTTGTGCCGCTCGGTGTGCCCGGTGACCATGATCACCGGCACAAAAGGATTGGCGCTGCGCGGCGACTGGCGCACATCGCGGGTGAAATCGATCCCATCCATCGGCTGCATCGCCAGGTCCGACAGAACCAGGTCGCAAGACCTTTCGCGCAGGATTTCCAGGGCCGCAGAGCCGTTCGCCGCCTCATGAATTTCACGCACGCCGATGGAATTCAGCAGCGAACGCAAAAGCGATCGCATATGCTGATTGTCCTCGACAACCAGTACTTGCAGCGCCGCGAAGGCAGACCCCGACATACGTGTTACGATCCCCGGCTTCACGCCAATCGCGGCACCACATAGAAGGGCAGTCCACTTGGCCGGCAATACCGGCGAAATGGACTTGGGCAGGCCGAAATTGCTACCGCAGATTACGAAATTTTGGTTATCAAGCGGTTTACGAATTTACGACGGAAAGGGTACTTCTTGGACGCGTCCCGAATCCTGACCGGTCTGCTTCTGACGGCGAAATCCATCCTCAATCCGGTGGCTTTTGGCGTGGCCGGGGCGATTCTGGATGCCCAGGGCCAGGTCCTTCTGGTCCGCCAGACTTATATGACGGGATGGCGGCTGCCGGGCGGAGGGATTGGCCGGGGCGAGCCGGCGGAAGCGGGGATGCGCCGCGAGCTGGCCGAGGAAGTGGGGCTAAGCGGCGGCACGGCGCGGCTCTACGGACTCTATAGCCGCAGGGTCTGGTGGGTTACTCACATCACCGCGCTTTATATCGTCGAAGGCGCCACCGTGAATTTCCGTCCCAACATGGAAGTGCGGGCTGTCACATGGGCCCATCCGCAAACGCCGCCGCCGGATACCGCGCCGGGCACCCGGCGCCGCCTGGCCGAGCTTGCATCGGACGCAGGGCCCACTCCGCATTGGTAAGTCTTGCCTTTGCGGACCCGCGCGCGTAGTCGAACGCTCGACCTCTTTGTTTTGTCGCGGTTCCGAACGGAGTGGCTTAGCGACAGCGTAGAGGCAACGCCACGCACTTTTCCT
>Ga0207695_10008916_pt1 | contig 12489 bp, 13 predicted proteins | sample KBSC54metaG_FD_184354 | JGI IMG/M metagenome (GOLD analysis project Ga0207695, IMG submission 184354) | Corn rhizosphere microbial communities from Kellogg Biological Station, Michigan, USA - KBS C5-4 metaG (SPAdes) (version 2) | ecosystem: Host-associated > Plants > Roots > Rhizosphere > Soil...
CGAGCTGGGCGACCTCGCCGAGCAGATCAACGCGATGGCCGCGCGCCTGCACCACATGCTCGACGCCAAGCGCCAGCTGCTGCTGGCCATCAGCCACGAGCTGCGCTCGCCGCTCGCGCGCGCCCGCATGAACGCCGAGCTGGTCGACGAGAGCACCGAGCGCAGCGCGCTGCTGCGCGACCTGGGCGCGATGCGCGACCTCATCACCGACCTGCTGGAAAGCGAGCGCCTGGCCGACGTGCAGGCCGGCGGCCACGCGGCCCTGCACACCGAACCGACGGACCTGTCGGCGCTCGCCCGCGAGCAGTGCGAGGCCCAGGCCGCAGCGGGCGCGGTGACGCTGGCGCTCGCCGACGACCTGCCCGCGCTGCCGCTCGATCGCGCCCGCGTGCGGCTGCTGCTGCGCAACCTGGTCGACAACGCGTTGCGCCACGGCGCCGAATCCGAGCAGCCGCCCCGCGTCGCCACCGTTCGCGCCGCCGCCGCGGTGCAGCTGGTGGTGCGCGACTTCGGCCCCGGGATGGCGGAGGACCAGATCCAGCACGCCGCCGAGGCCTTCTACCGCGCCGACGCCGCGCGGCTGCGCAGCACCGGCGGCGTCGGGCTGGGCCTGTACCTGTGCCGCCTGGTGGCCGAGGCGCATGGCGGCAGCCTCGTCCTGCGCAATGCGCATCCCGGGCTGGAGATCACGGTCGAGCTGCCGCTCGCATAGGGCGGGTCGTCCCGACCCGCCATCCCGGGGCGGCACCGCGCGTGGCGGGTCAAACGACCCGCCCTGCCACGGTGCATCGCCCGCGCCGGTCGAACGGCCGCCTCGTGGTCGCCGCGGGCGCGTGCCTTGCCTCAGCTGGACAAGGCTGCCGGCGTCCGGCCGCCAGGAGACCTCCATGAGCCCGATCCGCCTCCTCGCGGCCAGCGCGCTGCTGGCCCTCGCCACCGCCGTCCACGCCGCCGATCCCGCCGTCGGCGCCGCGAGCGCCCCGCCGGACAGGGCCACGCTCGCCGCACGCGCCAGCCACCAGTTGCGCCAGGCCGATGTCCCCTCCGCGAAGATCGACCCGGACACCAGCCTCGCCGCCAGGGCCAACGCGGACCAGGCCGCCCGAGCCGGCGCCGACGACCGTCCGCGCCTGCATGTCGAGCGCCAGAACCTGAAGGGCCCGGCCGCGGCCAAGGCGATCGCGCAGCAGACGAACCCGAACACGATCGACCACGACACCGCGTTCGGCGACAAGGACCACACCCAGCAGGTGACCAACGTGAAGGTCACGCTCAAGAAGAAGGGCGAGCCCACCCACTGAGGCACCGGTTCGCGCGCGGGTTCGCGCGCCCGTTGAAAGCAGCCGCACCGCCCTCATGTTCCTTGGCAGATGCCTCGCGCCGTGTGTGCCGCGCGGGTGCGTCGCTTGCTCACCCCGAGCCGTCGCGTCCATGTCGGGCGCCCCTGCGCAATGCGCCAAGGATCGCCCATGAAGCCGTCGCCCCAGTCCGCCCTCACCCTCGCCAACCCGTTCCTGCTGTGGAGCACGTTCGGGATGAAGATGCTGCAGATGTCCACCGCCGCCGCGCAGGTGATCGCGCTGCGCACGACGCGCATGGCCGCGCACGGCCCGAACCCGGACGCCGCCGACCGCCGCGAGATGCACCGCATGGGTGCCGAGAAGGTCGACGCGTTCTCGCGCGCCGGCACGGCGCTGGCGACCGGCGCGATGCCGCTGGTGGCCGGCATGGCGATGCAGGCCTGGCGCACCAGCTTCGACCTGTGGGCCGCCTCCACGCGACTGGCCACGAGCCGCACCCTCCCGCAGACGATGGCGCGCCAGCAGCAGCTCGCCGGCAGCCTGATGCAAGGCCTCGCGGCGTCCGGCCAGGGCGCCGCGTCCGCCGCCACGGCGCGCCTCGCGCACCGCGCGCTCGCGCCGGTGCACCGCAAGGCCACCGCCAACGCCAAGCGGCTCACCAAAAAGGCTCGCTGACACCCCACCCCCACCGCCATGGACTTCAAGGACTACTACAGCGCCCTGGGCGTCGCCCGCGATGCGAGCGACGACGACATCCGCAAGGCCTACCGCAAGCTGGCCCGCAAGTACCACCCCGACGTCAGCAAGGAAGCCGACGCCGACGCGAAGATGCGCGAGATCAACGAAGCGCGCGACGTGCTGCAGGACAAGGACAAGCGCGCCGCCTACGACCAGCTCGCCGACCACGTCGCGCGCGGCGGCAGCCCCGACGGCCGCTTCCAGCAGCCGCCGCCCGGCTGGGACGAAGGCTTCGAGTTCCACCGCGGCCCCGGCCAGGGCCCGGCCGATCACGCGGACTTCAGCGAGTTCTTCTCGTCGATCTTCGGCAACCGCGGCATGGGCGGCGGGATGGGCGGAGCGCAACGCGGCCCGTACCGCGAGCGCGGCGAGGACCACCACGCCGCCATCGAGATCTCGCTGGAGGACGCGCTGCACGGCGCCGAGCGGCAGTTGTCGCTGCGCGCGCAGGAGATCGACGGGCAAGGCCGGCCGCGCCTGGTCGACCGGACGCTGGACGTGAAGATCCCCGCGGGCGTGAAGCCGGGGCAGTACATCCGCCTCGCGGGGCAGGGCCTGCCCGGCCACGGCGGCGAGCCCGCGGGCGACCTGTACCTGGAGGTGCGCATCGCGCCGCACAGGCACTACCGCGTGGACGGCAGCGACCTGTACATGACGCTGCCCGTCACGCCCACCGAAGCCGCACTCGGGGCGCACGTCACGGTGCCGACGCCGTCGGGCGCGCACGTCGACGTGACGATCCCCAAGGGCGCCCGCAACGGCATGAAGCTGCGGCTCAAGGAGCGCGGCCTGGGCGGCAAGGCGCCCGGCCACCTGTACCTGCTGATCGAGATCGCGCTGCCGCCGGCCGACAACGACGCCGCGCGCGCCGCCTACGAGGCGCTCGCCAAGGCGACGCGGTCGTTCGATCCGCGCATGAACCTGGGAGCCTGAGATGCGCGCCGTCACCACCCTCATCGAATCGACGCCGCTGACCCTGGCCGAACTGGCGCGCGCCGTCGGCGCCGACGATCAATGGGTCGTGCGCCTCGTGGAGGTCCAGATCCTGCACGTCGACGCGCCCTCCGAGCCGCCCGAGCGCTGGCACTTCCGCAGCGCCGACCTGCAGCGGGCGCTGGCCGCGCGCCGCCTGGAGCGCGACTTCGGCGCGAACCTCGACGCTGCCGCACTGATCCTGGACCTGCAAGCCGAGTTGCGGCGTGCGCGCGCGCTGTTGCACGCGCACGGGCTGGCGTGACGCGCGGGCGCTAGCCCGCGTGCGCCCACGCGAGGCCGAGCGGCAGGCGCGGCGGGCCGAACAGGAAGTGCAGCACGCGCCGCCGGCTCGCGCCGGTGGCCTTGGAGGACGCGTGCAGCAGCAACGGGCGCATCAGCATCGCCCCGCCCCGCGGCACCGGGCAGGCCACGGTGCCGCAGGCATCGCGCCGCGCGACGGCGGCGTCGTCGTCCAGGCGTCCGTCGCGGTGGCTGCCCGGCACCACGTGCAGCGGGCCGTCGTCCAGGGTGCAATCGTCCAGGTGCAGGCGCAGCGCGACGAGCTGTTCCAGCACCGCCACCGGCGGCTGCGCGAACCACGTGCCGCCCTTGTTCGACCAGCCTCGCAGCCCCGCGTCGTCGACGCGCGCGGCCACGGGGATCGCCACGTCCTGGTGCACCGGAACGAGCCAGTTGTAGGCGACGGATTTCTCGAAGGCCGTGCACTGCACCGGCACGTGCTCGGGCGGGATCGCGCCGGCGAGGCGCTCGTCGGCCTGGAGCTGCCTCGCGAGCATCGCGCACCACGGTTGGGACAGCAGTTCGCGCGTGCCCGCCGGGGAGCGAGCGGTCATCGCCTGGGTGATGCGGTCGACCTGCGCCGCCGGGAGCAGCGTTGGCAGCAATGCGAAGCCGTCGGACTCGAAGGCGATGGCGGTGTTGGAGCTGGCGCGATCCATTTGGGGGGAGGATAGCCTGCACGTCGCAGGCGGGCCCGGGTCCGGCGTCGACGCCGGGCGGTCCGCCATGGTCCTTGCGATCGCATCGCTTGACACCAGCCTACTAGTTGGTAGACTGCGCGCCATGGATCCGGAACTCTCCCCCAAGGCCAGCGAGATCGTCGCCTGCGCGCAGTCGCTGCTGGCCGTGCGCGGCTACAACGGCTTCAGCTACGCCGACATCTCGGAGGCGGTGCACATCAGCAAGCCCAGCGTCCACCATCACTTCGCCAGCAAGGCCGACCTGGTGCGCACGGTCGTGCGGCGCTACCGCGACGGTGCGCGCACCGGGATGGCCGCGCTCGAGCAGCAGATCGCCGACCCGCTGGCGCAGCTGCATGCGTACGTCGGCTACTGGACGGCCTGCATCCGCGACGGCAGCGCGCCGTTCTGCATCTGCGCCATGCTGGCCGCGGAGATGCCGGCGATCCCGCCGGAGGTTGCCGTGGAAGTGCGCGGGCACTTCGACGACCTTGCCGCCTGGCTCCAGGCCGTGCTGGAGCGCGGCGTGGCCGATGGCGTCTTCCACCTGCGCGGCCCGGCCCAGGCCGAGGCCCTGGCCGTGATGGCCTGCGTGCACGGCGCCATGCTCGCGGCGCGCGCCCACGGCGACACCGAACTGTTCGGGACGATCATGAAGCCCGTGCTGCATCGCCTGACACACCGCTGAGGGTGTCGGGCTTTTTTTTGACATCACAGACTACCAACTAGTAGGTACACATCATGCCACATCCGCTGTCCTCCCTGGGCATCGCCCACACCGCCCTCAGCCTGGTGCCGCTCGTCGCCGGCCTGTGCAGCCTGGCCATCCACCGCCGCATCGAGCCGCGATCGACCGCCGGGCGCATCTACCTGGTCGGCCTGGTGGCGTCGGTGCTGACGTCGTTCGGGCTCTCGAGCACCGGCGGCTTCAACCCGGGCCATGCGCTGGGCATCCTCGCGCTGCTGTCCATCGCCGCCGCTGGGCTCGTGCCCAGGCTCGCGTTCCTGGGCCGGGCGCGCGACTACCTTGCCACGCTCGCCCTGTCCTTCAGCTTCTTCCTGCTGCTGGTGCCCGGCATCAACGAGACGCTGACGCGCCTGCCGCCCTCGCAGCCGATCGCCGACGGGCCGATGTCCGCGATCGTCAAGGGCACGCTGGGCGTCTGGTTCCTGCTGTTCCTGGCAGGCGCCACGCTGCAGGTGCTCGAGCTGCGCGCGCGGCGTCGCGCCGTGGCCTGAGCGCGAACCGGCACCTCAACCCGGCCAGCGCACCACCGGCCCGCTCGCGGCCGCGCCCGGCGGCAGCGCCGCCGGCGCGGGCTCGCCGGCCGGGCCGATCGAGCGCACGAAGGCGTAGATCGCGCGCAGGTCGGCGTCGCTCATCGCGCGCACGTTGAACCACGGCATCGGTGGACGCGGCTGCATCGCGCGGGCGTAGTCCACCCACTGCCGCTCGGTCATCGACGGGATGAGCAGCCGCAGGTTGCTCGGGTACGTCGTACCCCAGGGGCCCTGCATGCCCAGGCGGTCGCCCACGAGCCATTGCGCGTCCGGGGCGTTGCCGCCGGCGACGGCGTAGCCGGGCGTGTGGCAGTCGTTGCAGCCGCCGATGCGCACGAGGTAGCGGCCGCGATCGACCTGCGCCGCGGCCGCAGGCGCCGCGTGCGCAGCCGAATGCGTCGACGCCGGCTGGCCGACGTACGGCGCGGTGTCCGCGCACTGCGCGGCGATCGGCACGATGGCCGCGACGAGCGCGATGACGCCGGTCGTCCAGGTGAGGCAGGAAGCGAACTTCATGATGGCTCCCCGCTTTCAGGCCGCCAGCGCGACGTCGGAGCGCTCGAGCGCGCGGTTCAGCGCCGTCCAGCGCGCGGCGTCGACCTGCAGGCCGATCAGCTCCAGCATCGCCTCGAAGGCCGGCGCGGGCACGCTGGCGCGCGCCTCGGTCACCAGCACGACCAGCTCCGGCAGGCTCAGCCCGCGCGCCATCCAGCCCACGGCTTCGGCCATCGTCGCCGGATCGACGCTCGCCAGCAGGCGATCGTGGATCGCGGCCAGCTCGGCATCGCTGTAGAGGAACCACAGCTGCGCGTTGTTCTGCGTCTCCTCGACGCGCATGTGCTGCAGGTTCTCGGCGACGAACTCGGCCAGGTCCAGATACAGGCGATGCATCGCGTCGGCCGCGGCGGCGCCCACCAGCCCGCGCATGCCGACCACCTGCGCGCGCAGCGCGGCCAGGCTCTCGGCGTGCTCGTGATGGTCGTCCGCCGTGCGGCGCGCGCCGCCGGGCGTGCGTGCCTCGATGGCGGCGTGCACGTGCTCGTTCTCGTGCCTGACGTGGGCGCCCATGAAGGCGAGCAGGCGGTCGGCCTGGTCGAGCGTGGCGCTCGTCGCGGCGACGTCGCCGGCGTCGGTGCGGCCGATGCGCGCGACGGTGTCGAACATCGCGGCGCGCAGGCCCTTGTGGATGTTGCGGTACAGGTCGTGGCGGGGGATGGCGTTCATGCGGGCTCTCCTGGTTGCGATGACCGCCAGTGTTCCCGCGCGGCCCGTCCGGGGCATCGCTCGAAGGAGCCATGGCTCCCCGGCGCGGAGAGCCATCGCGTGCCGGCCCGCTAGGCCCGCGGCTGGTTCATGTACCAGGCCGCGACCTGCCCGCGCGACGCGAGCGCCAGCTTGTCCAGCACGTTGGCGACGTGGCGCTTGACGGTGTGCGGGCTCAGGTCGAAGGCGCGTGCGATCAGCTTGTTGCTGTCGCCGGCGGCGATGCGCTCGCAGATCTGCAGCTCGCGCGCCGTCAGCCCCTCGGGGCCGGCGCCGGCCGGGACTGCGGGCGGCGGCGCGTCGACCGGCTGGGCGCGCGCATCGCCCAGCAGCGCCAGCAGCGCGGCCGGCGCGTCGGCGGGCCAGTCGCCCTGGGCCAGGCGCTGCAGCACGCGCGGCCCCGCCAGGCGCAACGGCATCGTTTCCCCGGACTCGTGCGCCTGCGCGAGCGCGGGCCGCAGTGCGTCCCAGGCCGCGCGCGGCTGGCCGCTGGCCAGGTGCGCGTCGGCCAGCGTCAGGCGCAGGTCGGTGGCGGCGCAGATCATGTCCAGCGCGTCGATGCGCTCGACCCAGGGCTGCAGCGAGGCCGCGGCGCCGACAGCGTCGCCGGCCCGCAGCGCGCGGCGCGCCAGCAGCGTGGCGCGCGTGGCGCGCATCAGCGGCCATTCGTGGTCGGCCGGCTGGGCCTGCAGGTCGGCCCACAGCGCGTCGGCCCACTCGAGATCGTCGATGCCGTCGGCCAGGCGGATGCACTGGTACAGGTACAGGCCACGCCAGGTGGCGGCGCGCTTCGGGTCGCGCTCGACGTCGTCCAGCATCGCACGCGACGCGGCGCGGCAGGCGTCGCGATCGCCGCGCAGGGCCGCCAGCGCCGATTGCAGCGCGAGCAGCGTCATGCGCAGCTGGCCCGGCTGGCCCAGCCAGCGATCCTCGCCCTGCACCTCGCGCGCGAGCGCCGTCGCCTCGTCGACGCGGCCTGCCCACAGGGCGAGCCAGGCCTGCAGCGCGTGGGCCGCCGCGCGCAGCGGCATGTGCGCCTCGCCGGCGACCGCCGCCGCGCCCTGCGCCCAGTCGACCATCGCGCGCCGCATGCCCGGCCGGCCGATGAACAGGAAGTGCGGCACGCAGCGGAACCAGACCTCGGGCGGCTGCCCCGCGAGCAGTTCGACGGTGCGCGCGAGGTGCCGCGCCGGCGCCTCCGACGGCCCGCGCGCGCCGGTCTGCCAGTACGACATCAGCTCGCACAGGGCCTCCGTGTCGCGGCTCATCGCGTGCGAACGTGCCTGCCCGAGCCGCGTGGCGGCCTCGTCCAGCCGACCGAGCGCGGTCAGCGCCACCGACGCCAGCGCGAAGGCCTGCTGCGCGAGCGCGGGATGGCCGGCCACGATGAAGCCGTCGCCGGCCTGCGTGAGCGAGCGCTGCATCTCGCCCCACTCGAAGCGCGGCCACGCGACCAGCCCGCACACGAAGGCGAGCGCGGGGGACCAGGCGCGACGATCCGCGGGGAACTGGTCGACGAGGTGGCGCAGCGCGCCGCCGCCGCCCGCGGCGAGCAGGCGCGGCGCGGCCTGCAGCAGCGCGCCCTCGGCGGCCGCGGGCTGCTCCGCGCGCAGCAGCAGCAGCACGCGGCGGCGCAGGTCGTCCTCCACCTGCGCGGCGCGCGCGAGCAGGGCCGGCAGTTCATCGGCATGCGCGCGGCGCAGGCGATCCTCGAGGAACTCGCGGAACAGGTCGTGCAGGCGCAGCGTGAGTTCGTCACTGGCGTCGAGCACGCTCGCGAACAGGCCGCGGCGCTCGATCTCCTCCAGGAACTGCACGGCGCGCGCCTCCTGGGCGACGGCCGCGCAGCGGCTCGCGCTCAGCTCCGACAGCACCGACACGCGCAGCAGGAAGTGCTGCAGGTCCGTCGGCAGCGTGTCGAACACCTCCGCGGCGAGATAGTCGAACAGATAGCGCTGCACGCCGGTGCGCGCCGCGCCGCCGGTCGTCGACGCCGTCGACGACAGCACCAGCCGCAGCCCCGCGGGCCAGCCCTGCGTGCGAGCCAGCAGCTCGTCGGCCTGCGGCGAGCGCGCGTCGCCGACCAGCGCGCGCAGCGCCTGCACCTCGCCGGGGTCGAAGCCGAGCGCGTCCTGGCGGAACTCGGCGAGCTCGCCGCGCCCGCGCAGGCGCGCGAGCGCCAGCGGCGGGTCGACGCGCGTCGCGAACGCCAGCGTCCAGTTCGACGGCAGGCGCGCGGCGAGGCGATCGAGCAGCTCGATGGCGGCGGCGTCCTGCAGGTGGTGCAGGTCGTCGAAGGCCAGCACGCCGCGTGCGGCATCGGCGGCGGCCAGCGTGTTCACGAGTTCGTCGGCCACCGCGCGCACCGCGTCCTCGCGGCCGGCCAGGCTGGCCAGGGCCTCGGGGTCGACGCGCCAGGGCAGGTCGAACGGGTCGAGCGCGGCGGCGACGCAGGCGAGCAGCCGCGGCAGGTCGTCGCCTTCGTCGACCGCCACCCAGGCCACGGGCGTGCCGGCGGGCAACGCGTCGAGCGCGCGCACCAGTGCCACGCTTTTGCCCCAGCCCCCGGCTGCGGCCAGCAGCACCACGCCGCCATGGGCCAGCGCGTCGGTCAGCGGCCCCTCGAGCGCCGGACGTCCAATCAGGCCCGCACGCGGCAGCGGGCGCCGGATCTTGGTGACCGGGAAGCTGACCTTCGAACGGACATCGGCGGCACGCATGGCCGCCGAGTTTAGCCTTCGGGTCAGGCTCCGTTCAGGTCATTTCACAGCCAGAGCCGCAGCAGCGCGAAGTCGTGGTTGCCGTCGTTGGCCGGCCCGGCCTGGATCGCGCGCACGGTCGACACGCGGTCGTCGGCCTGCAGCACCAGCGCGCGGCCCTGGTCGTCCTTGGTGCCCGGGGCCGCGGCCGTGATCGTGACGCCCGCCGTGCCGAAGCCCGCGTCGAGCGTGCCGTCCGCGTTCAGGCGCAGCGCCGCGAAGTCGCCCGACGAGCCGGCGCCGGTGTAGGCCCAGCCGCCGAGGATCAGCTTGCCGTCGTCCTGGCGCACCAGGGCGGTGGCCTCGTTCCAGTTCGCCACGAGGGCCTGCTCGAAGCGGCCGCCGGTGCCGAAACCCGCGTCCAGCGCGCCCGACGCGGTCAGCTGCACCGCGGCGAAGTGGTGGTTGACCTGGCCGGCGATCACGAGCTGGCCCGTGGGCAACACCGTCACGGCGCGCGCGCCGCCGATCACCGAATCGAACAGGCCGACGATCCGGCCCTGCGTGCCGAAGTCGGTGTCCAGCGTGCCGTCCGGGCGGTAGCGCACGGCGCGGAAGTCGCCCTCGCCGCCGACCGCGACGATGCGGCCCTCGCCCTGCACGCCTTCGATGGCCAGCCCGTGCAGCACGTCGGTGGCCGTGTTCGCGCCCACCTGCGTGACGACCTTGCCTTGCGTGCCGAAGCCCGCGTCGAGCGTGCCGTCCGCATTCAGTCGCAGCAGCGCGAAGTCGACGCCGCGGCCGCCGGCCCCGCTGCCGGTGTTGGCCTCGCCGCCGACGACGATGCGGCCGTCGGCCTGCACGAGCAGCGCCTCGGCGCGGTCGGCGTCGCCGGCGAAGTCGGCCACCACCTTGCCGCCGTTGCCGAACGTCGTGTCCAGGCTGCCGTCGGCCTGGTAGCGGACGACCGCGAAGTCCAGGCCCGTGCCGCCCTGGTCGCTCGCGCCGGCGACGAGGATCTTCCCGTCGCCCTGCAGCGCGATCGCCTGGGCGACGTCGCCGCCGTTCGTGCCCACCCGTGTGAGCACCTTGCCGCCGGTGCCGAACGTGGTGTCCAGGCCGCCGTCGCGGTTCAGGCGCACGAGCGAGATCACGGTGCCGTCGGCCGTCGCGCTCGAACCGGCGACGATCACCTTGCCATCGGGCTGCACCGCCACGGCGTTGGCGTAGTCCTCGCCGACGTCGACGGCCTGGCGCACGACGCCGCCGCCGAAGCTGGTGTCGACGACGCCCGGCAGGCCGCGCACGGTGACCGTCAGCGGCGTGCTGGCGGTCGCGACGCCACCCTGGCCTTGGACGCTGGCCGCGGTCGGCAGCGAATGCGGCGCGGTTGGCGCGGCGCTGAGCACGACGGTGGCCTCGGTGCCGCTGGCCGGGAACGTGACGGGCGCCGCGCTGACGCCCGCCGGCAGCCCGCCCAGGGCGACCTGCACGGCGTCGGCGAAGCCGGCATCGCGGTGCAGCGTGGCCTTCACGCTGGCCGTCGCGCCTTGCAGCACGATCGCCTTGTCGGCCTCGAGCGTGATCGTGAACGACGGCGCGGGCGCCGGTGCGGGCGGTGGCGGCGGCGTAGGCACGCCGCCAGCGGGCGAATCGCCGTTGCCGCCGCAGGCGACCAGGGACAGGGCGAGCGTGGACGCGGCGAGCGCGCGCACGGTGTTCATGCGGTTCATTGGAAAGCTCCGTGAAGGTGGGTTTCAGGATGGGAGGGAAGGTCTCAGAGCGCGGCGAGCGCGTCGCGGTCCGCCTGGGTCAGTCCACCGTTCTCGGTGATGTCCCACAGGATCTGCTGCAACTTGAAATCGAAGGCCGCCGTCACCTGCCTGCCTTGCAGCAGCGCGAGCAGTTCCAGCACCGACGGGTCGTCGGTCACGGGGCCGGTCTGGTAGGTGTCCTGGCTGCCGGCCGTGTTGTGGCGGCCCAGGTTCAGGCAGTACGCATGCACGGGCACGTAGAACGTCGTGGACGTCACCGGCACGACGATCGTCGTCACCGTCAGCACGACGCCGTTCTGGCCTGCGAGCGAGTTCGACACGAACACCAGGCCCGGCGGCAGCGTGACGGTGATCGGCACGAGCCCGGTGTTGTGCAAGCCCAGGCACACGCGCACGAGGCCGCCGTGGCCGACCGACGGCGTGGCCGGCTGCTCCGGCGGCACGCAGAACGGGTCGTCGCCCTTGACCGGGTCGTCGACCTGCACGCCCTGCGGCCACGCGAAGGCCTGGCCCGTGGGCGCGGCGGTGGAGTCGCCCATGCCGGCGTGGGCGGCGCCGCCGGTCGAGCCGGTGGAACCGGTGCCGCCCGTCGACCCGGTGCCACCGCCGCCGGAGCCGCCCGAGCCGCTCGACGAGGGCGTGCCGGTGCCGCCGCCACCGGGTGCGGGGCCGTCCGATCCGCCGCCGCAGGCGACGAGGGCGATGGCGAGTGCGGGCACGGCAAGGCCGCGAAGAAGGCGAGCGACGTTCATGGGCAGACTTTCGAAGTGGACGAGGCGATTGCGATGGACGTCATCGTCGGCCGCCGCCCGTTTCCTGCCATCGCTCGGAGGAGCCACGGGCCGCGGCGCCGGCGGGCCATCGCGGCATGGCTCCACCCTTTCGGGGGAGCCGTCCGCTTTGTCGCTAGACTGCGTTGGCCCCGCTCGCCCGCGCGGGCGCCGCCCCTACCGGAGTCCCCGCATGCGCCGCCTTCTCGCCGCCCTCGCCCTGACCACCCTTGCCGGCACGGCCGCGGCGGCGCCGTCCGAGTTGCTCAAGCCGATGGCCTTCCTCGCCGGCCACTGCTGGAAAGGCACGTTCGCGGACGGCAAGACCACCGACGAACACTGCTTCTTCTGGATGTACGGCGGCACCGTGCTGCGCGACACCCACACCGTGCGCCGCCCCGGCAAGCCCGACATGACCGGCGAATCCACCTACTTCGTCGACACGGTGGGCAACCACGTCGCGTTCCTCTACATCGAGAACGGCGGCGGCTCCAGCCGCGGGACGGTGGAGAGCCTGCCGGGCTCGCTGCTGTTCCCCGACACCCAGTACGTCTCCGACGGCGAGGCGCTCGTCTACCGCGCCCGCTGGACGCGCCAGGGCGACAAGGCCTACGAGGCCTGGAGCGAGTCGCAGGGGCCGGACGGGTGGACGACGATGTTCAAGGTCGTCCTGAAGCGGACGGACTAGAGTTCGACGCCGGCACCCA
>Ga0207695_10008919_pt1 | contig 12486 bp, 12 predicted proteins | sample KBSC54metaG_FD_184354 | JGI IMG/M metagenome (GOLD analysis project Ga0207695, IMG submission 184354) | Corn rhizosphere microbial communities from Kellogg Biological Station, Michigan, USA - KBS C5-4 metaG (SPAdes) (version 2) | ecosystem: Host-associated > Plants > Roots > Rhizosphere > Soil...
GCAATCGCCGGCCGAGTCACCACCACCTGTCGCTGCTCCCGGCCGTAGTCGGCGACCACGAGCCGGCCCTCCTCGGCGGTGACGCCGACGAACTCGTAGGGCCCGGCGCTTCGCAGCAGGAGGCCCGGCCGCAGGGCGCGATGGGTGATCGAGAAGGTCGCAAGCTGCTCGCAGTCGCCGCAGTCGTGGTCGAGCAGGTGCACCGGCATGGGCTGGGCGGCGGCCGTGCCCACGAGCCCGCGCGGGACGGCGAAGACGGCCGCGCCGCCGCCGACGGACACGCGGCGATCGTGCAGCGCGGCCCACTCGGCGCCCCAGCCGCGTCCCGGCGCGGCGGCGGCGAAGTCGCGCGTGTAGCGGTGGGCGGCGCGGTGCAGGACGGGCTCGGGAGCGCCGCCGCCCCGCGTGAGCCGGCGTGCGGCCACGGCCGCGCCGGCGACGACGACGGCGCCGCCGGTGAGCGCCTGGGCCCGGGTCAGCCGGCGCGTCCCGCTCACGGGAACGGCGTCCGTCGACAGGTGTACCCGGGGGCGTCGTCCGGGCGGACGCCGCCGCGCCCCGCTCCCCGCCCCACGTGGCGATAGACCCGAACGGCGCCCACCTGGCGCACGAACGTGAGGCCGGGCGCGTGGGCGAAGGCTGCCCAGCCGGCCGCCTTGCCGCGGCCGACGAGCAGGTAGTCGACGTGCTCCGCGTCCAGGAACCCGGGGTGGGCGGCCGGGTGGGCCAGGTACCGGCGGGCGAGGTGGGTCAGCCGCACCGTGCTGCGCAGGATCGCCGGGCGCAGGAACGGCGCCATCCCCTCCAGGATGTCCGCCCGGCCCGTCAGCGCCTGGAACGCCCCCTTGCTCGTCACCGTGGGCAGGATGCGGGCGTTGCATGGGGTCGCGATCCGCGCGGCGGCGATGTAGTCGGCCGTTCCGGCGCCCGTGGGGACGTCGCCGCGCACCTGTCCCGGTCCGGCCGCCACGAGCACGAGCACCGCCAGGACGGCGGCGGCGACCGCCGAAGCCCGGGCACCCGCGGCTCCCAGCCGGGCGAGGCCGGTCTCGGCCGCCGCCAGCGCCACCAGCATCACGGGGATCGACGCGTACTCGAAAAGTCTGCGCTCGCCGAACGTGGCGGGAACGTACAACGACTGCCGGTACGAAAACGCCAGCGCGACGGCGAGCAGGACGGCCTCGAGCGCGACGGCCGCAAGGACGGCCAGGCGCAGCCCCGGGGTGCCCCACACGAGCACGACGGCCACGGCGACGACCGTCGCGACAAGCGCCGCGAGCAGTCCCGCGCCGTGGGTCGTCCACCCGGTCGCCGCATCCACCAGCTCGCTGATCGTGGTCGTCGGCGGCTCGTACCAGCGCGCGTGGCTCTTCGGCTTCGGCAGCAGGAAGCGGTTGTCCGCATACGCGGTGGGGTCGTAGCGGCCCAGGAAGAGGACGTATCCCCCGCCGGATGCGCCCTGGAGCCCGATCTCGCCGTGCGACGGTCCCAGCAGGACGATCGCGGCGACCCCCGCGGTCGCCAGGATGACGCCCATCGCCGCCAGCGCCGGCCGGCGGGTCTCGCGCCGCCCCAGCTCGAGGAACGCGTACGCGAGCAGGAACGCGACGGCGACGCCCGCCGGGATCGCGTGCGTGAGCCCGGCGGCCGCGAGCACGAGCCCCGTCGCCACCCGGGCCGCCCGGCCGGCCTCGCCCCGCAGGCAGGGAAGCGCCATCGCGGCACCGATCACGGCGACCGCTCGGCCCATGTCCTCGTCCTGGAAGAACGTCAGCTTGGCGATGCTGTCGGCGTTCGCGGAGATCCCGAGCGGCAGGTGCGCGCCCGCGATGCCGAGCAGCGGCAGCAGCGGCGCGGTCCTCCGCAGGCCGAGCTCCCACCCGAGCGCGAAGAGGCCGACGGCGTAGCCGGTGACGGCCAGCCAGAGCGCCGTCGCCATCCCCGCCAGCGGGTGGGCGGCGAACACGAACGAGAGCTCGCCGGTGAAGGCGTTTCCGACGATCTTGGAGACCGCGGGCGGGTGCAGGACGCCCCATTGCAGCGAGGCGGCCGGGACGTGGCCGACGGCGGCCAGCTCGAGGCCGTCCGCCCAGTAACGCCACGCCCCGTGCACCGGCGCGACCGGGACCACCAGCCGCGCGGCGGCGATCGCCACGATCACGACGGCGCCGACGATGAGCGGGCCCGGCGCGGCCCGCGCCTGCCTGCGGGCGTCGTCGGCGAGCGCCCGCAGCGGCCGACAGCGGCGGCCGGCGGCAACCGCCAGCGCCGCGGTGACGATGAGCAGCGCCGCCACGGTCGCAACCAGGTCGAACAGATGCCCGACCACGAGCACCGTGGGGGTGAGCGCGGCGACCGCGTAGCCGAGCCCGAACGCCGAGGCGACCCGTGTCGGCAGCGTGACCGTGCCCGGTGGGTAGACGGCCGCCGAGGCCAGCGCGCCGGCCGCGAGCACGAGGATCGCCACCAGCACCGCGGCGACGATGCTCACGGCACCCGCCGCGGGACGCTGGTCGGGATCGGCACCGCATGAGCCTACCGCCGGGCCGCGACCGGCGGGCCGCCCGTCGGGTACGCTTGGACCGTGAGCGCGACCGCCGACGCACCCACGGTGTCCGAGGCGCTCGACCGTGCCCTCTCGGGCGAGCGGATCACCGACGAGGATGCCCGCGCGCTCCTGCGCTCCCGCGACCTGGTCGCCGTCGGCCGGGCCGCCAACGAGCTCCGCAACCGGGCCGTCGAGCCGGGCGTGGTCACGTTCATCGTCGACCGCAACCTGAACTACTCGAACATCTGCTACACCGACTGCGAGTTCTGCGCCTTCTACCGCCGGCCCGGCGACACCCGCGAGGGCTACGTCCTGCCGCGGGCGGTGATCTTCAAGAAGATCGAGGAGACGCTCGCGCTGGGCGGGACGGCGCTCCTGATGCAGGGCGGCCACAACCCGGACCTGGGCATCGACTGGTACGAGGACCTCTTCAAGGCCATCAAGGCCCGCTACCCGATCCACCTGCACGCGCTCTCGCCGAGCGAGATCCAGCACATCGCCCGCAAGGCGCGGCTGACGCCGTCCGAGACGCTCGGGCGGCTGCGCGACGCCGGCCTCGACTCGCTGCCGGGCGGCGGCGCCGAGATCCTGGTCGACCGCGTCCGCAGGATCATCTCGCCGAAGAAGACGACCTCGGACGAGTGGCTGCAGATCATGCGCGCCGCCCATCGCCTGGGGATGAGCACCACCGCCACGATGATGTGGGGCCACGTCGAGACGCTCGAGGAGCGAGTCGAGCACATGCGCCGCATCCGCGAGCTGCAGGACGAGATGCACGGCTTCCGCGCGTTCATCTCGTGGACGTACCAGCCCGACCACACCGCGCTCGCACCCCAGGTGACCTGGACGCCGACGAGCTTCGACTACCTGCTCATGCAGGCGGTCAGCCGGATCTACCTCGACAACGTCGACCACATCCAGTCGTCGTGGGTGACGCAGGGGATGAAGATCGGCCAGGTCGCGCTCGCGTTCGGGGCCGACGACATGGGGTCGATCATGATCGAGGAGAACGTCGTCTCGGCGGCCGGCACCACCCACCGGGCGTCCACCGAGGACTTCGTCCACACGATCCGAAACGCGGGCTACCGGGCCCGCCAGCGGGACACGCTCTACCGGCCCGTCCGCGACCACGCGGCCTAGCGGGGAGGCCCACTGATGCGCGTCACCGTCACCGGCACCTGCCCGGCGCCGCCCGACGTCGTGTGGGAGTGGATCGCCGACCCGCACAAGCACCTGCGCATGCTGCCGGGCGAGGTGCGGAACGGGCGGGTGCTCGAGAACGGCGACATCGCCTGCGAGCTGAACGCGATGGGGCGGTGCGAGCAGATGGTCGTCCGCATGGTCGCCACCGATCCGCCGAACCGGCTGGTCGAGCGGAGGGTCGACGGCAACCGCGAGGGCTCCTCGGTGTTCGAGCTCGAGCGCGAGGGCGACCACGCGACCAGGGTCACCCTCACCTCCGAGGTGGACGTCCCGCGGCTGCTCGCGGCCGTGGCCACGGGGCCCGTGCGAAGCGCCCTCCAGACCCAGCTCCGCAACCTCGCGGCGCTGGTCGCCGCGGGCGAGTAGCTTCGCCGGCCCCGCGTGCGACGCCTGCTGCGGCACCGCGACGCCCGCCTCCTCGTGGTGGGTCAGACGCTCTCCGTGTTCGGCGACCGGGCCATGTTCCTCGCCCTGGGCGTGTGGGTGAAGGAGCTCACCGGCTCGAGCGCCGCCGCCGGCCTCGTCTTCTTCGCCTACGCCGCTCCGGGGCTCGTCTCGCCGGTCTTCGGCGCGGTCGTCGACCGGGTGCGGGGACGGCCGCTGATGATCGGCCTGAACCTGGCCGGCGCGATCGTCCTGGCGCCCCTCGTGGGCGTCCACGGCCGCGGCCAGCTGTGGCTGATCTACGCGGTGACGCTCGTCTACGGCGCGATCGCATGGATGTTCTATTCGGCCCAGTCTGCCTACCTGACGCGCCTCCTGCCGCCCGAGCTGCTCGGCGACGCCAACGCGGCCCTGCAGGTGACGGGTGAGGGCATGCGCCTGTTCGCGCCGCTCGTCGGCGCCGGGCTCTTCGCCGCCTTCGGCGGGCCGACCGTGGCGGCGCTCGACGCGGCCACGTTCCTCCTCGCCGCCCTGTCGCTGGTCGCCATCCGCCACCGGGAGCAGCCGCCCGTGCCCTCCGAGCACCACCTGCGCGCCCAGGTGGCCGCCGGGGCCCGCCACATCGCCGCCTCGCCAGGGCTGCTTCGGATCGTGACGGCCACGGCGGTGGTGATGCTGGTCGTCGGGTTCACGGAGACGCTCGTCTTCTCGGTGATCCAGCATGGCCTGCACCGCTCGCCCGCGTTCTTCGGCGTGCTCAGCTCGGCCCAGGGGCTCGGCGCCGTCGGCGGGGGGATCGTCGCCGGGGTGATGCTGCGCCGCCACGGCGACGGCCGCGTGATGGGCCTCGGGATGCTGCTCTTCGCGGTCGGGGCGGCGTCGATGCTCGTCCCCCGGGTCGGCGTCGTCCTGGTCGGGTTCACCATCGCCGGGTGCGGCATCTCGTGGGCGGTGGTCGGCTACGTGACCGCCGTCCAGCTGCGCACGCCGGCGGCGCTCCAGGGCCGGGTGAGCTCGGCCGCAGACGTGCTCATCGGCGTCCCCCAGACTGTCTCGATCGCGCTCGGCGCGGGCCTCGTCGGCATCGTCGACTACCGGGCGCTGGTCGCGCTCATGGCGGCGGTCACGGTCGCCTGCGGGGCCTACCTCGCCACCGTACATTTGCCGCCTCCAAGCGACGGGCTCGTGCGCGCGGGGGACGCTGGCTAACCTCTCGCGGATGGAATCGCTCACCCACCAGCTGCAGACGTTCATCGCCGACCACGGCCTCGAGGCCGTGTTCATCCTGATGGTGCTCGAGAGCGCCTGCATCCCGGTGCCGAGCGAGGTGACGATGATCTACGCCGGCTACCTGGTCTCGCAGGGGAGCATGAGCTTCGCCGCCGCGGTGATCGTCGGCACCGTCGCGAACCTGATCGGCTCGCTGATCGCGTGGGCGGCGGGCGCGTACGGCGTCGACGCCTGGCTCATGCGCACCGAGCACAACCGCCACCGGGTCGCGCGCGCGCACGACTGGTTCGACCGCTACGGGACGCCGACGGTGTTCTTCGCCCGGCTCCTGCCCGTGGTGCGCACGTTCATCTCGCTGCCCGCGGGCGTCGCCCGGATGCCGCTCGGGCGCTTCTCCGTCCTGACCGTGCTCGGCACGCTGCCCTGGTGCATCATGCTGGTCGCGATCGGCAACGTGGCGGGCACGCACTGGGACGAGTGGCACCGCCGATTCGGCTACCTCGACTACGTCGTCGTGGCCGCCGCGATCGCCGTCGCGGCCTGGCTGCTACTGCGTCAGCGCCGCGAGGCCCGCCAGTAGAGTGGCCGACGTGCCGGTCCCTTTGATGGACATCCGCGGGCAGTACGAACACCTCCTCGGCGACGTCAAGCGCAGCGTGTGCGAGGTGATCGACTCGGGCCGCTTCATCCTCGGCCCGAACATGCGCGCGCTCGAGGACGAGGTCGCCTCGGCGACCGGCGCCTGCCACGCCGTGGCGGTCGCGAACGGCACCGACGCGCTCGTGCTCAGCCTCGAGGCGCTCGGCGTCGGCCCCGGCGACGAGGTCATCACGACCGCCTACACGTTCTACGCGACCGCCGAGGCCATCGCCCGGGTGGGTGCGACCCCGGTGTTCGCCGACATCGACCGGGCCACGTTCAACCTCGACCCGGGGGCCGTCGAGGCCGCGGTCACGGACCGCACCCGCGCCATCGTCGCGGTGCACGTCTTCGGCGGGCCGGCCGACCTGCCCGGCCTGCGCGAGGTGGCCGGCCGCCACGGCCTGGCCGTGATCGAGGACGCCGCCCAGGCCTTCGGCGCGACCCTCGGCGGGCGCGGCGCCGGCAGCTTCGGCGACCTGGCCACGTTCTCGTTCTTCCCCACCAAGAACTTCCCCGCCTTCGGCGACGCCGGCATGGTCGTCTCCGGCAGCGCCGACCTGGCGGAGCGCGTCCGGCTTCTGCGCTTCCACGGCTCGCGCGAGAAGCGCCGCTTCGAGCTCGTCGGCACGAACTCGCGCATGGACGAGATGCAGGCGGCCGTGCTGCGCCGCTTCCTGCCCGAGGTGGCGGGCTGGAACGCCGCCCGCCGGGCCGCCGCCGAGCGCTACCGCGCCCTCGGGCTCGGCGACCTGGTCGAGCTCCCGGCCACGGCCCCCGGCGCCGAGCACATCTATCACCTCTACGTCGTGCGCGCCCACGCCCGCGGCGAGCTCGCCCGCGCCCTCACCGAGGCCGGGATCGGCTGCCGGGCCTACTACGACATCCCGCTCCACCTCCAGCCGGTGTTCGCCCACCTCGGCTACTCGCCCGGCGACCTGCCCGAGACCGAGCGGGCCGCCGACGAGGGTCTGGCGCTGCCGATGTTCCCGACGCTCGACGAGGCGGCCCAGACCGAGGTCGTCGCGGCGGTGCGCGCGGCCGCGCTGGCCGCGGCGTAGCCCGCCGGCGGCCGTGCGCGTCTGGGTCGACCTCACCAACTCCCCCCACGCGGTCATCTTCGCCCCGCTCGTGCGGCGGCTGCAGGCGCGGGGCGACGACGTGGCGGTGACGGCGCGCGCCTTCGCGCAGACGCTCGAGCTGCTCGACCTGCACGGGATCGAGCACACCGTCATCGGGCACCATGGCGGGGGCTCGCGGGCGGGCAAGGCCCGGGCGGCGGGCGACCGGGTGCGGGCGATGGTTGCCTTCGGGCGGAAGGGCCGGTTCGACGTCGCCGTCGCCCACGGCTCGACCGACCTGCCGATGGCCTGCCGGCTCCTGCGCATCCCGAACACGACGATGTTCGACTACGAGTATGCGACCCTGCAGCACTCGCTCAACTGCCGCCTGGCGAACCGGGTGCTCGTCCCCGACGCGATCCCGCCCGAGCGGCTGCGCCGCTACGGCGCCCGCCCGCCGCGGCTCGTGCGCTATCCGGGCCTGAAGGAGGAGTACTACCTGGCCGGGTTCGAGCCTGACCCGGCGGTGCCGCGGGCGCTGGGAATGGACGGGAGCCGGATCGGCGTCGTGCTGCGGCCGCCAGCCGACGTCGCCCTCTACCACCGGTTCCAAAACCCGCTCTTCGACGCGGTGCTCGAGCGGCTCGGCCGCCGCGACGACGTCGTCTCGGTCGTCCTCCCGCGCACGCCCGAGCAGGGAACGCGCATCCGTGGCCTCGACCTGCCGTCCGTCGTCGTCCCCGAGCACGCCGTCGACGGCGGCAGCCTCGTCGCCGGCGCCGACCTCGTCGTGAGCGCGGGCGGCACCATGAACCGCGAGGCGGTCGTGCTGGGGACGCCCGTCTACACGACGTTTGCCGGCCGCCTGGGCGGCGTGGACGAGCGGCTCGTCGGCGAGGGCCGGCTGCGGCCGCTCGAGTCGGCCGGCGACCTCGTCCTCGAGCGCAAGCCGGCCGCCCTGGCCGAGCGCCGCCGCCGCGACCCGGACCACCTGCTGGCGCTGGCGCTCACCGGCCTGGCGAAGCCGTAGGGCAAGGTGGGGACAGTCCCCGTCCGGGGGACTGTCCCCTCTTCGCACGATAAGATGTCCTTATGGATCTGCGGCAGCTGCAGACCTTCGTCGAGGTGGTCGAGCGCGGCTCGTTCTCGGCCGCGGCCGACGCGCTCGGCGTGACCCAGCCGGCGGTCAGCCAGCAGATCCAGACGCTCGAGCGCATGCTGGGAGAGCCGCTGATCGACCGCTCCGGCCGCCGCGCGGCCCCGACCGACCGCGGCGAGGTGCTGCACCGCTACGCGCTTCGCATGCTCGCCCTGCGCGACGAGCTCGCCCGCGACCTGGCCCAGGACTCCGACCAGCCCACCGGCCACCTGATCGTCGGCGCGTCCACCGGGCCCGGGGAGCACGTGCTGCCGCAGCTTCTCGGCGGCTTCCGGGCGGCGCATCCGCGGGTCGAGGTGACGCTTCGGGTCGACGCGACCGGCGCGGTGATCGACCGCGTGCTCGATCGCGATCTCGAGCTCGGCGTCGTCGGCGCCCGCCGCAGCCACCGCGCGCTCGACTTCGAGCCGTTCCTGCGCGACCGGGTCGTGCTGGCCGTCCCCGCCGGCCACCGCTTCGCCGGCCGGGCCGTGAGCCTGGCGGAGCTCGTGGCCGAGCCCCAGGTCGTCATGCAGCCCGGCGCCGGCATCCGCAGCGTGATCGAGGACGAGCTGCGCGAGGCCGGCGTGCGCGTGGGCGATCTGAACGTCGCGATGGAGGCCGGCCTTCAGGAGTCGGCCAAGTCCGCGGTCGAGGCCGGCTATGGCGTCTGCTTCTTCTCCTCGCTGGCCGTGCAGAAGGAGCTGCGGCTGGGGTCGCTCGCGACCGCGGAGGTGACGGGGCTCGACCCCGTCCGCGACTTCTACTCGGTGCGCCTGGCGACGCGAAGCCGGCGGCGGCTCACGGACGCCTTCCTGGCCTGGTGCCGTGAGCGGCTCGCCGCCGACTTCGCGCCGGTTCTCCCCGAGAACTAGCGCACCGGCGGGATCTGCAGGTCGCCCCGGTTGGCGCGGCAGCTCTGGGCCACCCCGCTCGGGTCGCCGGCCGCGGCCAGCGCGTAGCTGTGCTTGACGTAGCCGAGGCCGCCGTCGGACGCGTAGATCATGAACGGGGGCCTGGTGCCGGCCGGCGGCGCCACGTTCTCGGGCGAGCCCGCAGGGGCGACGACCACGTGGTGCCGGACGAGGTCGGTCAGCGCCGCCCGGGCCTGGCCCGCGGCCTGCGCGTCGTTTGCCCTGAGAGCCTCGGTCCAGTAGCACTCCCAGGCGGTCTGTGAGATGGCGACGGCCATGCCGCCGGGCTCGCTGCGGTTCGTGATCGTGTGCGGGGCGAGCGTCCGGTGCGGCCAGACCATGCCGGGCGGCAGGCGCAGCTCGTGCGTGGCGTCGCGGTACAGCTTGCCCCAGACGCGCGGATCCTTGATGAACGTGTTGTCGGTGTGCCAGCCGAACAGGTTGGTGCTGACGGCGACGGCCGTGCCCGCGGTGAGCGTTACCGCGAGGCCGACGGCCGCGACGAGGACGAGCTTGCGGCGGCGGCGAGCCGGGCGAGCGGCGGCGCCGCTCGGCGGCATGGCGACGATGCGATCGAAGAGGGCTTCGCGATCCGCCTCGATCGGCACCGAGGCGGGCCGGGAGGTGCGGAGGCGATCCATGGCGTTCATGTGGACTTCACCTCGAGGACGTCGGGGGTGTTCGGGAGTCCGTCCGCGGCGAGCGACCGCGCGAACCGGCGCCGGGCGCGCAGCAGGCGGACGCGGAACGCGACCGGCGCGATGCCGAGCGCCTCCGCGGCCCGGGCGGGGGTCAGGTCCTCCCAGGCGACGAGCAGGAGCGCCTCGCGGTCACGCTCGGGGAGCGCCCGCAGGGCGCGGGTGACGGCCGGGTCTGCGCTCTCCACGGCCGGTACGGCGTCCGGCCGGGCCAGCGCCCGATCGGCCTGCGAGCGGCGCGAGCTCTTGCGCCGCTCGGCCATGAGCAGGTTGCGGGCCGTCACGAAGAGCCACGGCCGCGGGTCGTCCACGGGGACGCGGTCGAGCCGGCGCCAGGCGATCGCCATCGTCTCGGCGGCGATCGCCTCCGGGTCGGAGCTGCCGCGGCGGGCCGCGTAGTCGGCGACCGGCTGGAGGTGCGCGAAGACGCGCCGGAAGCGCGCCTCCGGTCCCTCTGGGGGTGTTGGTCTTTCGTTCACACCCCTACCTGTCGCGAAGGCCTCCGGGCGTTACAGGTCAGCGGGCACTGCCGCGCCAGTCGTCCAGGTCGGTCCAGAAGCTCGACCGCAGGGCGTCCGCGAGCCGCTCGTCGGTGTGGGCGGCGTTGAAGACGTTGTACGTCGTGTCGGCGCAGACCTGGATCTCGCTCAGCCGCACCGCGCCGAGGGCGAGCACGATGTCGTGGGGCAGCTGCAGCTCGTCGGCCGTGTAGTGCTTGAAGTGCAGATCCGGTGCGCGGTCCATCAGCTCCGGCCAGTCAGGACAGGTGCGCGTCGCCATCCGGGAAGTCTATGCCTGGGCGCGCCGGGGGCGCGAGCTCAGCGCCTCCCAGGCCAGGGCCAGGCCGATGCCCACGATCAGCCCCACCATCGCGGCGATGATGAGGGAGCTGCGCCGGGTCGCCGCGCTCACCTGGTGGCCGGCGGCCTGCGAGATGAACTGCGACGACTCGATGTCCTTCGCGGCCACGAGCGCGACCTGGTCGTTCGTCAGGTTGAGCGTGAGGGTGCCGATCTGGTCGGCGGCGGCGGACAGGTTGCTGACGAACGGCGACGAGGCCGCCACCTTGTCGAGCGGCGCCGCGTTCGACGCGTCGATCGCCGCCAGGTTCGCGTGCGCGCGCCTCTGCACCTCCTGCAGCACCTTCAGCTCGGCCTTCTCGGTCGCCACCCGGCCGGAGATCAGGTCCGTCTTCATCGTCGTGTAGCGGTTCGCGTAGTCGATCAGGGAGTGCGCCAGCGAGTTGGTCGCGGCCTGCACCTTCGCGCGCGTCCACGGCCCCTCGACGGTGATCGAGATGGTCGGCGGCCCGCCGCCCGTGGAGGCCTTGCCCGCGCCGCCGCCCGCGCCGGCCGGCGACGACGAGAGCACGCTCACGTGCTTGCGCAGGCTGCGATGGTCGATCCCGGCGGCGGCCGCGGCCTTGGCGATCTGCTGCGGCGCGGTGACGTACTGGATCGAGATCTGGGGGTTCGAGAGCGGCGTCGAGGTCAGCACCGAGGCACCTCCCGGAGTGAACGGCTGTCCCAGGTAGACCGAGGCCGTCGCGGCGGACTGCTTCGTCGCCCCGCTCACGCCGTGGAGGAACACCAGCGCCACCGCCGCCACCACGGAGAGGACGATCACATACCACCGCCGCATGGCACGCCGGAAGTACTCGGTCACCCGCACCTCGCCGGCGGGCTGCGGGGGCGGGGATGTGGACACGGAGGGGTAGTCTAGTCAGCCCCATTGGAGCAAGCTTTGCTCACCCGTCCCCTCCGCGTGGCGCTTGTCGACCCGTCCGGCTACTCGCGTCCGTACGATCACGAGCTCGCCCGCGCCCTCGCCGGGCGCGGCCACGAGGTCACCCTGTGGACGTCTGCGTTCGTCCACGGGGACGCCCCCGAACCGGCCGGATATGCCGTGCGCGAGCACTTCTACCGGCGCAGCAACGCGATGCGGGTCGGCGCCCGTCTGCGCCCGGCCGCAAAGGCGGCCGAGCACGTCGACGACCTGCGCCGGCTGCGCGGAGCGCTGCGCCGCGAGCGCCCCGATGTCGTCCACGTGCAGTGGGCCGTCCTGCGGCCGGTCGAGCGGGCGTTCTACCGCCGCCTGCATGCGTCCGGGATCCCGGTGGTCTTCACAGCCCACGACCCGGTGCCGAACGTCGGCGGCGCCGCCCGCAGGCGATCGGTCGCCGCCACGGCGCGGTCGTTCGCGCGGGTGATCTGTCACAGCGACTGGGGCCGCCGCGCGCTCGTCGAGCAGTGCGGCGTCGAGCCCGGGCGGGTGCGGGCCATCCCCCACGGCGTGTTCGGCTACCTGGCCGAGCTCGCACCGGTCGCGCCGCCCGCCGACCCGAGCGGCCCGCTGGCGGTCGCGCCGGGCCTGATCAGGCCGTACAAGGGCACCGACGTCCTGCTCGAGGCCTGGCCGCAGGTGCGCCGCGACGTCCCCGGCGCGACCCTGCTCGTGGCCGGGCGGCCGATGATGGACACGTCCGGCCTCCCGACCGGCCAGCCGGGGGTGGTGTACCTGCCGCGCTACCTCGCCGACGCCGAGCTCGCCGCCGCCCTGCGGCGGGCGGACGCGGTCGTCCTGCCGTACCGCCGGATCGACAATTCGGGCGTGCTCGCCGCGGCGCTCGCCTTCGCGGCGCCGCTCGTCATGAGCGACGTCGGCGGGTTCA
>Ga0207695_10008921_pt1 | contig 12484 bp, 10 predicted proteins | sample KBSC54metaG_FD_184354 | JGI IMG/M metagenome (GOLD analysis project Ga0207695, IMG submission 184354) | Corn rhizosphere microbial communities from Kellogg Biological Station, Michigan, USA - KBS C5-4 metaG (SPAdes) (version 2) | ecosystem: Host-associated > Plants > Roots > Rhizosphere > Soil...
ATCGCGCTGAAAATCATCGTCGGCTACACGCACGACGAGCGGATGCTTGCCCGCTTCGATCAGGGTGTCTTCGCTTCTGTGTGTCATAAGAACCGGCTACTAGCCTCTAGCTACTAGCTCCTACCAGGCACCGGTGAGCAGCAAGGCGTGAGCTGCCGGCAACCAACGAGGAGAGCCTCGCCCCTCAAGTCAGCGCTCGCTGCTAGTCCGCTTAGTAGGGATAATCCAGGTGCAATGCTGCAGTAAATCTCGAATATCTACGCGGATTAGATCCGTCGAACTGCCGCAGGTAATAGTCCTGTGTCTTGCCTAGTCGCGCCAAGGTGAACGTTTGTGTGCTGAACCGTCCAGCGAGATTCTGATCATTGTTGGGCCCCCAGCCTGCATCCGTCCAGCGCACCTCAATTCCGCCCGCGTTCGGAGGCGCCACCCCTACGTCGAGACTTGCTGTGGTGGAACTCACCTGTGTAATTGCGGCGCTGGTCAAATCGGCCAGACTCGTTGCGCCCACTTGTGAGTTCGTAATCGGCGGAACGTTGAGCGCGGCTGTGAACCTGGCGCTATCGGACTCGAATGACAGCATCTCGTTCGCGGAATCGACGAAACTGATCTGGTACTCGCAATGATCGCCTGCCAGATCTCTCACATTCACCACAATCTCGTTCACAATCGCTTGAAACCTTGCGTCTCGCGAGGGCAGATCGATGTCGAGTCCGTCGCCAGGGAAAATATCCCGGGCGTCACCGGGGAGAAAGTCGCTCCATGTTCGATAGCAACCGTCGTAACCGGGAGCGGCCCCGTCGGTGACGATCGCCAGTGCCGCATTCTCGCAGTCAACGCTGGTACGAGCCGGCGGAGACACCACATGACGAATGACTCCCCGCACGCCGTCATCGTTCCCATGCTGTTCAGCGGCGATTCTCGCGGGGTCGGTAATTCTTGCCATTGAGCGCCCGCAGCCGCGATACCGAACTTCAATCAATTCGTTTGGCGCTGGTACATGCTGATTAAAGAAATCCAACGTGGACCCGGAGTATATGTTGCATTCACCGCCCGCAGAGAGTGGGCCGAGCAACCGTGTTCGATAGGGCTGCCCGGGCAAAGCGCTACGCACTTCAGCGTCAATGGCCTGCACAACCTTCGTGAAGGCAATCGCGCAATACAGCCCCGGCGAATTTACCAGCGAATAGGTGCAGAATGCAGGAGCACTGAAAACCAAACTGTCGTAGAGAACGGTGGAGGGCGCAACCATGCTCGCCGCATCATTCGGATCGATATCATGCGCTTCCAGAACGAGTCGAACATCAGCACCGATCTGCCCGCCGCCGATGGCGTTCCCGGCAGGATGTGCTGCGCTGTGAAAGGCCTGCTGCCCGCGAAAAATCGTGGTCGAGTACACCCTCGTGCTCAAGACGTAATGATGGCCCGGCACGGTAGTGAGAACTGGCCCGACGGGAACTCCGCAGATCAGCGCCTGGATGAACGAATTCGCTCCTGATGGCGAGAGTTGAAATCCCGCCACGCAGGTGGCCGTAGAGATTGCGCCGAGGTGCAGACCCCCGACGATACCTGACGATGGTGCGGTGAAAGTAAAATCCCCGTGCTGCAGAATCCACGCCGCACCGAGTTCCACCTGCTCAACAAAATTAACTGTGGTGTCACCGTCAGCGCGATCGCCGCCGGAGACTTGCAGCTTCCCTCCGTTAATACTGATCGCGCCGCTCGGGTCCGAAAGCTTCCACCGTGCTGGGTCCAGTTGCGACGTCAGGTATTCTTCACTAAAGATCGTGCGATTGAATCCGCTGAACGGATTCTGTGAAAGATGAAATCGAGTGGTTATACCGTCGCCTACGAAGTAATCGCGAACGTAATCCTGTGGCTCGGTCTCGCCGACTACGGTCACGTCGTTGGCGACGCCCCGACTCGATCTCAGTTTCAGGCCTTGTGGAGAAAAGTTCGGATCCGCCTCGCTCAGGGAGTAGGTGGCCGTTCCGAACGGCGCCAGAATCAGCGCTCCATCCATCGCGCGATAACTGGCGCGCGCTCGGGTCCCGATCGCTGCCGCGTGCTTTGAAAACGGCACTTGCGGGTCCGGCACATAAACAGGCATGACATCGAGTTCCTGCACGGCGGAGGTGTCGAATGCTCCCGGCGACGCCGATTCCGCCAGCGCGCGAAGCGCATCACCCGCGCTTCGGGAGACGAAAGGGCTTCGCGATGGGAACCGTTTCTCGTCGAGCAGAGTTTCATCGCTGAGCGCAACGATATTGAAGCGATACTGCGGTCCTTGCTGCCCCCAACCCAGGAACTCATATTCAGGACTGGTTGTAACGTACCCGGTAAATACGTCCTGCCCATTCGTCCGCCCCAGCAGCACGCGCGCTCCACGTCGTGGCACAACCAGGTCCGGGCCAAGAAGCAGACTGAAACGCAACTCGGACGGCTCGTTCAGTTTGCGCGTGATGCGAGGCGTGTTCGCGGCGTCAATCGCCGCCGTGTAGTCCCGCGGCCCAGCCCCATCGAGATTGTCGATCTGAAGTTTACGATCCTCCAAAACTGATCTGATTGTGACTAGTTAGTCTGGAACTCGCTCCCCCAGGAAACGCTCGACGCTCTCGACGTAAACGTCGGCGAAGTCGACTACCGGACGCCGCGACACAATGGTGCGCATGGCATCCTGCATCTCCCACCCATCGGAACACAGAATAGCGAGCGTCATCATGGCCGCGCGGTGGACACCGGCTGCGCAGTGGACAAACAGGCGTGCCCCGTCATCCTTCAAGGCGCGTTCGGCAAATTCGACGCCTCGCTGAAACAGTTCAGGAGGCTTCGGCTGGAAATCGTCGTCGGTCGGGTTCCAAAGAACGTCGATTCCGTGCGGCTTGGCCAACGGTGTGTCGTCGAACTCGATCTGCATGTCGATGACGTGAGTGATGCCCGCCCGCGCCAGCGCTGCCATGTTTTCTGGGTTCCAAATTCCACCGCCGATTGCGAGCCGGCCGGTGATCCACGTCATGTCCATCCCAAAATTCCCATATCTGAGATTTGCCAGCAAACTTCTGCCGGTTGGAGATGAACCGGCCATGCGCGCCTGCCATTGCTGGCAAGGCCGCAGCGGCGCGAATACCATCTCCACCTTCATTCTACGGGATGAACTTGGATTTCACGGCCGGAGCCGGATTCATTGGGGATTTGCTTTCGTCAACTCCGAGATGCCGAAGAAGAACTTTCGACAGGGTGTCTTCCGGAGCATCGTCTTCTCCGACGGTTGCCGGATAGATTCCAACCATCTCGAACAGATACTTAATTGCCTGGTATTGGCCTTCTTGCATCACGCCGTCAATGGCGCACTGCACCATGGCGACGGCGTTTTGTGCCACGAGATCTGTGATTTTCTGGCGCAATTCGGGCAGGGTAGTGCCTGCTTCGGAAGTCCTGCGCGCCATGAGTGTGCCCAAGTAAAAAGAGCGCACCGTTTGGGGCGCGCTCTATCTTTTCTCGATTGTTAACTTCATTATAGCATATAGTTAAGCAAAGTGTGCCACACTTTGCAGAAATTTATTCTGCTTGTTTCCAGTCACTTGACGAAAAACGGCCCTCTTCGCCCTCTTGACAAAGTTTTCCACAGGTCGGGTCTGGCAGGCGGTTCAATAGCCCGCCAGCGAGGAACAGTTCGCTCACACGGTCGAGAGCCAGCGAAAATTCCCGGCACACGGTTCGTCGACCGCAGTGCAGGACATCTGCAGCCTCGTCCCGTGTGTAGTCCTGGAAGATGATGATTGAGATCATCTGTTTCGCAAAGTCGCTCAATTGCTCGAGAACGTGTTCCACATCGTGCACGAAAATGACACCATCTTCAAAACTCGACATATGGTAGGCAGTCACTTTTGAGCGGAAGAGTTCGCGGCCCAGGAGTGAGGGCAGACGCCCGATTTCGATTGAGCTTTGCAGGTAACGCCTTAATAGAGCTACGGTTCGTTCACGGTAGAGCCAGAGATCCGGGTCAAAATTCAGGTCAGTTTCCGATTGGAAGTCGTCCCAGTAGTTGGGGCGTTCATCGGACTGCACAGCCGCTTCGCGGGAAATGTAGGGATAGCCGCTCATGCGTTCCCTCCTTCGGCCCAAAAGGCGCTGTGGACGGGCGCAGCGTTCGCGCCTTTCAGGTCGCTGGAGTGGTCCGTGCCTCGCCAGCCTGGCAGCCCGGCCAGTGCTCTGGCACAAGACCTGCAAATGACAACTTCCGACCCCCGAAGACGGAGCCACAACGTTCCACAACGTTCGCAGTATTTCAGTTCTAGCTCTAGAAGCTTTCTTTCTTGTGTTTCCATGTTTCCTCCGCTGCTTCCAAAACAAAAACCCTGCCGCGGGTCTAACCCGGCGACAGGGTTCGTTTCTGTTACGAGTGGCCTGTTTTGTTATTTATTTGTGTTTGTAGCGATCAATGCTGCCTTCACGGATCACTCGGGTTTCGGAAATATCCTTCTTCGTAGCCTGACTTGAGAACCCGTCCGTTGCTCACCACTACGCTCAATTTGCCGCTAAAGCGCAATTGCGCCAGCAGGCGCTCCATAGCCGCGGAGAGGACCTCAGCAGCCCGCACCTTGCGGCGAAACTCCAGGAAGCCCGTTTCGTCCGGTTCGCGCAACCCTTGTGTCATGCCCCATTCTCTTTCTCCCCTCAATCCCAATATCCTTATGGGTTATAAGTGCTAGTTTGTTGTATAGCTACAAGAAAAAAGCAAGTCAAGGGACAACCGCATCCTGTTCTGAGTGTGACGGTTGGAACGCTTCAATCCGTTCTTTCGCCGCATGGAACTCGCAGATTGCCTGTGGAAAACCTTGTTCCGTTCCGAAACCAGAACAGCAAAGTTGCTTCATCCGGCTCTCAATTCACACAAATGGATTGGGGGAGTGTATAGCTATTCGCTATACTCCAGATATGAAATTCAAGAGCTTGCAGGAGAATCTGCGCAGAACTTTGCTCGAACGAATTGGCGATGGTGAGCTTACGGGTTTGCGATTGGCCGATCAGATCGGCTTTAAGCAGGCTCACATTTCCAATTTTCTCAACCGTAAACGCGGGCTGAGCCTCGAAGCCATGGACAAAGTGCTGAACGTGCAGCATCTCTCGGTGCTCGATCTGCTTGACCCCGCGGAAATCAACAAGCGCGCCAGCATTCCACCACCCAGCGAGGACGAATTCGACAACGTCCTCGTAGTAGAGGGCCCGGTGGCTGCCATGCAGCCGCTCATCATGAGCATGAAAGTGCGCGACATTCAGAAGTTCAAACGCGGTTTTTTGCGCAAACTGCGCGCGGATGTCCAGGGGAAACGTCGGGATTGGGAGCGTTTCGTCGCTATTCGCGCCGAGGCTGATGCCATCAGCATGTATCCACGACTGTTGCCCGGCGCGACGGTGCTTATTGACCGCCACTACACGTCTTTGCAGCCTTATCGCCGCGGCGAGTCCAATATTTATGCTGTCTTTGTGAACGGCCTTTGCAAAATTCGATACGTCGAGGCTGCAGGGGACAACCTCGTGTTCCGGCCTCACAACCAGAGCTACAGTGTCGAAATTGTGCCCTTGGAGAAGGGGCAGACTGCTGCCGAGTATTTGATAGGAAGAGTTTGCTATGTAGGCATGGAAATGTAGACCGGTGGAAGGCCCCGGCATCACACTACTCAGCGGCTATATTGATTTCTTTTCTTATCCGCGTGGCGGTCGAGGCCGAGTTGGATCAGCCGCTCGATTAACTCCGGATACGATACTCCAGAAGCGGCCCACAGCTTGGGATACATACTGATCGAAGTAAAGCCCGGCATGGTGTTGATCTCGTTGAGGTAGATTTTGCGCGACTTCGGATCCATCAGGAAATCCACCCGCGAAAGCCCAGAACAATCCACCGCACGAAAGGCCGCGATCGCCAACTGCTGCACTTGCTTCATCTCTGATTTGCTCAGCTTCGCCGGAATGATGAGCTGTGAGCCTTCATCCAGGTACTTCGCAGAGTAGTCGTAGAACTCGGCGCTGGGGACGATTTCGCCAGCAACCGACGCTTCGGGGTTGTCGTTGCCCAGCACCGCGCACTCGATTTCGCGGGCCTTGTGCTTCTTTCCGCCCACGCCTTCTTCGATCACGATCTTGCGATCAAACTTGGCGGCCTCGTCGATCGCAGGGCCGAGTTCTTTGCGATCGTGCGCCTTCGAAATTCCTACTGATGAGCCAAGGTTTGCCGGCTTCACGAAGACTGGATACTTCAGCTTGCTTTCAACCAGCTTCTGTACTTTTTTTGCATTTGCTTCCCACTCGCTGCGAAGCACCGTTACGTGTTTCACGATCGGCAGGCCTGCCGCGCGAAACAGGGACTTCATGACATCTTTGTCCATGCCCGCAGCGGAGCCCAGTACGCCGCCGCCGACGTAGGCGATGTCCGCAAGTTCCAGGAGGCCTTGCACGGTGCCGTCTTCGCCAAACGTTCCGTGGAGCACGGGAAAGATCACGTCGACATTGATCGCGCGATCGGATGCGCGACGCGCGAGAGCATCGGTTTGAAATGGCTGCATGCCCGCGCCGTGAGGCTCGGGAGGCATGACGAACGCTTCGCCGTTTTGCAGAACCGCAGCAGAAGGCGTGGCTTCAGGATCGCCCGCCCGCAGGTGCCGCTCTTCATGGGGAGGCTTGCCGGAAAGCAGTCGCTCCGCTTCGCCGGAAGTGACCCAGCGGCCTTCCTTGGTGATCCCGATCGGAACAACTTCGAACTTCTCTTTATCTATGGCTTTGAAGACCGAGGCAGCCGAGAGCAGCGAAATTTCGTGCTCGCCGCTGCGCCCCCCAAAAAGAATGCCTACCCGCAACTTTTTCATGACGTTTCAGTGTGGAGCGTAGACCAGGGTTCGTCAATCGCTGCGCAGATTCCGGTGATTACTGTCGTTCGCGAGTAAGTTCCACATAGTCCAGCGGTGCGGGTTCGTCCCCATCTGGATTACCAATGATCTTGATGTTGCTTCCAGGTTTCAGTTCAACTCCGACTATGATGTGGCGCGTCGAGGTGTGGCCGTTCATCTTGTCGGATGGCAAATGGTCATCGGCCGCCCACGAGTCTTTGACTGTATCGTCAACCAGCAGTTCGTAATGCGATACGCCTTTGTTCTGATCGAAGTACTGAATCGAGATCTTGTAACTTCCGGCCTCACGATCAAATTTGACACTCGCTGAACACGAACTCTGGCGGTTGCAAGCGACGGCTTTCCCGCCGGACGCGGTCTCCCACGGCGTAACGTCCACGGGCGTGTAGCCGGAAAGCTGCATATCTTCGGCTTCGATGCGGTCCGGATCGTGTCCCACTCGGTGTTGCGCGTCTTCAATACCCGACACTTTATGAAAATAATTAACTACGGCATCGCGCCACACGATCGCATGTCCCGCCTGGTATTGCTGGCGCTTCAGCACTTCGGAATAGCGCGCGTCATCGATTAGGCCGTGAAGCGATGTCCACTCCTTTACCAGGGTCGCTGCCTCTTCGGCGCCCGAATAGTGTGAGTCGTAGAGATACTGGATTACCGTCTTCCCGGAATGCAGTACAAACGTGTACGGCACGTGATGCATGAACAGCAGCAGGTCATCCGGACACTTGTCGACCGGTTCATAGGCTTTCTGCACCTCCGGCGAATACTGCCCGATGTAGCCGGTTCCGGTGGCGATCGTGCGATCCATGCCAACTCCCTTGGCATCGGCGCGGTGCCATTGCCCCCAGCCGTTGTTTTCGGAGGATTCTATATTCGGACCATAATGCGGACCGGTGATATCGGTGAGAGTCTGCAACCCGAGCGGGCCGGTGTAGTTCTCGTACATGCGCCAGGACGGGAGCAACATGCGCATGATGGTGTCAACGACTTTGGGGTTTGTGTCGAATGTCAGTTCCGTCCATTCCTTGGCGATCTGCGCCGCACTCAAGTCGGGATTCCATGCCAGACGCCCATAGCCGTACAGATTGGCCATCGCGAGCGGATGGCCCAGCCAGTACTGATCGAGACCGACATTGACCACGGCGTTGTAACCGCCAAGGTTTCGCCCCCAAACTTTTCCTGACACAATATCTTTCACCGGCGTCACGCCCTTCACGTGCATGTCGAAGTCGAGCGTGGTCTCCTTCCACATTGGCAGTAGGAAGACGAGGTGCCGTTGCTGGCCAAAGTATTCCTGCGTGATCTGCAGCTCGATGGCTTCGCTTGTCTGCTTCATTGCGCCAAACAGCGGCGACGCCGGCTCTCGCACCTGAAAATCGATGGGACCGTGCTTGATTTGCACGACAACGTTGTCTTCGAATTTGCCGTCGAGCGGATAGAAGTAGTCATATGCAGCGCGGGCGCGGTCTGCCTTGGGATCGTTCCAGTCAAGGTGATGGTTATAGACGAACGCGCGGTAGAGCATGATCCCGCCGTGCCGCTTCAGCGCGCGGGCAATTACATTGGCGGCGTCGGCTGCATTGCGTCCGTACTGCGAAGGCCCCGATCGCCCTTCGGAGTCAGCCTTGATCACGAAGCCCGCGAAATCGGGAATTTGCGAATAAATTCCATCCACCGTCTTCTTCCACCACGCCGCGACTCGCGGATCAAGCGGGTCGAAGGTGCTCAGACCGCCCACGCTTTTCGGAGCACTTAGATCCACCGAAATCGCCAGCCGAACCCCCCAGGGGCGAAACGTCTCCGCTACTCGGGCAAGCTGCGGAAGGAAGTCGGCGCCCAAAATCCTGGGATCGGCATTCACGTTATTAATGGAGCAGGCGTCGATCCCAACGGACGCCAATAGCCGTGCGTATTCACTAACGCGTGTAAGGTCAGTGCGAACCTTGCCTCCATCGAAAAAGATGGATCGACCTGCATAGCCTCGTTCGATACTGCCGTCGAGGTTGTCCCATTCGCTGGCCCAGCGGATTGGGGCGGAGGGGCTCTCCATCACGTCCAGGGATGAGACATCCTGCTTCTGGACAAGCCTTCTCAGCAGTGTGAACGTTCCGTACAGAACTCCGCGGTCATTCGCTCCGGCGATCAGCCAGTACTTGCGCCCATTCCGCTGCACCGTCTTGAGCCAGAACCCGTCTGGGCCGAGAGGATGCGAAGGCTTCAGGGTGGGAAAATATGGTCGCACGTCTTTCAGCGTGCCAAGGAAGAAAGCATCTTTGGCCGGCAGAGATGTGGCGCGGCCGTGTTGAGCTGGACGGGTGCCCAGCGCGCGAACCAACTCCTGCCCAGCACTGAAAAGCACGGGACTGCGCCCGACAATCGCAATCAGGTTCGGAGTACCAGTCGCCGATTTCTTGAGGCCTTCGTAACGCAGCCACGCTGGGTCAGCAGTTTGGGCCGCAGAAGCCGTCGTCAGGACGAAGGGCGAAAACATTGCAGCGAATAAAAGCGATCGTGAGAGCGTTTTCATGAACACGGGATTTAGTTTGACCCTCGAACTTGCTTCCGTCAATCTGTTCTGGAAACCGAAAACCATCTTCCCAGCCCGTTTCAGCGCCGGTTTCGCGGTAGACTCGACAGTTCAACATCACTATCCTGCATGCGACGTCCGCCCGGCCCGAAACCGCATTTCTTGATTGGCAACATGCCGCTCGCCAGCAGCGACTCGCTGCAAACCTTCCTGCGCTGGTCGCAGATGTTTGGCGACGTTTTCTATTACCGCGCTATCTGGCTCCATGTCTATTTCCTTAATGATCCTGACCTGATTGAGTGGGTGCTGATTCGTAATTCGCAAAATTTTCTAAAAGACCGCGTCGTCCAGAATAGCCGCTGGTTCTTCGGGAAGGGTTTGCTGACGAATGAAGGAGACTCCTGGCTGCGCCAGCGGCGACTGTCGCAGCCGGCGTTTCATCGTGAGAGAGTGGCTTCTTATGCGCGCGTGATGACAGCCTATACCGAGGAGATGCTGCAGTCGTGGCGACCGGGCGAGACCCGCGACATTCATCAGGACATGATGCAACTCACGCTGCGCGTCGTGGTTCGCTGCCTCTTCAATGTGGAGGCGGAGAAAACCGACATCATTTCTTCGGCAATGAATCTTCTGATGCACAACGCCACGGGAGCGCGCATGCTGCTGCCGCCCATAGCGCGGTACCTGCCAACCCCCTCGATGATTGCCCTTCGCCATGCGGTTGGACAGCTTGAACAAACGGTGTATGACATCATCGCTGCCCGGCGAGCTAGTAGCGCCGACTCGGGTGACCTGCTCTCCATGCTGATGAATGTGCGCGACGATGACGGCAGCGGAATGTCGGACAAGCAGCTGCGCGACGAGGTGCTGACATTTTTGCTGGCCGGACATGAGACTACGGCCCTGGCGCTTTCCTGGACCTGGTATTTGCTATCGGAGCATCCGGAGATCGAACAAAAACTTCATGCGGAATTGCATAGGGTATTAGGAGGACGATCTCTCGAATTCGCGGATTTGTCCGCACTCGCGTATACCGACCGCGTGATCAAGGAGTCGATGCGTTTGTATCCGCCCGCATGGAGCCTGGCACGCACCGCGATTGAAGATTTCGAATTGCGCGGGTACAAGATTCCGGCCGGCGCCAACATCGTGATGAGCCAGTGGATCATGCATCGTAATCCGAAGTATTTTCCAGATCCGGAGAAGTTCAATCCGGACCGCTGGCTGGATCCGGCGATGCAGAAGCTGCCCCGTTTTGTTTATTTCCCCTTTGGCGGGGGGCCGAGGCAGTGCGTCGGAAATATGTTTGCCATGATGGAGACCACGCTGCTCCTGGCCACCATGGCGCAACGCTTTCAGCTTCGCATGGTTCCTGATCACCCCGTCATTCCGGTACCCAGCTTCACTCTACGGCCGAAACATGGAATGAAGATGACCCTGACAGCACCCGCCAGCGCTGGCGCACAAGCTGCAGCCGTACGTTCGACCAACGTCGGTTGAATCTTTTTTCGCGGCTTGTCGCGCCCAAACATTGCCTGAAATTCGCATTTATCATAGTCAACGCAATAATTGTCCGAGAGGAACGTATGCCGAATAAAGTTCGTTGGGGAGTTCTCAGCACTTCGCAGTTTGCGTTGAAGCTTGCGGTCCCAGCCATGCAGAAGAGCGAGTGGTGCGACATTCGCGCCATCGCCTCTCGTGACCGTAAAAAGGCCGAGGAGGCCGCGCGCGCAATGGGAATTCCCAAAGCTTATGGTTCGTACGAAGAACTGTTGCGCGATCCGGAGATTGAGGCAATCTACAACCCGATGCCCAACCACATGCACGTGCCCTGGTCGATCAAGGCCGCGGAAGCCGGCAAGCACGTGCTTTGCGAAAAGCCCTTGAGTGTGACTGTTGCCCAAGCACGTGAACTCCAGCGCGTGCAAGAAAAGACCGGCATGAAAATCGGCGAAGCGTTCATGGTGCGGACGCATCCGCAGTGGCTGCGCGCGCGCGAACTGGTGCGCTCCGGCCGCATCGGGCAACTGCGTTCGATCACAGGCTACTTCAGCTACTTCAATCGCGATGCGGCCAACATCCGAAACAATCCGGATATCGGCGGCGGCGGCCTGCTTGACATCGGCTGCTATCCGATTACGACTTCACGGCTCATTTACGAAGAAGAACCAACCCGAGTGGTTTCGCTCATCGAGCGCGATCCAGAGATGAAGGTCGATCGATTGACGTCGGTGATTCTTGACTTCCCTTCAGGCCACGCGATTTTCACATGCAGCACGCAGCTTGTGCCCTATCAGCGAATGAACCTCGTCGGGACCAAAGGCCGCATCGAAATTGAGATTCCTTTCAATGCGCCCAACGATCGCCCATGCCGGATTTTCATCGACGATGGTGGCGACCTCTCCGGAAAAACCATCAGCACCGAGACATTCCCGGTATGCGATCAGTACACCCTGCAAGGCGACTTATTCTCGCGCGCAATTCGGGAAAACCACGAGGTGCCGGTTCCAGTGAACGATGGCATAAAGAACATGGCGGTGATTGAGGCCGCGTTCCGCTCCGCCGAGTCAGGCCGTTGGGAACGGCCTTGAGCCGCAGCTATCTTCTCTGCAAGCCAGAGCAGCGGACAAGTTCACCCGAACTTGTTGTAACCTGATGTGAAAGCCATGGTTTTTGTCCTCGACAACTACGACTCGTTTACCTACAACCTCGTCCAATACTTGGGGGAGCTTGGGGCTGACATCGTGGTCCGCCGTAACGACCAGATCACGGTCGGAGAAGTCGAGGCTATGCATCCCGAGCGTATTCTTATTTCCCCCGGCCCTTGTACTCCCCAGGAAGCCGGCATCAGCATGGAGCTATTTCGGCATTTCAGCGGAAAATTGCCGATTTTGGGCGTCTGCCTGGGACATCAGGCCCTTGGTGCGGCGTTTGGTGGGAAGGTGATCCGCGCCCCTCACCTGATGCACGGAAAAACCAGCCAGGTCACGCACGACGGTAAGACAGTCTTCAATAACCTGAAATCTCCCTTCACTGCCACGCGCTATCACTC
>Ga0207695_10008922_pt1 | contig 12483 bp, 9 predicted proteins | sample KBSC54metaG_FD_184354 | JGI IMG/M metagenome (GOLD analysis project Ga0207695, IMG submission 184354) | Corn rhizosphere microbial communities from Kellogg Biological Station, Michigan, USA - KBS C5-4 metaG (SPAdes) (version 2) | ecosystem: Host-associated > Plants > Roots > Rhizosphere > Soil...
GCTCTCGTCGCCGCGGTTGCCGTAAATCCCGATTGCCGAACCGCTCAGCATGACGCGCGGCTTCACTGCCAGCGAGGCGATCGCTCGCGCGAGCGCGATGGTGCCGTTCACCCGGCTGGAGCGAATGCGCATTCGCGCATTGTTCGTCCAGCGTTGGGCGAGGCTTTCCCCGGCGAGATTGACGACGGCGTCCACGCCTTCGAGGCTACGGGCGTCGAGCTGCTCGCGCTCTGGATCCCACGAAATCTCCTCAGGGCCGCGGGCCGGACGCCGCACGAGTCGTTTGATCGTGTGGCCCCGTGCCTCGAGCGCGGCCCTCAAGGCCGTTCCAACGAGACCGCTCGAACCGGAGATCGCGATGACCATTCGCGTCCACGGTTCGCGTGAGTGCACCGGCGAAATTGACATGCGAAGGTCGAACGATCTCGAGCGCACTTACCAACGAGCCCAAACACAACCCCCGGCATCGGGCGAAGCGGTAGACGAATCTTACCGCGTCACGCCCTGGTGCGCTCGTTCCGATCGTCGCGAGTTCGATGCCTGCGGCTCAGAGATCCTCGCCGTCGAGGAGGCGGCGCGCGATAGTGTCGACAACCTTGAGCGTGTCGTAGGCACCGCTGAGAACCCGACTGCGAATGCGCTCGGCGCGTGCTGGGTCCAAGCTCGCCGCGTGACGGCGGTCGGCCAGACCAGAGGTCGCGACGAACAGATCACGCGGTGGATCCACAGCATCGGCAAGCTGCGACTGGCGTGCGGGTTCCGGGCTGGTCGGCCCGACGTAAGTCGGATTGATCTGCATTTGATTTCCTCCGCCATCGAGTATCGGCGATGCCGCATCCTTCTTAATCGGCAAGGTTTTCCCTGTGCACCGTTCTCATCCTCGCGCGGCGCCCGAGCGGGTCGAGCCGGGCTACTTCGCCCGGCAAAAGTTGCCGCAGCGCGATCACGTGCGTCCTTCCGGAGTATCGTTCCCGCGGCCGAGACACTTGAGCCAGGCGTTCTAAATCATTCTATGGCAACGATTCTCTGCCTCGATGATGAGCCAGCGATTGGATTAATCCTCCAAGACACGCTCGAGCGAGCTGGGCACATGGCTGTGTCGGCTCATAACGTTCCGCTGGCGCTGCAGGCGCTGAAGAATGCGGCGGTCGATCTGATCATCTCCGATTATCGGATGCCCGGCCTTACCGGGCTCGAGTTCCTCGCGTTGCTCCGGCAGGAGGGATACGAGACGCCATTGATCATGCTGACCGGGCACGGCAGCATCGAGCATGCGGTCGCGGCGATCAAAGCTGGCGCAATCGACTACATCACGAAGCCGGTGCGCCCCGAACAGCTCGAGCTGGCGGTGAATCAGGCGCTCGAGGTCGTGCGCCTGCGCCGCGAGAACGATCGTCTGCGTCGCGAGGTCATGGAGTTTTGGAACGAGCGGCAGATCATTGGCGACAGTGCGGCCATCCGGCGCGTGTTGCAGACGGTTGCGACGGCAGCGCCGACGCGCGCCACGGTCTTGTTGGAGGGAGAATCAGGCACAGGAAAAGAATTGTTCGCGCGATCGATTCACGTGCAGAGTGACCGGCGCGACGGACCGTTCATCCAGCTGAATTGCGCGGCACTGCCCGAGGGGCTGGTCGAGAGCGCGCTATTCGGCCATGAGAAGGGCGCGTTCACCGGGGCGATCAAGCGCGTCGAAGGAGCATTTGAGCGCGCGAATGGCGGAACGCTGCTGCTCGACGAAATCTCGGAGATGCGACTCGACCTCCAGGCAAAGTTACTGCGCGTTCTCCAGGAACAGGAGTTCGAGCGAGTCGGCGGCTCGTCCCCGGTCAAAGTCGACGTGCGCATCGTCGCGACGACGAATCGCGATCTCGCGGCCTTTTCCGCCGCCGGTCATTTCCGGCAGGATCTCTACTATAGACTGAGCGTCATTCCTGTTCGGCTTCCATCGCTTCGCGAGCGAAAGGAAGACATTCCTCTTCTCGCCTATCGGTTCGCCACGCAGTATGCGCAGGAGATCGAGAAAGAGATTTCTGGAATTTCGCCTCAGGCGCTCGAGCTGTTGCAGGGCTATCATTGGCCTGGTAATGTCCGCGAGCTGCAGCACGCGGTGGAACGGGCCGTAATCCTGACCGGGGAGCCGTTGATCCCGGTGCACGCCTTCGATGGCCAACGGTTTGGCTTGAGCGGCGCGTGGAGCGGGCCAACGCCGGCTCGCATAGCGGGCGATTTCTTCGGGACGAATGGAGATGGTATCGCCGTGGCGCCGGCGATTCCGGATGGCGCGGTGGTGTTGACATCGCTCAACGTCGGTGAGGCGGAGGTCAAGCTCATCGAGCGAGCGCTGGTGACGTCGGGCGGCAATCGAACGCGCGCGGCGGATCTACTGGGCATCAGCGTGCGCACGCTGCGAAACAAACTCAATGGCTCGAAGGTCGGAGCCGACAAGGAATGAGGCGAATGACGATTCGTGAACGAGCTGGAGTGATTGCGGCGATCATTGGCGGGGTGTGGGCACTCGGATGCCGCACCCCGTCATCTGTTGGGACATCTGCCGGTGCGCCGGCAACGGCGAGCCCGATGACGGACAATGCGCTGGCGGCTCGCATGATGTGGCCAGCTCCCGCCCCCGGTCGAACGTTCAGCCTGATGCCGACGCCCAAGACCGTCGCGTGGGGTTGGTACGACGCGGCTGGCGAGCCAGTGCTTCGCGTCGGCAGCGGCGACGAGTTGATCGTGCGCGCATTGTCCACATGCAGTCCTGCCTCGCTCGTCCGCGCCGGTCTCGATTCGTCGCGCGTGGAGCCGCTCGCGAATGCCATCTACGCCGCGCGTCCGACGATGAAAACCGGCCCCGGGGGCCATATCCTGACTGGACCGATCTACGTCGAAGGTGCCGATTCGGGTGACGTCTTGGAAGTTCGCTTCAAGTCGATCACGCCAGCGATCAACTACGCGTGCAACTCGTTCGGGCCGCGCAGCGGGTTTCTGCGTGAGGATTTTCCCGGGACGTCTCGCTCGAAGATCATCGAGCTCGATACGGTGCGCATGCTCGGACATTTCTCGAGCGGCATTACAATTCCGCTGCACCCATTCTTCGGGAGCGTTGGTGTGGCTCCGCCGGCATCGATGGGACGCGTAAACAGCGCACCACCGGGCATTCACGCCGGCAATCTCGATAACAAAGAGCTCGTCGCGGGCTCGACGCTGTACATCCCGGTGTGGACGAAAGGTGCCCTGCTCGAAATCGGCGACGGACACGCGGGCCAAGGCAACGGCGAAGTCGACATCACGGCGATGGAGACGTCGCTCATCGGACATCTGCAGCTCGTCGTTCGCAAAGACATGCATCTCGCCTGGCCGCGTGGAGAAACGTCGACGCACTACATCGCGATGGGCGTCGATTCGTCACTCATGCAAGCGACGAAGATCGCCATTCGGCAAGCGATCGATCTTCTCGTGCAGGTGAAAGGGATGTCGCGGGAGGACGCGTATCAGCTGGTGAGCGTGGCCGGCGACGTGGACGTCACGCAGCTCGTCGATGGACCGTACGGGGTCCACGTCATGATACCCAAATCAATTTTTGTTGGGCGCTAGGAAGCTTGAGAACGGGCTTTGAGCTTTGAGCTTTGAGCCTTGAGCTCGCGGACTCGGGCCACGCGGTGGCTCGCGAGCGTCGCGAATTCCAGCGTGAGCTCAAGCTATAAGCCGTGAGCCTTTAGCCAAGAGCGATGAGCCGGTATCAGGCCCGATACCGGCTCATCGCTCCCTGCTAATCGCTCAAAGCTTACAGCTTGGGCTCACGGTTGAACTCGCGATGCCAGCCTCGGTGCGCCGATCCACGCTGGCTCGTGCTCGAGCACTGGCGCCTACGCCGCCGCGTCCGTCGCTCTCCGCGCGTACCGTGGCCCGATCCCCGCGATCGCAGCTCGATCCCCATATTTCGCGCGCGCGATCATCGCGTCGACGCTCCACGGACCCGCGCCGGCGAACACGAGATACAGATATAGAAAACAATAAAGAATCGCCGGAATTCCGCCGTTCACCGTCGGGAAAATCGAGTTGGGAAAGTGCTGCTGGAAGTACGCCACCGCCATCTCGCCGGCGAGCACGAACGCGACCGGCCGCGTGAACAGGCCGATGAGGATAGCAAAGCCTCCAAACGTCTCGATCACACCAGCGGCAGCCATTTCCGACGGAAAATGTGCGGGGAATCCAGGCACGGGAGCCGGCGGATAATTGAAGAGCTTCATCGTTCCTTCGGTGATGAAGACCAGGCCGGCGACGATTCGAAATATGCTGAGCACGCGTCCGGTCCACGGCGAGCGCGACGTTTCGAAGATCGACATTGATTCCTCCAGTCTTTGCGTCCGCGTACTGGCGTAGCGAGGACGGTGCCGCACCCTACGCATTCGCACGGCATTCGATCATGGATCAACCGTTGTTTAGAGAACTTTGCCCTGATTCTGAAATCCCGATGCACATTCTGCCGGGAATCCTCATGCAAACAGTCAAACTCATGCGTCACTGCGTCGCGCTCGCTTCCGGCGGTCTGATCGTTGCTTGCGGGCCCAGCGCACGTTTGCCATTCACCGATGGAATCGAGCCCGCACCGGTGCTTCCGTCGCCAAGCCCGTCGCTGATTCCGACCGTCAAGGTCGCCACTGCGAAAGGTTGGCCCGCTGGCCAAAAGCCCGAGTCCGCAACCGACACAACCGTCGCCGCGTACGCGACGCGACTGGATCATCCGCGTTGGCTCTACGCGCTGCCGACTACCTCGATGATGTCAGAGGAGCATCGGCTGGCGGTATATTCATCGTCACCCCACGCTTCTTGGCATGCCACGATCGCTGTCCGCCGCCGCCATACGAAAGCGCTTATGCGAGCTCGGTGATCCCGAGTCCGCGCGCTTCTTGCAGCGATTCTTCAAGACGGGTCCCGGCCAATACGGCGAAGGTGACCGCTTCCTCGGCGTTCGCGTCCCAGCCATCCGGCGCATCGCGCGAGAATCACGCGGTATTGCGCTCGATCAAATCGAAACGTTACTCCACGATCCATGGCACGAGGTCCGACTGCTCGCTGTCGTCCTACTCGGCGACGCCTACAAGCGCGGCACGGCCGAAGAACGCGACGTCATCGTTCGCGTGTATCTCGAGAACACCAAGCGAATCAACAATTGGGACTTGGTCGACATATCGGCGCCGAACGTGGTCGGCGCACATCTGCTCTCTCGGCCGCGAGCTCGGCTCGACGAACTGGCGCGCTCGGGGAATTTGTGGGAGCGCCGAATCGCGATGGTCTCGACCGCTGCCTTCATTCGCGAGAACCAATTCGACGACACGCTTCGCATCGCTCGCATTCTGATGAACGATCCGCATGATCTGATTCACAAGGCCGCTGGATGGATGCTGCGCGAGGTCGGCAAGCGCGATCGCGCGACACTCGAGGCGTTTCTGGACAAACACACGCACGAGATGCCGCGGACGATGCTCCGCTACGCGATCGAGAGGTTTTCGGCGGCCGATCGCAAACGGTTCATGGACGTGCCATCATCCCGGCGAGCCGTTCGAGCACGACACTGAGATCGGGCTTGTCGTCGAGCACCTGCGCCACGGGATCTCGACCGAGCCGTTCCATGCGCTCGATGGCCGTCTTGATGGTGAATGCTCGCGGATCGAGCGACTGATTGACCTCATCCCAGGTGAGCGGCATCGACACGCTCGCTCCGGGGAGTGGCCGAACGCTGAACGGCGACACGATCAGCTGACCATGACGATTCTGTAAATAGTCGAGATAGACTTTGTCGCCGCGCTTGGTGACGTGCCGCGTGATCGTCGCGATGTCGTTGAGCTCGCGGAGGACGACTCGCGCGAGCAACTCTCCGAGCGTGCGACACTGGGCGTACGTGATTTGGCGCCCGAGCGGAAGCAGAATATGAAGGCCCGTCTTACCGGTAGTCTTTACATAGCTCGGCAAACCAATCGTCTCGCACAGCTCGCGCATCGCGATGGCTGTGCGTACGACGTCGGAGAACGGGGCCTCTTTCGGATCGAGATCGATCACGCACCAATCCGGCTGCTCCAACGACCCCACACGGCTATTCCAGATATGCATGGGGATGGAGCCGAGGTTGGCGACGTAGAGAAGTGCCTCGACGCTGTCGCAGATGAAGTAGCGAACGTCACGCTGCGAGTCTTCGCTCCAGATGGGAACCGTGCGGATCCACTCGGGCGCGAACTCGGGCGCGTCCTTTTGGTAGAATGATTTGCCGTCGATGCCGTCCGGGAAGCGCGTCATGACAAGTGGACGGTTTTTCAGGTACTCGGACATCCACGGCCAGACGGCGCGGTAGTAGTCGATGAGATCGCCTTTGGTGTATGAGTCGGCAGGCCAGTAGATCTTTTTCAGATTCGAGAAGTTGAATGCCTTCTCGACGGCCGCTTTTGGCGGCGGCGCCGGCGGCTCATGTGCGACGCTTGCCGGTTCGGCGCTTATCGCCTCCAAAATGACACCCTGGCGTTCGCAGTCGCGCGGTGCCTTATCGTGCCGCATTCGCAGGAACGTCGCGTGGCGCAAGACGCCGTCGGGTGTCCACTCGCGAAAGCGGGCTTCGCAGACGTGGACTGGGTCGACCCACGTTGTCGTCTTGATTTCCGGAATCTCGACGGCACCCGCGCCAATCGGCGGCCCGCACGGTGGATCGCGACGAACGATCGGATCGAGCAGCGCCTTGATTTCGGTCAGCAACGCGTCGTTGAAGCCGGTGCCGACGCGCCCAGCGTACACGAGCGAGCCGTCGACCATGTCGGCGAGCTGCAGCGCACCGATGTGGCTGCGCGAGCCCTTTGGCTCCGTGAAACCGACGACGACGAAATCGCCGGTCCGCTCCGTCTTGATCTTGAGCCACACGTCACTGCGCCCGCCGCGATACGGCGTGTCGCCGCGCTTGGCGATTACCCCCTCGAGCCCCAACGCCGCCACCTGCGCAAGGAATGCGTCGCCTTCTCGCTCGATGTGATCGAGTGTGCGGACTGCGCCGAGTTTTGGCAGCGCTTCCATGAGCAGCGCTTTGCGGGTCGTCAGCGGCAGTGAACGCAGATCGAAATCTTCGAACGCCAGTAAATCGAACGCGAAGAATGTCGCCGGCAATTCGACCGCGGCGCGCTTGATGTCGATCGTCGAGCTGAGGCGGCCGCGCTGCTGAAGCCGCGCGAAACTCGGCTTCCCAGTCTCGTCCATGACGACGACTTCGCCGTCCACGATGCATTCATCGATCGGCAGCGCCTTGATTGCCCGCGCGACTTCGGGAAAGACGGAAGTGTAGTCGTTGCCATTCCGAGTGAGTAGTAACGCCTCGCCGCGCGATTTCGCCGCGATCAACCGATAGCCGTCGAGCTTGAGCTCGAACAACCAACCATCGCGTGTGAACGCCTTCTCCGTCGGCTCGGCGAGCATGACCTCGACTGCTTTCACGTCGACGCGTGCGCGCGATGCGCCTGTTTGTTCGACTTTCGCGCGGAGATCACCAGCGGGACTACGACCGGCCTTCACCTCTTCGACGGACAGTCCCGACAGCACGGACGTCTCGTCGAATTGATCGCCCGGCGACGTCACCCACGCGTCTCGCTCTTTGATCAACAACCAATCGCGCTCGCTTTTCTTGATCTTCACCAGCGTCCACTTGCCGTGAAGCTTGTAGCCGCGCAGCTCGAACAAGAGCTTCCCTTTCTCGAGCCCTTCTCGCCAATCCTCGAGCGGCACCCATTCGCCGCGATCCCACACGATGATTCCACCCGCGCCGTAGTTGCCGTGCGGAATGATTCCCTCGAAGTCGCCGTATTCGATTGGATGGTCTTCGACTTTGACGGCGAGCCGCTTGTCGTTCATGTCGTACGACGGTCCCTTCGGCACGGCCCACGATCGCAGCACGCCTGCCATCTCGAGTCGAAGGTCGAAATGCAGACGAGTTGCGGCATGTTTGTGAACGACGAACAAACGACCGGGGACGATCGATACGGTGCCGATCGGCTCCGGCGATGTGTCTGGCGATCGTTTGGCGCGATATGCGCTGAGACTATCGTCCACGGATTCGAGGGTCGCGGTGCTGGCGGCGCTGAAGAAACGCGAGAGGAAGATGCACGAAAGCTACGCAGTTACATCGTGATGCGATGCACGTGGGGAAGCACGTGTGGAAATTGTGTCGAAAACTCTGTCGAAAAGATTCTCGGCGTAAACAGTGCGCGACGACTTGCACTGCCGCATGCGACAGATAAAAGTGTTGCGTAGGATATGCGACGATCGTCACTCGTTGCTCGTTATTTGCGTTTCCACCCGCGCCAGATGGCGCTGAGCAGCAGAACCGCGAACGGATCCGTCATCATCCGTCGCCTTCCCGCTTCCCGAGTCCGACAATGCCAGCTCGCTCAATCGGCACCGCCACGATCTCATTCGGTCTCGTTTCGGTCCCGGTCAATCTCTATTCGTCGTCCGAGTCGAAGACGAGCGTGTCGTTCAACATGCTACACAAGAAGTGCGGCTCGCGTCTCAAACAGCAATACACCTGTCCAAAAGACAACGAAGTGGTGACGCGCGATGACACGGTGAAGGGCTACGAGTTCGCGAAGGATCAATACGTCGTGCTCAGCGCCGAAGAAGTAAAGGCGCTCGAGGAAAAGGCGACAGGCATGATCGACGTCGTCGAATTCGTTCCGTTGGCGAAGGTCGATCGCGAGTATCTCGACAAGGTCTACTACTTGGGACCCGACAAAGGCGGTGATCGCGCCTACCGACTGCTCGCCGCCGCACTCAAAGACACCGGCCGCGCCGCACTCGGTCAGTACGCCGCGCGCGGCAAGCAGCATCTTGTGCTGCTTCGGCCGCTGAACGGCGTGCTCGTGATGGAGCAGCTCCACTACGCCGACGAGGTTCGCGCGACCACCGAAGTCACGATTCCCGACGGCGACGTCAAGGCGACGGAGCTCGCGCTGGCCAAGCAGCTCATCGAGCAGACCGCGACCGATGCCTTCGAACCCGAGAAGTACAAGGACACGGTGCGCGAACGCGTGATGGAGACGATCCAACGCAAGATCGACGGACAAGACATCACGTCGGACGTCACGCCGGACAGCGGCGGCAAGATCATCGACCTCATGGAAGCATTGAAGGCGAGCCTCGCGGCGAGTAAGCCGACCGAAGCCGCCGTCAAGGTGTCATGAAGCTTCACGCAGGTACGAGCGGCTTCGCGTTCAAGGAGTGGAAGGGCTCCTTCTACCCACAGGATCTCAAAGACGACGCGATGCTCGGCTACTACGCCAGCAAGTTTTCGACAGTCGAGATCAACAACACGTTCTACCGGTTGCCGAAGGAGCACGTTCTACAAGATTGGGCGTCGCAAGTCCCCGATCCATTTACGTTCGCGATCAAAGCGAGTCAGCGCATCACGCATCACGCGCGACTCAAGCCGGAATGTGCAAGCGCCGTCGAGTTTCTACTCAAGAATACGTCGGCGCTCGCCGGCCGACTCGGACCGATTCTCTTTCAGCTCCCGCCCAACCTCAAGAAAGACGTCGATCGACTGCGCGCGTTCATCGACACGTTGCCGGCCGATCGGCGCTACACGATCGAGTTTCGCCACGACAGTTGGTTCGACGACGATGTCTTCACGGCGCTTCGCGACCGCGACATCCCGATGTGCATCGTCGAGCAGCCGGACTTCGCGTCGCCAGTCGTCTCGACGGCAACGTGGGGTTACGTGCGCCTGCACCGATTCGACTACGACGACGCCATGATGTCGGAGTGGTCCAAGCGTCTCGCCGCACAGCCTTGGAGCCAAGCATACGTCTTCTTTAAACACGATGAAGGGATTGGATCCGGGCCACCAGCGGTGGATGCGTTCCGCGAAATCTGCCAACGCGCCCTCTCGTGACGCATTAGCGCAAGGAATCTCGTCGACTGGACTCAGGAGCTGGCTTCGTCTCGATGACGAAGCGCAGCCGCTCGTCTTTTCGGTAGCCGGATCACCAGCCGGGTCCTTTCAGATCAACTGATGCACATTCTCAAGAGTGCGCTCGTCCTCTCCGCGACCGATCTCTCCAACTTCCTCGGCTGCCGCCATCGCACGGGGTTGGATATGGCGGTCGCATACGGCACGCTCCAAAGGACGTACCGCGAGGATCCGTTGCTGGAATTGCTGTGGAAGCGAGGACTCGAGCACGAGCAGCGATTCGTAGAGTCTCTGCGCGCTGACGGACGACACATCGTCGACCTGAGCACCCTCGACGATCCGGTCGAGCGCGTCGCGATCACGCTCGAGGAGATGGCGAAAGGGACCGACGTCATCGTGCAGGGAGGCCTGAGCGACAATCGATGGTTCGGCAAGCCCGATGTGATGCGCCGAGTCTCGCGGCCGAGCCGACTCGGTGATTGGTCGTACGAGATCTCTGACACGAAGCTGGCGCGCGAGACGCGGGCCGGTACGATCTTGCAGCTCGGCCTGTATTCGGAGATGCTCGGCGCAGCGCAAGGTGTGCGGCCCGAACGCTTTCACGTCATCACTCCGGACACGACGACGCCGGTGCATACGTACCGCGTCGACGATTACGCGGCGTACTTCCGTTTCGTTCGTGGAAAGATGATCGAGACGGTTTCGCTCGGGTTCGATCGGGTGACGCACGAGAACTACCCGGAGCCCGTCGAGCATTGCGAGACGTGTCGATGGAAGCCGGACTGTTCGTCGCGGCGGCGGGCGGACGATCATTTGTCGCTCGTCGCCGGAATCACGAACGCGCAGCGGAGAGAGCTGGAAGCAAGGTCGGTTGACACGCTGACGAGCCTCGCCGGCCTTCCCGTCCCTCTCACGTTCAAGCCGCGGCGTGGATCTGCCGAGACCTACGTTCGCGTCCGCGAACAGGCGCGTCTTCAACTCGATTCGCGCGGCAAGACGCCGCCGCTGCACGAATTGCTGGCGATTGAACCCGAGAAAGGACTGTGCCGGCTGCCGGAACCGACACCGGGCGATCTCTTTCTCGATCTCGAGGGCGATGAGTTCGCGGCCGAAGGCGGGCGCGAGTACTTGTTCGGCGTTGCACGCACTGATGGAAGCTACGAAGCCAGATGGGCATTCACCGAGCATGAAGAGCGTCTCGGATTCGAGTGGGTGATCGATACGATCGTGCGGGCCGCGCGCGAGCATCCCGGCATGCATGTCTATCACTACGCGCCGTACGAGCCGGCGGCGTTCAAGCGGTTAATGGGCCGATACGCGACGCGGGAGCGCGAGCTCGACGAAATGTTGCGCGCCGGACGATTCGTCGATCTCTACGCCGTCGTGCGACAGACCATGCGTGCCGGCGTGGAGCGATACTCGATCAAGAATCTCGAGCCGTTGTACAGTTTCGAGCGCGTGGTTTCGCTCACTCGCGCGAATCAGGGACTGCGAGAAATGGAATACGGGTTGGAGTCGGGAACCCCCGAATCCATTCCGCGAGAGGCGCGACAAGTCGTCGAAGGCTACAATCGCGACGATTGCATTTCGACGTTGCGTCTGCATCAGTGGCTCGAGCACGTTCGTGCGGAGCTGGTTGCAAGCGGAGCGGAGGTTTCCCGGCGAGCGTTGACCGACGGCGTTGCGCCGGCGACCGTTGACGATCGTGCGCGGAAGGTCGACGAGCTCCGCGCGCGATTGCTCGCCGGCATTCCCGACGCGCGGTCGGAACGAAGCGACGAACAACACGGCCGCTGGCTGCTCGCCTACATGCTCGACTATCATCGACGCGAAGACAAGGCGAGCTGGTGGGAATACTTCCGACTGTGCGAGCTCGCCGAAGAAGATCTTTACGACGAGCGTGCGGCGGTCGCCGGGCTCGAGTTCGTCGATCGAGTCGGCCCCGCAATCAGCAAGAAGACCGGTAAGCCGACGAAGTCGGTGATCGATCGATATCGGTATCCAGAGCAGGAAATGGAAATCGACGCGCGTGACGACGTCTGGCTTCAAGACAAGAAGGCATTCGGCAAGATCACGAGTGTAGATCGCGTCCAGCGTACGCTCGATGTCGAGACGGGACCGTCGCGCGCCGGTACCCATCCATCAGCGATGTTCGCGTTCTCGCACGTTCGGAGCGACGCGATGGAGAACGCGCTGATGCGGCTCGGCGAGAGTGTCGCCGCGGGCCAGGATGGCTATGGCGCGGCGCGTGCGCTTCTCGCGGTGGCTCCGCCGCGCCTCACTAGCGGCACATTCGAGAGACCGATCGGCGAAAATGCCGTGGACTTCGCGGTGCGCATCGGTGGTCTGCTCGACAATACCGCGCTCGCCATCCAAGGGCCGCCCGGCTCCGGCAAGACGTTCTGTGGCGGACGCATGATCTGCGAGCTCGTCGCCCAAGGAAAACGCGTTGGCATCGCCGCGAACAGCCACAAAGTCATCCGCAATTTGCTCGACGCCGTGGCCAAGGAAGCCGACGCGGCCGGCGTTCGCGTTCGTCTCGC
>Ga0207695_10008925_pt1 | contig 12481 bp, 11 predicted proteins | sample KBSC54metaG_FD_184354 | JGI IMG/M metagenome (GOLD analysis project Ga0207695, IMG submission 184354) | Corn rhizosphere microbial communities from Kellogg Biological Station, Michigan, USA - KBS C5-4 metaG (SPAdes) (version 2) | ecosystem: Host-associated > Plants > Roots > Rhizosphere > Soil...
TCTTCCAGGCGTTCAACCAAGCTAGATTCATCGGTTCCGGTGAATCCATCCTTGGCCGCTTTGGCGAACGCGCGCTTGAGAAGCTCAAACCGGAATACCTGTGGCGTCTGCGCCATCACCAGGTGTTCGCGCGAAAGCGTGGAGCGAATCTTGTTCTTGTGCACTTGCTTGACGGTATCCACCGGGACGATTCCAACGATGGCCGCGCCGCTCTTGGCTGCTTCCGCGATGACTTCCTCCACCAGTTCGGAATCGATGAAGGGGCGCACCGCGTCATGCACCGCGACCAACTCGGTGTCCGGCGCCAGCGTCGCCAGCGCATTCTCGACCGACTCCTGCCGGCTATCACCGCCTTCGACCACGCGCACAGGCTTCGCGGGATGTTCCTGATGGATTAAGCCTCGAGCCCAGTCCATATCTTCGGCGCGCAGGGCCACCACGATTTCGGTGACGGAGGGGGTCCGCAAGAACTTGCGGATCGTGTGTATCAGGATCGGTGCGCCTTCCAGCAGCATAAATTGCTTGCGGCTGGTGCCGGACTTTTCTCGCCCCATGCGAGTGCCGAGTCCTGCGGCGGGAAGTATGACGGAGACGTTCATGCGTGTCTTTCAGCGCGAACTACTGATTGTAGTGAATTCACCGGCACTTTGCTGCCGTCGGCCAAGCTTATTGGATTCGGGTAATCAGCAGATGGGCGGAGACCGGGCGAGTTCCACCCGCGAGGGGTGTAATCGTGAGGGCCGTGGAGTTGCCAGCGGGATTGCGAACAGTGAGAAGTGAATTTGCCGCGGTCGTGGTCACAAGAGATAGCCCGACGATCTGACTCGTCCCAGTTGCGCGTCCAATAACGGTATAGGCCAGATCGGACCCGTTGAGAGTTAGCGTCAGCTGACCGGCTTCATCTACGCTTACTTGAAACACCACTTGATAGGTGCCGATCGCAGCAAGATTAAAGACCGAGGCGCTTGTACGCGCTATCGCACCGCCTGACGATGGTCCGTCTTGGGGGAAAGATACGTCGGTGCCGATCCCAACCGTCGCAGAGTTATCGGGAGGCATCAAGGCAAAAAAGTCAGCAAAGCCGAGGATGCCGCTCGAACCTGCTGCGCCTGTCGCTCCAGTGAGTCCCGTCAGGCCAATCGGCCCGGTGGCTCCCGCTGAGCCTGCTGCGCCCGTTGGCCCCGTCAGTCCCGTTAGGCCAATCGGTCCCGTGGCTCCGGCGGCACCTGCCGGTCCGATCGCGCCCGCCACCCCTGCCGGTCCAGCTGCTCCGGTGAGTCCCGTTAGGCCAATCGGTCCGGTGGCTCCGGCGGCACCTGCCGGTCCGATCGCGCCCGCCGCTCCTGCCGGTCCAGCTGCTCCGGTGAGTCCCGTGAGGCCGATCGGTCCAGCGGCACCCGCCGGTCCGGTGGCTCCCGCTGGGCCTGCTGCGCCCGTTGGCCCCGTCAGTCCCGTGAGGCCAATCGGTCCGGTGGCTCCGGCGGCACCTGCCGGTCCGATAGCTCCCGCCGCTCCTGCCGGTCCAACTGCTCCGGTGAGTCCCGTGGCGCCAATAGGTCCGGCGGCTCCAGCGTCTCCGGTTGGACCCAATGGTCCGGCCGGTCCGGGCGGCCCTTGCACCGTGGGGGCCTGAACGAAGTATCCGTTCATATCGATCACAAGGTCGCCGCTATTGGTAGGGAGCACTTGTATCCCGCCATCGGCACCCGCCGAAACGATGGCCGAATCAGCTATGGTGCCGCCCTGTAGGGCATTTAATACCACGGTCCCGGGCCACGCCGTATCATCCTGCCAGGCCGCGATCCATGCCACCGCCTGTCCGGGTGGAGTTACCGATACAAAATTCAGCGAATAGGCGGCGGCCACAGGCACGCCGCAATTGGATGAGGGGATCGGAACCAGCCGCGCCTGACCGCCCACCAGTGAGGGAGGGCCGAATACGCCCGTCTTGCCCGATCCGCCGGCCGTACGCGTATCCATGACGCGGCAGGGCGTGATGGCGATGAACACCAATCCTGCGGCGCTATTGGCGACGGCTGCGCTCGGATCCTCCGGCGCTGAAATGCTGGATTTATGCAGGGGCCAGTTTTTTACCGGGATGGCGTTGGGCTGGACCTGTTGCGCAAAGCCTACCGGCATTAGAGCCGCCATGTAAACCCACGCAGCGCTCCGCAACGCAGAGCCGAGCCTTGAAAACCTAGAACGCGGACGTCTAGTGTTCATGCAGCGGCCTCCCTCTGCCCTTGGCTTCGATCTCCTCGGGCTTCCCGATCATAAGCAAGGTCCATGAACGGAGCAATCGAAATCTGGCGTTTCGACGTGCCGTATTCGCAGTCTAGTGAATCCCGATTCGGCAGTGGTTCAATACGAGACAAAACCGGACGAACACGGGGCTGAAGGAGAATCTGGAAGAGCGCGCTACGCGCCGCCCGCCGCTTCCCGCTGGGGACGCTCGCGGTCTTTCTCATAGACCGTGTGGGCGCGCTCGTCGAAGCGACCGAAAATCATCTTGCCCGCAGTGGTCTGCAGCACGCTGGTCACCGCGACATCAATGGTCTTCGAAATCATCTTGCGGGCATTGTCCACCACCACCATGGTGCCGTCATCGAGATATGCGACGCCCTGGTTGTACTCCTTGCCTTCCTTGAGAATGAACACGCGCATGGTTTCGCCGGGCAACACTACCGGTTTGAGCGCATTGGCCAGATCGTTGATATTCAGCACTTCTACGCCGTGCAGCTGCGCCACCTTGTTCAAGTTGAAATCGTTGGTGACGATCTTGCACGTGTACAGCTTGGCCAGTTCGATCAGCTTCATGTCCACTTCGCGGACGTTGGGGAAATCGTCTTCCAGGATCTGAATGTTCAACTGCGGCATTTTCTGGATCCGCTGCAGCACGTCCAGCCCGCGCCTTCCCCGATTGCGCTTCATCCCATCCGAGGAATCCGCCACCTGCTGTAATTCGCGCAGCACGAACTGCGGGATGACCAGCGAGCCGTCGATAAACCCGGTCTCGGCGATATCGGCGATCCGGCCGTCGATGATGACGCTGGTGTCCAGAATCTTGAAGGAAGTCTTGGTGGCCTTCTCTCCCCCGAATAAGCCTCCCAGAGCCGAGAGATTCAACATCTCGCCTTTGGCGGCGCCCACCACCAGGCCGCAGTAGGTCATTAACGCCAAAATCAGGACTTCCAGGAACGGCACCGTGTTATCGCTGTCCGGCATAGCCTTCTCCAGTACTAGCGAGATGAGGTACGCGCCTAGTATCCCTAGGACGCTGCCGAAGGCGGATCCAATCAAGCGCGGCATACTGACCTGCTTGATCCGGATCTCGAACACCACTACGGCCAGGCCGGCGACTACGCCCACACCGGCAGCGACCAGACCCTCCAGGTTGAAGGGATGGAGAAAGTAGGCCGCGAACGTCAGTACAGCGATAAAAAGAAGCCTGATGATCAGGAGGTCGCCCATAGGCCCTCAAAGCCCACGATTGGAGCGGGCTTATAACATTAAGATTACTTAGGAATCGAGTATAGCACCCGTTCGCACCGCCGTCGAGGAGCGGTAAGTCGGGTGAACAGGCGGGGCTTAGAGGGCTTTGGCGAGTTCTTCGGCGAAGGAGCTCTGCGGGCCGCGGCTTTCGCTGCGTTTAGCAAAGGTTTTCTTGGCGCGGCGCGGCGGCGGAGGCGGCCGGTGTTCGGAACTCTGAGGAGGTGCACTATGCCCTTCGGCATGGCTGGCGCGCTGTCCCATACCCGTGCTCCGCTCAACATTATGCCCTGAGGGAGCGCCTTGAGAGGGTCCAGAACCTCCAGGACCACCCATGGGCCGGCCACCGGGTTGCCCCTTCGGCCGAGCCGGCTGCGCAGGATTGGCCCGAAGCAAGCGATCCTCCAGCGGAGCGCGGTCAAACCGTCGAATAATGGAGTTCATCTCCTCGGTATTCGGCGCTTCGATGAACGCGAAGCCCTTGGACTCCTGCGTTTCGGGGTTGCGGATAACTTTAATTGCGTCCGCGACCAGGTTTTCGGCTGTCAGCCATCCCTTGATATCGTCCGCAGTGACCCAGGTGGGCAAATTGCCCAAGAAGACGGTAAAACTCATTCCGTGATTGTCTCTTCTCCGTGAAAGGGGGTTTGCTTCCGGAGATCGTCCAGGAAGCACTATCATGCTACCACACTCGACGAAGGCCGTAAATGGAGCGCCCGCTTAGGTACCGACCTAGCAATTACTTTACGACCTAATTAATTATTTGACGATCAGGGAATACGGCATCAGCCTCTGCACGCCGCCGTGGGCTAGCGATTTCCAGGGCAGATTCCCGGCGACAGCCTTGATCGCCGATTCCAGCTCCGAATTATTGTCCGTGGAGCTCTTTAGCAGCATCTCGAGCAATGTGCGGCGCGGCGGATAGGTCACCAGGGTAACCTGCTCCGACGCCGGGATGTTGGTGCGCTGCTTAATCATCTCGACCGCGCGGTCCAAGCCGCCGATCTCGTCCACCAATCCGTTCATCTTCGCTTGCGCTCCCAGCCATACACGTCCTTGCGCCAACGGTTCCACTTGATCGTAAGGTCGCTTGCGCGCTTCGGCCACGCGCTCGACAAAGCCGCGGTAGAACACCTGGATCTCTTTCTGAACTTTGTCCTTCTCCTCTGGCGTCAGAGGAGCCGCTTCAGAGTCGATCGCCGCGAAGCGGCCGCGCGTCAGCAGATCTTTCTTGAGGCCGATCTTCTCATACAGCCCGCTCAAATTCACTTTGCCGAAGAACACCCCAATGGAACCGGTGAGCGTATTGGGATAAGCCACGATGGGGTCGCCCGTCATGGCGATGAAGTATCCGCCGGAAGCCGCGAGGTCGGACATCGAAATCAGCACCGGCTTTTTCTTGCTCAGCAGCTTCATCTCGTGGAGAATGTCATCGGAAGCGATGCCGTCGCCGCCGGGAGAATCCACCCGCAGAATCACGCCTTTGATGCTTGAATCGTCGGCCACCTGGCGCAGGACTTTCACCATACTGAAGGCAGTGATCCCGGTATCGGAAACATCCTCGCCCGGATTGCCGCGCGTGATTTCTCCATCTCCGGTGACATAAGCGATGCGCGAACGGCCGGCCGGATCTGCTCCCGCGGCCTTGGAATAACTGTGCGCACCGATCTTCTTGAGATCGGTCTTCAGGTTGGTGTTGAGCTGCCCCAACATCTCATCCTCAAAAATGAGCGCGTCCACCAGGCCGCTATCGAGGGCACTCTTGCCGATGAAAGGCCCCTGATCGATGATGCCGCGCACCGCGCCCGGAGGCAGCTTGCGGCCATCGGCGATGACCTGCACCATGTCTCCATAATATTGATCCAGAATCTGATTGGTGACCTCCAAAGTTTCCGGACTCGGTGCCGTTTTGGTGAACTCATCGGGCGCGTCTTTGTACTTGCCGACGTGCTCGAATTCCAAGCTCACGCCCAGCTTGTCGAGCGTTCCTTTATAGAACGTCAATTCGGCGCGCAGGCCCTTTACGTCGAGCTCGTCTTCAGGCGCCATGTAGATTTTGTCCGCGGCGGTCGCTAGGTAATATTCGCGCATGGTCGCGTTGCGCAGGTAAGCATAAACCGGCTTGCCGGATTGCTTGAACGCTATAATTTCCGCGCGCAGCTCTTCGAGCTTGGCCCAGCCTGCATCGAGACCTCGTGGCTCCAGCACCAGCGCCTTCACCTTCGTATCGCTGGCGGCGCGGCGGAGCAGCTTCCAGGTGTCGAGCACGGTCAGCGGGGGCTGTTGTTGGAAGTAGGGAATCGCGATGTCGACGGGCGCCTGTTCCGGCACCGCGCCTTCCAGATTGAGGATCAGCGCGGAATTGTCCGCCACGGTAACCGGCCGTTCGCCACCAAAGCTCGAGGCCATGCGGATCGCGGCGAATACCAGAATTACCCCGACCAGTCCGACGAAGACAATACCAATGACGAACCCGAGGAAGAATTTTTTCATAGGGGAGCTCGCCTCCAGTGTAGCTCCGGGCCGGGCATGCCCGGCCCCTACAAGAGCAGGTGGCGTTGTAGGGGCGAGGTAAACCTCGCCCGCAATACGTACGGAGCACGTCTACCGGTTGGCGATCGATGCTCCCACCCCGAAAATCCACAGCAGGAACACGCTAATCAAATACCACCACAAGGTGCCGAAGACTGCGAATGCCAGGAATGGCTCCACGAAATCCATGAAGCTCAAGTGCCTCAATACTATGTAGTTGGGAAAATCAAAAATGCCCAAGAGAAACCATTTCAATCCATAGTCTTGAGCCTTGCTTGCGTCCACTACGAAGCACACGACAAGGTGCAACGTTGGCAAGATGAGCAACGGAATCGTCGGACGGAACTGATTCAGCGCTGCGTCCTTCACGCTAGTGAGCTTCTAGTTCGTTGCGTTGTGCGCGATTAAAAAAAAGAGCCGCGGTCGCCCGCGGCTCGGTAGGTTCACAACTCTAGGAGGATACGTTACACGAGATTCGGAATCTTGATGATCTTTTTCTGGATGGCGTACTGCACCAGCTGCGCCTTGTTGTGATGTCGAGCTTGCGCATCAGGTTGAATTTGTGCGCTTCCACGGTCTTCACACTGAGATTCAGATCGCAGGCGATTTCCTTCACCGAGTTGCCCTCTGCCAGCATCTTGAGCACTTCTCGCTCGCGAGTGGTCAGAGTGGCGAAACGCGGCAAACGATTGGCCGACTTGATGCGGCTGCGGAAATCATCCACCAGTTGCGACAGCATGCGCGGGCTCAGATAGCTGCCCCCGCGGCAAATATCGCGGACCGCCGCCACCAACTGCTGGCTGGGACTATCTTTCAATACATAGCCACTGGCGCCCACTTCCATGCCCTCGACCAGGTAATCCTCGTCGTCATACATGGTCAGGAACAGGACCTTCGTCTCGGGCCGGTTCTTTTTGATCTGGCGCGTGGCTTCGAAGCTGCTCAGACCGGGCATCCCAATATCCATCAGGACTACGTCGGGCCGCACTTCATTCGCTTTGTCCACCGCATCGCCGCCGTTAGAAGCTTCGCCCACCACTTCCATGTCCGCTTCCGCTGAAATCAGCGTGCGAATTCCCTGGCGAAACAAAGTATGATCGTCCGCCAACATGATTCTGATCTTGGCCATAGTAATTAGACCTTGCCTTACGTAATCCTTCCTACAAAAGCCGCTATTTGGCTATCGGCAGTTCTATGGAAATCTTTGTACCCTTCTTGGTTCCTTCCGTACGACTCTCTACGTGGAATTCACCCCCTAAAAGGGCCACGCGCTCACGCATTCCGGACAGGCCGAAGGATTCCCGCTTGGCTAACGCTTCGTCGATATTGAAACCGACGCCGTTATCGTCCACCACCAGCCTTAGTCTTCCATCGGCCGAGATGAGGGAAATATTTACGTGGGTCGCCCCAGAATGCTTGCCGATGTTGTTAAAGCATTCCTGCAAAAGGCGATAGGAGATCACCTCCACTTGTTGTGGCAGCACGCCCATCTTGGCAAGATGTAGCTTCACCTCGCAATTGTTGAGCCTTTGGAAGCGATTCACCAGTTGCCGAAGGGCAGCTCCCAGACCCAGTTGCTCAAGCACGGCTGGGCTCAACGCGGCGATCAGGCGGCGCATTTCTAGGATGGTCCGCTCGGTCATTTCCCGCGCGTCACGTAGTTTGGATTTCCATTCCCGTTCGCCGTCCGGAAGCTCCTGCTCCAGCAGCTCCATTTGGAGGCGGATGCACAGCAGGCTTTGGCCGGCTTCGTCGTGCAGCTCACGGCTGATACGGCGGCGCTCCATTTCCTCGACATGAAGCATGTGCTCAGCCAGGCGGCGGACCTGCTCCTCGCGCTGAGCTAAATCCTCCACCAGGCGAGCTTTCTCGGCGGCCATCAGGCAGCGCTCCGCGGCCGCGGCCAATAGTTCCTGTTCGCGTGGTAGCCACTCATACGGCTTGGCGAAGCCGAATTGCATTACGCCGGCCGTGCGTCCATCGGCCGCCAGCGGAATCGACCAGCAGGAAGGGAACCGGCTGTGCCAGCTTTCCTCCAGCAGAACGTCCGCTGTGCGGGGATCGCCACTTATGTAGCGCGGCTTCGAGAGTTTCTTGACCAGTCCCGGCCGATTGGGAACCGACAGTACTTGGGAATCGGGGCAGCCGGCCCGCAGCACCCATTGGCTCGAATCCTCGTTCAGCATGTACAGCCGGCCCGCGTCGGCGCGGCACACGTGCACTAGAGTTTCGAGAAACCGCCGCAGCAGCTCCTCCAGATTGCGCGACTCGAGCTCTACACGAAACAGCTCGTAGAAGGCCTGCGTTTCGGCCTCGCGGACCTGATAGTAAGCGTTGTTCAGGGTGAGAATGACACAGAAATGCAGCTGATCGCGGACCCATTGAAAATTGGCATGGTCATCTGGAATCAGGGCTTCCAGCGCGGGCGCCAGCAGGCGATCATACTCCTGCAGGGCTTCCAGGATCGCACTGGGCGGCAGGTTCAACTTGGCCAAGCGACGGCCGTTATATTCCACTTGTTCGATGAATTTGAGCGCCGGCAGCTCATGAGCCAAAACGCGCGAGGCGGCCCCGGGCGTAATGGCGGCTAACGCTGCGCGCTGCTGCGGCTCAAATCCCATTTCCCGCAGGCGTGTGAGAAAGCGGCGATCGATTTTATCGGCCTGAGGCTCCAGGAATCGCGCCAGCCCTTGAAGATGAAAGCGAAGCTGGTCGCTTAAGACATCGGCGGCATCGGCGAGCTCGGGCGAAACCTGCGCAGTCTGCACAAGGTTAAATCGGCCGACTAGGGTCTTCTCTTTAGTACTCTCGTTACCCGATGTCGACTACTTCTTGGCTGAGGGACTCGCGAACAGTTGATTCAACTCAGCCATAAACCCGGGCGCCTGGATAGCCGCTTGCGACCACTCCTTCACAATCAGCCCGTTGGGGTTGATGGCAAACAGGTGCGGCTGGTCAAAGGTCGGTTTCTGCGGGGTGGCCTTAAAGTAAGCGATCGCCACCTGGCCGGAGTCGAACAGAATGGGCGTAGTAATCTTTGTCTCGGAAACATACTTGGCGGCGGTCGCCTGTGTCTCCGGCGGCGAGATCAGGACCGAGAGAATTCCTACTTTCGATCCATACTTGGCTTTTACCGATTCGAGTTTTTTCGAAAACTCCTTGCTATCCGCAGAACCGGTTCCTATGAACCCCAGCAGCAGCCAGCGCCCGCGGTAGTCCAGAATATCGTACTGCTTGAGCGCTGAGTCCGGCAGCGAAAAGCTGGGAGCGCGACGATTGACAAGCCCTTGCGCGGAAACCACCAGCGCGACAGCGAAAAAAACTGTGAGACGGGCAACTGACATAAATCTCACCGTATCACGCCTTCGCCAACTTACGCAGCGATTCTTCGTAAGGCGGGCGAGCGATGCCCCGCTCGCACACGATCGCGGTGACATAACGGGCGGGCGTCACGTCGAATGCTGGATGCTTCGCCTCGATTGCGTCCGGACCCACCGGTACTCCCCGGAAGTGCGTGACCTCGTCGGAGGAACGTTCTTCGATGGGAATCAAATCGCCCGAAGCCAGCGTCAAGTCGAACGTCGAAACTGGCGCGGCGACATAGAAGGGAATCCCGTTTTCCTTGGCGAGCACGGCCACTGAATACGTCCCAATCTTATTGGCCACATCGCCATTGCCGGCGATCCGGTCTGCGCCCACCACTACGCAGCCAATCCTTCCGGAATGCAGAAAATGTCCCGCCATGTTGTCCGTAATGATGGTGGTGGCGATTCCGTCCTGCTGCAGTTCCCAAGCCGTCAGCCGAGCGCCTTGGAGAAACGGACGCGTCTCATCGGCGAAGACGTCGATCTTCTTGCCCGCGCTGACGGCGGCGCGGATAACACCCAGCGCCGTGCCATATCCAGCCGTCGCGAGCGCTCCCGCATTGCAGTGCGTCAAGACGGTTTTGCCATCGGGAACCAGGGGCTCGCCATGGCGGCCGATGGCCTCGCAAATGGCGATATCTTCCAGCCTGATCTTTTGAGCCTCGGAGATCATGCTTTGGACACGTTCCTCACGCGTCGCTCCTTGGAGCGATGCATACATGCTTCTCATCCGCTTAATGCCCCAGAACAGGTTCACCGCCGTTGGCCGCGTGGCCGCGAGCGTTTTGCAGACTGTCTCGAAGTCGGCGCCTTCCTGGACGCCGAGTGCGACCCCCATCGCAGCGGCGACTCCAATCGCCGGCGCGCCGCGAATCACCATGGTCTTAATGGCGTCGGCTACTTCAAGATACGTACGGCAGGTGACGAACTTCTGCTCGCGCGGCAGGCGGGTTTGATCGATCATCACCACGCCCGCATCGGTCCACTGAATGGTTTCTACCATGAACTATCTATTGTCCATGGTTCGTGGAGCATCCCGCCGATTCCCCGCATATACTATTTCTGATGAAACTTCTTCTGATACTTGTGTCGGCGGCTCTCGCGTTCGCGGACGACGGCGACCGCCTATTGCGGCTCGACCACTACGTCCAGGTTCATTCCACCGTCCCGGCCATCACCGGCCAGCTCACCGAGATCTACGTGCGCGAGGTGGTGGAAGCCGGAACCGTTCTGCGAGGTGGCCCGGCGGCCGACCGCGTGGCGCTGTTTATCCACGGCGCGGGAACGCCGGCGGAAGTTTCATTCGACGTTCCGTATCAAGACTACAGTTGGATGGCGTACCTCGCGCACGCAGGCTTTGATGTTTTTTCGATGGACATGACCGGCTATGGGCGGTCCACACGTCCGGCTGCGATGAGCGATCCGTGCAATCTTTCCAAGGCGCAGCAGGCTCTTTACGTACCTTTTCTAATTCCCGCCGCGTGCGACGCCACCTATCCGCACCAGATGACGACGCTCGCGTCAGACTGGAACGATATCGACGCCGTGGTCGATCACGTGCGCGCGCTGCGTCACGTCGACAAGCTCAATCTGCTGGCATGGTCCCTGGGTGGACCGCGATCGGCTGGCTACGCGGCGCAGCACGCGGATAAAGTCGGCAAGCTGGTGTTGCTGGCTCCGGCGTACAACAGAGCAACGAAGGCCGACGCGCCAGCACAGGTGCCGGCGAACGGTGCGGCCTTCAACACGCAGTCGCGCGCGGAGTTCATCGCGAATTGGGATCGTCAGGTCGGGTGTCCAGATCAATATGCGGCGGGTGCGCTCGATTCCGTGTGGTCAGAAATGATCGCGTCCGATCCGGTGGGTGCCACCTGGGGGACCGGTGTCCGGCGCGCTCCTCAGGTAACCACCTGGGGATGGACCACGGCGGTGGTGGCGAAAACGCAGATCCCGACTCTGATGGTTTCGGGTGCGCACGATAAGCAAGTGAACCCGGATCGCGTGCGCGAACTCTATGCCGACCTCGGCTCGCCCAAAAAGATTTTCATCGACCTGGCCTGTTCCTCGCACAATGCGATGTGGGAGAAGAACCATCTGCTGCTGTTCAGCGCCTCGCTCGAGTGGCTCACGAAGGGCACCGTGCAAGGCAAGCAGGAAGGCATGCTGCGCGTGGGCTACTGAAAACCTGGTGGGCCCTGATGGACTCGAACCATCGACCAACGGATTATGAGTCCGCTGCTCTAACCGACTGAGCTAAGGGCCCTCCTGCCGAGTTTACCGCGACTTGTGGGAGACGCTCATCGTCAATATCTAGCCATGTGTATGCGGTTCGACTATCGGCTTCAGCGATCGCGGGTTCGCCCGCGCGCTACGTGGCTCGGCGCAGCAGACTACTGAACCTTCCCGGCTAAACCAATCCGGTACGAGAGCACCTCGCCGCCGAGTCCGGTGATCTTGATGTCCTGAAGGCCGAAGTGGCGAGTCGGGGTCCCCCACACGAATGCACCGAGATTCATGCAAAGCTCCCGCGCTTCTCGAATATTGGCGGGGGATCGGGTGAGTCTTGTCAAAACGGTCACCGTCTGACCCTTCACGCTGAATCCCTGCACCAGCGAACGCTTGTGATCCGCGAATCGGGCGTCCGCGGCCTCAGCCTCGTATTCTTTCTGTGTTTGGACGTGCTTCGGGATGTTGTAAACCTTGCCGCTTTTTGAAGTGATCGTGTGCGCCGGTTTGACGGTACCGGGCTTCACTGGCGGCGCCGAGTAGGTGAACTCTTTCCACCAGTTGTTAAGAGCCGCGACAGCCGCCGCGTCGTCAGCAGATGCCGATGCACCAGATAGGAAAACTATTGCCCCTAATAAGAGGAGAGCGCGCAATGTTCGCCTCGGCACGGGGACAATTATACGCTGTGAGCCCGATACGTGTGGCCGCACCCCGACGATGCCGGATTACCTAAACGTGCGCTCTCCGCGCGGACGTAGGATCTAGGCCAAAGGTCGGCGGGTTGTTAGGCAGGAAGCCGACGGTTTTTCCGATACCAAGTCCGCCAGCAGCCAATTGCGACTATGTAGCCAACGGGTCCGACGAGCGCA
>Ga0207695_10008930_pt1 | contig 12476 bp, 9 predicted proteins | sample KBSC54metaG_FD_184354 | JGI IMG/M metagenome (GOLD analysis project Ga0207695, IMG submission 184354) | Corn rhizosphere microbial communities from Kellogg Biological Station, Michigan, USA - KBS C5-4 metaG (SPAdes) (version 2) | ecosystem: Host-associated > Plants > Roots > Rhizosphere > Soil...
TCTTGCGCAGCTCGGCTGAACCGGGAAGTCCTTTGACATACCAGCCGAGATGTTTGCGGAATTCGATGGCGGCTCCGCGGCGGTCGGGCTCGTAGTCATTCGCCATGCGGGCGTGATCGAGCGCGACAGCGAATCGATCTTCGACCGGCGGATCGGCGCGCATCGGCCTGCCCTCGAGCAGGTCGCGCGTTTGATCGAAGATCCACGGCTGCCCGAACGATCCGCGCGCGATCATGACGCCCGCACAACCAGTCTCCTGGCGCATGCGGAATGCATCGTGCGGCGTCTTGATGTCGCCGTTGCCGAGTACAGGAATGTCGAGCGCGTGGACGACTGACGCGATTTCGTCCCAGTGCGCATGGCCCGAGTACATCTGCGTGCGCGTGCGCGGATGCAGCGCCAGCACACGCGCTCCGGCGTCCTGGCAGCGCAGAGCAATGGTGACGGGGTCGCGCATCTCTTCGTTCCAGCCGCTGCGGATCTTGCACGTCACCGGCAGCGACGTGCTTCGCGCCACCGCCCGTATGACTTCTTGAACGAGCCCGAGATCGCGGAGGCAACCGGATCCGCCGTTCCGCTTCACGACCTTCTTGACGGGACAGCCGAAGTTGATGTCGATGAATTCGGGCGCAAAGATGTCGGTGACGAATGCGGCCGCTTCGCCCATGGCAACCGGGTCGGATCCGAAGATTTGTACGCCGATGGGTCGCTCGTCGGGACCGAAGCGCAGCTTGCTGATCGTTGCTTCGTTCTCGCGGCGGATTCCTTCCGCCGACAAGAATTCCGTGACGACGACGTCCGCGCCGAAGCGGCGGCAGAGGCGCCGGAACGGCGACTCCGACACACCGGCCATCGGCGCGAGGTAGAGCGGCACACTCGACGTCAGCGGGAACGGAAACTGTTTCATTCCTTCAAGTTAAGAGAGTGCCGAAGTCCAAGCAACATCAGCATTTGACACACGTTCTAGGCTTGGGTAACTTCGCTGGTTCACGCCGCGACATCAGCATTTTTCGTAGGCACTTCGTTCGACGACGCTTTCTCGGATCACGATGGAACTGCGCGAGTTCTTCAGCGAAGACGCAATCACTCTCGATATTGCGGGCACGACCAAAGATGATGTCCTTCGCGAGCTCATCGGCTTGCTGCACCTCGACGAGAAGTCGGAGGGCATGCTGTTCAAGATGCTCAAGCGGCGTGAGAACCTCGGATCGACCGGAATCGGACGCGGCATCGCCATTCCCCACTGCCGGTCGCTCGTCGTGAACAAGCTGCGCGTCGCGTTCGGCCGCAAGAAGGAAGGCGTCGACTTCAAGGCGATCGACGAGAAGCCGGTGCATTTCTTCTTTCTGATCGTCGCCCCGCCGCTCGAGGTCTCGAATCAATACTTGCCTGTGCTCGGCAAGATTGCGCAATTCAGCAAGGAACCGGATGTCCCGGCTCGCCTGCTCGAGCTCACGGACCCCAAGCAGTTTCTGGCCTTGCTCGAGGAGAAGGGCGTCTAGCTCACGCGCGACGTCTGGTTATTCCCACTCGATCGTCGCCGGCGGCTTCGAGCTGATGTCGTAGACCACTCGGTTCACGCCGCGCACCTCGTTGATGATGCGGTTGGAAATGCGGCCGAGCACGTCGTGTGGAAACGGATACCAGTCGGCGGTCATGCCGTCGGTGCTCGTGACGGCGCGCAACGCGACGACGTTCTCGTAGGTGCGATAATCGCCCATGACGCCGACGCTCCGGACGGGGAGCAGCACGGCGAACGCCTGCCAGATCTCGTTGTACAACCCGGCGTTCCGAATCTCATCGAGGTAAATCGCGTCGGCGCGACGGAGCACGTCGAGCGCCGGTTCGTCGACGGGGCCGAGCACCCGAATACCCAATCCGGGTCCGGGAAATGGATGGCGGCCGACCATCTCTTCCGGCAAGCCGAGCTCGCGCCCGACGTTGCGGACTTCGTCTTTAAAGAGTTCTCTCAGCGGCTCGATGAGCTTGAACTTCATGTCGGGCTTGAGGCCGCCCACGTTGTGGTGCGTTTTGATCGTGACCGATGGTCCGCCGCGCGGTGAATACGACTCGATCACGTCAGGGTACAACGTTCCTTGCACGAGGAAATCGGCGTCCTTGCCGGCTCCGCTCGTCGCTTCCTCGAACACGTCGATGAACGTGTGGCCGATGACGGTGCGTTTCTTCTCAGGCTCTTCGATACCGGCGAGCGCGTCGAGGAACCGCTTCGACGCATCGACCGTGACGAGCTTGATCCCCAGGTGCGCGCGGAACGTCCGTTCGACTTGCTCGCGCTCGTGTAGTCGCAATAGGCCTGTGTCGACGAACACGCAGGTGAGTTGATCGCCGATCGCGCGATGCACCAGCGCGGCCGCGACCGATGAGTCGACGCCGCCGGACAGCCCGCAAATCACACGTGAGGAGCCGACGAGCGCGCGAATCTTTTCGACTTCGCTGTCGACGAACGCGCCTGGCGTCCAACTCGGCTCGGCGTGGCAAATCTCGAATAGGAAGTTGGCGATCAGCTCACTGCCGCGCGGCGTGTGCGCAACCTCGGGATGGAATTGAACGCAGTGTATGGGGCGGTCGCGATGCCGCATCGCGGCGATGGGAACGCTCTTGCTGGATGCGGTGACGACGAAGTCTTTTGGCGGCTCGTCGACGTGATCGCCGTGGCTCATCCAGACGGTCATCGTCTCGTGCTTCGAGAATCCGGCGAACAATCCGCAGCTTTCTTCAACCTCGAGCTCCGCACGGCCATACTCGCGGCGGCCGGCGCCGATGACTTCGCCGCCGCTCACCTTGGCGACGATCTGCATGCCGTAGCAGATGGCCAAAACGGGAGCGACGTCGAGCAGTGCGCGATCGGCGAGCGGTGCGCCGTCGTCATACACGGAGTTCGGCCCGCCGCTCAGGATGATGCCCGTCGGCTTCCAATCGCGGATCCAGTCGACGCTGCGGCTTGGCGGATGAATCTCGGAGTAGACTCGCGCTTCGCGAACGCGGCGTGCGATCAACTGCGTAAACTGCGAGCCGTAATCTATGATGAGGATTCGTGAAGTCACCGATCGACGCGACAGAGGTTGGTCATTCTGAGAAGCTCTAGCTCCGTGTCATCGCGAGGAGCGAAGCCTCGCTAGTATTTCCATTCTGCGCTCGACAGCGTCAAGAACTGCACTTCCCGGCTATCCAACTCGATGAGCGCCGCTGACGGAGTGCCGTACAGCCAGCCGCAGCCCTCGCCCGGATTGACGATCAACGTGTCGCCGCGCGTCTTCATTTCTTGCTGGTGCGTGGACCCGTGAATGACGATCTCGTGTGACGCGATCGATCGCTTGTTCACGTCACCGATGTCGTGGACCAGCAGGAGGCGTCGGCCGCCGAGCTCGAAACTGTGCGGCGACTCGAACAGTTCCGTGCCGAACGCCGATTGCGCGCGAGTCACGAGGCCTTGCGGATCGCCATCGTTCCGACCGAACACGCCGGCGAGCGATAGGTGCGCCTCCTCGAAGGCCCGAAGCGCGAACGGCGAGCAATAGTCGCCGGCATGCAGCACCATCCCGACGCCCGCTTCCTGCATCTGCCGAACGAGCTCGGCGATCGCCGGTAGACGGTCGTGCGTGTCCGCGATCAGGCCGATCAGCATCAGAGTTCCCCCGCGTCGATCCAGTCCGGTCCCGCGACCTCGAGTCGAGTGAGATCCGCGTATTCTTCGCGCGCCGCGATGATTGCATAACGTTCGCCGTCAACCAGCACTTCGGCCGGCCGGAGCCGGCTGTTGTAGTTCGAGGCCATGGCGTAGCCGTAGGCACCGACGTCGCCGATCACGATATAGTCGCCGGGCTGCACGTCGTCGAGGTCGCGGTTCAGCGCCAGAAAATCTCCGCTCTCGCATACGGGTCCAACGACATCGACCGTTCTCACGTCGCCGCGCTGTCGCATGGCGACGATGTTGTGGAACGCACCGTAGTGCGAGGGACGAAGCAGCTCCGTCATTCCCGCATCCGCCACGACGTAGTCTTTGCCGCCGCTGCGCTTCCTATAGAGCACCTGCGAGACGAGCGCTCCCGCATTGCCGACGACAAAACGGCCGGGCTCCATGATCAGCATAAGTCCGGTTTCAGCGACCGTTGGCAGTACGATCGACGCAAAGCGGCGAAGGTCGGGTGGTTCTTCGGTATCGTATCGGACACCGAGACCACCACCGATATCGAGATACTCGAGCGTGCGAATGCCACGCCGTGCCAGCTCGGCGACGATCGACGCCAAGCGCTCCGTCCCTTCGCGATATGGGTCGATGCGCGAGAGTTGGGAGCCGAGATGCATGTCGAGCCCGACGAGTTTCACGTTCGGCAGCGTCGCGGAGATTTCGGCGACGTGCACAACTTCGTCGTACGGAATGCCGAACTTGTGCCCGCGACCGCCGGTCTTGATGTAATCGTGGGGCGCGTCGAGCGTGATTTCCGGATTCACGCGCAGCGAAACATCGGCGACGATTCCACGCGCGGCGGCAAGACGATCGATCAGCCGGACTTCAGCTTCGCTCTCGGCATTCAGGAACAGAATGCCGGCGTCGAGTGCCTCGGCGATCTCTCGCTCGGTCTTGCCAACGCCGCCGAAGATGATGTCTGCCGGCGCAAACCCCGCATTCAACGCGCGATGCAGCTCGCCGCCCGAGACGACGTCGGCGCCCGCGCCAAGGGAGCGAAGTAGCTCGAGGAGCGCGCGGCTGGAGTTCGCTTTCAACGTGTAATGAATGCGATGCGGGATCGACACGAGCATCTTGTCGAGCCGCTCGTACCGATCACGAATCGTCGCCGCGCTGTAGACGTACACGGGAGTCCCGACGTCGCGCGCGATTGTCTCGAGGGACACGCCCTCGCAGTGCATCACCCCGTCGACGCGGGCAAAGCCTGTCGTTAGTACGCTTTGGCCCATACCGCCTCGACGATCGACCCGCCCGTCTTCCCGCACTTGAGACATTCCGACGGCGTTTCGGCCGACAGGAATTCCTCGTCCGGCAACACGCGGATGGTCGCTTTCGTCTCGTCTTTGATTTGCGTTTCGCATTCGGGACTGCCACACCAACCAGCGTAAACAAAGCCCCCCTTTCCATCCATCAGCTCGCGGAAGTCGTCGTAGCTGATGCGATGCCGAATGCTGTTGTGTTCGCGACGCTCTCGCGCCGCGATCAGCATATCCTCTTGAACGCGCATCAAAAGCTCTGCGACGTCTTCGCCAACCGTGTCGAGCGAAACGGGTCGCTTCTCGCGATTGTCGCGCCGCACGAGAACGCCCTGATTCTTCTCGAGGTCGCGTGGCCCGAGCTCCATGCGCACGGGCACGCCACGCAATTCCCACTCGTAGTACTTCGCACCCGGCTTGATTCCCTCGCGAGCGTCGACGTGCACTCGCAGTCGACCTGGATCACGCCGCTCCCATTCGGTGAGTCGCTGAGTCACGCGCTCCGCGGCCTCGAGCATCCGGCTCCGTTCCTCGTCGCTCTTGTAGATCGGCACGATCACGAGCTCGATGGGCGCGAGCAGCGGTGGGACGCGCAGCCCGTTGTCGTCGCCGTGCGTCATCACCAATCCGCCAACCAGACGCGTCGAGACGCCCCAGCTCGTATTCCACGCGAATTCCTGTCCGCCGTGCTCCGCCTGAAACTTGAGGTCGAACACCTTGGCGAAATTCTGACCGAGCATATGCGACGTGCCCGCTTGCAGGGCTTTGTTGTCCTGCATCATCGCTTCGCACGCGTAGGTGCGAACAGCACCCGCGAATCGCTCGGCGTCCGTCTTCTGGCCGGTGATCACCGGCATTGCCATCCAACCTTCCATGAAGTCGCGATATACGCCGAGCATGCGGCGCGCTTCCTCTTCGGCCTCGTCATGCGTCGCGTGCGCGGTGTGTCCCTCCTGCCAAAGGAACTCGAGCGTGCGCAGGAAGAGACGCGTCCGCATCTCCCAACGAACAACGTTCGCCCACTGATTCATGAGCAATGGCAGATCGCGGTAGCTCTGCACCCACTTGGCGAACATCGAGTAGATGATCGTCTCCGACGTCGGACGAATGACGAGCGGCTCGTCGAGCTTCTTGCCGCCGCCGTGCGTGACGACCGCGACTTCCGGCGCGAACCCTTCGACATGCGCGGCTTCCTTGTGCAGAAAGCTTTCCGGAATCAGGAGCGGGAAATACGCGTTCTGATGACCGGTCGCCTTGAACATGTCGTCGAGCGCACGCTGCATTCGCTCCCAGATGCCGTAGCCGTTCGGCCGAATGACCATGCAGCCGCGCACCGGCGAGTAGTCCGCGAGCTCCGCACGGAGAACTACTTCGTTGTACCAGGCGCTGAAGTCAGCGTCGCGAGTCGTGAGCTTCTTGTCGTCAGCCATTGATGTGTCGTTCGAGAGGAACAAATCGGAACATTACGACATCCGGTCATCCTGAGCGCAGCGAAGGATCTGCTGTTTTCTAAGGAGCAGGTCCTTCGTCGCTCCGCTCAGGATGAGGTTAAAGACCAATGCTCGTTAGCAGCTGATCCCACTCCGGCAGCGGGTCGGGACTCCATGTGTGGCGCGCCGGTGCAGCAGCGTGCTCGACGTCGTGCAGGGTGAGCACCCATGACGCGCCGGCGGACTTCGCGGCCTTCACTTGCTTCATGATCGGTTGGGCGCGAAGCGCGTATTCGACGCTCACCCCGTGCTGGCGCAGCGCCGTCGCCGCGCGCCGAACGTCCGATTGTGCAGACGAGCCTTCGGCTGCCACCCAGACTTGCGGTCCTTCGATGTGCGGTGACAGCAACCCTCGATCTCGTAGAAGTTCCGCCAGCACGACGTCCCCCATGCCAAATCCCAACGCTGGCAGGTCCACGCCGCCGAGTGATTGCAACAGTGTGTCGTAACGACCGCCTCCGCAAATCGCGCGCAGTTCGCCTTTCGCGTCGAATAGCTCGAAGACAATCCCGGTGTAGTACGCGAGCCCACGCACGATCTTGAGATCGATCGTGACCCAGTCGAGCACACCGAGCGCCTCGAGATACGCGAAGTATCGCCTCAGCTCGACGAGCAGCGAACCGACTTCCGGCGACGACGAAAACTTCCGCTCGATGTCGTCGAGAGTGACCTCGCCCGTGACGTCGAGCAACGCGTCGATGTGCTGAGCGTTCAGTCCGAATCCGGCCAGCTTTTCTCGTGACACGTCGCGCGGCTGCCGATCGAGCTTGTCGATGACGCCGAATACGCCCGCGACATGCTGCTCCGCGAGGTTGAAGGTCGCGAGAATCGCGCGAAGCAGACGACGATCGGATACCCGGGCACGCACGTCACTCGACGATAAGCCGCAGCCCCGCATGACTTCGACAGCGACCGCGAGCAATTCGGCGTCGGCGGTGACATCGGCCTCACCGATGAGATCGACGTTGAGCTGGAAGTGCTCACGCAATCGCCCGCGCTGCTGGCGCTCGTATCGAAAGAGCTGCGGAATCGAGAACCAGCGTACCGGTTTGCGAAGCGCATTGGCCTTCGCGGATGCCATGCGCGCGAGCGTCGGCGTCATCTCGGGGCGCAGCGAGATCTCTCGCCCGCCCTTGTCGACGAAGTTGTACAGCTGTCCCACGATTTCGTCGCCGCTCTTCTTGGTATAGAGCTCGAGCGGCTCGAGCGGCGGCCCATCGTACTCGACGAAAGCGAACCGCCGAGCAACATCACGCCACACACCCATGATGTGGGCGCGTTCGGCGAACTGCTCGGGATAGAAATCTCGAAATCCTGGAAGAGCGGCCTGGGCCATCCAGCAAAGTTACCCACGCAGCGGCGACACCTGCAACCGCGACATCGCATCTCCAACAGTATGAAACGAGCCGGTGACGAGCACAGTGGCGCTGTGTTCGCGCGCATAGTCGAGAGCGGCGTCGAAATCTTCGACGACGTCGGCATCGAGGTGGAGTGCTTGCGTATACTCGCTCACCTCGGCCAGATCCCAGGCGCGGCTCGCGGGTGCTGTCGGCGCCATCGTCAACACGAAGTGCGACACGACGCGACTGAGGACGCGAATCATCTCACGCCAATCCTTGTCGCCGAGCACACAGAGGACAGCGGTGATCGGTCGAGGCGGTGCCACGGCAACGAGCGTTTGGGCCAGCACCTCCGCGCCCGCCGGATTGTGTGCGACATCGAAAATGAATTGGCCAACGTGCTGAAAGCGTCCCGGGATGCGCACGGCGTCGAGATGCCGCGACGCCTCGGCGAGGCTTACGGCGAATGTTGGCCCGCCGGCGTCGAGCATGACGAGCGCGAAGGCCAGATTTGCCGCCTGGTGGTCGCCGACAAGCGGCGTGCGCAGCGTGAGATGCTCACTTCGCCACTCGACGTCGCTCGTGGTGCCTCCGTCGTCGACCTTGGTGTGCGAGATTCGAATTTCGCGCGAAACTACGCGAACGCTCGACGCGCCCGTGGCCTTCGCGCGTCCAGCTAACAATTCCCCGATTCGCGGATCGGTCTCGCCAATGATCGCCGGGCGCCCTGCCTTGAAAATGCCGGCCTTCTCTCCAGCAATCTCTTCGAGGGTCGAGCCGAGGTATTCGGTGTGATCGAGGCCGATCGATGTCACGCCGGCGGCGATTGGCATGATGACGTTCGTCGAGTCGAGCCGGCCACCGAGCCCGGCTTCGATGATCGCGACGCTCGCGCCCGCACGGGCGAAGTAGTCGAAAGCCATTGCCGTCGTCGCCTCGAAGAAACTTGCCCCGATCTCTTCGACGAGCGGCGTGTACCGTGTGATGAAATCCAATACGTCGTCGGCGGGAATCGGTTGTCCGGCAACCACCATGCGTTCGCGAAAGTCGACGAGGTGCGGCGATGTGTACGTCGCGACGCGCTGGCCTCTTGCGGACAGCAGCGTGGCCATCGTTGCGACGCTGCTTCCCTTCCCGTTCGTTCCGGCGATGTGGAACGTGGGATATGCGCGTTGCGGATTTCCGAGATGATCGAGGAGCGCGATCGTTCGCTCGAGACCGAACTTGAAGCCACCGGTCGTGCGCGCGAACAAATAGTCGAGCGCGTCGCGATAGTTGGCGAGTGAGAGGCCTTTCGTCATCACTCGCGCTCGATCGAGCCGAGCTTCAGGACGGTGTCCAACCCGTCGCGGCCGGACGCCCCGACATGTGCCGCAGCAATTGGCTCACGGTCCGCTTGAGGTTCCTCCGGTGCACGACGGAATCGAGCATCCCATGATCGAGTAGGAACTCGGAGGTCTGAAAGCCTTCGGGCAAATCCTGTCCGAGCGTCTGCTTGATGACGCGCGGACCGGCGAACCCAATCACAGCGCCCGGTTCGGCAAGGATGGCGTCGCCGAGCATGGCGTAGCTCGCGCTGACGCCACCGGTGGTGGGATTGGTCAAGATCGAAATATATGGAATGCGACGCTCGGCGAGCATGGCCAGTACCGCGGCCACTTTGGCCATCTGCATGAGCGACAGCACGCCTTCCTGCATGCGCGCTCCGCCCGACGCCGAGATGATGATCAACGGATATTTCCGCTCGAGCGAGCGCTGGCCGAGCCGCGCGATCTTCTCACCCACGACCGAGCCCATCGAGCCGCCCATGAAAGCGAAGTCCATGACGCCGATGTTGATGGGCAGAGAGTCGAGCGTGCCGGTGCACGCGAGTAGGGCGTCCGTCTCGCCGGCGTTGGTGATTGCCTTCTTGAGGCGCTGGGGATAGTCGGGGAAGCCGAGCGGGTCGGTCGAGCGAAGGTCGACCTCGACTTCCTCCATTGACCCTTCGTCCAGCATGAGGTTGCAATAGTCACTAGCCCGAATACGGCGGTGATAGTCGCAATTCGGGCACACATTCATATTCCGCTCGAACTTTTCGCGGATATCAGTGTGCCCGCAAGCCTCGCACTTCTCCCAGACGTCCGCTGGGATCTCGAGGCGCTCGCGCCGGGGCTGCCGAGGCTTTTTGTCCTGCTTCTTCCACCAGGCCATTGCCAGAATTTGGGTAGGGGCGAGGCCTGAGGCTAGGGCTTGTGCTCTGGATCACACCTTCAACGGGCCGGTCATGCCGCCGCGGCCCTCACTCGAGATGCGGGCCAAAACGCCGACCGAGAGCCAGCAGGCAAGCATGAACGATCCGCCGTAGCTGAAGAATGGCAGCGGAATTCCGGTGATGGGCATCTTGTTCACGGTCATGCCGACGTTCTCGAGCACGTGCGTGAACCACGCCGCGAGCAGACCGAATGCCACCAGACTGCTGTACGAATCGTTCGCGCGCTCGGCGATTCGGATCACCCGGACAAAGAGGAACAGGAACAAGGCGAGCGCGATCGTCACACCGATGAAACCAAGCTCCTCGCCCACGACGGCGAAGATGAAGTCGGTGTATTGCTCTGGAAGGAACGCCAGTCGCTTCTGCGGTCCGTGCAAATATCCGCGCCCAAACCACCCGCCCGACCCGATTGCGACTTGCGACTGAATCACGTGATAGCCACTGCCGCGCGGATCGACCGACGGATCGAGGAAAACCTTGAGCCGATTCTGTCGATACGGCTTCATGTGCTCCCACAACAGCGGGCCGACAACTCCCATCATCACGTTCGCGGCGACGACGAACAGGCCTTCGCCGAGGAACGGTTTGTACCACAGCACCAGCGCGATCACGAGCAGAAACCACGCTCCCCAAATGAGCGGATCGAAACCGAGAACGAGACTCACTACCGGGCTCGCGAGCAGAATCAACAGTTGCCAGGGCACGCCGGCCCAGAACAGCATGGCGAAAAAGATTCCAACAAAGACGATGGACGTTCCGAGATCACCCTGGGCCATGATGAGCAGGAGCGGAACGCCGACGACGATAATCGGCTTCCATAGCTCGATCATCGATTTTGGTGCGACGCGATTTTGCCCGAGCACTCGCGCGAGCATGAGCACGACGGTGAGCTTGGCGAATTCAGCCGGCTGGCCAAGCCTGTGGCCACCGATCGTCAACCATCCCGTGGTGCTCGTCGCGGTGCCGGCGCCAGAGCCAAGGCCGGCAAGCAATGCGGCGAGCAATAGGAGCGTAAACGCGTAGCCGGGCACGGTCAGCCATTCGATCAGACGAACAGACGCGCGACTCACCGCCCATGCGGCCAAGATCCCGACGACAATCCACTCCGCTTGCTGCTTGTACGCACCTGTCGCCGGCGTCCTCACGTCGGTCTGACCGGCCGAGTACACGATGGCGAGCCCGTAGAGCGACAGCAGAAGCGCGGTGATCACGAGCGACAGATCGATGTTGATCCGACGACTCGTCGCCATCAGCCGGTATTCTGAATGGTGTTGGCTACCTGCAGATGCAGGTAGTGCGCGATGATCTTCGTCGCCAAGCCGGCAGACGTCGCACCCTCGAACGTCACATTCGGCACCATGACGACGACGACGATCTTGGGATCTTCGGCGGGCGCCATCCCGGCGAACCAGGCGAAGTAGAGCGGCTTGCCGTTCTTGTCGTACTTGAGTGTTTGCGCCGTCCCCGTTTTGCCGGCGACTTTCACGCCTTTGATGGCGGCCGCCGCCGCTGTGCCGCCCTCTGATACGACGCCCATCATTGCTTTGCGAAGTTGCACGAGTTGATCCGGCGCAAGCGAGATCGTTTTCGTGCGCTTGGCGGCGCCTTGTCGGATCATTGGCGTCGGCTCGCTACCATCGGTTGCCAACGCGCTATAGAAGCGGGCCATGTTGACCACGGTCTGCGCGTTCTCGCCTTGACCGATCGCCAAGTTTAGCTCTTTCTCGCCCGGCGTCCAGCCGCGCGGACCGTACTTCTGATTGAAGTATGCGGGAAAGCTCGTCGGAAATTTCGGACGACTCTCTTCCGGCAGGTCGATGCCAGTTTTCTTATCGAACCCCAATTCGATGCCGCCGGCCACAAGGCGGGACAGCGTAATTTTCTGGCCGAGCTGATAGAAGTACACATCGCAGGACTGCGCGATAGCGCCGGCGAGATCGAGACTGCCATGGCCTTCCTTCCGCCAGCAATGCCACACCCGGTTGCCGAAGTAGTAAAAGCCCGTGCACGGCTGCGGCATGCGCGTCTTGAAATCGATCAGGCTGTCCTGCAGCGCGATGACCGATGTCGCGAGCTTGAACGTCGAGCCGGGCGGATACTGGCCCTGGAGCGCCTTGTTGTACAGCGGTTGGCGCGGATCGTTGTTCAACGAATCATAATAGGCCGATGACACACCGCCGACCCATCGGTTCGGATCGACCGCCGGGGAGCTGTAGAGTGCCAGGACCTCACCGGTTTGCGGAATCATCGCCACCACTGCGCCGGCCAATGTGTCGGCAAAGAGCTGGTGGATGTACTCCTGCAGATCGAGATCGATGTTCGTGTACAACGGCGGGCCTTCCTGCGGCGTCACGTCTTCGCGCGTCCGTCCATTGAGCACGATTCTGTTTCGTGCGTCGACCTCGACGAACTGGACACACTCACGAC
>Ga0207695_10008931_pt1 | contig 12476 bp, 15 predicted proteins | sample KBSC54metaG_FD_184354 | JGI IMG/M metagenome (GOLD analysis project Ga0207695, IMG submission 184354) | Corn rhizosphere microbial communities from Kellogg Biological Station, Michigan, USA - KBS C5-4 metaG (SPAdes) (version 2) | ecosystem: Host-associated > Plants > Roots > Rhizosphere > Soil...
TAAATCGCCATTACACTCATTGACATTGCGAACCACGGCTATCCCCCAGCGTTCGAGGCCGTCAATGACAGCCAGTTGCGCTTCCCACAGCCAAGCCGATTAAGCCGAGCAACACTGCTCCCTCCGCGACAGAATTGCCCCGGGAGTTGTACTTCGTGCTCCCAACGGCTCCAACTGTGGCTCCAATACCGGCTCCGGCCAACACTCCAATGAGAGCGCGTCTGCCTCGGCAACCGGATGGCGTACCAAACGTGTTGATCGGATGCCTCCGGGGAACGTTGATACGACCCCGAGGGTGATGGGCAAAGACGTCACAAGAGGTGCTGTCTTGAAAACGGCAGTCACTGCTTGGCGCCCACACTTCCGCCGGATTATTCCACGGCTTTCTGGCTTCGATTGGCTGTGCTGTCTGTGCCCTAGCAGTAGCGGCGAATAGAAGAAATGCCAGAAGGACTGAACAAGTCTGCTTTGTCATGGGCCCTACAGTAACGTTCGCATGATTTGCAATATGCCCCGGCTATGACAGTTCTCAGACTGTCACAAGGACTTCAACGCAGTGTCCATCCGTCAAAAGGTGGGAAGAAGAACCATGGTTGGTGATACATCTCTATATCACTCAAAATGTCCGTGTGAAAATTAGGAGCACTGAAAGCGAGCGGTCGGCGTACAACAGTCGAAGCAGAACCAAATGTAGATCATTCCGACATCCCCGAACATGAACTGCTCGTCATCATAGTCCTTACGATTTGGATTGTCGTCGCTCTTGAACTCGAACGAATCCACTTGCGCGACAAAGTGCAATTTTCCACCGCATTCGAGGCATTCGGTGGGGAAATCATCTGCCGACTGGATTGCGTCCGGTGTTCCCCCGAACTTTGTTCGCAGCCCGAGGTCATCTACGTAATCACGTTGTGCCTTGGCGACAGAGGCGGGAATGATCTTGACTCCGTATTCTCGAAGCACGTCTGGCCGATCACTCATATGCAAGCCTCCAAGTGCTGGAAGTATAGCGAGCGCGGGGACTACTGACCCAAAATCTCCATTACACTCATTGACCGAGTTCTGCTTGCCCAAAAACCTGTTCCGCCAATTTGACGTAAGTACTTGGATTGTGGACATGGAGCTGTGCTCGAATGGTTTGCCCAAAACCAAGTGTTTATGGACGAGCGCCGAGTCCAGCAACTGTGGCACTGCACAGCACAGCTTCTGGAAAATCGCCTGCATGTAGACGCTCTCAACGCAATGACGTTGTTGCTCCCGGCGGGCTGAGGTCTATTCTGATGCTGTGAACAGCTACTGTTCGCTGGCAATGCTCTACAAAGAGGTCGAGGTCGTCATAGGTGAGTTCCTCACCGGGTCCGGCCGTTGCCAGGGCTAAATCGGGAACCTGCTCCAAGACAGCGTGGAGTTCGCAGTCGAGCAGTTCATCTGAAATCGCCGAGGCCTCTTGCCACAGCCAGTTTTGCAGCATCGCCATTGTTCTCAACCGATCTAGCAATTCGGGCTTCTGCTCAGCGCTGAGGTTGTTCATTTTTCTGCTCCATAGCAACCAACTTATTTGAAGTCGTAGCGCGTGTATTCCGGGGAAGGTCCTTCCGTGAGCAACATCGCAGTTGCAACTGGAACAGCTGCATAATACCCGCTACCTTCGTCACGTATCACAACGGTTCCATCCGTTGGGGCTACTTTGGGCTCCTTGCAGAAAAGATCTCGGAATAAATGATCTGTTTCCGGCCGACGCAGTTCCTCTCTAGTAGCCGGCCTACATGCGTGTTTACCGTTGATAACTCCTAAAAAAACTACTCCCTTAATTGCTACGGTCATGATGTCGTCAACATCACCATATGGGTGCATCAACAGTTCGGATGTGCGCTCTACAGCCACTCCCGCATTGCTTTGGATCTGGATCCAGTGATACTGCCACTTGACAGAGATTTCCTCGAACCACTCACCGCGGCGGTTGCGCTTGAATAGGCGTCCATTCTCAAACTTTAAAGGGCAAGAGAGATTTTGGATTTGCCGCTCCCACGCAGCGATCTGCGGAAGAACCTCCTGTTCGTATAACTCTGCCCCTCTCATCACGCGAACGTGCTCCCAACGCAACAGGTCCCCGGCCTTTGGGTCGCGACCGAAACAGCGTCTAAATTCTCTGCTTGCTTGAGTCGATTCGTTCCAAGCAGTCGGCCACTCGTGCGCTGGAAGAATTGGGCCATACTTTTGAAGCCGCAATTCGTTCGCGTGGACGAATATCGGCAACTTCTCGACGACGCTGTAATCGGGGTAGACGGGCCCGTGAAGTTCGTATTTCATTTGGTATAGCAGCAGGGCATCTTCATCGCGTTGAAGCTTTTCGTGATTCCGAGGGCTCTTGGCCTCTACCCAAGCTCGAGCAATTGCGCGTGACTGTGTGCTCCCGAGCGGGTAGTCCGCTGGGCTCGCTCCCGTCCAATGGGGAGTGTTGTCGTCACATTTTGTTGCGAGCAACGGATCCGCGTCAGCCTGTTGTTTCAATTGTTTAGCTTTCACTCGCTCCTCCGTCACCGTGCTCACCTGTTGCGACCGAGTGTTTAAACCAGTCTGGAAGAACACCTTCTCTAGCGTAGCGATCGAGTTCCTGAGTGCTCATCCGCTCGAATAGCGAGTTCAGGCTCAGTGTCTCAGTACGCTCAATCAGTTCACCTCTGGAGTTCAGTCTTGCGTATGTAGAAACGGCGCTGACGACTGCGGCGGCATTGACTTCGACCTCGCCGGCACGTTCGATGATCCTCTCAAGTGCTGCTCGCACATTACGCTGGCGCTTCGGGAAAAGCCCAAGTGCATGCGCATGGCGGTACACACTGGCGCGATTTCTCAGTTTGTACTGTTTTGTGATCGCGGCTGGACTCCGCCAGGCGATGAAGTCGCGCTCGATTTCCTCCCGCCGTGGGTGAGCGCAGATCTTGCACTCGGCGGCGTGGCGACCGAGGCTTATGTTGCTACCTTCCTGCGTCATTGTTGCGTAGCCCGTGGTACACATCGTGGTACACAGTAGCCGTGCCGACTGTGTACTTCCAGTGACTTCTAGTGCCGTCCGTGCTCTCTATGTTGTTGAAACTATCTGTTAGTTGTTCACTGTCACGGCAGAGGCCGCGGGTTCGAGTCCCGTCGTCCCCGCCATTCCTTCCAAAAGAGTTATCTTCGTTTCACGGAAACCAACAAAGGGTGCAAAAGGGGTGCAGTCTTGCACCTATTTTGCACCCCTTTGTCGTTTAACCGGAATCGTTTTCGCGCGCGCAATCCCGACCTTAATAAAGTCTATGCGAGCGGGCTTAGGCTTGTTTCAGAAGCGAATACCAGCGCGAGCACTGCTGCCTGTGCCGCATGCTTTGCGGGCGAGATCGCCTGCGTATAAACGTCCAAAGTCGATCGTAACGAGGAATGCCGTAGCAATTCCTGCATCACTTTGAACTCTGTGCCGACGCTTCGCAACAGAGTCGAGTACGTGTGCCGGAAAGTGTGCCATCCGAATCTTTTCTGAATTCCGACCCGCAGTGCAACAGGACGAACGTACTTGCGCAAGATCGCCTGGCCCCCTGCGACCTTGGTGTCGTTTCTCGCGAAAACCCAGTCGTCGGCCCCGATGTAGCGCGAAGCGTCTTTCCATTTCGCGAGGGCCTCCAAAACTGTCGGATGAACCGGTACGGGCTTCTGCGAAGATTCTGTCTTGCAGGGACCCACCACTCCACACAAGATTGAACGCGTGACCCTCATTGTCCCCTATTGATGTCCGCCCACTTTATCCCGAAAAGCTCACTCTGCCGCAATCCCGTGGACGCAACGACGAGCACCAACGTTCGTTCTCGTAAGCTCAGATTTTCGATGAGCGCCCTTATTGCGAGGGGTGTCAGCACACTCGGAGTGGCTCGTCTTTGCACCTTGCCGAACCAGGCGGAGTGGATTGTGGTTGAACAGTTCGTGACGACAGGCGTGGTTGAAAAGAACCGAGAATATATTTCTGATCTTCGCGCAAGAACCTTTCGCAAGCGGCAGCCGACGCAGCCATGATCCTACTTCCATTGTTCTCACTTCTGAAAGGCGCACACTGCCCCAATGCGGCACGATCCATCTTTTTAAATACGCCTTGTAGGCCCTCTTTGTTGAATAACTGCGCCAAAAATTGTCGATAGCCAGTTCGCGCTGAGTGAAATGATCGCAAAGTTGCGCAATGGTCATCAGGAGAGCGGACGGCTTGAGGATGTTCATGTTGATCTCGGTCACCAGTCCTGCGAGTGATTTGCGCGCAGAATCAGGGAATTGACAAAGTGTGCCGATCACCCTGCGCCGATAGATTCGCTCCCCCAGGGGCCCTCGATCCGCCCAACGGAACTGGCACACATCTGGACCGCGCTTCCGACTGCTTCTACTAAGGCTGCCTTGTTGCATTTCTGGCTCCGACATCGCAGTTGCGATGTTAGGAATTGTTATGCATCCTGGGCAGAAGACCGCGATCAAAAAGTCCAGAAGTGCATTTCTTTGCGGCGCAAGTATCTTGGTGCCCGCGAGCCACGTGGAGAGCAGGAACATCTCCTGGACCGGCCGCCCTTTAAGAATCTGCCACTAGCTCCTCGATAAAGAACCGCTGAATAAAGCGGAAGAAGTCCAAGGAAACAGCACCGAAATTTGCTGTCGAAGTTACGTCGAAGTGCACAAAAACGTTTCTTCTTGACATTGCGAGACACATACCTTAGTTTTTTGTGAATCCAGTAAGCGGATCCGCGTCGGGGGCACTGCGGCTCTCCTTACACTTCCTCAGGATTATTGATTGCTACGGGTAGCTGTCGGACGTACGCACAGATACCGTCAGTAGTCGTGTGTCGCGATTCATCTGAAACTCAGCTTTCTCCGAAAGGTACATTCTTGTCGTCTAAACCATGCCTTTCACGGTTTCCACATGTACTTGTGAAATGCGATCGAAGCACACTACGCGTGGTAGCCTCGGCTACCGGCTGCTTGCTGGGCTTGTGGGGCGAACAACCGATGTTTAGAGCAGACGGGAAGCACTATCTAGGGCCGGCCGATGGCAAGATTGCAGGCGACTTCACGCTCTGGAAGCTTGATTCGAATCAGCAGTATCTGCTGGAACGCGTCAGCGTCGGCCCCGATCCAAGCTTCAGAATGTTCATCTCCGCAGACACTCCAGTTCCTGTACTGGCCAGGACGTACGAGCATTTCGCCAGCGATGAAGGCGCTGCATGGTTTGGTCACTACATTGAATACGTCTGCGACTGGTTACGGGACCTCAAATTCGCTCTGATTCCGCTCGAAGGTGAACTGGGATGGTGCGTCTTCGCAGTAAGCCCTGACAGTCAGTCGATGTTACAGAATGTCGAGCGCGAGTTCCGCCGGAATGGCATTCCAACCGCTCATCTCAGACCGGACGGAGATCGGTTCGTGTGGGCCAGCGACTGAACAGGGCTGACCTCGGTGACGCAGGACGCCGTGCAGGGCGGGCTGAACCTGGTGACCAGCTACGGCTACGACGAAGTGGGCAACCGCATCTCGCAGACCGACGCCAACCAGCACACCACCACCTACGGCTACGACAACCTGGGCCGTCGCATCTCGCGCAAACTGCCGGCGGGGCAGTCGGAGAGCTACACCTACGACTCGGCGGGGAATCTGAAGACCAAGGTGGACTTCAACGGCAAGACCACCACCTACGCCTACGACACCAACAATCGGCTGCTGTCGAAGACCCCGGACCCGTCGTTCAGCGCGCAACCGATTTCGTTCACCTACTTCAACAACGGGCTGCGGAAGACGATGGTCGATCCGTCGGGGACAACCAGCTACGTTTACGACACTCGCAACCGCCTGCAGACGAAGCAGACGCCGGAAGGCACGCTGAACTACACCTACGACAATGCGGGGGATCTGCTGACGCTGGCGTCGGCGAATGCGAACGGCGCAAGCGACACCTACACCTACGCCGCGCTGAACCGGCTGAGTACGGTGGTGGATTCGTCCGGCACAACCACGTACGCATACGACAACGTCGGAAACCTGCAGTCGTTCGCGTATCCGAATGGGGTGACGACGGCCTACACCTACGATCAGCTGAACCGTCTAAAGCAGATGGGAGCGGGCAAGAGCGGCACGCAGCAGGCGAACTACGTTTACACGCTGGGAGCGGCTGGGAACCGCTTGACCGTTGCGGAACTCACCGGGCGCACGGTGAACTACGGCTACGATTCGCTGTACCGGCTGACCTCGGAAGCGATCACGAACGATCCCAACAACCACAACAACACCACGCAATATCAGTCCGACAACGTGGGCAACCGACAGCAGTTAATCGTGAACGGCACGACCGCCAACGTGTACAGCTACGACGCGGACGACCGGCTCGGGTCAGATCAGTACGATCCGAACGGCAACACAATCTCATCCGCCGGGACCACCAGCACGTACGACTTCGAGAACCACTTGGTATCGAAGGGCGGGGTGACGATCGTCTATGACGGCGATGGCAACCGCGTGAGCGAGACCGTTGCTGGCGTCGCCACGCAGTACCTGGTCGATACCCAGAACCCAACCGGCTACGCCCAAGTTGTGGATGAAATTCAGAACGGGGCAGTCACTCGCACCTACTCGTATGGCCTAGAGAGAATCAGCGAAACACAGCCCATCAACTCTACGCCCGCGACCAGCTTCTATGGCTATGACGGGCACGGAAGCGTTCGCCAGCTCACAAACTCCGCAGGCGCAGTCACTGATACGTATGACTTCGACGCTTTTGGAAATCTGACTTCGTCCACGGGAAGCACACCGAACAACTACCTCTTCGCCGGCGAACAGTACGACCCGGCGCTGGGCCTGTACTACAACCGCGCCAGATACCTGAACACCAGCACAGGCCGGTTCTGGAGTGTGGACCCCAAAGAGGGGCGCTCCGCAAACCCAGTGTCGCTCAATCGTTACCTGTACGCCGCAAGTAACGCGGTCAATTTATCCGATCCCTCCGGCTTGGACTTCGATCTGGGCAGCATTAGTACCAGCGAAGCTATCGGTGAAACCTTGGATACATTGGAGTCGCCGCAGACTGCGCTTCGAGCTGAGTCGAAAGCAAAGGTCGCGACAATTTATTGGGCTTTCGGTCTAGGCAACTTTGGCGGAGGCGGGAAACTCTTCGGCATTATCCCGATTCCGCATGCTTACATTTTTGCGGATGTAACTGGTGGACAGAGCGAGCGCTTCGATGTTGCCCTTGATGTAGAAGAAGGCGCGACCTTGGGCTCGGCAATCGTCACAACCGTCCCGGGTTTTATTAGCGTCCAACCCGCTACTTTGGCGGAGGTACGAGCAGACAGCCTCTTGGTGGTGAAATCTGCGTCCCTTAGCATTCTCGAATATGGTACGTGGAGGGCCGGACTACCGGCAGTTGCGAGCGGCACGAACAGTCTTACGGCTGCTCTTGACACTGTCATAGACGAACTTCCAATTCAGTACCAGGCATTCGCTCAAGGAGGCGTAAACTGCATTACCTTCACGATCGGCGCCTCGGCCGTTGCGAAAGGGCTTGAAAATGCGCCGTTCTGAAGGGCGGAGGGACTAGGAATGATTGTTCTTGGGTTAGTGTATTTTCGAAAGCTGATTGATATCTGCGACTTTGAATATTTAGAATCCTACGCGGAGTTGATCCGCCCAGTGTTATCGGCGACTAGCGGAACAGAATACGTTCTTAGCCGGAAGGCTGATTCTCAGCAAATGGAGCGGTGGTCCAAAGGGGTATTCAATCAACCAAGTGAACGAACTCTCAAGTTTCCCCGAGTAATCTACGGGTTTCAACCGTCGTCTGGAGGCCGAGACGAGCGGTGGAGAGTGACTATATTTTTCACTCCTATACCGCACATCAACGGCAGCTACGGAAACAAAGGGACAAAGCACAAGATGCCGGCTTCCTTAGAGAGGGAATTAGGTGCTCAGCTCGTGGAGTCCTGTCTTGCCGACACCTTTGATCTGAAAAACAGCGGGCGGATGGTTGGAAGTGAGGCGGGTCTTTACCTTCATCTCAAGCTGTCGTCGCTGCCGACGTTACGGGAACGAACGGAATCTGGAAAATACGCCCAACCCGGCTCCGAACTGAGAAAACTACTAGAGATTCTCCCGGCCATACTTCCAGAGACAGGTCCATCATCAACGTTATCGGAGCTTTCGAACAAGCGCTCGGATCAGAAGCAATTTCTCGAAAAGTGCGACAAACGACTAGTTGCTGCTTTGGGAAAGGAAAAGCTCCAGGAAATCCTGAAGCCTACGGACCTCGCTGCCGACAAATGGTTGACGGCCGGGAAAGGACGCCTCTGGTAATCCTATTCTCCAGCATGTGACCACGTTCGCCTACGACAACGCCGGCAACCAGGCCTCGGTAAAGGACGCGAACCAGAACACCACGCAGTATGTCTATGACGCGCTGAACCGGCAGGTGCAGGTGATTTATCCGGACCAGACGTCGTCCTCGACCGCTTACGATGTGCTCGGGCGCGTGGCCTCGAAGACCGATCAAGCAGGAAAGGTCACGGCATACGGTTATGACAAGCTGGGCCGCCTGACCTCGGTGACGCAAGACGCCGTGCCGGGCGGGCTGAACCTGGTGACCAGCTACGGCTACGACGAAGTGGGCAATCGCATCTCGCAGACCGACGCCAACCAGCACACCACCACCTACGGGTACGACAACCTGGGCCGTCGCACTTCGCGCAAGCTGCCGGCGGGGCAATCGGAGAGCTATACCTACGACTCCGCGGGCAATCTGAAGACCAAGGTGGACTTCAACGGCAAGACCACCACCTACGCCTACGACACCAACAACCGCCTGCTGTCGAAGACGCCGGACCCGAGCTTCAGCGCGCAGCCGGTTTCGTTCACCTACTTCAACAACGGGCTGCGGAAGACGATGGTCGATCCGTCGGGGACGACCAGCTACGTCTATGACAACCGCAACCACCTGCAAACGAAGCAGACGCCCGAAGGAACGCTGAACTATACCTACGACAATGCGGGCGATCTGCTGACGCTGGCATCGTCGAACGCGAATGGCGCGAGCGACACCTACACCTACGACGCGCTGAACCGTTTGAGCACGGTCGTGGACGCGTCGGGCACGACGACGTACGCGTACGACAAAGTTGGGAACCTGCAGTCGTTCGCGTATCCGAACGGGGTGACGACGGCCTACACCTACGACCCGCTGAACCGCCTGACGCAGATGGGAGCAGGGAAGAACGGGACGCAGCAGGCGAATTACAATTACACGCTCGGGGCTGCAGGGAACCGTCGTCAACCTGCTCTCGGGCATGCTGGCCATCGCGACTTTGCTTTCGTATTTACTGATCTATACGCCGCTGAAGAGGAAGACGGCCCTTTGCACCATGCTGGGCGCGATTCCTGGAGCTATGCCGACTCTGATCGGATGGGCCGGCGCCACCAACCGCATTGACCCCCAGGCGTGGTATCTCTTCGCCATCCTCTTTCTGTGGCAGTTCCCCCATTTTCTCGCCATAGCCCTAATGTACCGCGAGGATTACGAACGTGCCGGATATCGCATGCTTCCTGCGTTTGATGCGGACTCACGTTTCACTCGAGCAGAAATCGTTGGTTTTGCAGTCGTTCTGGTAGCGGCGACCGTCCTGCCCGGAGTCGCTCGTCAAAGTGTCTGGTACAGCGGCTCCATGCTGCTTGCTGGAAGCCTCCTCCTTTATTCCTGTGTTCGACTGGCTCAAACCGGTTCCCGTATAGTCGCCAGCCGGGTTCTCCACCACTCGGTCATCTACCTGCCGGTGGTTCTTGCGGTCATGGCATTCGTGGGTTGATGATTCTCTTCGCCGGTGCGATGAGCATTGGATTCTCGAGAAAACATCGCGCTGCCGCGATCAAATGCCAAACCACTGCTGTTCAAATTCCGCTGTTCGCGGAACGGTCCTCCAGCCAAGAATCCAGTTTTGATTGCATTTCGGGAGAATGACAGTGGAAGTGAATGCCAGCCTTGCCGTGTTTATCGTCCCAAATCACGACGCCATTGCCAGCAATTGTGTCCCCAGTAGGTAGTTCCACCACTACGTTAACTTCGGCTCCAAGTTCCTGGGGTGCCGGAGTATTTAATGCGAGCCCGTTGCTGCTGAGATTGATACTCGTGCACTTCAGGTGATCACCTGAAGCTGTACGAAGTGACACGGCCAGCGTGACTGGACAACGAAAATATCGCCTTCGAGGGTTGTTCATAACACGAGTAACCGGTCCTTGCGGTATCTACTTGAGCCGGGAGCCATACAGAACACTCAATGCGAAGAATCGTGTTGTGTTGTTCTATAACGGGCCTGCATGTTTGGCTACAGTACCGCATGATCCTACAGAATTCTATAGACAAAGGGTTCTGTGGGGTGCTGCCGGATGACCGCCGCTGGCTGAGTCGGTGCGATGTTGTAGCGCGGTTCCCATTCCGGCTCCTCGGAGGTAGCATCGAAACGCTCCATGACCAACTGCTTTCTCCGCGACAGCCGGAAGCGTCCGCACATTCAGGGATTATGCCAGATGAGTTCATGTAAGTTGCAGCTTTCTTTCAGTTCGGCGGGGCTGGAATGTGGAGAAGAATACGTCATTCGCTCGATTGGCTCGTGCGCCTCGCTTATCTATATTTTTTCTCGGCGACTGAGGTCGCGACATGCTTTTACGAAGGAGGTAATGATCATCGTGTCCGTTGTCGATACAGAGATTGCGAAGGGAGCAGGAGCCGTCGTCGTGCGTTCTGGTGAAGGTCAAAAGCTCAACTGGGGGCCGACAGGTAAGATCCGTATTCTCGGAGGAGCCGCTTCTACGAACGACTCGTTTAGCGTTGTCGAGTGTATTGAGCCTCCGGGCAGCGGGGCCCCACTTCACGTCCATCACGGGGAAGCCGAAGCCTTCTACATTCTGGAGGGCGCGGTCGAGTTGAAGTGCGGCACAGAAAATCTGACAGCTCATACAGGAGACTTCATCTACGCGCCGAAAGATGTGCCGCACAAGTTCACGGTCTTAGGAGAACAGCCGGCGCGCCTGTTGATGATGTTTTCACGTCCTGGCTTCGAAATGTTCTTCGCTGAGGGCGGTTCTCCGCTAGACAAACCCATCGCTGGGCCGCCCGATGTGGCGAGGTTTCGGCGTTTGGTCGAAAAGTACGACATGGAACTGCTCGAAACCCCCGGCCATTAAGTATTGGCTGGCTCAACCGCGATCTGAGATAGAGCGCGTCTGGGTTGCACGTGGGTCTTTATGCGCACTGGAGTCGTCCGTTTGGAGAAAGGGTCCGAACTCCGGCCCGATGCCTGCGCGCAACCCTGCCTCGATAATGCGGTCGCTGGCTCGAACCAGCGCGGTGAGCTCGGCGCGGGAGTGTACGTTCAGCTTTTCGTAGATATTTACAAGGTGCGTGGAGACGGTCCGCTCACTGATGTAGAGCCGATTGGCGATGTCACGGTTTGAGAAGCCGTGGACCACGTAGCTGACGATTTCACGCTCGCGCTGACAGAGCTTTTCATCCAGCACGGTCTTGAGTTGACCATTCGGTATAAGGTGAGCGATACGCGACCAGTAGCTGTCATTCTCACGCTCAACCAGTTGGCGTAGTTCTTCTCTTGAAAACTGACGCAGCAGGTCCATGTCGTGAAATTTCTGCGCGTGATCGACGGCCAGACTAATGAGGTCGTCTTCGTCGGGCGCAGCGAACACCTCGCCACATGGCGGGCAGGTGAGTCTCAGAATCTGGCTTTCCTCTTTATTCTTCATTACTAGAATCCCTCAACCATAATACCGCCGCGTCGAGTCAGGGCAGGGGACGTCGAACGCGGGGCGGAGGCTATCGCATTGGGCTCTGGGCCACGAAGAACATGCTGGAAAAGCGACGCTGCGAATCGTCGTACGCAGTAAAGAAGCCTGACGGGCAGCGTCATGAGCTTGGCATTTCCACCACCCGTGGTTGCCGGCACGGCTTGACTCCACGAACGGTCCCATGCTCATCTAATGCTTCCGGTGTCCCCATATCGGATCACGAGCTATCTTACGGACTGCTATTTCTTCTATAGCACGCGGGCGCGAGCACGGGATCTCTGTGAATACAGGAAATTCTGTATTTTTCCGAGTTGGCCTTTGCGTCAGTATGTAGTTGCAGGATTCTTTGTATGTAGCGCCGAACAGCGTTTAGTCTTGAGTTCCGGCGCGGAAAGCAATATCGGAGGTGCGTAATGGTCAATGGCGAACAGCCTATTCATTTTGCCAATGCGACGCTCGGAACGCAGCGTCACATTTGCGCTTTTTTTCACTCTCCGGATGAAGAATACCGGACATTGCTTCCGTTTATTCGCGAAGGTCTCGAACGCGGGGAAAAGGCATTTCATATAGTTGATCCCCAATTGATGGAAGACCATTTTCACCGCCTACAAGATGCAGGAATTGAAACCGAGAAGGCG
>Ga0207695_10008933_pt1 | contig 12475 bp, 13 predicted proteins | sample KBSC54metaG_FD_184354 | JGI IMG/M metagenome (GOLD analysis project Ga0207695, IMG submission 184354) | Corn rhizosphere microbial communities from Kellogg Biological Station, Michigan, USA - KBS C5-4 metaG (SPAdes) (version 2) | ecosystem: Host-associated > Plants > Roots > Rhizosphere > Soil...
CATGATGCAAGGCTTCAATCACGATACCCGCCGCCAGGAATAAAAGGGCCTTGAAAAACGCATGCGTCATGAAATGAAAAATTGCGGCGCCCCACGCGCCCACACCCAAGGCGAGGAACATGTAGCCGATCTGGCTGACCGTAGAATAGGCCAGCACGCGTTTGATATCGTTCTGCGCCAGCGCGCTGCAACCGGCCAGCAGAAGTGTGGCGGCGCCGATCACCGCCACGGCGAACTGGATCGGCGGTGCTAGTTCAAACAGCACATGGGTGCGGGCGATGAGGTAGACACCGGCCGTGACCATGGTGGCAGCGTGGATCAGTGCGCTGGTTGGCGTAGGCCCGGCCATTGCGTCCGGCAGCCACGTTTGTAGCGGAAGCTGCGCGGATTTACCCACAGCTCCGCCCAGCAATAGCGCCGCAGCCGCGATGGCGTAAGGAGATCCGGCCGGCCACTGGCTTTGCGCGGCATGCATCAGATCCTGAATGCGGAGCGTTCCCAGGCTCTGAAACAACAGAAACAACCCGACCGCCATCGCGGTATCGCCCACGCGGGTCACAATAAAAGCCTTCCGGCCTGCGCGCCCGTTCGCGGGGTCCTGATACCAGAAGCCGATTAGAAGGTAGCTGCACAGCCCGACCCCCTCCCAGCCGAGGTACAGCAGGAGGAGATTATCGGCTAATAGGAGCGTCACCATGGAAGCGACGAATAGGTTCATGTAGGCGAAGAACCGGCTATAGCCTTCGTCACCGCGCATGAATTCAGTGGAATAGAGGTGAATGAGGAAACTGACGAAGGTGACCACCACGATCATGATCAGCGAGAGGGCATCCAGGTAAAACGCAATCTCCGGATGGAACGCTCCGACCTCGATCCAGGTCCACAGGGTTTGTGTGTACGCACTGCCGGCATTCGGCGCGCTCAAAAACGCAACGGCGATCAAGAGGGAAACGATCGCGGACGCTGCAATGCTACCGACTCCAACTGCGGCCACGGCCTTCGAACGCATCCGCGGCCCGAAGACCGACAGCGCCAGGGCGCCAGCGAACGGAATGGCCGGAACAAGCCAGAGGAGTTGCAGCATGTCAGCCTCGCATCCTGCTGATCGCATCCGTGTCGAGCGATTTGTATTGGTGATAGAGTTCCAGCACGAGCGCTAATCCCACCGACACCTCCGCGGCCGCCATTGCCAGGATGAACAGAAACACGATCTGCCCATCCGGTTGGCGCCACCGCATCCCCGCCACCACAAAGGCCAGCCCCGCGGCGTTCAGCATGACTTCGATCGACATCAGAACGAAGAGGACATTCCTTCGCACCAGGACTCCGATTAGTCCCAGCGTGAACAGGACTCCCGCCAGTACGAATCCTTCACGGACGGGCAGCATTCGTTACCTCCGTAATCGGCGACTTCCGCCACCCCAGGTGATATGCTCCGACCAGGCCGCCCATCAACAGCATGGATGCCAGTTCCACCCCGATCAGGTAGCGCCCGAACAGCGCCATGCCGACTTCGACCGGCCCGATGCCGGCCTGCGCGGCTGGTGGCATGCCGCTACACACCAGCAGCCACACAAACTCGGCCAATAGAATCACGGCCAGCACCGTGGGCCCGATCCACATGGAAGGTTTCAGCAGCGCACGCTCCGCGCGCGCAGCCTCCTCGCCCAGGTTCAGCAGCATCACGACGAACACAAACAGCACCATAATGGCGCCCGCATAAATGATCACTTCCAACGCGGCGACGAACGGCGCGCCAAGGTCGTAGAAGACGACCGCGACCGCCAGCAGGGAAACAATCAGGTAGAGCAGCGCGTGCACCGCATGAAGTCGGGTGAGCATCAGAATTGTGGCGGCGATCGCAACGGCGCTGGCTGTATAAAACACAATCGTCATAACTTCCTCACGGCAGAAGACTGTGGATATCCACGGGCCGGCCTTCGTTTTCCGCCTGCCCCTTGTCCTTTCCTCCGATCTGCACGCCGCAAACGCGCCAGAAGTTATAGCCGGGGTATTTGCCGGGGCCGTTGATCAGCAGGTCCTCTTTTTCGTATACGAGACTGGGCCGGTGATACTCACCCATCTCGAAGTCCGGCGTCAGTTGGATGGCGTAAGTCGGGCAGGCATCCTCGCAGAATCCGCAAAAGATACAACGTGAGAAATTGATGCGGAAGAATTCGGGGTAGCGGCGGCCGGTGGTGTCTTCGGTAGCCTGAAGAGCAATACAATCCACCGGACAGACCACTGCGCAAAGATAACAGGCCACGCATCGCTCGCCTCCATCGGGATCGCGCGAGAGGACGATGCGGCCCCGGTAACGGGGCGCCAGGTACGGCTTCTCATCGGGATATTGCACGGTGACGCGCTTTTGAAACATATGGAGAAGCACGTACCACAAAGTGCGAATGATACTGAACATTTCATTTACTCCAGGCGAGCGCCACCGCGCCCGTCACTAGCAGGTTGGCCAAGGCGAGCGGCAACATCACCTTCCAACCCCACGACATCAGCTGGTCGAACCGCGGCCGAGGGAGCGCTGCCCGCAGCAGGATGAAGAAACAGATAAAGAACATCACCTTCACGAGGAACCAGACGATCGGCGGCAGTACGGGCCCCAGCCAGCCGCCGAAGAAGAGAACTGTAATGAGAGACGAGATCAGGACTACCCCCAGGTATTCACCCACGAAAAACATTCCGAACTTCATACCCGAATATTCGGAGTGGAAGCCCGCAATTAACTCGCTTTCGGCTTCCGGCAGGTCGAACGGCAGGCGGCGGGTTTCGGCAATACCTGCAATGAGAAACAGTACGAAGCCAAGGAACTGCGGCACGACGAACCAGAGGCGCTGTTGCGCCTGCACAATCGCGGAGAGATTGAAAGAGCCGGCCAGCAACACGACTCCCATGAGCGAAAGTCCCATGAAGACTTCGTAGCTGAGCATTTGGGCCGCGGCCCGCAGTCCACCAAGCAAGGCGTACTTGTTATCCGAAGACCAACCTGCCAGTACCACGCTGTAAACGCCGAGCGAAGACATAGCCAGCACGAAGAGCAGTCCGACATTCAAGTCGGTAACGATAATACCGGGCGCGATCGGCAGCACCGCGAAGGACATCAGGACGGTCACCACGATTACCGCCGGCGCGCCTATGAAGACGGCCTTGTCAGCGAACGGAGGGATCCAGTCCTCCTTGAAGAAGATCTTGATCATATCGGCGAGCACTTGAAGTAGTCCGAAAGGACCGACGCGGTTCGGCCCGTAGCGGTCCTGCCACAATGCCAGCAGGCGGCGCTCCAGCCAGATCAGCCCGGCGGCCAGCGTGAGAGTCACGACCAGGATGCCGAGGATAGAGAGGATGGGAAATGGGCTGGTCATGACACTTGGGAGATCCTGCTCCACATAGGCAGATCGAGGCCGGCGAAGGGCGGAATTCCTGCGGGAACGCCCGCCAGGCCTCGGGGCAGATCCGCGATTCGTGTTACCCGCAAACGGTGGCCGAACAGTTCGGCTTCGCTGCCGAATGCGGCAGCATCTTCCGGATTGAGCGCGACATACGGTTGCGGCGATAGTTCCGCGATGCCCGGTGCGAAACGGCTTAGTTCTTCCGATCCGAAGATGTGATAGATCGGCACGACCAGCCACTCCGCATCGCGGGCTTGGAAAGACGCCGGCACTTGGACAAAATATGGCGGCTTCTTGGCGCTGGGTTCGAAAATCCTCACACCTGGATCGCCATGGCGCATCGGCCCGGCGATCTCCTCCTGAAATTTATTCACCGACTGGATCGAGTTCCAGCCCGGCGTCCAGAAGAAGGGCTGCAAAGCGGAAGGCGGCTGATCCGGATTTCCCTCCATCGAAAACGAAAGGGCAGAGTCGGGATCGTGCGGCGGCTCCGGCTCATGCACCGTGATATTGGCGAGCATGGCGGTGCGCCCGCTGTAGCGATGCGGCTCGCGCGGAATCTTGGCGTCGGCCATACGAAAGGAAGCAGCCGGCGCCGCCTGGCTGACGGCACCCAGTTGGGGAAGAGCGGAAGCCAGCGCCGCGACGATTTCGTCGAGCGTCTCCCAGGAGCCGAGCCAGCGCCAGCTTTCCTGAATGGGCGCCGCGGGTACAAATGCTTGAAAGAACCGCTGCATGCGCCCTTCGCTGCTCACCAGTGAGCCGTCGGCTTCGGCAAAGGTGCTTGCCGGAAAAAGAAGCTCCGCCTTCGCCGTAGTCGCGTTCTCCAGGCAGTCGAGGACCACCACGTGGTGAAAGCGCGCCAAAAACTCTTCGGCTGCGGGAACCGGCAGCCGCCGGTAAAGATCGTTTTCGAGAATAATCAGGGTATCCGTATGGGCTTCGAGAGCGTTGTCGAGCGACGGCGCTCCCATCAACGCGAGGCCGATGCTGTTCGATTCCGGCGCAGTGAACGCGAGCGCGGAGCCCGGCAGCGCCCAGGCCACATTTGCCGCGGCTTGAATAATCGCGGTGCTCCCCAGGCTCGGCCCCGAGATGACGAGAGGCCGCTTGGCGCGTTTCAGCGCCCCGGCGATTTCCGCGGCCATGGTCCGCACCGGTTCGAGGAGGTCCGCGGGCGCGGGCGCGCTGGCATCCAGCGCATGTGCAACTGCGAATCCCAACCGCGCCAGGTCATCGGGTGCGGCGTGAATCGTGCGCGTGGCGATATCGTCCAGTCGTGTCACCGACGGGGAGGCGATATACAGCGGCCCTGTCTGTTCCTGCAACGCCTCACGGACGGAGTGATCCATCCACAGCGGGATTTGCATCCGCTCGGCAATTTGCAAGGGCTGCTGGCGGACCGACTGGCGCAGGCTCAGTGCCAATCGCGGCGCGACGTTGGTGACATCTTCGCCGAGGATGAACACCGCGTCGCAAGCTTCGACCTCGCGCAGCGAAGGAGTGCGCGCCGGGCCGCCGCGGATAATATCCAGCATCAGTTTCAACAGCCGTGATTCGGACTCCGGAATGCCCGCATAGAAGCGGCCCTCGCCCACCAGCGAGCGCAATGCAAAGTTACTTTCGAGCGATGCGCGCGGCGAACCGATGCCGACGACGCCCCCCGCCGCAAGCTCGCGTAAGCGTGCGAGTGCCGCTTCACGACCAATCGGCTCCCCATTCATCAGAGGCTGCCGGATGCGGCGGCCGCTGTTCACGAACTCATAGCCGAAACGCCCGCGATCGCACAGAAAGTATCCGTTGACTTCGCCGTTGTACCGGTTCACGAGCCGCCTCAATACTCCGTATCGTTCGGCGGCGGTAATATTGCACCCCAGCCCGCAGTGCACGCACACGGAAGGCGCCATTTGTAAGTCCCACTTGCGCGTGTAGTGGCGCTTGAGTGTGGCGTCAGTGAAAACTCCCGTGGGACAGACCTCCACCAGGTTTCCGGCGAATTCATTTTCAAGCACCCCGTCGCGATCCCGGCCGAAAAATACGATGTTGCGCAGCGCGAATGCGTTCAGATCGTTTCCGCCGGCGTACTCGCGATAAAACCGCACGCACCGGTAGCACTGGATGCAGCGGTTCATCTCGTGGTTGACGAAGGGCCCCAGGTACTGATTTCGGAAGGTACGCTTCTCGAACGTGTAGCGCCGGTAGTCATGACCGGTCATGACTGTCATGTCTTGCAGGTGGCACTCCCCACCTTCGTCGCAAACGGGACAGTCGTGTGGATGGTTGACCATCAGGCCTTCGATAATGGCCTTACGAAACTCGGCAGCCTCGGAATCACGGATGGAGATGCGGGTGCCTTCGGCGGCGGGAGTCATGCAGGCCATCACGATCTTGCCGTGCTGGTCGGTTTCGTCCTTGAACTGTTTGACCGCGCATTGGCGGCAGGCGCCCACCGAACCCATAGCGGGATGCCAGCAGAAATACGGCAGGTCCATGCCCAGTTGCAGACAGCCGTGCAGAAGGTTCTGCTTCGGGTTCATCTCATAGGCTTGGTTGTCGACGTGAACGATTGCCATATTCATTTCCACGGACAGCGCTTTTCGTTGATGTGCCGTTCGAAATCGCCCCGAAAATATTTCAACGCGCTCTGCAAGGGCTCGGCTGCGCCCGGCGCCAGCGCGCAGAATGTGTGGCCGGGCGTCCAGAATTTCGTCTGGAAGGCCAACTTCTCCAGGTCGCCGGGTTGGCCGCGGCCTTCCTCCATGGCCTTGAGGATGCGCTCCACCCAGCCCAACCCGCTCCAGCAGGGCGTGCACCAGCCGCAGGATTCCTGCGCGAAAAAGTGTTCGAGATTCGAAACCATGCCGACCGGGCAGGTTTTATCGTCGAGCACGATCATGGTGCCGGTGCCCATGCGGCTGCCTGCCTTCTGAACTTCAGTGAAGTCCATGGCGACATCCAGATGTTCTTCGGTCAGAAAATCGGTGGAGGCGCCGCCTGGGAGGACGCCGCGAAAACGAAGGCCCTCGCGCATCCCTCCCGCGTGCTCCTCCAAGATCTCGCGGATGGTGGTGCCCATCGGCAATTCCCAGAGGCCCGGATGCTTCACTTTGCCGCTGGCGCCATACAGCTTGGTGCCGCCGTCCTTGCCGCGGCTCAAACGCTTGAACCATGCCGCGCCGTTATTGATGATGTGCGGGACGTTGCACAGCGTCTCCACATTGTTGACGGTGGTCGGCATTCCAAACAGACCGCAAACCGGAGGGAACGGCGGCTTGGAGCGCGGATTGGCGCGCTTGCCTTCAAGGGCGTTCAACATGCCGGTCTCTTCGCCGCACATATATCGGCCGGCGCTGACATGCAAATGCAACTCGATGCTATATCCGGAATTGAGGATATTCTTTCCGAGGTAGCCGCCCTCTTCGGCTTCCGCAATTGCCATCGAGATCCGCCGGGCGGCCAACTTGTATTCGCCGCGCAGGAAGATGTACGCCACGTCGGTTCCGGTCGCGTAGCCCGCAAGCGCCATGCCTTCGATCAACTGGTGCGGATTAGCTTCCAACAAAAGCCGATCCTTGAAGGTGCCCGGCTCCATCTCGTCGGCATTGGCAACCAGGTAGCGAGGGTGCGGCGCATGTTCCGGAACGAAGCTCCATTTCAGCCCCGCGGGGAACCCGGCGCCGCCACGGCCTCGCAGGTTGGAGTCCTTTACTTCGTCGATGACTGCTGCCGGCGTCATACTGCTGAGCACTTTGCGTAACGCGCGGTAGCCGCCGGCGCGCTCATAGGCATCGCGATTCAGGGCGCCCCCGTCGGCCCGCATGCTTCCGGTCAGCGGCTTCTCGGCAGGCATTAGGTGTACCGCTCCAGTATCCGGTCGATCTTTTCGGGGGTCAGATCGAGATGCGTATCGTCATCGACCATCATGACGGGCGCATGGTCGCAAGCTCCCAGGCAGACGATCGGGATAAGGGTGAAGCGCCCATCCGCGGTAGTGTCACCTGGCTGGAGCTTTAACCGGTCCGCAATATGGCTGCACTGCCGGTCCGAGCCCATGATCCAGCAACTGACGCTGTCGCAGATGTAGATGACGTGACGGCCCACCGGATGCCTGAATAGCAGGTTGTAAAAAGTGGCGATCCCATCCAGGTCGGAGACGGACATGCCTAACAGTCCGCCGATATCGATTAACGCATCGTCGGACACCCACCCCCTGTGCTTCTGCACGATCTTCATGGCGTCGATCGAGACGGCCTTCCGGTTCGGGTAATGTGCGAACTCGGCCTCGATCTCCGCCCGCTCTTCAGGCGTCAACATGCGAATCGCTCCTCATCGATCAATGTCCGCCAGCACGAAATCCATTGCTCCCAGGACCGCCAGCAGGTCGGGGATCATGCGGCCACGGCAGAGCAGCGGCAGCATTTGCATGTGGGGAAACGATGGTGTGCGAATCCTCGTGCGATAGGAAACCGTGCTGCCATCGCTCACCAGGTAATACCCGTTATTGCCCTTGGTTGCTTCTATTGCACCCAGCGCCTCACCCACCGGCATTACCGGACCCCAACTGACACTCAGGAAATGCGTGATCAAGGTCTCGATGTCGTGCATGGTGCGGTCTTTAATGGGCGGGCTGGCGAGCGGGTGATCCGACTTATATGGACCGTCCGGCATATGGTTCACGCACTGCTCGATAATGCGCAGGCTCTGCCGCATCTCCTCAACGCGGACCACCGCGCGGTCGTAGCAATCGCCGTGTGTGGCGGTAGGGATGTCGAATTGAAATTGCTCGTACCCTGAATACGGCTGCTTCTTGCGAAAGTCCCACTCGAAGCCGCACGCGCGCAGTCCCGGCCCGGTGACGCCCCACTCGATGGCTTCGTCTTTCGTGAAACTGCCGATGCCTTTGGTCCGAGCCTGAAAGATGCGGTTGCGCAGGACCTCGCGATCGTACTCGGCGAGGCGAGGGGGAAGATACCGGATGAAATCACGGAACATGCCGTCCCAGCCTTGCGGAAGATCCGCTGCCACACCGCCGATCCGGAACCAGTTGGGGTGCATGCGCGCGCCGCAAATCGCCTCGATGATGCTGAAGGCGCGCTCCCGATCGTTGAACGTGTAGAACACGGGAGACATCTGGCCGAGGTCTTGCGCGAAGGTGCCATACCACACGAGGTGGCTGATGATCCGAAACAGTTCGGAGAGCATCACTCGGATAACCTGGGCGCGCGGCGGCACCGGAATCGCTGCCAGTTTTTCCACGGCCGTCAGATACGCGAGGTTATTCATGACGCCGCCCAAGTAATCGACGCGGTCGGTGTACGGAATATAGGTATGCCACGACTGGCGCTCGCCCATTTTTTCGGCGCCGCGATGGTGGAAGCCGATTTCCGGCACTGCATCCACGATCTCCTCGCCATCCAGTTGCACCACGATCCGCAGCACGCCGTGCGTCCCCGGATGTTGCGGACCCAGGTTCAGAAAGATGAAATCGGTATCCTCCCGGCTCCGCTTCATGCCCCATTCCTCCGGGCGAAAGCGCAGCAATTCCTGTTCGGCCTCCTCCTTCTGTTCGGAAAGCTGAAACGGACCCATCTCGGTGGCGCGCGCGGGATGGTCCTTACGCAGAGGATGGCCCACCCAACTTCGCGGCATTAGGATGCGTTCGAGGTGCGGGTGTCCGGAAAACACGATGCCGAACATATCCCAAACTTCGCGCTCATACCAGTTAGCCGCCGGCCAGAGATCTGTAATGCTGTCGGTCGACAGGGCGTTGCTGTCGAGCGCTGTTTTGACCCGGATGTACTCGTTTCGTTCGAACGAGAAGAGGTGGTAGATCACCGTGAAATCTGTATCGGCCGGGCTCCGGTTTACACGCACCCGGTTATCGATGGCCGTGAGATCGTATAGCATCCGGTAGGGCGAATCGATCCCCTCTTTCAGATACGCCAGCACTTCACGAATACGACCACGCGGACACCAACACGTCGCGATGGCGTCGTTTGTCCGCTGGTCCACAATCTCTGCGCCGTAACGTGAGTGAAGTGCATCGATCGGATTGGCAATCGTCGTGCCGGTCATACGCGATCCTGCGTACGCAGATCCGTGGTCTGCTGGCGGCCGGCCCTTTTGAGATCGCGCAGCGAAGGCATGGGCGCGCGTTCCACGCCCTGCGGCCCAACTACCCAACTCAGCGGCCGCCGCTCGGTACCGACGGCCTGCTGCAACAGCGTCAGGCCCTCCAGAAAGGCATCCGGCCGCGGCGGGCAGCCGGGCACGTAAACATCGACGGGCAGAAACTTATCCACGCCCTGTACCACGCTGTAGATGTCGTACATGCCGCCGGAATTGGCGCAGGAGCCCATCGAAATTACCCAACGAGGCTCCATCATCTGCTCGTAAAGGCGCTGGATCACGGGCGCCATCTTAATGAAGACCGTGCCGGCGATCACCATCAGGTCGGCCTCGCGCGGCGTGCCGCGAATCACTTCAGCCCCGAAGCGGGCCACGTCGTACTTGCTGGTGATGCTGGTGGCCATCTCGACATAGCAGCAGGAAAGTCCGAAATTGAACGGCCAGATCGAGTTTTTGCGACCCCACGCGACCAAGTCCTGCACACGCGAAAGAATGATGTTGCGCCGCACTGCTTCATCGAACGTGCGTTGTCCCGGTTTGGAGCTTTCCCCTTCCGGCCTGGTGATGGAAAAGAGCATAAACGTTCACTTCGTGTGTTTATCGATGTTGCTCCAATCCAGCGCGCCAATCCGCCAGAGGTAGAGCAGGGTAGCCAGCAGGATACCTATGAACACCACGGTTTCCCAGAACGCTGGCCATCCCAGCGACCGTGCCGCGACGGCCCAGGCAAACAGGAAGACCGCTTCAAGGTCGAAGATGACGAAAAACATGGCGACCAGGTAGAACTTCGCCGACAGCCGTACACGCGCCGAGCCCTCCGACAAGATGCCGCCTTCATAGGGGGAGCCTGTCGCTCGCTCGGAATGCCGCTGCCCCAGAAGATAGGAGACCACCAGCATGCCGGCGACCAGCAACAAGACGAGCAGGAAATATACTCCCAGCGGCCACATCTTCGGTTAGTGCTCCGCTCCCTCGGGCCACGCGATCGTCAGGAGAAAGGCGCTATCCTCGATCGCTACGACGTCATGAGGCAGGGAACGGTCGAGCACGAGCATTCGGCCGGCGGGCAAGTCAAATTCCTTGCCGCCGGCGTGCATCTGCAGGTGACCTTCGACCGTCTGCACCGAGATGCGGCCGGCCGAGTGGTGCTCGTGAATTGTGGTTTTCGCCCGGAGCGCGGTTAAGACGATGCGAAAGTCGTCGTATTTCGCGAGTGTTTTGGAGTTTCGGCCGCTTTGCCAGTAGGATTCCTGGCGCAGTTCACGGATCTGTTGCGCGAGGTCGAAGGCGAGGGAGGGACCGGCGGTCGCTTCCGCCGCGCGTGCGGCGCCACGAGAAGTTTCGGGATCAGGCATGAGATGTCTCCTTTTTCCGGCCCATATGGGCCTGTAGATATTCCTTCAATGCGACGGCATTGTTGTGTTCTGTGTCGTGCGCGCTATAAACCAAGGTGACGCGACCGTGTCGCGCCGCGCTGCGAATCGGCTCCCAGACCTCCGGATGGCTATCGAGCTCCGCGAAATAGCGCTGGCGGAAAGCCGGCCATTTTTCGGATCATGTGCAAACCAAGCGGCGCAGCGCGTCGCTCGGGGCTACATCCTTGACCCAGTCATCCATTCTCAAATCGATTTTCTTGATACCGCGTGGCCAGAGCCTTTCCACGAGAAACCGAACTCCGTCTTCCGGCGCCGCTTTTTCGTAAGCCCGTTTTAACGCGATCATTTTGATCCTTCCTTCGCTGCTTCGTGGGTGGCAGCCGGTTGATACGTTCCGGCCAGTGCACGAAAACTGACCGCGAGCGTCAGATCGACTAGTTGCTTTTATCGAACTCGCGCCGAATCTGCTCATATCCGTTGTCCGGTACGTGGTCCCGGCTCACCAGCGCGACGGCCTGCGTCCAAGCCAAGGCGGCACGTTCCCGCTCGGTGAAGAATGGCGCTTCCTTCCACACTGCCACGGCGTAAAGCCGTTGCTCGGTCTCGCCATGCGCGCGAGCATCCTTCGTGTGCATGTCCACGCAGTATGCCCAGCCATTGATCCGTGATGCTCGCAGCTTCACCAGTTCAACCAGAGGCGGTTCCAGCCCTGAATTGCGAACATATCGTTCCACGGGATATATAGCCTCGATAACCTTGGGAGCCAACTTCGCATAATCCAGTGTTGGTTGCATGTGATGCGTCTCGCTCATTCGGATTTCCCTTCGCTCTTATAGGTCAGCACGCGTCCCCATGTGGCGGCCGTACCCCAAATGCCGGAGCGCAGGCATTCGAGCTGTACGATTTGACTGTGGTCGACAAACAGATTGACCTCGGGTCCGTAGTTGCGGATGTACCAGGAGAAAACATCCGGGTCGGCCGCCTCGAACATGACCTTTTCCAGTCCCAGCGCATCCGCGATTTGCGCCGGAACATCGGTGCGCCATGTGTGGACGTTCTCGGTGATCCCTTCGGATTCGATCATGATCTGGTACGCGCCCGCACTAAGAAACCGCTGCGCCAACTTGATGCACCATTGCGGGTCCTTCGTACCTTCGGCCTCCAGTTCTTCAGCTTTTGTGGCGCCGCCCGCGCCGAACTGAATCCCGACCTCGGGCTTGGCTTTGAGGCCGGACTGCTGCACCCTATCGATAAGCCGCAGCCAGTCATCGACCGGAATGGTGATGAATCCGCAAGAGATTTCGATGATGTCGAACCCCACATCCCGGCATTCCCGAATATAGCGATCCACCGCGTCTGCCCCCTGCGTGAGCACGTGCTCGAGGAAGCCGCCGGTAGACACCACTACGTTGTGCCTATGGCAAAGCTCCAGGAGCTTCATCAACTCGACACGCGGCATGAGGGTGAAAGAACCACCTGCGAACTTGAGACTATCTACATACTCGCCCATGGTCTCCAGGACGTCTTCGAGATAACGCTTGCCCATCGGCGAGTAATAGGGACCGCGAA